>Ga0335078_10002162_pt1 | contig 29808 bp, 20 predicted proteins | sample Lox_Sample_32_FD_206711 | JGI IMG/M metagenome (GOLD analysis project Ga0335078, IMG submission 206711) | Soil microbial communities from Loxahatchee National Wildlife Refuge, Florida, United States - Lox_Sample_3.2 | ecosystem: Environmental > Terrestrial > Soil > Wetlands | place: USA...
CACGGTCTCTACGCCGTCAACGTGCTCCTGCCAGATGAGGATCGCGAAGAGTACATCAGAATGGCCCGACGATTCGTCTTATTTTACGCCCCTTCCAGCGTCCTCGAAGAGGAGCAGGTCAAAACCATCATTGAAACGCGCTGGCAACTACGCCGAGCCAATGCGGTGGACACCGAGCTTTTCCAGATGTACAGGTTCTACGAGCAGGAACAGCGAGGTGTAGGAACCGCGTTCGCCCACGACGCCATTCATGGTAACGCTTTTTCCAAGCTCACTCGATACCAGAATTTTCTTCTTCGGAAACTCCAAGCGGCGGAAAAAGAACTCAACCGGCTGAGGGCGCTTACGGTTGTCACACAGTCTGCGTCAAGCCCTGGTACCGCGGACAATTTGGACTCTCCAAAAGCTGCCGTGTTTACAGCTATGCCGGATTCAGCTCGGGGCGAGGCTGCCGCTCAGGTGGTGTTGAAATGGCTCAAACAAGAGGACTAATCCGTTGTTAATTCGGTCAATAAATGAACTATCGCACAAAACATGCAATCAAATCCACTTTCAAAAAACATTTTCGTTCCTGTTGTTAAGCGACCGCGGCGGGAATTACGCATCCCCCGAATCGATGCCCACGCCCGTCTCCTCGCGCAGCGACGTGAAGAAGAGCGCATCAGAGCCGTGCGCGAAGGAACCACTCCTCAAGGGAGGGAAGTACTCCGACAGATTATTTTCCGTGCAGAGCGTCTCTTGGAAAAAGAGAACCTCCCGGACGAGCAAATCGTAAACGCGATCGTGGGCGAACTAGAAACTTTCGTGATGTTGCGTCCGGAGTTTTTGTTACTGCTGAGCCGAGTGTGGGGACCGGGCTTTGACAAACTGTATAATGCATCCGCGCGGCTAATCGCAAAGCTCATGCTCTACAAGATTAAACTCGATCAACAGCGTCGAAGAACAAATCAGCAAGTTTCACCAGCTTGTTAAATCCGTTGCAGACGTGCGATCTCATCAGCGCCAGCGGGCGCCAGCGCTGGGCTTGATTATTTAATTTCACGGACACAATGTTCTCAGCGTGGCAACGACCAATATACGGTCGTCAGGCTATCGCTCCCCCGAGGAATTAGATGCCCTGTGGACGGCCTATGCCACAGCCGAAACGCCACAGTCCAGACAGGAAGCCGAAGCGCTCATCAACCTTTTGGCCGCACAGTATCTCTCCGCCAATATCGGCGACGAACCGATCCTGCTGCCACCACCGTCCCCGGAGGCTGCTGCCGGTGAATTTTTGTTGGGCATGATCTATTACGGCAAAAAGCCGGTCGGGCCACTGTACCTGCGCGAAGACAATTTCCTACGTCACATTTCCCTCTGCGCCACCACCGGCGCCGGCAAAACCAACGTCGCCCAATTGTTGCTGCTCGGGTTGTTGAACAAGAACATTCCCTTCCTCGTCGTGGACTGGAAAAGGTCGTATCACCTGCTTCGTTCCCTGCCATTGCCCAAGGCAAAGGATATCCAGGTGTATTCGGTAGGCCGAAAAGGCCATGCCCCCTTCCACTGGAATCCGCTGCGCGGTCCGCCCGGCGTTCATCCCAAGACCTGGATCAGTGCAGTAGCCGAGGCATTGGAAAAATCCCACCTCTCCGGCCCTGGTGTGGCGGATATACTGATCGAAACCCTGGACAAGAAGTTTGAGGATTTCGGATTTTACGACGGGAAGGTGGAGCAGTATCCGAATTTCTTTGATGCCACCGAGGAACTGGACCGGGTGCAATATCGGGGCCGGCGCATGCTTTGGCAGGACAGTTGCCAAAGAATCCTGCGCACGTTCACCTTCGGCCCGGCCTCCGGCGCGTTCAACGCCCGGCATCCGTTGAAGCTGGAGGAGTTGTTGGACCGGCCGGTCATCATTGAACTGGATCAGGAGTTGCCCAAACCCTTGCGTGTTTTCCTGAGCGACATCCTGCTCCGCTGGATTCATCTGTATCGCCTTGGACAGGGTGAGACCGACCGGCTCCGGCACGTCACGTTTCTGGAGGAAGTCCACAATCTTTTCCCCCGTACCCAGGCCGAACACCAGACCACCAACAGCCTCGAAAACATCTTCCGGGAAATCCGAGGCTTTGGGGAAGGACTGGTCAGCATCACGCAGCATCCCTCGCTCATGCCCAGCCTGCCAATACACCGTCACGGTGTTGTCGGATTCGCTGATGTAACGGCAATTGCGCCGCGCGATCAAGCGACAGGAGTTTGAACGTGCCGCGGAGTTGCGGGACCGGATTCGGGAATTACGGGCGAAACGGTCCCCCCAATAAAAGCTAGAAATGAATGATTCCGCGTTGAATGGCTACCGCAACAGCTTCAGCTCGATCAGCGACACGGAGTTTTGCCAGGATGTTTTTCAGATACCATTTGACCGTGTTTTCAGTGATATTGAGAACGTCGGCAATTTGCTTATTGGCCAAGCCCTTGACGAGTTCATTTAGGACCTGCAACTCGCGGGGTGTCAGTTCCTCAAACAAGCGTCGTGACGCAAGGCGTTTGGCCACTTCTTTGGGAATCCAGCGCTGCCCGGACGCCACGGCGCGGATGGCCGGTATGAGTTTTTCCTCCGTGGAGTCCTTAAGCACATAGCCGGCGGCGCCGGCTTCCAATGCCTTGTGAATGTCCTCGTCTCCATCCAGGGCGGTGAGCATCAGAATCCGCGCGGCCTGGTTGTGTCGGCAAATCTCGGCGGTGGCCTCAATGCCGCTTTTGATCGGCATGCGCAAGTCCATCAAAGCAAGGTCGGGATTCCATTTCACAAATAGGGCAATGGCCTGGACCCCGTCAGTCGCCTCCGCGACGACTTCCATGTCCGGCTCGGTGTTGACCATAGCGATCAAGCCCATGCGAACAATGTAGTGGTCGTCAGCAACGAGAATTCGGATCGGTGATGTTTTCTTCGGGAACGGCTTGTTCATTGGCTGATTTTGGCATTGGCGTCTGCTCTACTGGAAGCACAACGCGAACGGTGGTGCCTGTTTCAGGAGAACTTGTGATTAAAACGTGTCCGCCCAAGCGTTTGGCCCGTTCCGACATGCCGAGCAGACCAAAATGGCCGTCGTTGGGGCCGGAGCAATTCTCCGGGGTAAAACCTTTTCCGTTATCCCGAATCTCCAGGATGAGGTTTTGGGTTCCAAACTCCAATTCGATCTTCGTCCAATTTGCGCCGGAATGTTTGACCGCGTTGGCAACGGCCTCTTGACCGATCCGCAATAAATTTTCCTCAACGACTTCCGGCAAAGGCCGGATAGTGCCTTTCGTTTCAACTTCGACGCGGATACCCGCGCCGTCGGCAATTCGATTGCTGCTGATTAACAGAGCCTTGGACAAATCAAATTCTTCGAGTTCCCGGCTGCGCAAATCCCAGATGGATCTGCGCAATTCGACGCGGCTCATCCGCACCATATTCCTGACCAACCCCAGATGGTAGCTGGCCGTTTCCGGATTCTGCTGAAATAACTTCGCGACCGTATTTAACTGCAACGTGATGCCGGTCAGAATTTGTTCAAGCGTGTCATGGAGTTCCTTTGCCAGTCGGGTTCGCTCGGCCAGAACGGCCTTGGAGTGTACCTCGGTTTCTTTTCTTGCGGTGATTTGGAACTTCAGTTGTTCGGTTCGTTCTTTGACTCGCAACTCCAGTGTGTCGTGCGCTTCCTGCAACTCCTTTTGAGCCGCTTCCCGTTGATAAACCAGGTGCCTCAAGGCCGAATTTCGCTTTGAGACCATGATGATCCAGCTCGCGGCAACCACAATGATGACCATGGCAATGGCAAGAATGACCAACAAATGTTGGGCAGTCAGCCAACCCGGTTTGGTGATGACGCTGACATCATGGGAAGTCGGCAGCACGATTTGGAAGGATTCGATTTTTCCGTGCGCGTCGCTTTGCAGGAAACAAATCCCGCTGACTTTGATGGTGCTGCCAATAGGGATTGCCTCTAATAAAGCATCCGGTTTGGCCGATTCGACTTCGGCATTAAAAACCAGGTTAGTGGTTTGAAGCACCAGTGTGGTTTTTATCATGTCAGACCCGCCAACCGGCGATGGAACCTCTTCCGCCAGGCGATCGAGCAGGTTGCCATTGAGAATAATGAGATCGGCATGGTGCAACCCTTGCATTAATTCTCCGATCGGCACGCTTTTCGGTCGCACGTCGGTTCGCGGTTCATCTGTCTTTCGGAAAACGGCATCTTCAAGCACCGGGAGAAAATTTACCACGCCCGGAAAGCCTACCGCTTCAATCACATCCCCGGGAGACACCGAAAGGAGCCTGCTGCTCTTGATCTGCAATCCTCCCGTGGCGTCTCTGATGAATACATCCTCGCCCTTTCTTTGGCAGGTAACGACCCCTTTGACGTGAGCCCGGTCACCGGGTGAGCGACCCTGGTAGTATTGTCCAATGCTGTTGATAGGCGTCAAAAATCCTCGGAAAGGATCCGGGGCGGCTGGCTCCTCAACAACGCAATCGGCAAGTACCGGAACATAAACATCCACGGCTACAAGATGTCTTAACGGCGCATTATAGGCGGTGGCGGCCGTGCCTTTCGCACGGACTTTGGCGCCTACCAGGGTCTGCAGATCAAAACCGGGTGGGACCGGTTCATAGACATGAATCCGGTATCCTCCCGAAGCCAATTCAAGTTCAAGTTGCGCGCCGCTAACTTGCACGTTTCGCACAATGCCGGAGATTTCAATCCGTTGGCTGTCTTCCGCACCCGACATCAATTGCTCAATCGCGACCGGTTTGGCTGGCGGCAAAGGCGCGGTCCCCTCCTTTTCCCAATGCGGCCGGCTGATAATCGGCGCGTATCCTCCCGGATAACTGATCCCCGATACGCTGACCACGTCGCCGGGCGCAGGCTGCCGGTTGTTGATGTTCTCGACAAAGACCCCACCACTGGAATCCTGCACGAAAAATCTTCCGCCCCAGTTCGGTTCTGCAGCAGTGACAACGCCCTTGATTGAAATTTCAATTCCGTGCGACGCTTGTTCAGCCGAAAGGGAAAGAACTTGAGAAGCGTTGGTCAGAAGCTCGCCTGCTTGCTCCGCCGAATCACTTTGCTCTGTAGTCAACAGCGCAGAGGTGGCGCAAAATAGCGATACCAAAAGTCTATTCACGGGTAACCTGTAATTTAGACTACGCCGAAAATATTTGAATTCCAGAAAAATGGGTGGACGCCACCCAAGCCTCACGACGGGGCGAATTGTTTGGTAAACGATATCGCGTTTACGGACTCATCTCTTTGCTGTTTTGAGGCTTGTGATGACCGACGGTCGTTTTCAGGACGCCTGGCCTGGAACGCAGGTCGGCAGGAGGCGCCCACCCGAAAGAGTGGTGTCGGCACCGTGCGGGTTGTGCCATTGTACAAACCATCCGCAGTTGTCAGGGCTGGCGGCGGAAACACAAAGCGAGCCTCAACCGGAACGAACCATTATGAAAAAAGCTTTATTGATTCTCACCAGTGTAATCGGTGCCGTAAGCCTGGCATCTGCGTCTGATAATTTCTCGTACACCGCCACTGCGGCGCCGGGCAGCACGCCGGATGGAACGGATCAGAATACAAACCCGGTCAATATCTGGACGGTCGTGACCACCGCCGGGGGAACCAATGGCCTTGGCGATTCCGGCGCGGATGGTTCCGGTGTTTATTTCGGAGCGCCGTTCGGAGGGGGGTTGGGCAATGTGTGGCAGGAATACAGCTACCAAAATGATGGAGTTGCGCTCGGCGGCAGCGTTGACTCCTACAATACCTTCGCCGGGGGTGCTTTAACGGTCGGCCAAACGGTTTCAATCAACTTCGAAATGCGGGCCACCGACCCGGCGGCGAATGGCTATCCGGCCGGTCAGGTTGGCGTCAGTTTGATGAACGACACCAACACGGCAATAAAGTTTTACATTTTTGGAGGTGGTCCCGGTTGGTACTTCTATACCGATGCCGGTACCAATGGTGCGGATGCCGGACCCATGACTTACCGGTATCAAAGTCCGTTTAATATCGCCTTTACCATTACCGGGACCAATACCTACATCGCCGCTGCCGGTTCAGACAGTTGGAGTGGCACATTTAATGGATCTCTTACCGGAATAGACGTGTTCAATCACGCGGGCGGCAATGGCAGCGATGTGGGGTTCAATAATCTATCGGTCGCTCCGGAGTTGGTTATCAACAAGATCACTCCCGACGACAGCAAGGCGCTTTTCAATTCAACCAATGCGATGAGCTTTGGCATCACTTCGCTGTCCGCCGCCGTCAATGCCAGCGGAATTCAGTTGATCTTAAACGGGGCGAATGTGTCCAGCAATCTGATGATTAGCGGTGCCGGCACGGGAAACGTTTCGGCCCGTTATACCAATCTTTTATTGAATACCGTCTATGTCGGCCAAATCAACGTGACCAATGCTGCCGGTGCCAGCGTGAGCGCGCCGGTCCGATTTGACACCTTTAGTTCGAACTACTTTGCCTGGGAAGCGGAAGATTTTGACTTCGGCGGGGGCCAATTCATTAACAACCCGGTGATTTCCACAAACAGTCCGAACAGCTACTACAATCAGATTGGCATGTCGAATGTGGACGAATATGTGGGCAATTATAGCGCAACCCAACCTCACCCCTGGCGCACCAACGATCAAGTGTCAACCGATGTAGCCGTTGACACAGCCCGCCCTCAATTTACCGCCGCCGGCATCTCCGATTACGAAGTGGGGTATTTCAATCCGCCGAACTGGGTGAATTACACCCGGGTTTTCCCGGCCGGCACTTATAATATTTACGCCCGCGTGGCCAACGGGAACGGCGGTCTGGCCAATTGTTATCTGGCTGAAGTCACCAGTGGTCAGGGCACAACCAGTCAAACGACCAACCTGCTGGGCGTCTTTCAATTCAGCGCGCGCGGGTGGAACAGTTACGATTTCATACCGTTGACCGATCCGTGGGGGAATACGCTGGCTGTGACCTTAAGTGGACAAACCACGTTACGCGTGACATCCGGGCCACTGGGCGGCGGCGTGAACATGAATTTTTTCATGCTGGCACCGGGAACCAACACTCCGCCGGCAATTGCAGAGGTTTACCCGGATGGCTTGCAGCCATTTCAGAGTACCAACCGGCTGGTCTTCACCGTCAGTTCCACCATCAGCAGCGTAAGCACCAACGCCGTTCAAGTTCTATTGAATGGGTCCAACGTTTCGTCGCAATTAACTTTCACCGGCTCGGCGACCAATTGGCTGGTCAGCCTCCCGCTGCCTCAACAGGGAAGCTACACAGTGACTATCACCGCAACCGATGCCGCGGGAAATCCACATAGTTATAGTGAAACCTTTGATAATTTTAATCAAAATGACTTCATGATCGAAGCAGAAGACTTCGACTTCGATGGTGGTCAGTTTATCGACAACCCGATTCCGACCGGGTATTGGGTTGACAACACAACCGCACCCTATGGTTACACCGCAGCGAACAGTTATTTCATCTTTCCGTCAAATGATTCAGGCAATGCGGCCATTTCTGGCGTGGATTTGACAACGTCCAATAACGATGCGGGGGAGACCTTCATCTACCGGCCAACTGAGAGTTGTGGCACAGAGGTGACTGCTGATTTCCTCCGTCAGAAATTTTATTTTACGAATAACGCCGCCGTATTAACAAACTATAGCGACTTCGACGTGGGCTGGTGGAATCCGGGTACATGGCTTGATTACACCCGTACCTTCCCCACGAACAATTATCATGTCTATGGCCGGCTGGCCTCCGGCGCCCCCTACAGCGGGGCCACGATGAGTTTGGTGACTTCCGGGCAGGGTACGTCAAATCAAACAACTCAAGCCCTGGGCTCGTTTGCTGATGCCAACGCAAACGGGTTCCAATCCTGGCACTGGGTGCCGTTGTTGGATACCAACGGTCAACTGGCGGTAATTCCACTTGGCGCAGTTGAAACACTAAAGGCGACCGCGCCTCCGGGGAGCGCCACCGGGAGCCTCAACGCAAACTTCTATCTGTTTGCGCCTGCGGCGCCGGTTGCTGCGGCTGTGCACTTGAGCGTCTCAAAAACAGGGAGCACCATTTCGATCCAGTTTCCGACTCAAAATGGACTGAACTATACGGTGCTTTACAGCGGCAGCCTGGGCCCGGCCAGTTGGCAGACATTGACGGTCGTTACCGGCGACGGAACGGTCAGAACGGCTACGGATACGATGGGATCGGCGCCGCGGTTTTACAAAGTTCTGATTCAGTAATTACAACTGAGTTTGTACTGCGTAAATTTAACAATAGGGTCAATGCTAAGATCATGTTGGCGCCGGGTTGCGCGTGAAACGGTAACAGTTAAAGTGAACACAGCTCAAATGCCTTTCTCCGGCCAGGATGCGTTCGACGGTCGTAACGCAAGGTCGCGACGAAAATCCGGCTCGACGGGTTTTACCTTGATTGAGTTGTTGGTGGTGATTGCGATTATTGCGATACTGGCGGCGATGCTGTTGCCGGCGCTGGCCATGGCCAAACGCAAGGCGCAAGCCATGCTCTGCATGGCCAATCAGAAACAGATTTCGTCGGCGGCCCTGATGTATGCCAACGACAACAGTGACAGTCTGGTGCCCATCGGCAGTCTGGCGTATCAACCGGCAAATCTGGGTGTAGATCCATTAACCGATCCTTCTGTCGCGCCTCAACTCCAACCCGGGGGGGCTTTGGCCCAGTTTTGTCCGGGGAACCTGCAGAACACCTCCATGACCGCCGGCCATTACTATACCAATTGGATCAGGGCGGGTTTGGTTTATCCTTATGTCCAGAATCCCGCCGTTTACAAATGCCCAGCCGACCTGTCCCGGTGCCCGTATGGCGCATCGCCAACCTTCGCCACGGATTCGGAACGCACCTATTCTGCGAATTGCTTCATGGGCGGCATGGAGTGGTGGAATCCGAGTCATGCGAATCCGCCGCCAGGCAAACTTTTTAAGAAACAGACTGATTTGCGCTCACCGGGCCCGTCCGACATCTGGTATTTTGTCGAAGAAAATCCGGGGAGCATTGACGACTGTTTCTTTGCCTTGGATCCTGCGACCCCGACACTTTGGTATAACAGCCCGGCGGTGTTGCACGGCTTTTCCAGTATTTTGTCCTTTGGCGACGGGCATGCGCAAATCCACAAATGGACCGACAATAATATGATTCACGATTTGAATCCGCAAACCCCGCCCGGATGCAATGTACCAGCCGATCCCAAGTCGTCGGATTTAAGCTGGTTTTTATCAGTGACCACGGTTCCCAACAAATAGGCACCTTCTGATTCATTCAAATTTGAGGGCAGGCGAACTTCCTAGTTTATGACGTTCATTCGTAATTTCGGCCGGGGTGGGAAGCGCGAAACGGAACTGGCCGGCGCAAAGACGGTGGTGATTATTATCGGGGATTTGATCCCGGCGATGCGAGTGTCTACCGCAGATATGCCCGGCTATCCCGGCGTTGAAACTGAAAGCCTCACGAACCGCATGGTGTTTGGACTAGATTGGTGCTCGACCGCACTACAAAGCGCGATGGTCAACGCGTGCCGTGCTGCAAAACAAGACACGGTTTCCGTGCAGCCGCGGGCAAACTCATTGACGCGGACAATTTAGAATATGCGACGAAGAGAATTTCTGAAAAACGCCCTGGGCGGCTCGTTTGCGCTGGCGGCGACCGGCATGTCCGCTCTGACATTTGCTCAAAATTCCTCTGACGAACCTGTTTCCGGTGGGGCGGCCGGAAACGGCAATCGTACTTTTTCGAAATTGCGCGGAGTGAACCTGGGAGCGTGGCTCGTCCTGGAAAAATGGATGGTGCCGGAGGTTTATCGCGGTACCGACGCGTCGGATGAATATGGCCTTTGTCTTGCGTTAGGCGGTCACGCAAGGAACCGGCTGGAGCAGCATCGGGAAACTTTTATTACCGCCAGGGACTTTCGCTGGATCCGGGATCGTGGCCTGAACGCGGTTCGCCTGCCGGTGGGTTATTGGGCGCTGGAAGCGCCGAGCCCATACGTGGAATGTCAGCGGTTTGTAGATTTTGCGCTGGACCAATGCCTGCAAAACGGGTTGAAGCTGCTCTTGGATTTGCATGGTGCACCCGGCAGCCAGAACGGCTGGGATCACAGCGGACGGCGTGGGCCAATCGAGTGGTCCCAGGGCCCGCAAAATATTCAAGACACCTTGCGAGTTCTGGAAAGATTTGCGCAAAAATACGGAAAACACCCGGCGTTGTTTGGCATCGAACTGCTGAACGAGCCGAGCGATCGGATTCCCATCGAAATTCTGAAAGCTTTTTATCAGGACGCATATTCGCGGCTGCGGAAATACGCTGGCCCGGAGGTGGCAATCATATTCCACGACTCATTTCGAGCCATGGCGTGGAAGAATTTTATGAAAGGGGCGGGGTATGCGAACGTGCTCATGGATACGCATTTGTATCAGACGTTTAACGACGCGGATCGTGACCGCACGGCGCAAGAACAGGTCGTCGTTGCGCTGAATCGCAAGGGCATCCTGGATGAAATGCAACGGGAAGAACTGCCGACGTTTGTCGGTGAGTGGTCGCTCGCCTTGCCGTACCATTCCTTGCGGGACCTGTCGCGGTTCCAGGGGGATCTCGTCAAAAGCGCTTATGCAGACGCTCAATTGTTAAGTTTTGAAAGCACGAGCGGCTGGTTTTTTTGGAGCTATAAAATTGAAACGGATTCTGAGTGGAATTTTCGTTATTGCGTTGAGCGCGGCTGGTTGCCGGATAGCTTTCCCGGTTAACCTGAATGACATTGAATCCAGGCTGCCGAATTACAGATAAAAGTTGTGAAAGAAACTCGAGATTCAAGAATTGCACCGAACAGGGGTTTAAAGTCGCTCCTGCTTTTATGTCTCTTTCCGGCGGGCATCCTCTGGTTCGGTGCCAGCCTGCTCGAGGCTCAGTTAATTAATGTTGATTTTAATGAGAACAGCAGCGCCGGTCCGGGAGGCGGTCCCAATCCAGGCCCGACAATGTCAGGCGCGGCGGTTCTGGGAGCCGCGGGAGACCGGTGGAACGGAATAAACACAAGCAGTGGCAGTGGCATCCCTCTCATCTATGCCAATGGCAGCGCCTCGCCGGTGACAATGACCTTCACATCGGCCGGCGGATACGATGTGAATGATTATGGCGGCTCAACACCTTTTGCGGGCACTCCCTACGACGCGCTCTTGGAGGACTACCTCTATAACGGTGGTACCCAGCAAACCATCACGCTTACGGGCCTTGCGCCAAACTCGACCTACGACCTGGTCTTGTATAACGCTGCGAATGTTCCTGCAGCGGGCCGCACGACCTATTTTACGGTCAATGGAAATACGCAGACCAGCACCTGGAACGGTTCCAGTAACACATTCATCGCCGGCGTTGATTATGTGGAGTTCACCCTGGCCCTGTCCGATGGCTCCGGGAGTTTGCTTGTGACCTGGGCTGGAAACGGCAGCACGGAAGGCGATATTGATGGATTTCAAATCCAGGCCGTCCCGTTTGCCATCAACGCAGGGTACGACGGCACGAACGTTATCATCTCCTTCCTGGCCAGATCTGGATTTCGTTACCAGGTGCAATGCAAAAATGGTCTGGCCGATACCGATTGGGTTCCGCTTGGCAATCCTGTCTATGGCAACAATGCCATTCAGTCGGTTGACGATTCGGCTGACGGAAACAACCGCTTCTACCGTGTGCAGGTTTCAACCAACGCGTCTGCAGTTTTCAGCCGGTTACACACGAGCGGCACCAGCATCGTCAACGCCAGTGGCACCACGGTTCAGTTGAAAGGGCTTAACTTAGGCGGATGGTTCATCATGGAAAAATGGATGTGCCCCCTGGACGGTGGCAGCATGCCTGACACCTACAGCGCGATTACGAATCTCGATACCCGTTTTGGCGTCGCTACCGAACAGAGCCTCATCAGAACCTATCAGACCAATTGGATCACGACCGCGGACCTGGATAACATCACGAATGGAGGTTTCAATTGTGTACGTGTGCCCGTCTGGTGGGGCAACTTCTATTCCATCACCAATTCAACCAGTACCGGATGGCGTGCGGATGCGTTCGCCGTGCTTGATTGGCTCGTCACCAATTGCGCTTCGCGTGGTATTTACGTGGTTATTGATATGCACGGCGTGGTCGGCGGCCAAAGCACTTCCGACACCACCGGCCAGCAAAATCAGAACCTATACTGGACCAGCAGCATCGATCAGAGCGAAACAGCCTACCTGTGGACGCAAATCGCGACTCATTACAATGGCAATAGCGCGATCGCTGGCTACGATCTGATCAATGAGCCGATGGGAGCATCCAACACCGCCGCGGTCTGGAGTGCTTACAGCAGCCTTTACAACACGATCCGCTCCGTGGATGCCGGCCACATCATTATGATGGAAGGCACATTCGGGAATTGGGATTGGAACATGCTTCCCAATCCCTCCGTCTATGGCTGGACCAATATTGTCTATTCCATGCACGAATACCAATTTGGCGGCACCATTGCCCAGTGTGAGGCCGGCTCGGACAATCAGGTGACAGACTTCAACAACCACAAATCCTGGAACGTTCCGGATTACATCGGCGAATGGAACGACATGGGCAACGGCGCCGCTTGTTACGACTATTCAATTAACGACTACAACAACGACGGCATTAGTTGGACCCTGTGGGCTTACAAGGCGGCTGCCGGTCTGGTCCCGAATGGCTGGGGCTGGTATGATCCGACCAATTGGCCGCCGACGCCGAATATTTCCTCCGATTCGGCATTCACAATCTCCAACGACTGGCAGCAGTGGCGGACCACAAAGTCATTCGGCGTGAATGCTTCAGTCGGTTTCTAACCGGAAACGCAGCTGACAAGCAACGGGCAGGCCATAACCCATTGCCGCTTTGAAGGTTGAAATCGGCGGGCATTTTAAAGATTTTCCGGCCAATGAGGGGGGTTCCAATATTGCACCCACCCGAAAGGGTGGTGCTAAAGCTGTTATGGTTTGTTAATCTTTCCACAAGCGTCTCCTGATGGAGAGCCATCAAATGTCAACCTAACCTGAAAATTATGAGAAAAGTCGCATTGATTCTTATTAGTGTGCTTGGCGCCGCCAGCCTGGCATCTGCCTCCGACAATTTTTCGTACACCGCAACTGCCACTCCCGGCAGCACGCCGGATGGTGTCGACCAAAGCTCAAACCCGGTCAATGTCTGGACGGTCGTGACTACTCCCAGCGTCACTGGCGGTGGCTCAGGCGCCTACTTCGGCACGGCGTTTTCCGGCGAGACTCTTTCAGGATGGCAAATATGGAGTTCGCCCTTTGGCACGGGCACCGGAAATGCCGGAAGTGTTGTCGCCACGACGACCTTTGCCGGGGGAGCTTTAGCCATCGGACAAACTGTTTCCATCAACTTTGAGATGCGCGCCGCCGATCCCGGCAAGGAGGTCGGAATTGACTTATTAAATGGTTCTGGCGCTGCGGTCACCTTCGGGATTTATGGCGGGGAACCCGGTGCTTATCCGTACACTGGCAACGGATATTATTACACCGATGCAGGATCTACCGATGTCAGCGCCGGGAGCATGGGCTATCAATATCAAAGTGAATTTAACATTGCGCTTACGGTCACTGGTACTGGCACCTATAGTGCAGTTGCCGGCTCAGACAGTTGGGCTGGCACCTTCAATGGCTCTCTCACTGGAATGGATGTCTTCAATTTAGGCGCAGGCGACGCAAGTGATGTTGCCTTTAACAATTTAACGGTCATTCCTGAGCCTTCAATGTGGGCGATGTGGGTCGTCGGCATTGTGGCCGTTCTCGGTTGGCGCCGCGTATTCCAGCATGCGTGATGGATTTGGACAACTTAGGAAACGGCAGGGCCGAGTTGATATCGCAAAGATCCGCGAGGAATCAGAATTTATCAGCTAGCCAGGGAATCCGGTGAAGTGAACGGGCCGAGGTTACCGGAGTGCCGGTTGCTACAGCCCGGGTTTGTTCCAACCAAGCGCTTATTAAATCTTCTCGACGCAATCGCACGAAGCACACTCTTGACGACCGGCTTGCCGCCGTGCAAGTGACGTCTTGATTAATGCAGTCGAGGACTCGGTTCGATTCCGCCCCTTACACTCCAGCGGCAGGACGGTCGATCGGGTGTTGGTTCGCGTTAGCCCAATACTTTTCTTCCGAACCGCGCATCATCAGCAAATGGGCGATGACCTCATCAGTCGGGCACATGACTCCTGCCCAAGTATCGCCATAATAGCCAATCGGATTCAGGCAAAGGGCGCACAATGCATAAGAAAAATGCTCGTCCCGACGTAGCGCGATTGTCGGACAGCCTCTCCGGAACAGGTATGTCAGCCCACTGCGCTTGCAGATTTCAGCAAAATGTCCAGTCAACAGGTATAACCGTGTCGAAGGCATACCACGTGCCCCAGGCTCGTTTGAACTTCCGATAGCGTTGCGTCATATCCCGCACTTTCATTTTGTAAGGATACGGCGGCTGATTTTGTCTCGCATCCGTGCAGTGTGCGTGTCCGCGACGTGCCAGTGCCGGATAGTGAGCGAGAGTTAAAATCGTTGAAGATTTCGTTGAAGATTTTCCCAAGACTCCAATAAAACCCTGCATTTACAGGCGTTTTATTTGGAGGCGAGGGTCGGAATCGCACAGCGATCACTGACTCCGTCTCCGATGCCAAGTGCCTAACCATCACTTAGTTCCTCAACAAAACCATGTGTACAAAACGATTTTGAACTTTTCAAGCTATTTCACCAAAAGGCCACCACTAGGATTCCACCAAGCATCTACTAGGACCTCATTAGGACTTTACTGGAGCTTTTACTGGAGGTCGGCATGAAGCCAATGACGGGAAATCAGACTGAAAAGAGATCGACTGACCCCGCCGACAGCACGAACCAATGCGACCATAATCCGTCACTACACATCCCCTGCTCCACCGCCACACACTCTCACACAGTAACTACGCGCCCAAATGTTTGCAGATCAACGCGCGTGTTTCACCTCCAGTTTTTCGGGGTCAGGTCGCAGTCATACCTCAGCGGAAGTTTCAGCGACCTGCGCACCTCATAAACGTTCAAGTAAAACTGAAATGATCCGCCCACAACTCGCGGCCGCGGTCTCGATTCGGAAAAAGCTTGTGGAAATCAAGCAGTAATATAGAGTGAAGTCGTGAACCAACTATGAAGAAAATTGCGGTAGCTTTCTTTTTCTGCCTGGCTGCGACCGTTGTTCACTCTCAAGAGGTTAAACCCCCTGTTCGTCTGATCATTATTGGCCTCGCACACGACGCGGTCGGTGATTTTATTCAGCGTGCCGAAACCCGACGGGATATTCAACTGGCCGGCATTGTGGAATCCGATCAAGAATTAAGGGCACGTTATGCCAGACTTTTTCACTTCAGCACCAATTTCTTCTACGCGAGTCTCGACCAGTTTCTTGGCAAAACCAATGCGCAGGGAGCCGCGGTTTTCACCAGCACATTTGACCATCAGCGCGTTGTGGCAGCCTGCGCCGCTCACGGCATCAGCGTCATGCTTGAAAAACCTTTGGCCATCGATATGGGACAGGCGCAAGCCATCGCGGCAGCAGCAAAAAAGAGCGGCATTCGCGTCATCGTTGACTACGAAACCGCCTGGTATCCAGGAAATCAAACCGCGCATACTATTGTTCGCGTCCAGCATGCAATCGGCGATGTGCGAAAAATAGTCGTATGCGCGGGAAATAGAGGGCCGAAAGAAACCGGTTGTTCTGACTCCTTTTTGGACTGGTTGACGGATCCCAGACTGAACGGGGGCGGCGCTCTGATTGACTTCGGTTGTTACGGCGCTGATTTGGCAACCTGGTTTATGGACGGACAACGTCCCATTTCTGTTACTGCTGTGACGCAACATTTCAAATCCGGGCTTTATCCCAAAGTTGAGGATGAGGCGACCATCATACTTACCTATCCCCAGGCACAAGCCATCATCCAGGCCTCCTGGAATCTGCCGTTTGATCGGAGGGAGTTGGAGATTTACGGCGGGACCGGCTACGTGCTTGTGCCGCGCATGAACTTATTGCGAATGCGCCAGGCCGAGACTGAAGAAAGCGAACTTGATTTGCCCAATTTGCCATTGTCTGGTCCGCCCGCTGATGACATTTCATATTTTGCGGCGGTAGTCCGCGGCGAGATCCAGACCTCCGGAATGCCTTCACTCGAAATAAATATGATCGTAACCGAAATTCTCGATGCCGCCCGCGAATCCGCCCGGAGCGGGAAACAAGTGGAACTTTCCCGGAACTATCACCCGCCGTTAGCAGAATGAGGCTTCGAAGATTGAAGTTTCAGTCAGGGTCAGTTATTTTTGATTCTGAAGAAGGTCGCCGATGGCTGGGGCGTAACGAGCGTGCTGAAGGACGTCTGGTTTGTGCCTACAGGCAACGAATTGACAGTCTGCCACGCAGCCAGAACAAGATCGGTTGAGCTTTGAACTTGAATGCCACTGGCAGATAAGTAGCCACCGATGGAAAACTGAAGTTGGGCGTTGGCGAATGACAGTCCGTAAATGACCGGAACGTTGGATTCTATCCCGGTTAATTGAAGATTGGCGACCGCCAGATTGCCCGAAACAATATTCGCGAAGACACGATCTAGTTCGGCAGATACAACAGGACTTCCAGAACCATATTCCCGGCGCAGATTGAAAAGCCGTGCAGCCAATGTGAGATCATTCGTATGATATGGGAAACTGGCATCCAAATACTGGCGGCGGAGATCCTGGATTATTCCCAAGTCCGTGTACCCATACTCGGTTGTCGGCTCATTTGTGTCCATTAGCGCACAACCACTTATTCCATCGACGGTGGGTTCGACAATAGTTCCTTCACCGAAGTCATTCCAAGTGGCAATTTGAACGATGGCCGAGGAGTTCGTCATCGCCCGGCTCAGGCTTTCGCGCAAGGTGTTTCCGCTTTGATCATCCAGGTAGCCATAAGATGAGCCGACTCCAGCCTGTTGGTAAATATCGTGGAAACGCGGGAAAGCAGTGCTGACAAAGGTTGGCCAGGAGGATGAACGTGCTTTTTGTTCAAAACTGGATAGATAACTTAGCATCATGGCGTCCGTCAATATGCCACCGTTGGCCTGGCTCATCCACATTGGCGGCCAATCGAAAGCGCCGGCGCCAACCGGGAGACGGTTGTCCTCGGTAAAGAAAGCCGGCTGATTCGTCGCATTGAGCACGGAAAAAATGCTCACCCATTGAGAGTTTTGGGTAAAATACTGTGGACCGAAATTTAAAAGCACCGGCATGTTATTCCACCGGAGAAAACTGGAGTCCGTGAAATAGTTGGTTTGCACGTAAAGCATCGTTTGTTGCGCGTGGGAAATCGCATTGCTCGCGGCAATAAACCCGCCAGCTACTTCCTGCTTGATGGTCGCATCCTCGTAACAAAGCGAGAACTTCAAACCGGCCTTGCGGGTATAATTAAATAAATCCGCCGTGCGTTGATTGTTGATGGCGTAGTCGTAAAAATTATCCATGCCATACCAGTCCACGATCACCCCATCAATTCCCCCCAGTTTCATCAGCAGCACATGATATTCGAGCACCGTCGGGTCCGCCGAGTCATAGGGACCAATCGTCGGGTAATACCATGCAGCAACCTCTCGGTAACCATTGGTAATTACATTGGGATTAAAGTAGTTCATCGTCCAATGCCATCCCCAGACGTCGCTGGGCGGATAAAGTTGGGATTGGAACCAAGGCATGTAATGAACCATGACCGGCTTTTCCGCAGCGCGTCCAGTCGCGAAAGCTCCCTCCCATACGACCGCCAGCAATACGGCCGATAAAATCTTTGCAAACTTCATAAAAATCAAACCGGCAGTTAAAGAGGCCGGCGCACCATGCTCACCGGCCTAGGTTGCCATCGAGCAACATCAACCAGGCAATTCTCTGCTCGCCTGACAAAATCCGTCGGCATCGCTACTGCGCAAGCACCCGGAGGAAACCCGTCTGGCCAGCCGGCATCGTCACTGTGGTCGTGGTCATATTGCCAACAGACGGGATATTGGCGACCAAGGTCGTGAAGCCGGATGACAGGCTCGCCGATGATTGCACCGTGTAATTTTCTCCGTTCTGGGACGCCCAGGTAAGAGTGAATTGCCGTGTCGCCGCGTTGTATTGATACGACGTAATTGTAGGCGTCACGATCACAACGGCGGGCGCTGTGTCAATCAACTCGAAGTTGCCGAAATAATAAGTATACGAGCCACCCAAATCCGACGCGTCGGAGAAGAAAATTATAGCCGGATCGTTGTTGACCGGGGACCCCCCCCAGGCAGCAATCTGATCAAGCGTAATCGAATAAGTATTACGCTGCAGACCGGTTTGTGTTAAATACAAGCGCCTGGACTGGCATATCGGAAGCGCGGCTGCCCCTGTGGAAAATGTTAAATTGAAGTAATCACCATCAGAGATAGACCACTCTTCCGGCAGGGTGCTGTCCCACCGAAGGGTGTAATGAGCCAATTGTGAGGGCGGCAAATTCGAACTGAGGATTTGCGCCAGTTTAGTACCGGCAAACGAGACGGCAAAATCAGCCTGGTAACCATTATATCCGGTGCCAGTATCATAATTGCTCACCTGCAAGCAACTGCCGTCACTCTCCGTCACCGCAAAATCGGTGTCAACCGGGGGAGGGACATAATGGGGAGGCGGGAAAACAAGTTGATTGCTGGCCGTGCAGACGCCTGGTATTCCGTTGGCGGCAGGATTATACAAGCCATTGGTAGTGTACAAAGACAAATGTGCGCGTCGTGTCACCGGATTTCCATAGTAAGTGGTTACGGTCTGGTACAAGTTTGTGGCTGGACCTACGCCGTTTGTAGAGGTTGCGACACCCCTCCACGATATCAAAGGATAGATTACGGGCACCGTTGAAGGCGAGGCATAAGTATCCACCAACCGGACATTGTCAATGTAGATGGTACAGTTGGTGAACGGGGATTGGGTTGTGCCAAAATCATCTGCGACGTAAAACTGGACATTGGTCCCTGAATTCGGCAGCGGGAGTCCAAGTGTGGGTAATTCCAAGGCACACGAATAAACCCCGGCCGCAGTATTGGTATAGAGTGCATTAGTATAAACGGGAGTAGCTCCTCCGATGGTCAGGTAGTCCTCATTATTTCCGATAAAAACCTGTTGGTTGAAATATGTGTATTGAGAAGGGTTTGGGAAAATTACATCGAAGCGAAGAATGTAACGGCCAATTTGACCTGACTGGGCTGCTTGTTCCACCATAACTGAATTTGTATCCGATAGAACAATTTGGAAATCGCTGCCGTAGTTCTGCGAGAAAAAGGTTACTGCCGTGGAATGACTGCCCTCGGTTACATACGGATCATTGGGTCCGGTTGCGGTATATTGGGTCAGGGTGACCAGCCCGGAACGTGATCCATAACCGGTAAAGAGCGCAATGTTGGTATTGCAGAAATTGATTCCCGTAGGCCCTCCGCCTTTTCCGATTGTGAAGACGCAACGGCCCGGACTAAAACCGTTGGTTGTGGTTCCCGGTGGCATTCCTGCCGTATTTCCTTCAAAACCATCAAGGACAGCAACAGTCTGAGCATGGACAGTGAAGATTGACAGGACAACAAACGCGCTTATTCTCAGCGTACTCTTAGTTAATGTTTTCATAATTTCTGGGCGTTGCTTGGTGGCGACTGGAGAGGAATCTAGCGATTTTACCATTCATGTGATAGTCGCATGAAATGACCATAGGATTACGAAGTTAACGGGTCACGTTTCTCTCGAGCACCAAAAAAAGCCGCCCTGAAGGGCGGCTTGAAAATCGGAGTCAAAACGTTTCACTTATTTACGACGGCGCAGCGCCAGGAAACCAAAGGCACCCAAGCCCACCAGCGCCAAGGTGGCCGGTTCAGGAGCAGGCTCCAAGACAACGCTGTTATACGTTAAGTCATAAAAGCCCCCGGAAATAGCCGCTGGATCAAGCAGCAGGTTGAAGCTGATGATCGAACCACCGGTCTGCGCGGCTTGCAGAGTCGTTCCCACCAGAGGGCAGGTGATCGTGACAACATTGTTATTCCATGTGATGTTGTCCTGACTTCCGCCATTATTGTACCCGTTGTATCCGGCGTACCAATTATCGGCGCCCGGCCCCCCCACGCTATCATCAAGGATGAAGCGGCATCCAAACCAAGTCCAATTGTCCGGCGTCGGACTATTGATCGTAAAGGTCATGGCTGCGAGGGTGTCGAGCGGATTGAGCACCTGCTGATCCGCCAATGGAATGTCGTAATGCAGATAACCGAAGTTGATCGAGCTCTCTTCCACGCCCGTCGGTCCCAATGTGGTCGTGGGGGTGGACCAACTGCCACCCAACGTCAGATTACCCGGATTCAGGTTTGATAGCGTAGGGGTACCGGTGACTGGTTGCGCCAGCGCCGAGCCGGCAAGTACCAGACCGGCCGCCACCGCGAAGGCCGTCACCAATCGTATTGTTTGTTGCTTCATAAGGACGCTCTTTCTTTCTGATATGAATTTGACTTTTGTCGGTTTAATCGTTGTGATTAATTAACATTAAAAACCCGTGCGTTGTTTAATGTATTGGCTAGAGCATACTGATTTTGGTTATTTAATGATAGTCACATGAAGTGACCACACCATCAAAATGCCAAATGTTCTAGTGGCGCATGTATTTCGCCACTGCTTCGGTTCGCGATTGCACATGCAGTTTCTCATAAATGCGACGGACATAGGTGCGGATTGTATCAACGCTGATATCCAGCCGCCCGGCGGCTTGTTTGTAGGTAAGCCCCTTGGCAAAACAGTCCAGGACCATCTGCTCACGGGATGAAAGGTGCGTGATCTCCCCCTCCGCCGGCTCCGCTTGCTGAAAGGAGGCCACGACCTTGCGCGCAATCGGACCCGACATGGGCGATCCCCCCTCATGAACCTCGCGGATGGCCTCGAGCAATTTGCCGGGCGTTAGGCGTTTTAACATATACCCGCTGGCACCGGCCGAAAGCGCCTTGAAAATCTGTTCAGTGTCTTCGTACACCGTCAACATCATCACCTGCATCTCCGGCATCATCGTTTTCAATCGCTCCACGCATTCAATCCCGCTCATGCCGGTCAAATGAATGTCCATCAATACCACGTCCGGCCGGTCCCGGGGGAGGCATTCCAGAGCCGTCTCGGCGGTGTGATAACTGCTGACACACTGGAAGCCGGGTGAGCCGCTCACAAACGCGGCAATGGACTGACACAACTCTCTCTCGTCATCCACTATGGAAACTGTAATCATGGTTTCGCCGTCCTTTACCGGCAATCGGCCTTATTCTGATTCGACGGACAGAGAGCGAATACAGGAGACATGGGTGTTATCGTATTTGGTTTCGTCTCAAAGTCTATCCCGTTCGACAACCGGGCGTGGTAAACCGGCTCCCCGTTGCGGGCGATTTCGGTCCGCCGACCCGGTCAGGGTTGCGTCGGGGTATGCTGGGCGAGCCACACTAAATCCGGGCTGTTAGGGACCATATTTATCCGGCTCGTATCTCCAGAGGTGGACTTGAACACGACGGGCTGCCTGGTTCTCGGATCCTGCCATTTATGAATCTCGGCGTGGCCATCGGCAAAGGATATCCCATCGGAACCATTGTGTAAGCTGGATGGCAGTTCGACAAATACTCCGAATGCATCCTCGGTTCCGAACATAGGCGGGACATAAAGAATTCCGTCGTCAATGCTGTCAGGATGTTCATCCGTGAATACCCAACTGTCGCTGGGACCCGGGTTTCTCAATTGGCTCGCTTTTGCTGCAAAAAACATTCCGCCGGGATAATAACTTGCGAGATTGGCCGACGGCTTGTAACCCGAACCTGCTCCACCATTGACCGGGTTTCCTCCCCCCACTGCCGCATCCATGGCGACACTTCGAACACGATGGTCCCAACCGAGTGCGCGCTGCGCGGTGGTAAGGAAAGTATCCGCAGGACACCAATAAATCTGCGGTTGCGGGGTATAAGCCGCCAAACATGACAGTTTGGAGTCGGTCAGATTCGCCGTGTTGGTATTATCGGTTTTGGTGCCCCAATCCATAATCCCCGCAACCCAGGGTGGACTGCTCAAAGAAGTTGCCGATTGATCAGGATTAAACGGCAGCACATCATCATTGTCCACGCTGTAAGTGACACAGGCCAATTGAAGTTGCTTTTTATTGCTCATGCATTGAGCCGCTTGCGCCCTTTGCTTGGCGGTGTTCAATGCCGGCAACAGCAACGCAGCCAAAACAGCGATGATGGCAATGACCACCAGAAGTTCGATCAACGTAAAACCCGATTTGGAATGTTTCATCACAAGCCTGTTTTGTGTTTTATTCTCGCTCGAGCGCGCTCAAATCGAGCGGGACGACAATTTGCTCAATCAGCTTTTTTCAACAAATGATGATGTAATATAAATGTCACGCCCACCGAACGATAGTCACATGAAGTGACGACACCGTCAAAAGCCAAATTTCACGGGCGTATTCTTAACAATCACTTTGGCGCCAATCCCGGATAACGTTCGGACGAGCAAAATTTGAGACATACGGGTCGTACGAGCCGTAATAGACGCCTGTCCTCGAACAGGCTTTCGATCGTTGAAACAATTTCCTCCTGCGCGGTGTGCCGGTAATTTCTCCAACGCAGCGACCGGTGGCTGGAGGAGCTCGTCTAGCGGTGCAAATACTTTGCCACCGCTTCCGTACGGGATTGGACATGCAACTTTTCATAGATGCGGCGAAGGTAACTCCGAATAGTGGGAATTTTGATGTTCAACTGATCAGCGGTTTGTTTGTAGGTCAATCCTTTGGCCAGGCAGTCCAACACCATTTGTTCGCGGGCAGAAAGAAGCGTCTGCTTATCGTCCGCCCGGCCCGGTGCCTGAAAGGATGCCACCACCTTCCGCGCAATCGGGCCTGACATCGGTGACCCTCCTTCATGGACCTCCCGGATGGCTTCCAGCAGCCTGACAGGCGTCAGCCGTTTTAACATATATCCGCTCGCGCCCGCGGACAGCGCCTTGAAGATTTGCTCGGTGTCCGCATAGACCGTCAACATCATGATCTGCATCTTCGGCACCATGGTTCTCAGCCGCTGCACGCATTCGATCCCGCTCATGCCGGTCAGGTGAATGTCCATCAAGACCACATCCGGGCGGTCCTGCGGCAAGTGTTTTAAAGCCGCCTCAGCACTGTGGTAGGCGCTGATACAGCGGAAGCCGGGCGAGCCATTGATGAAAGTCTCAATGGACTGGCACAGCTCTTTTTCGTCATCCACTATGGCGACTGTAATCATCTGCTCACCTTTTTTGCTTTGTGTGGTTCAGGGGAAGAACGAACCGAATAGCGACTCCTCGTCCCGGCCGGGAATTTATGAAGCAACGCCCTCCGATATCGGCCAATCGCCGGGACATGTTGCGCAGGCCGTTGCAGTTAGTCGCTGCGGAATCCATCGCCCCGGCATCAATAACGGACGAATCGAAGCCAACGCCATTGTCCGCGACGGCAATTTCCAGCGCCGAACCGTCATAAAGAACGAAGACACTGACTTCGCTTGCGCGCGAATGTTTGAGCACATTTGTAAACGCCTCATGTACAGCGAGCAACAAATGATGGCGCAATTGAGAAGAAAGTGGATATTGCGGCAGCCGTTCAGGGATGTCCACTTTGCATTCAATGCCGGTTTCTTGGAAATATTCCTGGGCGTAATGCCCAATGTAAGAAGCCACGTTTTCCAGTAGATCATTTTGCGGATTGACCGCCCAGACGATTTCATCCAGCGAGTGAAGCACATCGCGGGAAACGTCGGAAATGGAAACGATTTGGTGCTGCAGTTCTGGCGACACCTCCTGGCTTCGGCGGGCATGTTCACTCAAAAATGAAATCCGGCATAATTTGGCGCCCATTTCATCATGCAGGTCCTGGGCGATGCGGGCCCGTTCCCGTTCCAAGGCGCGTTCCTGTTCGAGTTGTCGCAACCGGCGTTGTAGCCTTCTTCTGACCGCAAAGCGAACAACGCCAATGACCGATGCCAGGAATGCCAAGGCGAACAGTCCAAGGAACCACCATGTCTGCCAGAAGAATTTTGAAACGCTCAAAACCAGGGTTGCGCCGGTTTCATTCCAAAGCCCGTCGGCGTTGCACGCGATGACGTGGAACCGATAGCTGCCCGGCGGCACATAGCTGTAAAAGGCGACCCGCCGGTTTCCTGCCTCCACCCAGTCGGAATCCAAACTTTCGAGCCGGTAACGAAAGCGGATTCGTTCCGGCGCGTCGAAACCAAGCGCGGTGTATTGGAATTCGATGCGATGTTTGCCCGGACCCAGATCCAGAACCGCAGCTTTTGACTGCGCGGGTTCACGCTTTTCACCTGGATTGCCGGAGGCCGTCGGAGTGACTTGCAACCCGGAACTCGGAACACCATCCACCAAAACCTCTTCCAGTAATACTGTCGGGACCGGCAAGCGAGACAAATGCACCTGCGGATCCACAACCACAACGCCCTTCAAAGTGGGGAACCAGAGCTTGCCTGATTCGGATTTCAAGCCTGCCGGGCAGAATCCTCCTGAGCATTCCTCCGACAACATTCCCTCCGCCCGGCCATAAACCTGCGGATACACGGTGGAGATTTTGCCCGCTGCCAGGTTTTCCAGTTCGCCTTTGTCCACGCACCCGATGCCGCGATTGCTTCCCAGCCAAAGACGGCCTTTGCCATCCTCCAATATTTCCGAAATAGTGTTGTCCGGCAGGCCCTGACGGACGGTGAATGCGGCCGTGTGGCCATGCCGCCACCAGCTCAGACCGCCACCTGCCGTGCCAATCCAAAGCGTGTTCTGGGCATCCAGATAAAGTGTCCGGACCAGATCGCTCAACAGGCCGTTGCTGGTGTCGAGGTGCGCGTGCGTGTCACCCTTGAATTCATACACTCCGTCGCCTTCGGTCCCGATCCACATCACGCCATTCGTGTCCGAGACAATAGCGGTAATAGCGCGGGGCAGATTCGTCTGCGCTTCCCAGCTTTCATTTGCCAGCCGCCACAACTTCCCCTCGCGCGTCCCCACCCACAAGCCCCCATTCTGATCCTCACACAAAGAGATGATGTTCGCGCCGGGCAGCGAAAACAGTTCCGCTTGGTCCATAGTCTTCACGGGGTTTCTAAAGTGCAACAACCCATAAGTGCCGGCTACCCAGCAACTGCCATCCGGGGACGCGAGCAGGGTGTAAATTTGCTGGCCTACGACGGCCAGATTGGCAGACGTAAGGCGACTGAAGCTTCTTTCCTCCCAGCGATACAGGCCATCGCTTGGTTTGCCCGCCCAAACCACGCCGGGCGCGATTTCCGCCAAGCCATCCACCGCGCCGTAACCCAAGCCCTGTTTCTGGTCGAAGGCAAAAAGATTCTTCTGTCGCAACAAATTCAATCCCACCTCCGTGCCCACCCACAAATTACCGTCGCGATCCACCAGCAACGATTCCACGGAGTTGTCCGAAAGCCCGCTGCCGGCGTCGATGGTCACCAACTTGCCGTCCTTGAATTCAAAAAGCCCCTCACTCACGGACCCTGCCCAGACCGTCCCGTCCGGCTCTTCACCCAATGCGCAGACATACGAACGGGCAAAATGGCGTGGGATCCGGAACGGACGCCACCGGTCACCATCTTGGCACAATACAAAGTCGTCTCCGGCGCCAATCCAGACCCTGCCCGCTTTGTCCACCAGCAGACAGTGCGGATCCTGGAGCAACTCCTTGGTTGCTGCGCCCGTCATGGGAATGAACTTGCCGGCTTGAAATTTGAAAACGCCTGCGTCCACCGCGCCCAGCCACATGTCTCCCCACCTGTCTTTGAACAAGGCGCTGATCGTCTTGCCCTTGAACTCTTCGGCGCCCTTGAAGGGTTCCAAACGCCCGTCTTGCCATAAGGCCAAGCCAGCGTCGGTACCGATCCACACCCTGCCTTCATTGTCTTCGGCCAGCGCACTGATCGAGTCGGAGGGCAATCCATCTGCCAGGGTAAAGGTCGTAAAATGCCCCGCCTGCCAGCGAATAAGCCCTTCGCCGACACTGCCGATCCACAGTGACCCGTGGCTATCTCCGAACAAGGTGCGAACCGGCCCGCTGGGTAGGCCTTCCGGCAGGCCAAACGAAACAAACCGCACGCCGTCAAAGCGCGCCACGCCGTCGTCCGTCCCCACCCAAAGGTAACCGTCACCGGTTTGTGCCAGCGCGCGGACACGGTCCTGCGGCAAACCCTGCTCGCTTCGCCAGGACTGAAAGGCAAAAAGTGCCTCGCCATTCCCCGGCCCGTGGTTCTCCTTTCCCGATTCGTTGCCGTTCACCGCAGCGAAATCACCAAATGAAGTGGCAATGGCCAAGTCGCTGAATATCCAGCCATCACCGCCACCGTCATGGCGCAGACGAATTTCATTGAAAGAAGCATCGGCTCTGAATCGAGTAATTAGATTCTCCGGCTGGGCGGCCTCGGTGGCGCCCGGACCCAAGTCCGGATTCAGCCACACCGTCACCAAATCGTCGCCACCGGAAACATATTGCACCTTGAAGACAATGGTGCATTCAATCCCGCGATGCGGGTTCTCATAAACGATCAAAGTGCCCGGCGCGGAAGGCTCCGGACGAGAGGAATGCAAATCGATGTAATCGGAGCCTTCGTGGGACTGCCCCGTGGCATCCCCGCGAAAAGCGCTGTAAGCCCAGGCTTTTAGGGCATTGCCAATGCCCAGGCGTTCCTTCTCCCCTTCATACAGTTCAAACGCGGCAAAGTATTCTTCTGTGCTCGCGTCAGACAGCGGATCCACGTGAATCTTGAAATAGAGGGTGTTGGTGGAAGAATCATCTTCTTTCACGCCGCCGCCAAGGATGTCAAAGCCTTCTCCCGTGTCATGAACCAAGGTCGTGCCCAAATCACTCCACAATACAACCGCCCGCGTCGGGAGCGCGCCCGCGAACAACCACAACAAAAGTGTCCACCCGCAGCAACGGTGGATTATTTCGACCGCGGCAAGAGGCCATCGCTTTTGGGAAAACAGTGACATGGCTGAACTAATTTCATTTTACATCGAAAGCTGTAGCGCCGGCAATAAATTGGCGAATAAACTTAGTCCGACTGTACGGCTGCTTCATTCCTGTTTGCAGGCCTAATACAAACTTGCGTGGGTGAACGTACTGTAAGGACATGCGTTTTTGTGTGATCCAGCCAGCCAAGGCGACCTGACCCCCGAGCCACCCGATCACAACCCCCGGCCGCATCATCGTCGTCTTGAACGACGCCAAAAGGTTGCTGCAATGACTGAACCACCGATGCTTTCCCTATTCTTTGATGATGGTAAAGCTGGCCGAACTGTTCTGTATATCCGAAATTCTAGAATCGATGATGGTCATCGTACCACGGGCATCATCGCAAGCCGATAAACCGTGCCGTCGGTCAACGCCCAACCCGTAGTTGGGAATGTTCACGTTTTCAAGGCGGACATTGGAAAGCGTGCCCTGTCCCTTTTTACTACCGGGAGCCACGATGCTGAAGCCGTCAGATATACTGTCCTTGATGTTCACATCACTGATTTCCACGCCCGAAATGCCGCGGCGATCCAGGCAAAGCTGGAAGGCGGCCCGCCACGCCCAATCGTGGTCGAATCCGCCACTGCGGACCAGATCGCAATTCCGCACAACCGTCGTCCCGCTGAAATTATTGTCAATTCTACGGCTCCCGTCGGCAGTCGGAAAAGTCGTGCTGAGCAGAATGCCGCAGCCGGGGGAGATGTCCGTAAACAGGCAGTCCTCAATGCAGTTGTTCTCGCCGCCATAAATCGCTCCCCCGTTCGCGAGAAAAGGCAACTGGCCCGTGCAATGGCGGACGACATTGAAGCCGGGTGAATATTTCTGTTGCACAACGTTTTGATCGGACGCCGCCGGCCAGAGGGCAAAACAATCATCACCCGTGCCGCGGGTCGTGCAGTTTTGGATCACTGAGTTGCGCATGCCGACGCAAAAATTGATGCCGTCAGCCAAAGTGTCGCGCAAACGGCAACCGTCCACCACCAGATTGCTGGAATTGTAGAACCACATGCCGACTTTGGTGTGCTCCACCCAGATGCGCGAGATGACGGAATTCTCGCCACAGATTCCGACGATACCATCGTTCGGTTCGTTATCGTTGCGGTAATTCAATTTCCCAATGATCGCGAAGTCAGCCAAGCGGATGTTGTTGCCCTTGAGTCTAAACCTGACTCGATGGTCCGCTTGGCCGTAAAGTTCGGCGTCGCCGACAAAAGTCGTGTACCACATGCCCGCGCCTTGAATAGTTACGTCGGAGGGCAAATCAATAGTCCCGGTCAATTTGTAAACGCCAGGAGGCACCCAAACGATTTGGCCGCCCTTTTTGGCTTCCGCGAGGCAATTCCTTAACGCCTCTGTATCGTCCGTCCCGCCAGTGCCACTTGCACCGAAGTCGGTCACAGAAAGTGAATTTGTGGGGTTGGCCAGCGGCGGCGCGATATTCTCCAAATCAATAAGATCGACTATGCAGTATGCGGTGCCGTTGTTGTCCTTTTGCAGGCGGATCACGTCCCCCTTGGCAATCGCCAGATCCCGAATGCGAAATTCATCGTAAAAATTCCTTGGTCTGCCGGCTTTCGGATCGTTCGTGAACGGATATTTGCCATAAAGCCATGAGTAACTAGAGGTGATAGGCAACCTTCTCAGGAAAATCCGATTTTGGTAAAGGCTCAGGGTCGAGTTGATTCCACCGCCGCCTTGGGCGTCCGGCAGGCTGTAACGCACAACCATAGCGTTGGCGGGTGATTGCGCGGTGAACTCGATGTATTCGCCCGCTTCTCCGAGTTTCACGCATTTCCGACCAGAGGATTCCGTCTCGACAAAGAAGGGCGCATACTTGGGGCCAAGAACCGTGCCCGGGGTTCTCATATCTTCGGCTTCATAAGTCGTCCAAGGCATGTCCGCACCAATACCACCAAGGGCAGAATCTGAACGAATTACAAAGGAGAGAAGAATTACAAATCTAAAAATCGCGGAATTCATTATAATCCCTATGACCCGGTTACATTACCAACAGGTCGCATCGCTTTAGTTTGCCACATTGAGTCAGCCGTGATAGTCACATGAATTGTCCACATGACGCCTTTACGCATTTATGAGTCTGGCTTCTGCTTCCTTCACATATTTTATGGATAAACGTTTTCCCGGCGCACAATCAACCGATTTCCCACAAACAACAAATAAGCGTTTCCTTTTGTTGGATGCGTCCGCGATTATCGCAACGGCATTTCTGGCTATATTTATTTGGAACCTGTCTCCTTTATAGGCCAAATTAAACTGCAGACGGCTCCACTTTTTAAGAAGTCGCGGTTGAATAACAACACACTCCGCATCGGCCTTGACACCCCCGAAGCCGAACACTGCTGTCATCCAAGCCCCACCGTTTGCGGCAGGGTGCGATCCTCCCGTAAATACGGTTCCTACGAAAACCTTATACTTGGCTTCAATATCAATCTTGGCGGTTTTCAAGAAGTAGTTATATGCAAAATCCAGATTTCCGAATTCCGCCGCAACCATTGCATATGCACAAGCGCTCAAGCTGGAACCATGCTCGGTACGGGGTTCATAGTACTCCCAATTCGCCTTTTTGATCTCCTTCGAGTAGCGATCCTTGAACAGGTTCAACAGCATC
>Ga0335078_10002163_pt1 | contig 29805 bp, 29 predicted proteins | sample Lox_Sample_32_FD_206711 | JGI IMG/M metagenome (GOLD analysis project Ga0335078, IMG submission 206711) | Soil microbial communities from Loxahatchee National Wildlife Refuge, Florida, United States - Lox_Sample_3.2 | ecosystem: Environmental > Terrestrial > Soil > Wetlands | place: USA...
GGGCCGGTAGCACCTGGTCGAGATGGGCCTGCGCGCGTACCGCGGCCTGGGGGAGCCCCGCCACCGCATGGGGGGCCGCCGCCCGCAGCCCGACCACGACCGCCGTCGCCTCGTCATCGTCGAGCAGCAGCGGCGGCAGCGTTCCGCCGGCACCGAGCCGGTAGCCGCCGGCCGGACCGGGCACCGAGTCCACCGGGTAGTCCAGGTCGCGCAGCCGCTGCACGTCCCGGCGGAGCGTGCGGGTCGTGACGTCCAGCCGTGCCGCCAGCTCGGCTCCGGTCCACTCCGGGCGGGCCTGCAGCAGAGTCAGCAGCCGGAGCAGCCGGGCAGAGGTATCCAGCATGGTGCGATTATTCCGCCAGACGAGGACCGATACTGTCCGCAATCGGGACTACCTTCGTCGCATGGACCTGGACTGGACGACCGACCTCGCCGAGCAGCTCGACTGGCAGTGGCGCGAGAACATGCGACCCCGGCTGGACAGCCTCACCGACCGCGAGTACTTCTGGGAGCCGGTTCCCGGATGCTGGAGCGTGCGCCCGCGAGCCGAATCGGCCGCGCCGCGGGCCGTGGGCACCGGGGACTTCGTGTACGAGTTCGCCTACCCCGAGCCAGAGCCGCCGCCGGTGACCACGATCGCCTGGCGGCTGGCGCACATGATCGTGGGGGTCTTCGCCAGCCGCAACGCCGGGCACTTCGGCGGCCCGCCAGCGGACTGGGAGAACTGGGAGTACGCGCCCACGGCGGCGGCCGCGCTCGATCAGCTCGACGAGGTCTACGCGGCCTGGATCGCCGGCGTTCGCGCGCTGGACGCCGACGGCCTGGCGCGGCCCTGCGGCCCGGCCGAGGGACCGTACTCCGACTGCCCGCTGTCCCAGCTGGTGCTGCACATCAACCGCGAGGCGCTGTGGCACGGCGGCGAGATCTGCCTGCTCCGCGACCTGTACCTGTGGAAGAAGGCCGACCACGATGCCCTATGACTTCCAGGTGACGATCGACGCCGCCGAGCCGCACCCGCTGGCGGCCTGGTGGGCGCAGACGCTCGGCTGGGCGGTGGAGCCGCAGGACGAGGACTTCATCCGCCGGATGATCGCCGAGGGCTACGCGACCGAGGCCGAGACCATGACCTACAACGGCTCGCTGGTCTGGAGCTCCGGCGCCGCGATCAACCACCCGGAGGGCGGCCGGCCGCGGGTCCTGTTCCAGCAGGTGCCCGAGGCCAAGTCCGGCAAGAACCGGCTCCACCTAGACGTGCGGGTAGGGGAGGAGAACGTCGATGCGGCCGTGGCCGAGCTGACCGCCCGCGGCGCGACGTACCTGCACAAGGCGAACCAGGGTCCGCACTGGTGGATCACCATGGCCGATCCCGAAGGCAATGAGTTCTGCGTGACCTGAGGGCAACGAGTTCTGCGTGACCTGAGCGAATGGCTGCGGCTCGCGCCCGCGGCCGCCGGCCGTTCAGCGCTCGACCACTCGCGGTTTGGGTGCACAATCACGTTCATGGACACGCTCACCGTCGCCGTCGTCGGGTCTGGCCCGGCCGGCCTGTACACCGCCGAGGCACTGATCAAGCAGGGCGCGGCCCTCGACCCGCCGCGAGCGATCAGGGTCGACGTGCTCGACCGCCTGCCCACGCCGTACGGCCTGGTCAGGTACGGTGTCGCGCCGGACCACAAGTCGATCAAGTCGATCGCCGACTACCTGCGGGGGGTACTCGAACACGAGGGCGTGAAGTTCATCGGCGCGGTCCACCTCGGCAATGACGTGACCAGAGCCGACCTGCTGTCCTGTTATGACGCGATTGTCTACGCGACCGGCGCGATGCGGGACCGGCGGCTCGGCATCCCGGGCGAGGACCTGCCGGGGAGCTACGCGGCGACCGACTTCGTGAACTGGTACTGCGGGCACCCGGACGTGGACCCCGACCGGTTCACCCTGGACGCGGAGTCGGTGGCGGTGATCGGGGTCGGCAACGTCGCGGTGGACGTGGCCAGGATCCTGATCCGTGACCCCGAGGAGCTGCGGGAAACCGACGTGTCGCAGCCGGTCCTCGACGCGCTGCTGGCCAGCAAGGTCCGCGAGGTGCACATGATCGGCCGGCGCGGCCCGGCGCAGGCCAAGTTCACCACCAAGGAGCTGCGCGAGCTCGGCGAGCTGCCCGGTGTTGACGTGGTCGTCGGCCCGGGCGAGGCCGAGTTCGGACCGTTCGACGCCAGCGGCGAGAGCGCCAGGCTCGCCGAGCAGGACCGGCACGTGCGCGGCAACTACGCCGTGATCACCGACTGGGCGGCCAGGGTTCCGGCCGGTGCCGCCCGCAGGCTGACCGTGCGGTTCTGGCTGGCCCCGGTGGAAATTCACGGGACGCAACGGGTCGAGGGGCTCACTCTGGAGCGCACCGCGCTGGACGCCGACGGGCGGCTGTCAGGGACCGGGCGGTACGAGACGCTGCCGGTACAGATGGTGCTGCGCAGCGTGGGCTACCAGAGCGTGCCGCTGGCCGGGGTGCCGTTCGACGAGCGCTCGCACGTCGTCCCGAACGCCGAGGGCCGCGTGCTCGGCCCCGACGGCCAGCCGCTGCCCGGGGAGTACGTGGCCGGGTGGCTCAAGCGCGGCCCGACCGGCGTGATCGGCACCAACAAGTCCGACGCCGCGCAGACCGTGCGCTCGCTGCTCGCCGACCTGGCCGGCGGGCCCGGCCCAGGCGACGTGCCGCTGCCGCGCCCCGGCCTGCTCAGGCTGCCCGAGCCGGGGGCCGGAGCCGATGCCGGAGCCGATGCCCACGGCGGGGCCGGGCGGATCGCCTGGTCGGACAGGTTCGCCGCGCTGCTCGCCCGGCGCGGCATCGAGCCGGTCAGCTACGAGGACTGGCTGCGGATCGAGCGCGCCGAGAAGGAGCTTGCCGCCTCGCTCGGCCGCGGCGCGCGGGTCAAGCTGCCCAGCCGCGCCGAGATCCACGCCGCCTGCGGGCTGGCCAGGACCTGAGTAGGTTCAGCCTAGACGGTAACGTGCCTAGGCCGCGATCAGCGTCTTCAGCAGGGCGCGGGTGCGGGGGGCCTCCTCGCCCCTGCCGAACTCGCCGGCCACGAAGTCGGTCACGCCGCAGTCGGCGAGCGCCGTGATCTGGCTGGCCACCGCGTCCTCGTCGCCGACGATCGCGACGTCGGCGGGCCCGGCCGCGCCCTCGCGGTCCAGCATGGCCCGGTACGAGGGAAGCTGGCCGTAGATCTCGAAGACCCTCGCGGCCCTGGCGCGGGCATGATCGGGGTCGTCGGTCACGCAGACCGGCAGGATGCACACCACGCGCGGCGCGGGCCGGCCGGCCGCCAGCGCGGCCGCGTTGATCGTGGGCGCGATGTAGTCGCGGACCGTGGCCGGGCCGGTCATCCACAAGATTGTTCCCGCCGTGCGCTGGCCGGCCAGCTTGAGCATCTGCGGGCCCATCGCGGCGAGCATGACGGGGACCTCGCCCGCGCGGGGCACCGTCAGCCCGATGCTGGCGCGCAGCGTGCCGCCAGTGAACGCGACCGGCTGGCCGTCGAGCAGCGGCAGCAGCACGGACAGGTACTCGCTCATGTGCACGGCGGGCGCGTCGAATCCGTAACCGTACATGTCCTCGATCACGATCTTGTGCGACAGCCCGATGCCGAGCGTCAGCCGCCCGTCCAGCGCCAGCGCGGTGGTGAGCGCCTGCTGGGCGAGCACGGCGGGGTGGCGCGGGTAGGTGGGCACGACCGCGGTGCCGACCTCGATCTCGCCGACGCCGTAGCCGGCCACCGCGAGGGCGGTGAGCGCCTCGAGGCCGAAGATGTTCGCCATCCAGGCCGAGGAGAACCCGTCGTCGGCCGCCTCGCGCAGGCCGTCGCGGAGCGCGGAGAGCGCCTGCCGGCCGGTGGGCTCGGCGAGTGAGGTCCCGAATCGCATCGGAATGCTCCGTTCTGGCGTGCCCGGATGACCGCTCTGCCGGGGTATTGGAGTGCTGGCCGCTAGGGGAGTATAGAAACATGGATTCGGGGCAGGCCAGGACATCGGGTAGCTCGCTGGACCGAGACGACGCGGAGCAGGAGGCCGCCGAGCTGGCCGGGGTGGGCCAGGACGCGGTGACAAGCACGCCGAAGCTCGGCCAGCTCGGACCGGGCGCCGAGCTTCCGGCCGGCCGGTTCCTCGACCGCGAGGAGAGCTGGCTGCGGTTCGCCCAGCGGGTGCTTGAGCTGGCCGAGGACCCCAGCGTGCCGCTGCTCGAGCGGGTGCGGTTCGAGTCCATCTTCGCCAGCGCGCTTGACGAATTCTTCATGGTCCGCATCGCCGGCCGGATCCGGCGGATGGCCACCGGCCTGCCGGTGGAGGCCGCCAGCGGCCAGGCGCCCGACCAGATCCTGGAGAACACCCTGGACATGGCGCGCGAGCTGGCCGACCGGCACGCCCGCTGCTTCAGCGACCTGCTGCTGCCCGCGCTCGTCGACCAGGGGATCGAGATCCTGCGCTGGAAGGAGCTGCTGCCCGAGGAGCAGGCCAGGCTCCAGCAGCTGTTCAGGGAGCGGATCTACCCGGTTCTGACCCCGCTGGCTGTGGACCCGGCGCACCCGTTCCCCTTCATCTCCGGGCTCTCCCTCAGCCTCGCCGTCATGGTCGCCGACCCCAGGTCCGGGCTGACCATGTTCGCCAGGGTCAAGGTGCCGCCGCTGCTGCCCAGGTTCCTCACCGTGTCGGCCAGCAGGTTCGTGCCGATCGAGGACGTGATCGCGGCGCACCTCGGCGAGTTGTTCGCCGGGCTCGAGGTGCTCGAGCACCACGCGTTCCGCGTCACCAGGATCCGCGACCTGGAGATCGACGAGGACGTCACCGAGAACCTGCTGCAGTCGCTGGAGCGCGAGCTGATCAGGCGCCGCTTCGACCCGGCCGTCCGGCTGGAGGTGGAGGAGTCCATCTCAAGCGACGTGCTCGACAAGCTGGTGACCGAGCTCGACGTGGACGAGCGCGCGGTGTACCGGCTGCCCGGGCCGCTCGACCTGACCGGGATCTCCGCGATCGCCGACCTGGACATCCGGCGGCTGAAGTACCCGGCGTTCGTGCCCGCCGAGGGCGCGCTGCCGCAGGACCGCGGCGTCTTCGCCACGCTGCGCGACCGTGACGTGCTCGTGCACCTGCCGTACGACTCGTTCACCGCGAGCGTGCAGCGGCTGGTCACCTCCGCCGCGGCCGATCCTAGGGTGCTGGCCATCAAGCACACGCTGTACCGGACCAGCGGCGACTCGGAGATCGTGGACGCGCTGATCGACGCCGCGCAGGCGGGCAAGCAAGTCGTGGTGGTGGTGGAGATCAAGGCCAGGGGCGACGAGGAGGCCAACATCGCCTGGTCGCGCAAGCTTGAGGCGGCGGGCTGCCACGTGGTGTGGGGATTCCTCGGGCTCAAGACGCACTGCAAGATGGTGCTGGTGGTGCGCGAGGAGGCGGACGGGTCGCTACGCCGGTACTGCCACATCGGCACCGGCAACTACCACCCCAAGACGGCCAGGCTGTATGAGGACTACGGCCTGCTGACCTCGGACCGGCAGGTGGGCGAGGACATCACCGACCTGTTCAACCACCTGACCGGCTACAGCAGGCGGGCAGACTACCACCGGCTGCTGGTCGCGCCGGCCGGTCTGCGCTCGGGGCTGATCAAGCAGATCGAGCAGCAGACGGTACTGGCCAGGGCCGGCCAGCCGGCCAGGATCCAGATGAAGTGCAACGCCATCATCGACGAGGCGACCATCGACTCGCTGTACCACGCCTCGATCGCCGGCGTGCACGTCGACCTGTGGGTGCGCGGCATCTGCTCGCTGCGCCCCGGCGTGCCCGGCCTGTCGGAGAACATCAGGGTGCGCAGCGTGGTCGGCCGGTTCCTCGAGCACTCCAGGATCTATGCGTTCGGCACCGGCGGCCCGGACGGCTCCGACGATGTGTGGATCGGCAGCGCCGACCTGATGCACCGCAACCTGGACCGGCGGGTCGAGCTGCTGATCCGGGTGACCGACCCCGAGCACGTCAAGGAGCTGCGCAGCCTGATCGACCTGGCCATGGACCCGGCCGTGTCGTCGTGGTGGCTCGGCCAGGACGGCACCTGGACCAGGCACCACCTGGACCAGTCCGGCGTGCCCCTGATGGACCTGCAGGACCACCTGATCAGGTTCAGGAAGAACCGCCACTCCGACGGCGACGCCACCGGGGGCAAGAGCCGCTTCGGGGCCAGGCGCCCGGCCCGGCATGGCTGACAGCCGCCGTGACAGCGTTGTCCGCGCGGCTGGTGCCGTGGTGTGGCGCCCGGGTTCGGCCGGGCCCGAGATCGCGCTGATCCACCGGCCGGTCTATGACGACTGGACCTACCCCAAGGGCAAGTCACTGCGCGGCGAGCACGTCCTGGCCACCGCGATACGCGAGGTGCAGGAGGAGACCGGCCTGCGGGTGGTGCTCGGCCGCCCGCTGACTCCGTCCACGTACCGGGTCGATGGCGGGCGCAAGCGGGTCAGCTACTGGTCGGCGCACTGCGCGGAGTCGCCGCCGTTCGCGCCGAACGGTGAGGTCGACCGGATGGCCTGGCTGCCCGCCGCGCGGGCCAAGGCCCGGCTGACCTACGAGCGCGACGTCGCCCTGCTCGACGAGCTTCAGTCCGCGCCGGTGCGGACGGTGCCGCTGATCCTGCTGCGGCATGCGGCGGCTGGCCGCAAGGCATCCGGCCGCGCGGCGACCGGCCGCAAGGCGCCCGGCCGCCGCGCTGCTGCCGACCGCCGTGCAGCGGCGGACGCCGAAGACCTGGCCAGGCCGCTGGACGGCCGTGGCACGGCCGACGCGAAGCTGCTGGCCGGGCTGCTTCCCGCCTACGGCCAGTGCCGCGTGGTCAGCTCGCCGGCCGAGCGCTGCGTGGCGACCGTGCGGCCCTACGCTGCCGCCGTCGGCGTCGCGGTGGAGGTGGAGCCCGCCTTCACCGTCCCGTCCGCGGCCGGGTCGGGCGCGGACGACCTGCTCGGCCTGGCCGGTCAGCGGGCCGCGGCGCTGGCGGTCTCGGGCGTCCCCACGCTGGTCTGCGCGCACCGCGAGAATCTCCCGGTCCTGATCGATGCGGCCTGCGCTGCGCTCGGCGGCCGACTGAGCGCTCATCGGCCGCTGCGCAAGAGCGCATTCCTGGTGTTCCAGTCGGCCGCCGGCGTGCTCGTCTCCGCCGAGCGGCACGAACTCGGGTAGCAGCGCCCGACTCGCTCGGCGTGGGCCTGGCATCCGGGCAGCGCGCGCTGACTGTCGGTGCCGCGCGGTAGAAATCGGCTGACGGACCTTCCCGGCGAGAGGAGCGAACGATGGCCGACGACATGGCGCAGGCTCTGGAGGCCGAACTGGCTGACCTGGCCGACCGGTTAACCGCACCGGCCGAGCGCGAGTGCCTGCGCTGCTACCTGGTCAGGATGATCATCGAGTTCGGCTGCGACGGCACCTACCGCTGGACGATCCGCTGGCGCGATCTGCGCGCCGCCCAGCCGGGCGGCCTGCTGCGGCAGCTTGAGCTGCGCGGCGGCTGCTGCGACTGCGAGGTCCTGATGAACGTGTTCCCCGACTACCCGCCGGCCGATGAGCCGCTCCCGTGCGCCGGCGTTCCCCGCCCGGGCTCATCCCGTCCCTGCAACCTCGGCCAGCTGCGCAAGTCAGCCTGAGTCCCCGGCTCGGGTCATTCACCGCCATGGGCGTTGGCCGGCAACCAGCTGATCGGGTTGGCTGCGGTCAGGTGTAGCAGCCGGGCACTGATCCGATCGGCCGACAGTTGTTCGGCACGTTGCCAGCGATCAAGCTCAGGATCGGGACGATGCTTCCGCCGCCTTGCCAGATGCCGCCGCCTAGCGGCGCCCTGTTGCCTGCTATCACGGTGTTCCGCAGAATGCCCGCGCCGTAGTTGGATATTGCGCCGCCCTTGGTGCCGGCCGTGTTGAACTGCAGCCTCGTCCCGCCGAGGACCATCGGTGATGCGCTGTCGTAGATCCCACCGCCTTCCTGGGATGCGGCATTGCCGGTGATCGTGGAGGCGATGTCGGTCAGGCCGCGGCCGCCGGTGAAGATTGCCCCGCCAAGGACTGCCTTGTTGCCGCTCAGGAGGGAACTGCTGATCCCGATTGCGCCGAGTTCGTCGGCGTAGACGGCTCCGCCGTTGCCGCCGGTGTTGCCGCGCAGGATGCTGCCGTAGATCGTGACGGTGGCACCCAGGTTGACGATGATGCCGCCGCCGTTCGCGAAGGCCGTGCAGTCGGTCACCGCGCTGTTGCGGAGCACAAGTGCCGCTCCGGCGGTTGCCGCATAGCATCCGCCGGACCCGGAGACCAGGCCGCCGCTGGCGGTGATGCCCTGGACGGTCAGCCTCGCAGCCGTCCCGCTGACGGCGGCGATCCGGAAGAGCGCGCCGTTGTCGGCGTGCCGGATGGTCGTGTGCTGGCCGATCAGCATGACGGTCCTTGTGACCTGCGGCAGGCCGACGGGCCCGAACGTGCTCGAGCCCACCGGCACGCTGATGGTATAGACGCAGTTAGCCGCAAGCACGATCACTGGCGGCCCGGTACCGGCATTGGCCGCGCTGATGGCGGCGTTGAGGGCGCTGATGTCATTGCAGCCAATGGTTGCCGCGGCCCGCGCCTGCGCGCTGGCGGCCGCGGGAATCCCGGCCAGCAGCCCGGCGGCCACCGCGGCCCCGGTCAGCAGTGGCCGGAGCGCACACCTGCGCATGTGTGTTACCTCCCGCTGGAAGTCTTGTAGCTCTAAGTAACATCATTCTTGCGTACGGTAACTGTCCGTGTCCGGCGGTCCGCTTGCATGCCGGCCTGAGCCGGCAATGTATCGGTATCGACGATGGAAGGCCGGGGCGCGAGCCTTGCCTGGTGGGCAGCGAGGCGGACCAATCCGGGGAATTCGAAGAGCTGTTCCGCGCCGTGTACCTGACCTTCCACCGCCGCGACGGGCCCCGCAGCCAGCTGCCCGGCGCTTCGGCCGCGGTGCTCGAGCACCTGGCGCTGGCCGGGCCGCTGACGATCGGCGAGGCCGCTGCGCACCTGCGCCGCGCGCAGTCGGTGGTGAGCGAGATCGTCGCCCACCTGGAACGCCAGGACCTGCTCGAGCGTGAAGCTGACCCGGCCGACCGGCGCGGGACCCTGGTCTGGCTGACCCCGGCCGGGCACGCCGCGCTGCGCCGCCACCGCGAGGTGCTGAGCGAGGACCTGCTCGCCGCCGCGCTGTCGCGAATGGATCTCGATCAGGCCGCCGCGGTGCTGGGCGGGCTGCGCGCCCTGGTCCAGTCCGCGGCGGCTCCGCTACCCGCGCACACCCCAAGGAGGACACCATGAACACGACGGCCGCCTGTGAGAGCTGCGGCATGCCGATCGATACCGGCCGCTACTGCAGTTACTGCACGGACGACGCCGGCCAGCTCCAGTCTTTCGATGAGCGATTCACGCGCATGACCGCCTGGCAGGCCCGCCGCAACCCGGGCACGCGGCCCGAGGAGATCGAACGCCAGACCCTCGACTACATGGCCACCATGCCGGCCTGGCGCGACCACCCGCGCGTCACCTCGCGAGCCGGCTAGCGCCGGGCGGTGCTCACTCGCTGACGGGATCGCGGGCTCCGCGGATGGTGATGACCGCCATCCCGAGCGTGAGAACCAGCCCGGCGCAGAGAGCCGCGCCCAGGTCGTGCGGTGGCCGGGCCGGCCAGAGCCACGGAGTGGTCAGCGCTGGGCGGTGCCATTGGGTGTAGAGCGCGTACGTGCCCAGAATCAGGTAGCCGGTCGGGCCGGTCCAGGCCAGGGCGCCGCCGAGAGCAGCAGCGCACAGCATGCCGATGCCGGTCATTCCGGCTACGTTGCGCAGGACATCGAGGGTGCCGCCGGCGAGGTCCGCGCCGGTCCCGGCTGCGGCGAGCGCGACGATCGCTGCTGCGGTCAGCGCCAGCCCGGCGGCCAGGCGCAGGAACGGCAGCCGCGCGCCGGCGACGCGTTCTGGCTCGCCGAACGGGCTTGCGGTGGTGACGGTGATGACAGCCACGGCCCCGGCCTCGAAGACCAGCGGCAGCTGCAGGGCCCCGTAGGCGTCCCAGTGCCCGATGAGCGCGATCCTCAGGCCGAGGCCGCAGGCCGCTATCGCTACCAGGGCCGGCGGGATCCGTCGGCTGGCGGCGTATGGCCGCACCAGGGCGGTCATGGCAGCTGCGCCACGGTGACCCGGCCGGCTCGGAGCGCCGTCAGGTGCTGCACGAGCCAGGCACGCCGGGCCGCAGCTGGCAGGGCGGCGAACCGCCGGGCCGCGGCATAGGCCGGCGAGCCGGGTGCCGGCCCCGGCGGCGGCTGGCCTCTCGGGCCAGCTCCGGGTCCCACCCGCAAGGCCGGGCAGCCGGCCGCCGGCCGCTGGCACCGTGCGCCCGGTGATGGCCCGGGCTGGCTGTTTGCGTGCCGCACAATCTCAGGAGCCGCGCCGGGCATCGGCAGGCCGGCGGCGATCATCAGCGCCGCGGTGACTGCGCGCTGTGCCTGGGATGCTCCGGGGCCGTCACCGGTGACGCTGGCCACGAGGTCTGACCCGGCACCGCTCCGCACCAGGCTGGCCAGCTCACTGGCGGTCATGACAGGTCCATCCAGCTGGTCGGGGAGAAGAAGGTGGTAGACCGGCGGCGTGCCGCTGAGGACTGGGCCGGTCAGGCCTATGGCGACGGAGTTGCCTCGTTCTTGGCGGTAGGTCGCGGCTGCCTGGCTGATGCGGGCCGGGGTGCCGGGCAGGCCGGCGAGCTCGTCGAGCACCGGCCTGAGAGCGGCCGCCGTGTCGGGCAGGTAACTTGCGTAGGCGGGGTTCAGGCAGACCGGGATCGCCGTGTGGCTGCAGACGGGGGTGTAGCGGATCGGCCGGCCGCTGGCGGCATCGTGCAGGGCCGGGATGGCGATCATGCCGTGGTTGTCCAGCCTGCCGGTCCCGGCGAGCCCGACGGCGGTCCCGGCCGCGAGCAGGCCGGCTGCCGCGACGGCCGCGGCGGCTGCGCGCAGTGACCGAGGGCCCGCGCCCTCGGGGAGCGCCAGGGCTCCTAGCACCGCCGTGGTGAGCCCGGCGAGGAACATCACCTGAGCGATCGGCAAGTCGGGGACGAAATGGTAGAAGGTGGCGACCCCCGCGTCGGGCCCGGTGTCCCAGGGGCCGGTGACGAGCGGCGAGATCTGCCAGTACGAGTGGCTGCCGCGGATGAGCTCGGTGCTGAGCGCAAGTGCGAAGAACGCCGCGATTGCCGCCAGCGGCGCGGTGAAACGGCTGGGGACCAGCGTCCCGGCAGCGAACCCGAGCGCGGACAGGGTCGGCAGGCTCGCGGCCGCGACCGCGGCCGGCCACCACAGCGGCCCGCCCCAGCTCGCCTGGTGCGCGGTCACCCCGTAAAGGACGGCCAGGCAGCCCAGGTAGCCCGCCATTGCCCAGCTCGTGGTGGCGGCCCAGGCGGTGAGCCGCTCGGCCCACCGCGGCCGGGCACTGATCGTCACCAGGTCGGTGGTGCGGCGCCGGGCTTCCCGGGATCCCATCCACGCGGCCGCGCCCACGACCGGTGCGATGAAGTCCGTGATCGCTCCGCTCTGCATGCTCGTCGCGCGCAGGTTCCACAGCGGCGGCATGGCCATGGTCTTGCGGTAGGTAGTGAGCCAGAACAGCGCGATGGCTACCGGCAGCATCCACAGCATCGCGCTGTGGCGCAGCTCCAGGCGAAGCAGCCGGGCCGCCGCCAGGCCGGGCCTGCGCATGACCGGCAGCAGCCCGGACGGGGCCGGAGCGCTCGCGGCGGTCACGACCGTGCCGCCGCGAGGACTGCGCTGTACCCGCGCTCCAGCGGCGCATCGCCGACGCCGCAGCCTTCGCCGCGAGCGGCCAGCTCGCCGGGCGTGCCGTCGTAGACGATTTTCCCCTGGTCCATCAGTACGACCTGGGCGCAGGCGGCACCGACATCCTCCACCAGATGCGTGCTGACCACCACGGTGGCCCGCTGGCCCAGCGCCCTCAGCAGGGCACGGAACGCCACCCGCTGCTCCGGGTCCAGCCCGGCCGTGGGCTCATCCAGCAGCAGCAGCTCCGGCTCGTTGACGATGGCCTGCGCGATCCCCACCCGCCGCAGCATGCCCCCGGACAGGGTGCGCAGCTTCGCGTTAGCCTTGCCGCCGAGCGCGGTCCGGTCGACCGCGATCGTCACCGCCGCCGGGATCCGCGCCGGCGGCATCTCCTTCAGCAGCGCGAAGTACTCGACGAACTCGGCGACGGTGAATCCCGGGTAGTAGCCGAGGCTCTGCGGCAGGTAGCCGAGCCGACGGCGGATCTCCCGCCGCGGCCCGTAACTGCCCGGATCGCGGTCGAGCAGCCGCAGCCGGCCCGAGGTCGGTGGGATCGCCGTGGCCATCATCCGCAGCAGCGAGGTCTTGCCTGCGCCGTTGGGCCCCAGCAGCCCGAGCACCCCAGGTCCGGCGTGCAGGTCCACCCCCGCCACCGCCATGGTGCGGCCGAAGCGCCGGGTCAGACCGGCGATCTCGAGATTCATGAGGCGCCTCCGGAGCAGGTGCTTTGATGCAGCGCGACACGCGGCGGAAAGCACCGCAGCTCAAGACTGCCCGGCGGGCCGTGGCAGGGTCGTCACACCAGAGAGCTGAATCGCCGGTCATACCACGCAGGCAGTCCGGCCCGGGCCAGGACCGAACTGATACCTAGGTATGACCACGCAGGCGTGATGAGCAGGCAGCCCGGCGGATCTACGCTGAGATCGTGGAACCGAGGCCCGGCATCACGACGGCAGGCGACGGCGCCGGCGGCGCGGTCTATGCCCGGGTGAGCCGGGTCTGGCGGGGCCTGATCCAGGTACTGGCCGGCCCTTCCCCGGCCCCCTCCTGGAGATGGCGCTCACAGCAGGAGCGCCGGGCGGCTTACGCCGCGCTGGCGATGGCGACACTGGCGCTCTGCATAGTCAACGCGGGCGAGATCCACGGGGTTGTCGGCCTGCACGGCATGCTGCCGCCCGGGCGCATTCCGGTGGGCCAGCTACCGCCCAGCCTTGGGCAGCGGGTGCTCGCTGCGGCGGTGGTGGCACCGCTGCCGCTGTCGGCAAGATTTCCAATGCTGGCCTGGCGGACCGGATGGCTCGCGCTGCTGCTGACCCCGCTGGTACCTGCCGCCTGGTGGGGAGGCTGGCCATGGGGCCCGCCGCAGCTGCTTGCCCTGCTCGGGGCGTTCGCCCTGGCAGGGGTCCGCCAGCCGCGGCTGGAACTGTGGTGGATGTGGGCGCTCACCCTCGTTCCGTGGTGGCTATGGCTCATCGCAGACGTGCCCGACTTGAACGGCGCGGCCAGCGCCACCATCGCGTTCGCCACCGTGGCGATCGCGGTAGACAGCATCGGTTCCAGGCTGTGCGCCCAGCAGGCCCTGGCGGCCCAGACCGAGCGCGCAGAGGCCGAGCGGACGCAGCGGGCCGCGCTGGAGGAGCGCACCCGGATCGCACGGGAGCTGCACGACATCGTCGCGCACCGCATGTCGCTGATCGCGGTCCGGGCGGAGAGCGCGCCCTACCGCTTCAGCGGGCTGCCCGAGTCGGCCCGCGCCGAATTCGGCTCGCTGAGCAAGGAGGCCCGCGAAGCGCTGACGGAGATGCGGCGGCTGCTCGGCGTACTGCGCCACGATCAGACTGCGGCCCTTGCCCCGCAGCCGCAGCTGGCGGACCTTCCCGCGCTCGTCGACTCCGCCAGGAAAGCCGGCGTATCGGTCCAGCTGTCGGTACCGCCTGCACTGGGCCAAGTGCCTTCCGGCGTCGGGATATGCGCGTACCGGATCGTGCAGGAATCGCTGTCCAACGCCAGCCAGCACGCCCCCGGAGCCGCGGTCACCGTGTCGGTGGGCCGTGATTCTGGCACCGTCATGCTGCGGATTGCCAACGGCCCCGGCGAGACTGCTGTCGCGTCGCCGAGCCAGCGCGGGCCGGGGCACGGGCTGACCGGGATGCGCGAGCGGGTGGCACTGCTCGGCGGCTCGCTGTCGGTAGGACCGGAGCCCGACGGCGGGTTCGCCGTGTCGGCCGTCCTCCCGCTCGGTGAGACGGCATGACGGCCGACACCGTGGCAGGCGGAGCCGGGGCAGGCGGACGCGTGGCAGGCGTGGGCGGGGCGGGCGGCAGCGGAGCGGGTGGAGGCGTGACCACGCGGTGCGTGATCGCCGACGACCAGGCCGTGGTGCGGGAGGGCATCGCCGCGATACTCGCCGCTCAGTCAGGCCTGCTCGTGGTGGGTCAGGCCGCCGACGGCGCCGAAGCGGTCAGCCAGTCGCAGCACCTGCAGCCTGACGTCATCTTGATGGACGTGCGGATGCCGGTCATGGACGGATTGCAGGCAACCCGCCAGATCCTCGGCGGCGCAACCGGGCCGGGCCAGCCGCGAGTGCTGATGCTCACCACCTTCGACCTCGACGACTACGTGTATGACGCGTTGCGGGCCGGTGCCAGCGGCTTCCTGCTCAAAGACGCCACCGCCGCCGAACTGGTACAGGCCGTTCGCGTGGTGGCCGCCGGCGACGCGCTGCTCGCTCCGTCGGTAACCCGGCGGCTGATCGCCGACTTCGCCCGTCGGCCGCGCCAGCACCCGCCGTTCCCGTCGGCGCTCGGCGTCCTCACCCAGCGGGAATCCGAAGTGCTGCGGCTGATTGCCCATGGCCTGTCCAATGCCGAGATCAGCGAGACCCTGGTCATCGCCGAGCAGACGACCAAGACCTACGTCGGCCGCATCCTTGCCAAGCTAGACCTCCGCGACCGCGCCCAGGCCGTCGTGCTCGCCTACGAAACCGGCCTCGTCACCCCCGGCGGATCAGACCCAGCGTGCCTATGATCGATGCGTCGATGCCGTCGGTCGGGGGTCGTTTGATGGGTGGCTGGCGGTATCCGGCGGCGGGCGGGACGCAGGACGTCTTTTTCGACCGTGCGGCCGCGCGGCAGCTGCCGACGATCGTCGCGGGGGATGGCATCTACCTGATCGACGATCGGGGCAGGCGTCTGCTCGATGTCTGCTCGGGTCCGTTCCTGGCCTCGCTTGGCCAGGGCAACGAGCGCGTGCTCCAGGCCATGCTTGAGCAGGGCAGGAGGCTGACGTACACCTATTCCCGGACGACCAGGCATCACGCCAACGCGGCGCTCACCGAGCGGCTCGCCGCGCTGGCGGGCGCCGGATTCGAGCGGGCTCACCTGACCTCGGGTGGCTCGGAGGCCGTCGAGATGGCGCTGAAGTTCCTGCGGGCCCATGCCGTCGCGTCCGGGCAGGCTCAGCGCCACCGCGTGATCTCGCTGATGCCCGGTTACCACGGCGCCACGCTCCAGACGCTCGCCCTGAACGGCGACGTCGCGGTACCGGCGCTGTGGGGTTCCATGGCCGTGAGCTCGGAGAAGATTCCCGCCCCGCTCACGTTCCGGGCGGCTAGCCCGGAGTCGGCGGCCGCGGCGAGCCTGGCCGCACTCGAGGAGACGATCGACCGGATCGGCCCGGACCAGGTTCTCGCGTTCGTGCTGGAACCAGTCGGCGGCCAGGCCTCCGGCGTCAACGTCCCGCACCCGTCGTTCGCCCGCGGGGCGCGTGCCATCTGCGACCGGCACGGCATCAAGCTGGTGTTCGACGAGAGCGTGTGCGCCGTCCGGACGGGGCGCTTCCTCGCGGCCCACCACGACACTGACGCGCTACCTGACGTGGTCGTGCTCGCGAAGGGCCTGGCCGCCGGCTACGCGCCGCTCGGCGCGGCACTGATGCCAGCCCGCCTGGTCGAGGAACTCGCGGAGACAACCGGGTTCGTCGTCTCCCACTCCTACGACGCCAATCCGATGGCCTGCGCCGCCGGCGCCGCCGTCCTCGACGAGATCGTCGAACACGACCTGATGGGCCGCGCCGAGCGGACCGGCCGGAGCCTGCGAGCCGGACTCGACGCGATCGCGCGGCGCTCGCCGCTCATTGGCGACGTCCGCGGCCGGGGGCTGCTGCTCGCGATCGAGCTCGTCGCCGACAAGGACACGCTCGCCCGATTCCCGGCAGGCATCGACCCGGGCTCGGTTGTCCTGCGTCACGGCCTGGAGCACGGTCTCCTGCTGTACTCCCGGCGCCAGAACAGCGGGCACTTCGGGGACTGGCTGCTGATCGCCCCGCCGCTGGTGATCAGCCCCGAAGCGTGCGACGACCTCCTCAGCGGTCTCGAGTCGGCTCTGGCCGGCGCGGCAGCCGAGCTCCTGGCCAGCCACGCGGCGGAGCGCTGACCGGAGCCTGAGCCAGCCCCGATGGTCAGTCAAGCTCGGAAGACGGCGCGATGGCGTCGGCGGCGACCTCGACCGCGAGGTCGTGCCCTGCGCCGCTCAGGGTCCGGCTCACCCTGCGGAGCCGCTTGCGCTGCTTGGGGTCGGTCTCGTGGCGTGCGGCGACCTTGAAGCCGTCGGCGAGCCGGGCGATGAGGGCTTCCGGCCCCGGCCACTGCCCGGCGATGCGCTGCCCCGCCGCGCTGACTGTGCCCGCGTGGCCGCCTGGGCCTTCGGTCTGCGCGACGAGGGTGTTGACTGCCTCTTCCACCGTGGCGCTCAGCTGGTCAGGATCCAGGCTCTGCAGCAGCCCGCTGCGCTTGAGCTCACGATGGATCAGATGCGATGACCGGGCGATGGCGGCCGCCACCTTACGCTGCTTGAGTTCGGCCAGTAGCTCACCGAGCATCCGGATCGCGGTGTAGTCAATGTCAGAAATGCCGTTGGCGTCCAGCACGAGGGCGTGCACCGGCTCGGCCGCCGTGTCGAGCATCTGGAGAATCCGCAGCCTGACGTACTCGGCGTTGCCGTACCACAGCGGCGCATAGATCAAGAAGACGAGGACGCCGGGAACCTGCTCGGTCGGGCGGCCGATGTCGGGCGGGATCCAGTGATCCGTGCCGGGCTCGCGGCCGAGGATGACGCCGCTCGGCCGGGCGGCGCGGCGGGTCCGGTCGGCCAGGGACAGCAACAGGGCCACCACGACGCCCGTCTCGATCCCGAACAGCGACACGGCAAGCAACGCGGCGACCGCGAGCGCGAACTCCAGCCGGTCGAAGCGCCGGATGGACTTGAGGTCACCAGCCCGGAAAAGGCGAGTGGCGATGAACAGCAAGATGGCGCCGAGCGTGGCGTCCGGCAGGTCCTTCAGCAGCCCGGGACCGGCGAGAACCACAGCGAAAACCAGAACGGCCGCGATCACGCCGGTGAGCTGCGACCGGCCGCCCGCGGCGAGCACCACCTGGGTGCGGGGCGGGCTGGAGTTGACGGCGAACGATCCGGTCAGGCCCGCGGCCAGGCTCCCGGTCCCGATGGCCACGAGGTCCCGGTTCATCTCCCCGGCATCCAGGGAGCTGGCTCCGGTGGCGCGCACGACGGCGGACGTCTGTGCCAGGCAGACGAACGCGACGGTCAGCGCCGGACCGATGAGCTGCCTGACGTCAGCCAGCGATGCCGAGGGAAGCGCGAAGGCGGGCACGCCACCGTGGATCGGACCGAGCACTGCCACGCCATGAGAGGTCAGCCCGAGCACGGCAACCGCCAGGATCGAGAGGACGAACCCGATCAGCGCGCCGGGAATCCGGCGATCGACGTGTTCGGCGAGCACGACCAGGGCGAACACAGCCGCGGCGATCGCTATCGACCAGACGTTGGCATGGCCGATCTGCTCGGCGACCTTCTGCAGCCGGGCCAGCAGCGTGCTGCCGCCGCCCGGCAGTCCCAGGATGGCGGGGATCTGGCGGACCGCTATCTGGACGGCGATCCCGGCGAGGACGCCGGTGATGACGGGCGTGGAGAGGAACTCGCTGAGCCACCCAAGCCGCAGCAGGCCGTTTGCGATGACAAGCGCGCCGGCCATGAGGGTGAGGAAGGAAACCAGGTGGACGTAGCGGGGCGTTCCGGCCGCCGCGAGACCGGCGACGCCGGCGGCAAGGATGGGGGCGATGGTGGAATCGGCGCCGACGGACATCTGGCCGCTGCGCCCGAGAACGGCGTACAGCAGCGACCCGGCCATGAATGCGTACAGACCCGCGGTGGCGGGCATGTACGCCAGCTTGGCCGTGGCAATCTGCTCGGGCACGGCGATGGCCACCAGAGTCAGGCCGGCCACCACGTCCGGCCGTAGCCAGGATGCCCGGTAGGCACGCAGGCTCGGGAGAATCAGCGGCACATTCCTCGATCGCATCCCGACCACTCACAGCGTGCTGGCGGCAGTTGGGATCGACTATCTCACCCATCATCGCCGCAGCCCCGGGCACGTCATCGCGGGGCGCGGGACTCATCATCCGGATCGGGTGTGCTGGCCAGGTAATCGGCGAGGCGGTCGAGGCGCCGTTCCACCGTGGCGCGCCGCTGCGAGATCCAGGCCTCCGCTCGCCGCAGGACCGCCGGTTCTATGGTGCAGGTACGGGTCCGGCCGGTCTTCTGCGAGCGGACCAGCCCGCAGGCCTCGAGGACCTGGACGTGCTGGAGGACGGCGGCCAGCGACATGTCCAGCGGCCTGCCGAGCTCACTGACGGACGCCGGGCCCTGGCTGAGCCGCTCCAGCATGACCCGGCGGCCCGGATCGGCCAGCGCCCGGAACACGCTGTCCAGGTCCGCATCACGCTCGGCATGGTCAAGTATATACTTGAGTATTATTCTCCGGCCGGCCCGCGTCAAGCGATGATGGCGTGGCGGAGGTTGAGTACAGGCCCTTGCCGGCGAGGGGGCGGCGGGCGATGAACACGTACTCGGGGCTGTCTTCGGTGAACGGCTCGCGGGCGAACCCGCCGTAGAGCGCCTCCAGCTCCAGGCCAGCGACATCGATGAGCCCGAGCCACTCGTTCTTGGTTGCCCACCACAGGGAGCTCGTCGCTCCGCTGTCGAGGACAATGTCGATTCGGTTGTCGCCCACCGAGTACCGGTTTCTGTGCGGAACGGGCTCCTGCACGTGCTCGCCGTCCAGCCGCGCGGCTATCCGGTGGTCGAACGAGAACGCGTTCCAGGCGAACCGCCCGCCTGGCCGGAGCGACGCGGCGACACGCTCGAAGGTGCGGCGGCGGTCAGCCCATCCCGGCAGGTGCAGCAGCGCGCGGAACGGGCAGTAGATCAGCGCCGCGGGCTCATCGAGCACGAAGTCGCGCATGTCGCCCTGGCGCAGGTCGAGCACGACTCCTGCGGTGGCCGCACGGGCCCCGGCCTGAGCGAGCATCGCGGGCGAGGTGTCGATTCCGATCACTGGCCGGCCGGACGCCCGCGCGGCGGGAACGGCGACCCGCCCGTTCCCGACCGCGAGCTCAACGACCGGCCCGTCTGCCTGGCATGCGAGGCCGACGTAGAAGGCGACGTCGGCCGTCATTCCAGCGGACCACTGCTCGTAGCGTTCCGCGAACACCTCGTCCCAGCTCACTGACTCATGCTCGCGGCTCCAAGGTCCGGTGTCGACGTAGGCCGTCGCCGGCGTCGTCTCTCGGGAGATGATCTTGATGGATGTGACGGATGTCCCAGAATACGCAGTGGATGTGGCATTCATTCCAGGGGCATCCCGGCTGGTATGCGAGGATCCGGCCCGGCTCCTGGTCAAGGGCCGAACCTGGCCACCGAGGTCAGGCCTCGCCCTTCTCGATCAGCCGCTCGAGCGCCATCGCGATCGGCCGGGCGGTGATCTCGATCTGCCAGGGCCGCGCGCCGTAGCCGGTGAGCTGGGCGGCCACCGTGTCGGCGGTCATCGACTCAGGCGGCTGCCAGGACAGCCGCCGGACGGCGTCGGGTGCGAGCAGGTTCTCGGTCGGCAGGTGACCGGCATCGGCGAGTGCGGCGACGGCGGCTCGGACCGCGGCCAGCCGCTTGGCGGCGGCCGGGTCGCGCTCTGACCAGCGGTGGGCGGGCGGGGGGCCGTCGCCCGGCGGTGCGGAGGAATCCGGCAGCTGGTCGTCGGGCAGCGACTTGGCCCGCCTGATCGCGCGCAGCCATTCCGCGCCGTAGCGGCGGGCGCCGCGGCCAGTGAAGCCGGTCAGCTTGCTGAGCTCCTCCAGCGTGCCCGGTGCCGACCTCGCAGCCTCCACGATGGCGGCATCGGGCAGGATCCTGGTCGGCGAGATGTCACGCCGCCTGGCGACCATGTCCCTGGCCTGCCAGAGCTCGCGGACGATCGCCAGGCTGCGCCTGCTCCTGACCCGGTGGATGCCGGAGGTCCGGCGCCAGGGATCGGGGCGCGGCGGCGCCGGCGCGGCCGCCAGGATCGCCGCGAACTCCTGCTCGGCCCAGATCGTCTTATCCTGCTCCTCGAGCTGGGCGGCGAGCTCGTCACGCAGCTCGACCAGCACCTCCACGTCAAGCGCGGCGTAGCGCAACCATTCGGTCGGCAGCGGCCTGGTGGACCAGTCCGCCGCGGAGTGCGTCTTCTCAAGCGCCAGGCCGAGCACCTCCTCGACCAGCGTGCCGAGGCCGACCCGCGGGTAACCGAGCAGCCGCCCGGCCAGCTCGGTGTCGAACAGCTGCCGCGGCCGGTATCCCAGGTCGGCCAGGCAGGGCAGGTCCTGGCCGGCGGCGTGCAGCACCGCCTCGGTGCCGGCGAGCGCCTCGTCGATGCCGGTCAGGTCGGGGCAGGCGACCGGGTCAATCAGGACCGTGCCCGCGCCCTCGCGGCGAAGCTGGACCAGGAACGCGCGGTGGCCATAACGGAAGCCGGAGGCGCGCTCGGCGTCCACCGCTACCGGCCCGGTGCCGTCGGCCAGCCGCGCGGCCGCGTCGGCCAGCGCGGCCGGGGTGACGACCAGGGGCGGCAGGCCCTCGCGGGGCTCAAGCAGCGGAACGCTCACGGCCGCGGCCCCGGGTGTGGCTGCCGCGGCGCGGACGGCCGAAGGCGTGCCACGCCGGGCGCGAGCGGCGGCAGGCCAGCGGCGGTGCACAGCGCATCCGCCCACGCCTGGACGTGCCGGTCGAGGTCGAAGTGGTCTCCGTCGGCGGTGGCCGGCGACCAGGAGGCCCGCATCTCGAACTCGGTGGCGACGGGCTCGTCCTGCTTGGTGCCGAAGCCCTCCGTTACCACCCTGGTCACCGTTCCGCTCGGCGCGGAGTACCCGGCGGACCGCGCTTGCAGCGCCTCGGTCAACCAGCTCCAGCCTACCTGGCCGATCAGCGGGTCAGCCGCGATCTCGGGCTCAAGCTGGGCCCGCAGGTAGGCGATCACACGGAACGGCCCGGCCCAGCCGTCCTGCCCAGCCGGGTCGTAGAGCAGCACGAACCGGCCCCACGCGATCTCGGTGTCGGCCACCTCAACGATCGCGGCGATGGCTGCCGCGTGCGGCGCCAGCCGCCGGGGCGGCGGCTCGCTGTCGAAGCGGATCTCCGGCCTGCTGGCCTGCTGCGCGGCGAGGCCGTCCTCGATCTCGGCCACCGCCGCGTCGAACGTCGGGCCGCCCGCTGCTGGCCTGCCCTCCGGCACCGTGGCAGGCCTCAGCGGGCGGGGCGGCGGCATGGCCCTCTCATGCCACCCGGCCGAGCCGTCCGGCAGCGGCGCGGACGCGCAGTGCGGTCACCGGGCGGACGACCGGCAGCAGCGCGGTCAGCAGGGCAGCTCCGCAGGTGAGGCAGTACCGCTCGGGACACAGGCCGTCGGCACTGTCCGGGCAGCTCCCGGCGTCGACGTGCGGCTGGCTGAACTCGCGCTGGAGGCCGCAGTCCGGGCAGTTGCGCAACTCGAAGATCATCGCGGCTCCCGTCTCGCTGGGCTTCTTCTTCGATGCTGGCACGGACCCGACCGCATGCTGTGCATCTGAGCGGCGTGTCATCTGGGCGTTTCGCCCGGCCGCTGCGGCCACCGCGGGCCGCGAGGGTGTGAGACGATCCCAGGCGTGAACAGCAATACCGCCGACTCGCCGTTTATCAGGGCCTGCCGCAGGCAGCCCGTCTCGCACGCGCCGGCGTGGTACATGCGCCAGGCGGGCAGGTCGCTGCCGGAGTACCGGGCGACCAGGGCCGGGACCGCGATGCTGGATGCCTGCGCGAATCCGGCCATGGTGACCGAGATCACGCTGCAGCCCGTGCGCAGGTACGGGGTGGACGCGGCGGTCCTGTTCAGCGACATCGTGGTGCCGCTGCGGGCGGCCGGGGTCGGCGTGGACATCAAGCCCGGGGTCGGACCCGTGGTGGACAAGCCGTTCCGGCACGACGGGGATGTGGCCGCGCTGCGCCCGCTCGAGCCGGGGGACGTGGCGTTCGTCGGGCAGGCCGTTGCGATGCTGACCGCCGAGCTTGGCGGCACTCCGCTGATCGGCTTCGCCGGCGGCCCGTTCACGCTGGCCTGCTACCTGATCGAGGGCGGCCCGTCGAAGACCTTCGACCGGACCAGGTCGCTGATGTACGGCGAGCCCGAGCTCTGGGCCGCCCTGCTTGACCGGCTCGCGGACATTACGACCACGTTCCTGAAGGTGCAGATGGACGCCGGGGTGTCGGCGGTGCAGCTGTTCGACTCCTGGGCCGGGATCCTGAGCCCGGACGATTACCGGCGCAGCGTGCTACCGTCAAGCCGCCGCATCTTCACCGAGGTCGCGGCCTACGGCGTGCCGAGCATCCACTTCGGCGTCGGCACCGGCGAGCTGCTAGGGCTGCTCGGGGAGGCCGGCGCCGACGTGATCGGAGTGGACTGGCGGGTGCCGCTCGACGAGGCCGTCTACCGGGTCGCGCCGGGCAAGGCGCTGCAGGGCAACCTGGATCCGGCGGTCCTGCTCGCCCCCTGGCCGGTGGTGGAGGCGCGGGCCAGGGAGGTGCTCGAGAAGGGCCGCACCGCGGAGAGCCACATCTTCAACCTCGGGCACGGCGTGCTGCCGGAGACCGATCCCGATGTGCTGGCCAGGCTGACCGACCTCGTCCACTCGGTACCGGCGGGCTAGCGCCGACCACGAGGTCCGGCGCGAGCGCGCCGCGGACGACGGAACCGCCTGCTACGTCTGGGCCGCGGCCGGCGGCTCGGCCGCGGGCGGGGTGCGGCGCCTGGACAGCCGCCGCCTGCCCTCGAGGCCGATCAGCGCGAGCACGGCCACCGGGATCGCGAACGGAAGCACCGCCCCGAGCGCGGTCAGCAGCCAGCGGACCACCAGGACCAGAGCGTTCCAGCCCGCCGTCAGCCCGGTGCCGAACCCGGTCTTCTTCTTCTTCGGCTTCTTGTGGATCACCACCTGGTGGCCGAGCAGCGTGACCGTCACCGTCCCGTAGCTGGTCTCGTGCGACAGCGCCTGCTGCTGGGCGAGCAACGCCTCGAGCGAGGACTCCTGCACGTTGATCTCCTCCTGCACCTGGAGCAGCTGGCCGACCGAGCCTGCCTTGCTGAGCAGCGCCCGCAGCTGCCTGATCGCGGCCTGCGCCGAGGCCACCCGGCTGCTGACGTCGGCGACCTGCTGGGTGACGTCCTGCGCGTGCTGGGTGAACGAAACCTGCCGGCCGAGCGTTGCGAGCTTGGCGAGCACGGCATGGTACTGCGCCACCGGGATCTTGAGCTCCAGCGAGACCAGCGGGGTGGCGTGGTTGCTGTGCGGGATGATCTCCTGCTCGCCGGCGACGTAGCCGCCGGCCGCGATGGCCAGGCTTGACGCCTCGGTCGCGACCGCGGTCACCTGCCGCACCCGCAGCGTGAGCTGCGCGGTGTAGATGATGCTCTGGGAGGACAGCACGAGTTTTGTCCCGGTCGGCCGCCGGGCTGTGCCGGATGCCGGGGCGTGGGCCGCGTTCTGCGCCGGAGCGGCCGCGGGCTGCCCCGCGGCCCCCGAGCCGAACTTGGCGGAGCCGGATGAGCAGGCGGCGAGCAGCAGCACCGCGCCGGAAAAGACCGCGCCGACGGCCAACGCCGCGCGGAGTGCGGAGTGGAGCGGGCGGCGGCCCGCCGCGCGTGCGCCGTTGGCGCGGGCAAGAAGACTCATGTCCCTCCGACGCAGCCGCCAGCCAAAAGGTTTCGCGCCTGGTGTAACGGTTTTGCGCGCGTGGGCCAGGATGAACCCGTGACCTATCCCAAGATCGAGCTGCACGTCCACCTCGAGGGCACGGTACGGCCGGCCGCGCTGCTTGAGATCGCCAGCAGGAACGGCGTCGCGCTGCCCGCCGAATCGGTCGAGGGCCTGGCCAGGTTGTACCAGTTCCGCGACTTCCCGCACTTCCTTGAGGTGTGGATGCTGACCACCGGGGCGCTGCGCACCGAGCGGGACTTCCGCCAGGTGGTCACCGACTACGCCGCCCAGGCGGCGGCACACGGCGCGGTGTACCTGGAGGGCATCTTCACCCCGGCCGAGCCCGCGGGCCGCGGCGTCCGCTGGGAGGAGATCTTCGCCGGCTACTGCGACGGCGCCCAGGAGGCGTGGGAGACGCACGGCATCAGGGTCAGGCTCACCCCGGACATCCCGCGCGGCTATCCGATGGAGGCGGCGGATCTGACGGTCAGCCACGCGGCCAGCTGGGCCGATCGCGGTGTCGTGGGCATCGGGCTCGGCGGGTCAGAGCGCGACTATCCGCCCGGCCCGTACCGGCCGGTGTTTGCCAGGGCCAGGCAGGCCGGGCTCGGCTCGGTCCCGCACGCCGGGGAGGCGAAGGGGCCGGCGTCGGTCTGGGAGGCGCTCGGCGCGCTCGGCGCCGACCGGATCAGGCACGGCATCCGCGCCGTGGAGGACCGGGCGCTGCTGCGCGAGTTGGCAGGCCGCGGCATCGTGCTTGACGTGTGCCCCATCTCCAACCTGCGGACCGGCGTGGTGCGCTCGCTGGCCGAGCACCCGCTGCCCGCGCTGCTCGCGGCCGGAATCGGCTGCACGGTGAACACCGACGACCCGGCCATGTTCGGCACGGACCTCGGCACCGAGCACGCGGCGGCGGCGAGCCTCGGAGCGTCGCCGCAGGGCTGCTACCGCGCGGGCGTGCGCGGCGCGCTCTGCGACGACGCGACCAGGGCGGAGCTCGCCGCGATCGGCGACTCGTTCGACTGGGCGGCGGCCTGCGGAGCGCGCTAGCCGCTGCGTGGCACGATCAATCCAGCAGATCGGGGAGGTCAGCATGACAGGCATCCTGCGTCCCGACGAGGGGTACCAGGTCACCGCCCGGGGCAGCGTGATGGCCTTCAAGGCGGTGGCCGCGCAGACCGGCGGTGACTTCTCCCTGATGGAACGCACCCTCCCGCCCGGCGGCCGGATCCCGCCCGCGCACCGGCACACGAACTGCTCCGAGGCGTACTTCGTGCTGGCCGGCGAGGTCACGTTCTGGCTGGACGGGGAGCGTCTGTCCGGCGACCCCGGCGACTTCCTGCTGGTAACGCGCGGTGCCGGGCACACGTTCGGCAACGAGTCCGGGTCGCCGGCCCGGCTGCTCGTGCTGCACGCCCCCGCGCTCGACGCCTACTTCACCGAGCTGCACAAGCTGTGGGCGGGCGAGCAGCCGCCGAGCCGCGAGCAGGAGCGCGAGCTGATGAGCCGGTACGGAATGGACCCGGCCTGATGCCCGGCCGGGTGGTGATCGTCGGCGGCGGGATTGCCGGACTGGCCGCCGGGCTGTTCCTGCGCGAGGGCGGCGCCGAGGTCACGGTGCTCGAGAGCTCGCCGCGGATCGGCGGCAAGCTGACCGTCTCCGAGATAGCCGGGATTCCGGTCGACTCGGGTGCCGAGGCGCTGCTGGCACGCCGGCCGGAGGGCATCGACCTGATCCGCTCGCTCGGCCTGGCCGACCAGCTCGTCTACCCGGGCACCACGACCGCCAGGATCTGGACCCGCGGCCGGTTCCGCTCGCTGCCGCGGCGTCAGTACCTGGGCGTGCCCGCCGATTATGCCGAACTGGACCGCTCGGGCATACTCTCGGCCGCCGGGCTGGCCAGGGCACGGCAGGACGCAACCCTGCCGGCGACGGCCAGGGACGGCGACGTGTCCGTCGCGCGGCAGGTCGGGGCCAGGTTCGGGGCCGAGGTGGTCGACCGGCTGGTCGAGCCGTTGCTCGGCGGAGTCTACGCTGGCCGCACCGACCAGCTCTCCTTCGACGCGACGCTGCCGGCCCTGGCCGGGCAGTCACGCCTGCACCGGTCGCTTGCCGAGGCGGTCCAGGTCGTGCTCGGACCGGCGGTCCAGCCCGTCGGGCACGAGCCCGGCCAGCCCGCCCCCGCGCCGCCGCCGGTGTTCACCACCCTGTCCGGCGGCCTCGGAACCCTGCCCGAGGCGCTCGCGGCGGCATCGGGTGCGAGCATCAGGGTCAAGGCGACGGTCCGCGACCTGGCCCGCACGTCAGGCGGGTGGCGGCTGACGGTCGGCCCGGCCATCGCGCCGGAGTGGGTCGACGCCGATGCCGTCGTTCTCGCCCTGCCGGCCCGGCCGGCCAGCCGGCTGCTCGCTCCGGTGGAACCGGCGGCGGCCGGGGCGCTGGCCGAGATCGAGTACGCCAGCATGGCGATCGTCACCCTCGCCTACCCGGAGAGCGCGTTCCCCGAGCCGGTGACCGGCAGCGGCTACCTGGTGCCCGCCGTGGACGAGCGTTCGGTCAAGGCGGTCACGTTCAGCACGGTCAAGTGGCCGCACCTGACCGCGGGCGCCCCGGGCGGCCGGCGGATCGTGGCGGTCCGCTGCTCGCTCGGTCGGATCGGCGAGGAGGCGGTGCTCCAGCGCGAGGACGCCGAGCTCGCCGCGCTCGCCGCGGCCGACCTAGCGGCCGCGACCGGGGTGACCGGGCCGCCCGCGGAGGTCAGGGTCACCCGCTGGGGCGGCAGCCTGCCGCAGTACACGGTCGGTCACCTGGACCGGATCGCCAGGATCAGGGCCGGCGTCGCCGCCCAGCCGGGCCTGGCCATCTGCGGCGCGGCCTTCGACGGAGTCGGCATCCCGGCGTGCATCGCCACGGCCAGGCTGGCCGCCGAGCAGGTGCTCGGCTTCCTGCGCAACGGAGCCGGCGCCCGACCGGCCCCGGCGCGTGGGAGAGAATAGGGCCATGGCGCACGATGAATCTCAGCACGAACATCCCGCGGGGCCAGGCGCGGAGGCGGCCAGGACGCGGGCACGGGACCTGAACCAGCTCATCAGGTACACGGTCTGGTCGGTCTTCAAGGTGGCCGACCGCTCGGCGATCGACCTGACCAGCCGGGACTCCCTGGCGGCCGAGGTCGCCGAGCTGATCGACCAGGCGGCGGGCAAGGACGTGGTGACCAGGGGGTGCTACGACCTGCAGGGCATGCGGGCCGACGCCGACCTGATGTTCTGGTGGATCGCCCCTGCCTCCGATGACCTGCAGGAGATGTACACCAGATTCCGGCGCACCAGGCTGGGCCGTGCCTGCGAGCCGGTCTGGTCGTCGATGGCGCTGCACCGGCCCGCCGAGTTCAACAAGAGCCACATCCCCGCGTTCCTGGCGGGGGAGGAGCCGAAGAATTACGTCTGCGTCTACCCGTTCGTGCGGTCCTACGAGTGGTACCTGCTGCCCGAGGCCGACCGCCGCGCCATGCTCGCCGAGCACGGCCAGATGGCGCGGGACTACCCGGATGTCCGCGCCAACACGGTCTCGGCCTTCGCGCTGAACGACTACGAGTGGATGCTCGCGTTCGAGGCCGACGAGCTGCACCGGATCGTGGACCTGATGCGGCACCTGCGCGGCGCCTCGGCCAGGAGGCACACCAGGGTGGAGATCCCGTTCTTCACCGGCCGCCGCAAGTCCGTGGCCGAGCTCGTGGCAAGTCTTGCCTGACCTGCCGGTGCTCCTGTTCGGCAGGGAGCGCTTCACCGCGGAGCTTTCGTGGACCGAGTTCGCTCCGATGCTGCCCGGCTGGACGATCAGGACCTGCCGGCCGGACGCCATCGCCGGCCATCTGGACGGGGTCGACGTGGTGTGCCCGTTTGGCGCCTGGATCGATGCGGCCGTGCTGGAGGCCGGCACCTTCGGGCTGGTGCAGCAGTACGGCGTCGGCCTGGAGAAGGTCGACATTCCGCGGGCGACCGAGCTCGGTGTCTGGGTCGGCCGGGTGCCCGGTGACGGCACCGGCAACGCCGACGGGGTGGCGGAGATAGCGGCGCTGCACCTGCTCGCCGCGTTCCGCCGGCTGGAAGACGCGCGGTGGGCGCTGCGGGAGCACAGGTGGGACTACCGGCCGACCGGCCGGTCGCTGGTCGGGGCGACGGTCGCGATCGTCGGCCTGGGAGCGACCGGCGAGGCTGTCGCCGTTCGCCTCGCCTCGTTCGGAACGCGGCTGCTCGCTGTCCGCGCCCGCCCCGAGCGCGGCGTCGGCCCGGGGGTCGAGCGGGTCGTCGGCCCGGCGGGCCTGCACGAGGTGCTCGGCCAGGCCGACGCGGTGGTCTGCTGCGCGATGTACGAGGCCGGCTCCGCGCCGATGTTCGACGCCGCGGCCTTCGCGGCCATGCGGCCGGGTGCCGTCTTCGTCAACGTCGCCCGCGGCGGCCTGGTCGACGAGCCCGCGCTGCTGGCCGCGCTGGAGTCCGGGCACGTCGGCGCGGCCGGGCTTGATGTGCATGCGACCGAGCCTGCCGACCCGGACTCGCCGCTGCTGCGGCATCCCCGTGTGCTCGCGACGCCGCACGTGGGCGGCCTGACCGACGTCATGTTCCGCCGTACCGGCGAGGCGTTCGCCGCCAGCCTCCGGCAGTGGGCGGCCGGCGAGCCGCCCTGCTGGCCGGCCAACGCGCCGATCACCAGGCGCTGCCGGATCGCGGGCCGCGCAGATACCGGGTTCTGATCCTGCGCGCGGTCAGCTGCCCTTGGCCAGGAACGCGCGCAGGTGGTCCAGCGGCCAGGTGTTGATGACGTCGTCGGGGGTGAGCCAGCCGCGCTGCGCCGTTCCGACGCCGTACTTGAGGAAGTCCAGGTGACCGGTAGCGTGCGCGTCGGTGTCGACCGAGAACGTGACCCCGGCGTCCCTGGCCGCCTTGATGTGGTCGGAGGCCAGGTCGAGCCGCTCGGGATGGCAGTTGACCTCCAGGGCGGTGCCGGTCGCCGCGCACGCGCGGAAGAGCTCGCTCCAGTCGACGTCGACCGGCGGCCGCTTGCCGATCCGCCGGGTGCTCGGATGCCCGATCACGTTCACCGCCGGGTTCTCGCACGCGCGCAGGAACCGCCTGGTCATCTCGGCCCGCGGCTGGTCGAAGTGCGAGTGCACGGACGCTACGCAGATGTCGAACCCGGTCAGGATGTCGTCGGGCCAGTCCACGGTCCCGTCCGGCGCGATGTTCAGCTCGGTGCCGTGCAGCAGGCGCATCGGCGTGCCGCCGTCGGACGCAATCTGGTGCTCCAGCTTGCGGACCAGGTCGCGCTGCTCGAGCATCTTGTCCAGGGTCATCCGCTGCATGAACAGGTTCGGCGCGTGGTCGGTGACCGCGAAGTACTCATAGCCCCGGGCCCGGGCTTCGGTCACCATCTGCTCCAGGGTGCCGACCCCATCGGTCAGGTTGGTGTGGGTATGCAGGTCGCCCCGGATGTCGCTGACCTGCACCAGCCGGGGCAGCTCCCCGCGCAGCGCCGCTCGTACCTCCCCGGTGTCCTCGCGCAGCGGCGGTGGCACCCAGGCCATGCCGAGCCTGTGGTAGACCTCTTCCTCGGTCGCGCTGACGATCAGGTCCCCGGTCTCGACGTCGAACAGGCCGTACTCGGACAACTTGAGCTTCTTGCGTACGGCGATCTCCCTGACCGCGACGTTGTGCGCCTGCGAGCCGGTGAAGTACTGCAGCGCCGCGCCCCAGCAGTCGGCCGGGATCACCCGCAGGTCGACCTGGATGCTGCCGCCCTGCGCCGGGTGCCCGGTGCTGATCCGCACCGATGTCT
>Ga0335078_10002165_pt1 | contig 29783 bp, 33 predicted proteins | sample Lox_Sample_32_FD_206711 | JGI IMG/M metagenome (GOLD analysis project Ga0335078, IMG submission 206711) | Soil microbial communities from Loxahatchee National Wildlife Refuge, Florida, United States - Lox_Sample_3.2 | ecosystem: Environmental > Terrestrial > Soil > Wetlands | place: USA...
GGTCCCGATGATCGACGACCTGATCGCAGCGCACCAGAACGGCGTCCCCCTCCACATCTTCCTCGACCACACCCAGGCAGAGGGCTCGATGGAGCAGCCTGAGGTCCAGCGCCTGGTCGACGCCGGGCTGGAAGTGACGATAGGCACGTCGCCCGCCGGGACCCAATACATCTGCCACACCAAGGGCGTGGTCTCCAACGACGACCCCGTCTGGTGCTGGGAGGGCTCGACCAACTTCTCGCAGAGCGCGTGGGACCAGGTCAATACCGCGATGGTCTTCTCGGCCCAGGCCTGGTACGACAACTTCGTCGCCCAGTTCGTCCAGATCCGCCAGTTCGCGTGGACCAAAGAGGGGCAGTTCCAGGTCATGAAGAGCCCTCCTCCCGGCGTCACCTGAAGCCGCCAGCCTAGCAGATATACGGGGGAGGCAAGCCTCCGGGGCGTGGACCTGGGGCTGAAGGGCAGGGTCGCCCTCGTCACGGCGGCCAGCAAGGGGATAGGCCTCGGGACGGCCATGGTCCTCGCCCGCGAGGGGATGAAGGTGGTAATCTCCTCGAGGAGCGCTGACAACCTGGACAAGGCCCGCTCTCGGATCGTCACGGAGACAAAGGCGGATGTCCTCGCCGTCCCCGCCGACATGACCGTCCGGGACGACCTCCTCGGCCTGGTCGACAAAGCTTCGAAGAAGTTCGGCGGGGTGGACGTCCTCGTCTACAACGCCGGCCCGCCGAAGGCGGGCACGTTCGGCGACCTCACCTACGCCGACTGGGAGGAAGGAGCGAAGCTCCTCCTCCTCAGCGCGGTCACGCTCACGCAGCGCGTGGTCCCCCACATGAAGAGCGAGAAGTGGGGGAGGCTCGTGTACATCACCTCCTTGACCTTGCGCCAGCCGGCGGCCAACCTCGTCCTCTCCAACACCGTCCGCCTGTCTATCGCGGGCCTGTCAAAGTCTCTCTCCAGGGAGCTCGCCCCGTTCGGGATAACCTCCAATGGGATCATCCAGGGGTACATCAGGACGGACCGCTCGACCAAGCTCGCCGAGGACATGGCCTCGAAGAACAGGACCTCGGTCGACGACGCCTTCAAGGAGATGGCCAAGATGATCCCGCTCGGCAAGTACGGCGACCCAGAGGACGTGGGGAACCTCGCCGCCTTCCTCGCCAGCGAGAGGGCCTGCTACATCACAGGCGGGATGTTCACCGTCGACGGCGGCTTCATCGGCTCGGTCTTCTGAGGGCGCCTAGAGGTTGCTGGGCTCCCTCGCCGTCAGGTCCACCGCTATCTCGGCGATGTCCGAGCCGTACTCAGCCACCCTCCTCACGCTCTCGAGGACCAGCCTGAACCAGCCCACAGTGCTCGGGTCCATCCCGGGTCTGAGGAGCTCGCCGGTCATCTTCTCGTCTATCTCGGTCACCTTCTTCGTCATGTTGATCGCCTCGTTGGCCTTCTTGGTGTCGAGGTCGACCAGGGCGCTGACCGCCTGACCGAGCACCTTCTGCGAGACCTCGCTCATCTTCATTATCTCCTTCGCTATCTTGCCCAGGGCGTCCACCTTGAGGCTCGGGACTAGCTTCGCTATCCCCGCCGCGTGGTCAGCCACCCTCTCGATGCTCTTGACCGCAAGCCTGTAGCCGAGGCAGTCGCGCGCCGCGACGAGCCCGACCTCCTCGATGATCGCCCTGTTCCGGACCGCCATGTTGAGCTGCCTCACGATGAAGTGGTAGAACCTGTCGACCTCGTCGTCCCGCAGCCCGACCTCCTCAGCGAGGCCGAGGTCACCCGACTGCAGGGACGCCACTGCGTCCTGGACCATCCCCGACGCGATGATGGCCATCCTCTCGATGGCCTTCTTGAGCGGGAGGTCGGAGTAGCCGGAGAGGCACTGGGTCGTTATCCCGTTGGAGGTCTCCTCGACTATCTCGATCCCTATCAGCTTCCTCCTGATCGTCTCCTTGAGGTACGTCCTCAGCCCCGTGCTGGACCCTGCGATCCTCAGCCTGATGACGTCGTACCCCGCCAGGTAGTATGAGATGAACGTCCTCAGCGCGGTATCCTTGTCGTTGTTCTCCGGCATCTCGAGAAGGACCTCGCTCTTCGTCTCCTTCCTCAGATCAGACTTTGGGACAACCAGGAGCGACATGTCCGCCTGGGGGAGGACGAGGACCGCGTCCTTCGCTTTCAGGCCCGCGTCGTTGACCCACGACTTTGGCAGCGAGACGACGTAGCTGTTGCCACCGGTGATCTGTATCTTCCTGATTTCCATTCCGCCGGATGTGCGTATAGTGACTCTATATATCTTGCGGCCTACTTGTTGACTTTGGGCCAATCCAGGGCTCTTCCCGCGTTTGCAGGATGCGATTGGCCACCCTGCAAGAACGAATTCACATAGCATTTTCTTATGAATTACGAAAAGGCACCGGACGAAGGCTGAAAATGCTCCAAAACGCGAGGAAGCGGACTTTTTGCACCGTGAAATATAGAACACCCATAGCGCACGTTGAGCGCTATATTGGTCAATAGAATAATTCGGCGAGCCATATTATGGAGACACGGCCGCGTTCAAGTCGAATATGAAATTCGAAAGAGAAGGAGTAGGAACCGCGGCGGTCGCGGCAATCGTGATTGTCGTCGCTATCGTAGCAGCCGGAGCGGCGTACGTCGCCACATCTGGTTCGGCAACCACGAAGACCGTAACCTCGGTTTCGACTTCGACTCAGAACAACACAGTCACTAGCACACTTGCTGGCGGGTCGACCGTCATAACGACGACCATCAGCGGCACCGTCAGCACCATCACCCAGACGGCGACTTCGACTGCAACGACGACCGCCGTCTCGACGACGACAGCGGTCTCAACGACCTCCGTTACATCTACCACCACGGCAACAACGACAGCTACCAGCGTAACGAGTATCACCACGGTCGCACAACCGGTCCTCCCGGCGACGCTGCCCGGCACGACCACCCCGATCTCCGAGGCCGGCTCTTCGCTGGTCTATCCTTTCTTCCAGCTCTTAGCGGCCAACTTCACCCACATGTATCCTAACGTCCAGTTCAACACCGCCGCAGGCGGCAGCGGAGCCGGACAGTCGGGAGTCGAGGCGAACACCATCAACATCGGCGGCTCTGACCCGTTCCTGACGAACGCGCAGATGGCGGCCAACCCGGGCATCCTCAACATCCCGGTTGCAATCTCGGCCCAGCAGGTCAACTACAACCTCGCGGCCATCCCGGCCACCGACCACCTGAACTTCACGGGCGTAGTGCTGGCAGGGATCTACAATGGCTCGATCTCCTACTGGGACGACCCGGCGATCAAGGCGCTCCAGTCGCCCAGCGTGGCCGGCCTCCTCCCGCACAACCTCATAGTGCCGCTCCACCGCTCCGACAGCAGCGGGGACACCAACCTCTTCACGACCTACCTGTCCGACACAAGCCCCTCCTGGTCCAAGAGCTACGGCTCTGGGAACACAGTGGCGTGGGCTTCCGTCCCCACAGCGCAGGCCGAGAACGGCAACTCGGGGATGCTCCAGGGATGCTCTCAGACACCCAACAGCATAGCATACATCGGCGTGAGCTACCTAGCCCAGGCGAACACCGACGGCCTCGGAAACGCGGCCCTCCAGAACCTGGCAGGCAACTTCGTGCAGCTGACGACAGCGAACGTGAACTCGGCGGTCAACGCCCAGTACGCGAGCACGCCCCCAGACGAGAGGCTCTCAATGATCTACGGACCTGGGGCCACGTCCTACCCAATCGTCAACTACGAATACGCGCTCGTGAGGCAGACGCAGGCCTCCGCGGCTCTCGCGCAGCAGATCCAAGCAATCCTATGGTACGCGACGCTCCCGCAGTACGGCCAATCCTCGTACTTCCTCCAGCCGCTGGGATTCATCGCACTCCCACCCTCCATCGCGCAGCTCACCTGGGCCCAGATCAACTCGATCCATTCGTAAGTGGGTCAGTTGAGCCCAAAGCAAAAGTCGAGCCGTATCGACAAGATATACGGCACAGCGACGGCACTGCTCAGCAGCAGTGCCTTCCTCTTCCTTTTTCTGATTCTCGGGGTCCTGCTGATATTCAGCTACCCGTCCTTCGCCGTCAACGGTTTCAAGTTCTTCGTCTCATCGGTATGGAACGTCCCGACGAACAACGCCATAGTCGTGGTCAACGGCTTCAAGACGCTCCAGGGGGCGGAATACGGGATGACCGTCTTCTTCTTTGGGACGCTGCTCACCTCTCTGCTCGCACTGCTCATGGGCGTCCCCCTGGGCCTCGGGATAGCGATCTTCCTTTCCCAGCTCGCCCCCCGCAGGCTTGCCTCGCCCATCTCCTTCCTCGTAGAGCTGCTGGCAGGGATCCCCAGCGTGATATACGGCCTTTGGGGGTTCATCGTCCTCGGCCCCGTCCTCTTGAAGGAAGTCGAACCCGCCATGGCAAAGTACCTCGGGTTCATCCCCGGGCTCCACGGCCCCGCGTACAGCTCGGGGCTCCTCGCCTCAGGGGTCATCCTGGCAATAATGATAGTCCCGATAATAGCTTCGATCAGCAGGGACGTGATGGCCCAGACGCCGACCGAGCTCAAGGAGGGGGGCACCGCCCTCGGTCTGACCAACTGGGAGGTTACCCGCAAGATAGTGATCCCCTACGCCAAGACGGGGATCGTCGGCTCGATAATCCTGGGCCTGGGCAGGGCCCTCGGCGAGACGATGGCGGTCGCGATGGTCTCCAACGGCGCGACCTTCCTCCCGAAGACGCTCTACTACCCCATCAACTCGATCGCCGCCTTCCTCGCGGTCAACTTCGACGGTGCCTTCGAGGACCCGACCAAGATGTTCGTCTACTCCCTCGGCGAGCTGGCGCTGGTCCTCCTGGCGATAACCATGCTGGTGAACGTAGCGGCCCGGCTCCTTGTGAGGAAGGGCTTCTTCGGGGGCGGCGCGGAACACGTAATCCAGGTGTAAGAGCATGGAAAAGAACGTCTCCCGCGCGACCCCCGACCCCACGCCCACATGGAGGCATCCCTCGGTCGTGGCGAACCACAAGGCGAGGACATTCCGCAGCCTCGTCTTCGCTGGGCTCTGCGTCGCGTGCGTCCTCGCCGTCATGATCCCGCTGGGCGACATGCTCTACATGTTCGCCTACAGGGGAATCCAGGTCATCTCAATCGCCAGGCTGACGGGCAACCCGATATCCGCGACGCCAGGGATAGGCAACGCGATAACGGGGACGGCGATACTGACGGCCCTCTCGGGGGCCATGGCAATCCCCTTGGGCATACTCGGAGGCGTCTACATGGCCGAGTTCTCGAAGGGCGGAAGGTTCTCGGAGGCGCTGAGGTTCTGCGCAGACGTCCTGGCCGGCGTTCCCTCCATAGTACTTGGGTACGTATGCTTCCTCGCCTTCGTCGTCTACTTCAACTTCGGGTACTCGGCGATGGCCGCATCGATCGCCCTCGCGATCGTGATGTTCCCCTACGTGTTCAGGACCACAGAGATCGCGATCAGGAGGGTGCCCGAGAGCATCAAGGAGGGGGCGATAGCGCTGGGGAGCACCAAGACGACGATGATAAACAGGCTCGTCCTGAGGTTCGCGATGCCCGGCATACTCACGGGGGTGCTCCTCGCCCTGGGCATCTCCCTCAGCGAGACGGCCCCCCTCCTCTACACCGCCAACTTCGCCAACTACAACCCCACTTCCCTCTTCCACTCGCAGCTGGGCTACCTTACCGGTGTAATCTATCTGTTCTACACCTCGAACCTCAGCTTCGACGTACAGCTGTCCTACCTGGCCACCTTCGTCCTGATAATGATCGTCGTGGCACTCAACGTCGTCGCGAGGCTGGGCCTGAAGAGGTTCTCGAAGGTATAAATCATGGCCAACGAAGCAACGGGGAGCAAGAACATTTTGATGAACGAGAGACGAGAGACGCAGGGGGCGGTCGCGGCCTCAGCGCAAGGGTTCGCCCCCAAAGCCCCCGGGGAGATGATGAGGCTCGTTGACTTTTCCGCCTACTACGGCAGCCTCGAGGTCCTGAAGCACATCAACCTCTCGATCCTGCAGAACAAGGTTACCGTGTTCATGGGGCCGTCGGGGTGCGGCAAGAGCACCCTCGTGAGAACCCTCAACAGGATGAACGACAGCGTCCCTGGCTTCAAGACTTCCGGCAAGGTCCTCCTGCAGGGGGAGGACATCTACGGGCCGGAGGTCGACCCCGTCCTCCTCAAGATGCGCGTTGGGATGGTCTTCCAAAAACCCAACCCCTTCCCGATATCCATCTATGACAACGTCGCCTTCGGCCCGAAGATTCACAAGATGACGAAGAGCAGGTCGGAGATGGACGCCATCGTCAAAGACAGCCTCCAAAAGGCCGCCCTCTGGGAGGAGGTAAAGGACCGCCTCGGCAAGAGCGCATGGGGCCTCTCAGGCGGGCAGCAGCAGCGCCTGTGCATCGCAAGGGCCCTCGCAGTCAGGCCAGAGGTGCTCCTCATGGACGAGCCCGCCTCCGCCCTCGACCCCGGCTCGACAGCCAAGATCGAGGAACTGATGGTCGAGCTAAAGGAGAACTACACGGTCGTGCTCGTGACCCACAACATGCAGCAGGCCGCCAGGGTCGGGACTAACGTCGCTTTCCTCTACAAGGGAGACCTCGTGGAGTTCGGGCCGGCGGCCGACGTCTTCGAGAACCCCAAGAGCCCGCTCACCGAGAAGTACATCAGGGGAAGCCTCTAGGCGATGCGCCGCGCAAAGGCCCGTCCAGCAGGGAGTGGGTGAAAGTATGCCCCGATTGATGGACCTGGGCATGGAGAGGCTGACGAACCTCCTCCTGGAGATGGGCAAGCTCTCCGAGCAAACGGTCGCGACGGCGATGGTGGCTTACAGGACCGGGAAGAGCTTGCAGGAGGTCAACAAGTGGTCCGTCCAGCTCAAGCAGCTCGACGACCAGGTGAGCGACATGTGCATCGAGCTGATCGCCCGCTTCCAGCCCGTCGCCTCCGACCTCCGCTACATCAAGGCCAGCCTGGAGATATCCTACGGGTTCTACCGCTATGGTCGCTACGCCCATGACATCATGGAGGTCCTCGACACCTTCGGCGACCTGACCACCTGCAACCCGGAGGTTGTGGACGCTGCGGCCGAGAAGACCAAGGAGATGATCAGGATGAGCATCGAGGCGTTCGCAGACCAGGACGTCGACCTCGCCAAGAAGATAACGAACCTCGACGACTACGTCGACAACGCATACAGGGACTACATCCGCTCCCTGATGAAGTCGAGGAAGGTCAACCTGAGGTGCGCCCTCTCCACGACCCTCATCCTCCGCTACCTCGAGAGGATAGCCGACCACGCCGTCTACATCGGGAGGTCGGTGATATTCATCGTCAAGGGCGAGGAGCCCTCGGACTAGGCAGGCCCTGCTCTCCTAGACCTGAAGAACCACAGGCCGACAGCAACTATCAACGCTACCTGGATAACCGACCCCCCTGCGAATATGAAGAAGGCGAGGAACTGCCCCGTAGAGGCGAAGGTGTAGTGGGTCGGCTGCGGTAGCGAGACAGCGAGCGTTATCAGAGCCAGTACCAGCGCGAGGTACGGCGCCCACCTCGCTCCCCTGAGGACCGCCACCGCGCAGACCACCCAGAGGCCCTCTCCGAATGCGATCGAGTAGAACAGCCAGTTCGGGAAGTCAGCGATCCCGTGGATGGTGTAGAGGAATAGCACGCCCAGGACGACAGAGGCGTATACGAGCCACGTGATGGCCTTCTCGACTGAAGCCAACGGGCCTGCCCGATCGGGCTGCGTATATCAAACTTGTTTATAATCAGAACCGCCGACCTCCTCTCAGGTTGGCCCTGGACCTCTCGTCCTTCTTCGCCTTCGACATCACGTCCTTCGTCACCGCGTTCTTCCTGCTCTTCTCCGTCCTCAACGCCATCGGCACCGTCCCACTCTACCTCGCCCTGACCCAGGAAGTCCAGGACAAGCGCGCCCAGATAGTGAGGGAGTCGGTGACCGTCGCGACGGTCATCCTGGTGATATTCGCCACCGTCGGTCTCCTGGTCTTCCAGTTCTTGGGGATAACGATCAACGACTTCAAGATCGCCGGCGGGATAATACTGTTCATCATCGCCATCGACAACCTGAGGGGCAGCCTCTCAAGGATGAGGACTGTCGACGCCACCGAGATCGCCGCCTTCCCGCTCGCGACGCCGCTCCTCGCGGGGCCGGGCGCGATCTCCACCGTGATAATCTTCGCCAGCCCTCCCTACGGCCTGCTCATGGACATACTTGTGATCCTGCTCAACTCCGCGCTCATGTACGCCATCCTCAGCCGGGCGTCGCTCGTCCAGAAGGCCCTCGGGCCCAATGGGACCCAGGTGTTCACGAGGATAGTCGGACTCCTAATCGCGGCGATAGGGATCGCCTTCATCCGCGAGGGGATCGTTGCGGTCGTCCAGTCCCTCGCTCCGGGGGCGGCCTGAGTGGGGAGGGTGAGCCTCAAGGTCGTGGTCTCAGGGCGCGTCCAGGGGGTCGCCTTCCGTGCCTCGATGCGAGAGGCCGCCGTCCTCCACGGGGTCGAGGGCTGGGTGAGGAACAGGGACGACGGGGTGGTCATCGCCATCCTCCAAGGCGAGGAGGCGAGCGTGGGCAAGGTCGTGGAATGGGCGGGGCGGGGCCCGCCGATGGCACGGGTCGCCTCCGTCAAGCTGGAGCGGCTCGAGAGGTACCCTCCCCAGTCGGGCTTCCGCATCCTCGACTAACCGTTAAATCGGGAGGGCGGGGAGCCGGACCGATTGAAGAAGGTCGCCCTCATCAGAGGTGACGGGACGGGCCCCGAGCTGGTCGAGGCGATGCTCAAGGTCCTCGAGGCGAGCGGCGCCAAGGCGGAGTTCGTAGAGTGCGAGGCGGGGGCGGAGTGGTGGCAGAAGCACGGCGGCCCGAGCATGATACCCGACGAGACCTGGCGCGCCCTGGAGGCCGCGGAGTGCTGCTTCAAGGGGCCGACGACCACCCTCTCCGGCCCAGGGACCCCGAGGAGCGTGGCCGTGAGCATCAGGCAGAGGTTCGACCTCTACGCGAACGTCAGGCCCATAAAGACCTTCGAGGGCAGGCCGGGCCCCCTTGGCCGCGTCGACTTCCTCATGGTCAGGGAGGGGACGGAAGGCCTCTATTCTGGGATAGAGTACAAGCTCAGCGACGACGTGGCCATCGCGGTTCGCCTCATAACGCGGACAAAGTCGAGCAAGGTCACGAGGTTCGCCCTCGAGCAGGCAAAGAGGCGAGGCTGGAAGAAGCTCGTGGTCATCGTCAAGGCGAACATCCTCAAGATAACAGACGGGCTCTTCCTCGAGGCGGCGAAGGAGAACGCCGAGGACTACCCCGGGGTCGAGGTGGAGGAGATGTTCGTCGACAACTTCGCCCAGCAGCTGGTCAAGAACCCCCGGCGCTTCGACGAGAGCGTCATCGTGGGCACCAACCTCTTCATGGACATCCTCTCGGAGGAGGCGGCAGCCCTGGTTGGGAGCATCGGGATGATCTACTCTGCCAACATCGGCGACCGCTACGCCATGTTCGAGCCCGCCCACGGGAGCACCCCGAAGTACGCGGGGAAGGACAAGGTCGACCCCACCGCGACGATCCTCTCCGCGGCGTGGATGCTCGACTACATCGGGCAGAAGCGTGCGGCGAAGGCGGTCTCGGACGCCACGACGAAGGTCGTCTCTTCGGGCAAGGCGGTGACCTCAGACCTCGGGGGCAAGGCAGGGACGAGGGCGATGGCCAAGGCCATCGCCGACGCGATACGCTAGCCCCGCCTGAGGGAGCGCACGGTGTCCGGCGGGACCGCCCTGAACACGCCCAGCGCGAGGATGCTGCCCACGACCGTGAAGAACACCCTCTCGGGCGGGTACGCGTAGAAGATTATCCCCCAGAGGTGCATCATCCCCGAGGCCGTGTACGCCTGGTTTATCCTGACGTAGACGTTCTCTGTCATTATCGCCCCGGCGACGTGGGCGTTCATGGTAGAGAGGAACACCGTCGCGGCTATCATCACCGCCTCCGTGGCGAACCCCGTCCCCCTCTTGTGGAGCAGGGCGACGGGCACGAAGACGAGCAGCGAGAGCATGTGCATCCAGAGGAAGGGCACCGGGACGCCGTCGACGCTAACGAAGACTGACGAGAGCGGGTCGAGCATGTACCAGGCGTACATAACCAAAGAGAGCCCGGCGACCGCCTTGACCTGGCCCCTCATCGCGAACCCAGCCGTCACCGCCGCGACCACGCCTGGGACGAAGTCCAGGCCGTCGAACCCGACCGGGTGGCCGAGCGCGATCCCCGCGAACGTGCCCACGAACACCGCCAGCCCGCCCTCGAACGGCCCGAGGACCATCCCCACGAGGGGGCTGAAGACCTCCGCCATGGTCAGGAAGCTGAGGTTCCCGATCAGCCTCGAGACTGGTATGAGGCTCAGGACGGCATAGATCGCGGCGAACACGGCTATCGTCGCCAGCCGGCGCGTCCCTATCCGGGAATGCAACCGGGGGCGCCTTCCCCGTTCGAGCCTTAAACCTTTGAACGGCCATTGAGGGAAACGCCGACAATTGTCGCCCACGTGCCTCACCATCCCCAAGGTTTTTGAGGCCGCCACCCCGGTGTCGCCGCGGAATGTCTGGTACCGACGAGCAGCTCAGGCGCAACGCCGAGCTGAAGCTCTGGATGGAGACGAGGATAGGCGAGCTCCAGGAGGAGGTCAACAGGCTCAAGGAGGCGCTGGCCGTCATCGACGCGACCCTCCGCGCCTCGAGCTTCACCCCCGCCGCGCACTACACCCCAGCAGGCCCTCTCCCCCCGGCCGAGGAGGAGCCCGAGCCGATACCCGAGATCCGGGAGCTGAGGAGGGACAAGGGAGGCGAGACGATCGCCGTCGCCCAGGTCACACGGAGCAAGCTCAAGATCGAGCCCGTCGCCGAGGTCGCCCTGAAGGCCGACACGCCTCCGTTCAGGTCGTTCCTCCTGGGCAAGATACTGGCCGGGATGAAGGTCGCCGACGAGGACTCCGTCACCAAGGGTCGCCTGAAGAAGGGAGACGAGCTGAAGTACTCGCTCTCCGAGAAGGGAGGTAGGATCTCGGCGCTGGTGGTCGAGAACTACCGCGAGAAGGAGAGGATGAACGAGATACTGAACACGGTGTCGTGGACCTTCTCCCGGATGCTCGAGAAGTAGGTCACTTCCTCACCGTTATCCCACGGACCATCTCGAGGCGCTCCAGCTCCCCTATCACCTCGCCGCCGACGGTCCCCTCGACTATCAGGGTGAGGTTGGCGTCCCTCACCATGTCGGGGTCGTCCGCCAGCGCCTGCCGCACCACCACGCCGTGCCTCGCCAGCACCCCCGTCACCCTCGATATCACGCCCGCGGCCCTCGGGTCTGCCTCGATTATGATGGCCGAGTAGCCGACGCTCGAGACGACGCCGAGGAGGCTCGCCCCCACGGGCGCCAGCCTGGAGAAGACAGAGAAGAGGAACGGGTCCGCCCGGATCTTGTCCGCCGTCTGCTTGACGACCCTCCTGTCCGTCCCCGCGTCCCTCGCGAGGGCGGCGTAGTCCACCTCGAGCCCCCCGACGTATAGCTTCCCCTCGTTCGAGACCCTTATGCCGTACTCCAGCATCTTTCTGACCACCATCACCTTGGAGCTCTGCCTTGCGAACTGGCGCTCTATCGAAGGCCACAGCCCCCTGAGCTGGCTCTTCCTGGCCACCGCAGGCGCGCCTCTCTAGCCCGACGTCGGCGGGGTCTCGCCGTAGGCCTTGGTGACGGTCACGCCGTCCACGAGGACCCACGGGCACAGGGTCGGGGTGTCGACCTCCCACCACTGCACCCACTCCCTGTCCTTCGAGAGCAGCCTGACGGAGGAGAACATCCTCTCCAGGCTGTCGCTGATCCTTATCCCCTTGATGGGGGCCTTCACCTCCCCCTTCTCGACGAGGTACGTGCCGTCCCTGGGGACGGTCGAGAACTCCGCCGTCCTGTAGCTCTTGAACCGCGTGTACCAGTTGCTGGTCAGCACCAGGCCGTGCCCTATCTCCGAGACCATCTCCTCGTAGGTCGAGTCCCCGGCTCCCACCTCGAGGTTCCATGGCGACGGGTCGACCAGGCCAGCGTTCCCCGTGCTCTTGGCCTTGAACCTCTTCGCCGTGGACAGGTTGTGGAGGTAGCTCTTCAGGACGCCGCCCTCCACGACCTTCGTGGTCTGGGTCGGCTGCCCCTCGTCGTCGAACGTCCTCGAGTCCAGGCAGCCGTCCCCCCTCCCCATGTCGGTGAGGTCGACGCTCTCGGAAGCGACCTTCTTCCCCAGCTTGTCGACGAGGTAGGACGTCCCCGCCTCGACGGAGAACGCCGATGCGAACTCCCCCACCAGCCCGAGGAGGTTGGCGGCCACCGTCGGGCTCATCAGGACCTCAAGCCTCCCCTCCTGGGGGAGCTGCCTTGCATTGCGCATCCTCTTGGAGTGCGACCCAGCCCTCTCCCCCGCCAGGCCGGGGTCGAACCCCCTGACGGTGGCTGAGCAAGACAGCCCGTGTCCGCTCGCATCCTTGTCTGTGAAGGCCCTGATGTTGAGCAGTATCTTGGCGCTCGCGTCGCTCCCGACCGTCCCCGTCGTCGAGAGCAGGTGGTGCCGCGTCACGCCAGCCTCGAGGCTCCCCGCCGTCCTCCTCGCGCCCGCCTCGGTCGCCGAGCCCACCGCCTCCTCAACGTAGCCGGAGAGCAGCCCCTCCGCGTCGTCGAGCTTCCTGTCGTGCCCGTCCCTCCCGCCGAACGACATCCCCTTGGCGGGGAGCGGGACGTATCCCGGGTCCTTCGGCAAGCTCATCATGCTCTTGAACAGCAGCTCGATGAACCTCTCCAGGCTCGCCCTCTCGGGGTTCGACGAGCTCCCGATTATCCTCCTCCCGCCCTTCGCGAGGTAGACCACCTGGCCGCTCTCGCTGATGTTCTTGGTGACCGTGACCGAGCTGTTGGCGAACCTCGCCATCCTCTCGTCCGAGAACACCGTCATCAGTATGGCCTCGTCCGCCCCGAGCCTCTTCGCCACCTTGACCCCGAACTCGTTGGAGTCTCCGGGGCCTGCGCGCTTCGCCACGCCACTATCCTCCCATTATCCTCACGCCCGCGAGGAGGGTGTCGGGCCCTCCCGTCCACACGGGGATCCCCTGCTGCGGGTCGCCCTTGCCGCAGGTGGCCGCCTCGAACTCCAGCCTCTTCGTCCTCCCCTTCACGCTGCCCCAGAGGGCCGGGGTCGTTATCTCGAGTATCGGCGCCCTCACCAGACCGGCGGCCTCTCCCCCCTTCACGCGATACGCTTCCAGCCCGGTGTACCTCTGGTTGAGGCGCTTGTCGTCGATGTTCCACTCCGTGAACGACTTGATGTAGATCCCGTCCTTGACCTCCTTGAGCAGCTCCTCGACCGTGGAGTAGTCGCCCGGCTCGACGAAGGTGTTGGACATCCTGATTATCGGCTCCCTGTCGAACCCGACGGACCTCGACGCCCCGTTGTTCCTGACCCCGAGCAGCGATGACGTCGCCCTGTTCTGTAGGAACTCCGTTATCTTGCCCGCGACGATCAGCCTCCTCTTGCTGGAGGCCACGCCCTCGTCGTCCACCGGGCAGTAGCCGTTGGAGTGGGCCAGGGTGGGGTCGTCGCTCACGTTCGCCTCCTCGCTCCCCACCTTCATCCCCAGGCTCTCCTTGGAGAGATACGACTCGCCCGCCTGGGCCCCCTCCCTCCCCAGGATCCTGTCCGCCTCCTGAGGGTGGCCGACCGACTCGTGCGCCGCTATCCCCGAGAGCTCGGGGGAGAGCACGACGTCCATCATCCCCGTCGGGGCCTTGCCCGCCTGGCCGAGGACCTTGGTGAGCGTCCTCGCCTCTCCTTCGACCATTCCCATCAGCCCTATCCTCTTCACCGCCTCGAGGCCTCCCGTCTCCCCCTGCTGGATTATCCTCTGGGCGGCGTCCCCTCCCTTGAGAGCGGTGAGGATCCCGAAGAAGTTGAACCTGGGGACCCTGCTCTCGACCCTCGCGCCGTCGCTCGTGACGATGAACTTCTCCTCGACCCCGACGGTCGCCCCGAGGAACCTGTTGGGGATCCTCACCCCGCCGGGGCCGGCGGCGACCTCGACCACCGTCCCGTCCAGCTCGAGGAGGAGCGACTTTAGCCAGTTGGGGTCGCCCCCCTCGACAGGCTCCTTCTCCTCGACGCGGACCTTCAGCTTCGCGGGCTTGGACTTGCCCATCTCTATCGGCTCCTTCACGAGCGCCGCCGAGGACCTCGCCATCCTCACCGTCTTCCTGGTCATGTCCCTTACCCTGGGCTTGGAGAGGCCGTTCGTAGCCCCGAAGGCCATCGCCCCCGCCGCGATAACCCTGACCGCTATCCCGAAGCTGTCCTCTATCGCGGCCGGTTGGGGGTCGCCGTTCTTGAGGAAGAAGCCCGTCCCCGTCCCGCCGTGCACCCTCGCCTCGGCGTAGGTCGCGCCTCCGCGACGCGCCTCGTCGATGGAGAGCTCGGCCAGGTCCTTGTACTCTTCGAGAAGCAAAGCCTCGCCCGCCGCACCCGTTCGGCAGCGGGGTGCCGTTCGTTATTTCTACCTTGCTGTAACGGGGCTAGACTTCGACCCACTCGTTCCTGATAGGGAGGAGCCCTGTCTCGCGCTTCTCGACCGCGAACTTGAGGAACAGCTCGGGGTGCTCGGTGTGGATGGGGGCGACCCTCCTCGCCCCTATCCCAGCCACCATGCTCCTGAGCTGCTGGGGCATGATGTGGCCCGAGACGTGGATGTGGTACAGCGGCATCCCATAAAAGTCGAGCCACTCTATCAGCCTGAGTTGGTCGAGCTCCATCTCCTCGTTGTAGGGCTCCGACGAGGATAGTATGTAGACGCTCCCTGGCGGCGGCCTCAGACCGACCATCCCCTCCATGTCGGAGAGGGACGTGGCCACGACGTGGCGCGCCGGCTCCGCCATGAGGTCATCCGCGGTGACCACATCGGCCCTCCCCGAGACCTCCTCCTCCCACTTCTCGTACCTCTTCTTGTTCCTCCTGTAGATCACGACGTTCCCCGTCCCGAGCTTCGGGAGGCCCTCGAGCCGCCCGCCGTCGAGGACCGAGATCAGGTAGGCCTGGCGCATCGAGACCGCGAGCTTCCTCTCGGTGGCCATCGCCGCCTTGTGGAACGAGGTCAGCCTGTCTGTGTCCATCCCCGAGAAGCTGGCCATCACCAGCCCCTTGGCCTCGCGGATCACAGACTCTAGCTTCTCGGCAACCTCCCCCTCGCTCGAGACGTGCCCGCCCACCATGTTGGTCGCCTCCGTAAGGAGAAGGTTGGCGTCGCTCTCCCCTGCAGCGCGAGCGAAGTCCTTGGTAAGGTGCGACGCCCTCCCGTGGGCCCTGAGGTCACCTGTGTAGACGAAGGAGCCGGTAGATGTCTCGACTATGAACCCGTAGGCACCCGGTATGCTGTGGTCGACGTGGACCGGCCTTACCGTCAGGCTCCCCACCTTGACCGACCCGCCGCTTCTGAACGTCTTGTAGACCAGCCCCCTGTAGTCGGTCTCGAACGAGGCGCGCCTGGTCTCTGTTATCGCAGCCATCAACCTCTCCGTCGTCTCGCCGCAATGGATGGGGACGTCCCTGTGGACCATCGAGAGGTATCCGTAGTGGTCGAGGTGGGCGTGGCTGAGGAAGATCGAGTCCACCTTCCTCTCACCCGCGTCCCAGTTGTAGACTCCTCCTATCCTCGGGATTATCTCCAGGCTGAGCAGGCTCTCGGGGCGACGCGGGGAGACGTAGGGGTCGGAGAAGAACCTGGCGCGCTGGGAGATCGACATTCCAAAGTCGAGCAGGATCCTCGCGTCCTTGTCCTCGACCAGGACCTTGTTCCCGCCTATCTCGCCGACCCCGCCGAGGACCGAGACGCGAGCCACGCACCGAGATGCGGCCGCAAATATTTAAGCGACCTTCGCCCTGCTGCCCTTCCGGTAGGCCAATGCTCCAGGTCCTCGCCCAGTCCGACATCTCCCAGCCGATAATGATACTCGCGGTCGCGCTCGGGATGGCCGGAATGGCGATACTGATACTCTTCTCGCGCGGGAAAATCTAGCACAAACCTTACCTACCGACTCCTTTCGCGGCGAGACCGATGATACGGGGGATACTCTTCGACCTCGACGGCACCCTGATAGCCCTCAGGGCGGACGGCTCGGCCTTCCGCCGCGAGGCCTCGGCGGAGCTGCGCAGGAGCGGGTTCCAGGTCGACGACATCTCCCACATCTCGGGGCGCAACTATGTCCAGGACCTCCTCGACATGGCGAGGTCCCAGATAGACCAGGGCCTCGTCAAGGACGACTTCTCCAAGGTGAAGGAGAGGACCTACAGGGCCCTTGACTCGCTCGAGATGGGCTGGATCGAGGGATCCCACCCGCTCCCCGGCGCCATGGACGCCCTCTCTGCCATAAGGGCCTCGAGGGGGGACTCGGTGAAGCTCGCCATCCTCACAAACAGCGGGAGGCCGGCCACCAGGTACGCGATGGAGAGGTTCGGGTTCGGCAAGTACCTCGACCGGACATTCACGAGGGACGACCTCCCCGTGATGAAGCCACGACCGGAGGGGGTCAAGGCCGCCCTCAAGGTACTCTCCGTCACCCCGGAGGAGGCCGTCTTCGTCGGAGACAGCCGGGTCGACATCCTCGCAGCCAAAGGCGCGGGGGTCAGAATGGTCTCCGTCCCGACGGGAGGGTACGACCTCGCGACGCTGAGGAAGGACGGCCCAGACCACGAGGTCTCTTCCCTCGCCGAGCTGGATGGACTCTTGGCGACCCTGCGCTAGCCGCTCCTCACATCTCGGCCCGCGAGAACCTCTCCCTGATATCGCGGTTCTCGGCCTTGACCTTCTCGATGTCATCCTTGACGTCGCTCAGCGCCCTCTGGGTCGTCGCCGCCTCCTCGAGCATGATCGCTACCTCCATCGCCCTCCTCCTGACCCTCGGGTCGGAGTCCTTCTCTGCGGCATCCCTCACCGCCCCAAGCAGCCTCCTGTCGAGCAGCTCCGAGACGGCGTCGAGGACCTGAGTCCTCACGGAGTACTCCTTGTCTTCGAGCAGGATGTCCTTCAGGAGGCCGACATCTTCCTCCCCGAGCCAGCCCATCCGCACGAGTCCCTTGAGCGCGCCGATCCTGGCCCGCGTCGGCTTGCCGTAGGGGAGGAACCTCCTCTCGAACTCTCGCGCCTTCGCCTCCTTCACCCAGCCGAGCGCCTCGAGCGAGGCTTCCGTGATCGCCTCCTCGGGAGAGGGCGTCCCCACCGCCGAGGTGAGAACCTCGTAGGCGTCCGGGAGCCGCGCCTTGCCGTACGACAGCGCCGCCTGGCACCTCACGTAGGGGCTGACATCGCCCCTGAGGGCAACGAGAAGCGGCGGGCCGACCTTGGGGTCCTTGAACTCGCCCAGAGCCGCTAGGACCGCCCTCCTGACACGCCTGTGTTTGATCTTCGCGAGCCCGAGCAGCGCCTCAAGGGCGTTCGCGCTCCCTATCTTTCCGAGAGACTTCGCGGCCTCTGACCTCACCGAGTGGTGGTCGGCGTCCCTCTCGACCGCGCCCTCGAGCGCCGCGACCACGTCCGGTTCGTTCTTGAACGAGCCGAGCCCCTCCGCCGCCCTCCTCCTGCTCGACGCGTCGACGCTCTGCGTGAGCTGGGCGAGGAGCATCGAGACGGGCTTGTCGAACTTCACCTTCTTGAGGAGCCACTCCTCGGGGTCGAACTCGACCACCGCAGGCCTCGACGGGAGCTCGAAGTTGAACCTCACGTCGGCCCCGCTGATCACCACCTTCTTGACCGACCTCTCCAACCTCCCCTTGCCCTCCAGGTAGAACACCAGGTCGCAGGGAAGGGAGAAGACAGGCGTGAGGTCGTCCACCTCCTGAGTCTGCCTGACGGCGACCCCGGCGGTCCGCGTCTCCTCGTCCCAGGAGTAGGTCACCTCGAACTCCGGGTGGCCCGCCTTGAGGAACGCCTGGTCGAAGTAGCCTTCGAGCGAGTACCCGCTGACACGCTCCATGACCTCCATGAAGTCGTGGGTATCGGCGTTCGACCTGGCGTACCTGCTGAGGTACTCCCCTACCCCTCTGAAGAAGAGGCCGTCGCCCATGATGTACCTGAGCTGGTGGATCATCCAGCTCCCCTTCTCGTAGGCGTTGGCGTCGAAGACGTCGTCTGACCAGACGTAGACGTCGTCGACTATCGCCCTCCTGTACATGGTCTCATCCTCCTCGAAGTACGTCTCCGCCTTGTTGACCATGTCCCACCTGAACTCGTCCTTCCCGAACTGCTTCTCCGTGAAGAGCGCCTGGAAGTAGGTCGCGAACCCTTCGTTGAGCCATAGGTGCGACCAGTGCTTGGCCGTGACCAGGTCGCCGAACCACATGTGCGCCAGCTCGTGGGCGACCAGCTCGATGTGGTTCCTGTCGGGCCTCGAATACCTCGTCTGGTAGTCCTCCTCGGACTGCGCGTCCGGGAACCTAGTGTCTGTCAGCGTGGTGGCGCTGACGTTCTCCATCCCTCCCAGAAAATAGTCGTGGACCGCGATCTGACTGTACTTCTCGTAGGGGTACTTCACGCCCGTCAGACCCTCGAAGACCTTCAGCATCTGAGGTGTCAGGCCGTAGAGCCTGAGGGCGTCCGCCCTCTTGCTCTCGGGAAAGTAGTACTGGAGCGCCACCCCTTCCGCCTCCTTCTCTATCCTGCCGAACTCGCCCGCGACGAACGAGTTCAGGTACGACGAGTGGGGGACGTCCTCCCTCCAATGGAAGGTCACCCAGCCGTCGCGGCCCTCCTTCCTTGACAGGAGCTTGCCGTTGCTCACGACGATGTTCCCCTTCGGGACCGTGATCACGGTCTCTGACGTCCCCTTGTCGTTGGGGTGGTCGTGGCACGGGTACCAGTACCGGGAGAACTCCGGCTCCCCCTGAGTCCACGCCTGGACAGGCTTGTCGGGGAACTTGTCGTCCGGCCCGACAAAGTACACGCCCTGCTTGGGCTGCGCCGAGTAGTCGACCCTGATGCTGCGCCGCGCCGCCTTGCCTGCAGGAAGACTGACCGACAGGGTCTTCCCGTCGTGGTCGAAGGAGGCCTTGTCGCCGTCGACCTCCACACCCTTGATGGCCATCTCGCACGCGTCGAGGTGGATTGACTTCACGTCGTCCCTGGTCGGGACTAGCGTGGCGGTCACCGCCCCGGCTATCGACCTCTTTACGAGGTCGACCCTGAGCTCGATCTTGGTGTGCTCGACATGGAACTCCCTGCTCGGGTGAAGGTGCCTCGCAGAACCCGGGATGTGGAAAGGCCGCCTCTTGCTTGTCACTGGCGCCAGGGTCATTCGTGGGGTTGAAATGAATGTTTCACCATCGTTTCCACCAAAGGGCGCCTCCCCAACTTATATCGAGCCCGGCAGGCCACGGCGACAGTATGGCAGCGCTCCCCAGGAGGTCGCTGGTGGTCCACTACGCCGAGATAGGGACCAAAGGCAACAACCGCGCCTTCTTCGAGACCCACCTCGAGAAGAACCTCCTAGAGAAGCTCCGGCCCCTCGGCGACTACCAAGCCGAGCTGGTCAACCAGCGCCTGGTGGTCTCGGGTCCGCCCACCGCCCGGTGGGACGAGGCGGTCGCCGCTCTCAAGGAGGTCTTCGGGGTCGCCTGGCTCGCCAGGGTGGTGGAGTGCCCCCTCGACTACCCCAGCGTCAAGGCCGCCGCCGTGGAGGAGCTGGAGGCTGCGAAGCTGGCGACGGGCGCCGCCACCTTCCGCGTCACCTCGCGGAGGGCGAACAAGGGCTACCCGCTCTCATCCCAGCAGATGGCCGTCAAGCTCGGAGAGGACCTCGCGAAGGAGACCGGGCTCGAGGTGGACCTCTCCCACCCCGGGGCCACCCTCTTCGTCGAGATTCTCTCTGACAGGATGATCGTCCACACGCTCAAGGAACGGGGGCCAGGAGGGCTCCCCGTCGGGGTGACCGGGAAGGTCGTCCACCTCCTCTCCGGGGGGATAGACTCTCCCGCCGCCGCGTGGCTGATGATGAAGAGGGGGTGCGACCTGACCTACGCCCACTTCTATGTCGCCCCGAGGCCCGAGGACATCCTGGACACGAAGATGGCCAGGACGCTAAGGTCCCTCGCCCGCTTCGGACCGGGCGGGGGGCGGATGGTCCTGCTGCCTTTCACGGACTACCAGGTCGCCACCCGCGACCTCCGAACCGACTTTGAGCCCGTGGTCTTCCGACACTTCATGCGGGTCGTCGCCGAGAAGGTCGCCCACCGGGTCGGGGCAGTGGCGCTGTCGACCGGCGACAACCTGGGACAGGTCGCCTCTCAGACGCTCTACAACCTCGCATGCATCGACGCGGGCGCATCGATGCCGATCCTGAGGCCTGTCCTGGGCTACGACAAGTCGGAGATCATCTCCCTCGCGGAGCGGATAGGCACCTACCAGGACTCGATCGAAGAATACAAGGACTGCTGCTCGATCGTCAGCAGGCACCCCAGGACGAGGATGAAGGTAGAGGACGTCCTGGAGGCCTCGAGGAGCTACGACTTCCCGGCCCTCGCCGAGGGGGTCCTTTCCCAGTCGTCGGCAATGAAGCTCGACGCCAACACGGGCGTGGTGTCCGTCGAGCCGGCCGAGCCTGCCCCGAGGGTCAAGGGCCGGGGCTGAGGCGCGAAAACGCTTAAACGCGGTTGGCCGCGCTTCGGCCGCGTGAGGGCGCCCCGGAGCGAGCGTTGAAGCCCAAAGACATCAAGGCGGTAATCCCGGTCGCCGGCCTCGGGACGCGCCTGCTCACGGCGACGAAGGTCCAACCCAAGGAGATGCTCCCAATCTTCGCGAAGGAGGGTGGCGAGCTCTGCATCAAGCCCCTCGTCCAGCTCGTCTTCGAGCAGCTCTTCGACTTTGGGATAAGGGAGTTCTGCTTCGTGGTGGGGAGGGGGAAGAGGACCATAGAAGACCACTTCACACCCGACGAAGACTACCTCAAGCGCCTCTGGGGGAGCGGCCCAGCCCCGTCGAAGGCGGCGATGGCCTCGGCCCTGGAGAAGTTCTACGACCGGGTCGGCAAGGCGAACCTCTTCTGGGTAAACCAGCCCGTCCCGCTCGGTTTCGGGCACGCGGTCCTGCAGGCCAAGGTTTTCGCCGGAGACGACCCGTTCCTGGTCCACGCGGGCGACGCCTACGTCTACTCCAGGGACTTTGGGCACCTCAGGCGCCTCGAGCGTGCTTTCGAGGGGGCTGAGTGCGCCCTCGAGCTCCGTAGGGTTCCCGACCCGCGCCAGTACGGGGTCGCCAGCGGCAGGTCGTCGCGGGGGACGGTCGCGATAGAGGAGTTGGTTGAAAAGCCGAAGAACCCGAAGACGAACCTCGCGATCACCCCCGTCTACCTCTTCAGGCCTTCAATCTTCGGCTCCATCGAGGGGGCCGGTAGGGGGGTCGGAGGAGAGATCCAGCTGACGGACGGCATCTCCGCCCTCATAAGGATGGGTAAGAAGGTGGTGGGGGTGGAGCTCCAGGCCAGCGAGTCCTGGATAGACATCGGAAACCCGACCAGCTACTGGGAAGGGTTGTCCATCTCCCACGAGAACGCCCTAGCCTGAGGGCCGGCGAGCCACTCTCTATATTAACCCCGGCAGAGGAATCGATGACCATGAACCGCCGCGTCCCGAAGGTCATCGCCATCGCCGCGATGCTCCTTGTCACCTGCGCCCCACTGCTAGCTGCTCCTGCTTTCGCCCAATCGCAGGGCAACCAGGTGGGAGTCAAGAACAACTGCCCGCCGGGAGCGGCAGAGTGCGATGTCCCCGCGCAGGGCTCCGAGCCAGTCTGGGCGACGGTGAACGCCCTCGCCCAGGAGAACTACCCAGGGGGCAATGAGGAGTTCGACGTCTTCGTGATCGACTCCGCGACCAACCTCTACGAGACCGTGACGGTCGACAACATGACGCTAAGCTCGCCGTTCTACAACAACTTCGGGATAGGCCTCCCGACGACGCTCAACCCAGGCCAGTCGCTCCTATCGACAATCGACCTCCCCATACCCTCCAACTACACCCAGTCCAGCTTCACCGCTAACCTCGTGATACATGCTAGGCTGTGGAACGGCACAGCCTACAACGCGGTGACCCTTAGCGGTACGGCCCCCGTCAACGTGATACCGTACGGCGGCTCGGCGTCCAAGACAACGTCTACCAGCGTCCAAGTCTCCAGTTCCGGCACCGTATCCACGACGTTCTTCGCGATTGGCGTGGCTGCGCCCTCGATAATCGTGATCGTCCTCCTCGCCCTTCTCATCCAGTCGAGGTCGCGCCCCAAGGTCGCGGGCGCCTGAGCTACCCGTCCTCAGACTAGCAAAGGGGACCGTTCCCCAGCTCGGCGACCAGTCGGACGGCTCCTCTTCGCCTAGCCGCCCAAGTCGTAGAACTGCAGGCTTATCGTGACGGTGTCGTTCTGCCCGGACAGGTTCTTGAAGGTCATCGCGTAGCCGTTCTGGGGGAGTAAGGCAATCGTCGGGGGCAGAGTCAACGAGGCGGTGATGTTACCGTTGTAGACCTGACCCGCAGCGGTGAGGAAGCTGCCTATCTTGGCGCTCCCGATCACCAGCGAGGTGAGGCCGGTCACCGTTATCGTCCCGTTGAGCTGCACTCCGTCTGGGTCGGAGACGGCGATGTTGTAGGCTGCCGTCCCTCCCGCGGGGATGCAGCCGGTGAAGCTCGCGGTCTCTGTGTCAGGCACCCCTATCGCGGGCTGGGGCGAGTTGAACACGCAACCAGTCGTGGATGTGCTCGAAGACGAACTCGAGGAGGTCGCCGCTGACGACGTCGAGGAGGACGATGTGGTGGTCGTCGTGCTGCTGGTCGTCGACTTGCCCGAAGTGAAGAGGATGCCTACCCCAACCGCAACGATCAGAACGACGATAACCGCACCCGCAGCCACCATCCTGCCTATCGCCGGTCGAGAGCTTCTGCGCATGCTGTCCGTCCCGTCGAGGACTTTCATATTTAAGGCGTCTACAGGGGTCGAGTCCCGCCGCGAGGCCTATGCTTCTGCTTTGAACTTGCCCTTGGTTCCTATCTCTACCATGCTGCAGCTTATCTGATGGGTCCTGCTCTCGCCGTCGAGGACCGACGGCAGTGCCATCTTCCCATTGACGTAGTATCCCGCCGAGCCGGAGCTGAATGGCTTGGTCTTCCCCCGCGAGCTCGCGTCGACCATGCCCAGAACCTTCCCGTTGTCGTCCTGGATGACGAGTTTCAATCCCATGTTCGGTCGCACCGAGCCATCCAATATAACTCCTACTCGGTGCGTCGGCCGCCAGAGCCGCAATCCATTACGATTAAATGTAGATTCTCTTCGCCCGCTACGTCCCGGCATGTCCGTATCTCCTTGGAACGGCTCGAGGACCAACCACATGGTGGTCTTCAGCGGCAAGGCCGGGAACTCGCGCCACATCGCCAAAGGAATCGCCAAGTCGCTCGGGCTCGAGGAGGCGTTCGAGGTCCACGCCGAGGACTTCGCGGACAGCGAGGTCTACGTCCGCCTCCCCCTGGAGAAGCTGAAGCGCGACCTCTTCGGCGCGCACGTCATATATGTCCAGACGACCGTGCCGATGGAGAACCACCACTTCATCGAGATGCTCCTCACCCTCGACGCTCTGAGGCAGGAGAGGGCTGGATGGATCGACCTGGTGATACCATACCTCGTCCACGCGAGGCAGGACAAGGTCTTCCACCGCGGCGAGGCGCTCAGCATCAGGGCGATACTTCGCGCGATAAAGGCGATGCGCGTCGACCGCATCTTCACCATAGACGTCCACTTTTGGAGGAAGGTCGGGCGGGTAGACTTCGCGGCGACCCAGATAGGACCGATTTCGATTGACGGTTCGGAGCTCCAGATGTACAACCTGACTGCCACCCACGCGCTCGCCACATACGCCAAGGAGAAGCTCGGGATCGACCGACCGATCGTAGTGATCCCCGACAAGGGACACAGGCCAGTCGCCGAGCCGGTGGAGAGGTTCTTCAACGCCTCCCCAGACGACGTCATACTCTTCGACAAGGTGAGAAGGCGGGACGACGTCTCGGTCTCCCTCGCCTCAGGCAAGAGCGTGCCCGACCTCTCCGGCAGGCAGCTGATACTCTTCGACGACATGGTGGGGACGGGCACAACAATCGCCAAGGTCTCGACCTGGCTCAGGAGCAAGGGCGGCAAGGACATCACTCTGGCCTGCACGCACGCCATCAACCACAAGCGCAAAGCGCCAGGGGAGAAAGAGGCAATGTCCACGCTGGAGCGGCTGAAGAGGGCAGGGGTTACCAGGATAGTGACCACCGACACGATCAAGAACAAAGAGCCGATCACGAAACACATCGTACCGGTCGCCCCCATCTTCGCGGACGCCCTTCAGAGGGCGCTGCAAACTCCGGTGGTAAAGCAGGTCACCGGAAAGCCATAGAAGACAGACCCGGATTGCGGATTCTGGGGGCTTAAGATGCGGCCTGCGCGCGGGTAGCCCCCTTGAACAGGAAGGGAGGGGCCGGCGCGACGGCGGCCGGCATCGCGGCCGTCATCATTGTGGGAGCCGTCGGCGCGATGATGTTCGAGGGCAACTCTCAGCAGTCCCAAGGCGGGTCGGGGAACATCGGGAGCGCTTTCTCCAACGGGATCGGTGCCCTGAAGAGCGGACTAGGGTTCGCCGCCGGAGGCGGCCTCGCCACAGTCGAGGCGGCAACGGTCGGGCTTATCGCGGAAACCTTCACCGGAAGCGCGCCAATACCGCCCACGTGCAGCGCAACTCCGAAGAACTCGTACATCGAGCTAGTGAACACCGGCTCGACAAAGGGGACCGCCACCGGAGTGACCATCACCTACGGAGGCCAGGTAAACGGCTTCTCGATATCTGGCCCGTGCGCGATAGGTCCGGCTGGATCCTCGACCTCGACGATGTACGTCCTCTTCAAGGGGCCGAGCCAGCTTCCCAACTCTTCTGTCCCGGAGGCTGGTCAACCCTTCGTGGGCAGCGTGACGCTCTCGAACGGAGGCCGCCTTCCTTTCACCGGCAAGTTCTACTCCGGCTACCCTTCGGTCGCCACTTCCGGACTCTCCATCATCGCCGCCGACTTCACGGCAGGCAACCCGACCAATTCGTCCTGCGGGTCGACGCCGGAGGTGGGCCACTCTTACATCATGCTCAACAACACAGGAACCGTCGGAGCGAACGCCACGGACGTCACCTTCTACACCAGGAACGGCACTAGCACGATCCCCGTCCACGAGCCTTGCGTGATCGGACCCGACGGAACGGCCTCCGATGTCGCCTACGTCCTGTTCGGGTCTGACAGCAAGATGAACTTCGCCGTCACGCCCGGTCAATCTTTCAACGGGACCGTCTCTCTTTCGAACAGGTCGGACGTCCCATTCAAGGGCGTCTTCCAATAAACACGGGCTCGTTGTGGACGATTTGTCTGAATCAGAGGTTCATTCGGATTATAAGCAAATTCTTGCAAGTGCCTGACGGTAGAAACCCCGGGTCGGAGAGGCCCAAGTCAGGGTGCTCAATATTTTCACCCGCGGCGGTAGTCCCCGTAGCCGCCGAAATCTCAGGTCGATGGATGAACCGATTCTGGTGGCCCGAACGGCGCTGGCCCTTTGACCACCGACTTCCGCTCAGCCCATACCGAGGAAGCTGGCGACCTTCGAATAGACGTGCTCGGCGTTGGCCGACCGCGTGAGCCTCGCGGCGAGCAAGAGCCCGTACTCTTGGAGCCCCGCGATCAGCACCATCTGCTGCTTGAATGCCCCCACGACGAACTCCTTGCGTCCCATCAGCTGCGAGGCGTTGTCGGCCGCGCCCCAGACCACCATCGCCGCGATCCCGAACCTCTTGACCTGCTCCTCAGTGGCGCGCTCCTCGTCTGGGAGGCTCGGCGAGCGCTCGACAGCGAGTATCTTGCTCCCGTCGTCCTTGTCCATTATCAGGAGACCCAGAATCGCCGGGTCGCATCTGACGACGTCCCTGGCTATCCTCCGGGCAACCGATGCCCGCTCTCCCTCCGGGAGCCCGACCTTCTTGGACGTCTCGGCTGCCACTAATGCCACCCTGGTCAGATCCGTATCTGCATAGCCTCTTCGACGTGCCTCTCTTCGATGCGGTCGGGCTGCATTATCACGGTGCCCTTGGGGCCGGTGAGTAGCACAACGCCGTGCGCCCGGAGCAAGGGCATGAGTATGTCGAGCGCTCCCGAAGCTTGCATCTCAAGTACGTTGAAAGCACACATCCCCATTCCGGGGAATTGGAACTTGGCGCCCAAGGCGCGCTCGTACTCGACGAGCTCGACGACCTTTCCTTGCCTGAAGAAGCATGACATCTCCGCTGACGCGCGCATGTTGAGGTTCTTGCCCTGGCAACTCCAGGCGAGCTTCGCGAAGCCGTCGATTATCCCTGGGATGTCCACCCTCCCGTCCTGGCCCATGTAGACCTCGTCGTAGTTAGATATGGAGAGGCGGTCCTTCTGGCTCAGCCCCGCGACGTCCATCCCGTACGCGCTCATCTCCTGGCGTATCTTCTCCGGCCTCTCCTCGGAGCAGACGTAGACCATCTTCGAGTTCCTCTCCCCCGTCCTGAGGTGGCTGAAGAGTACGTCGCGCTTGTTCTCCGGTGTGTCGTAGATCAGGACGCTGTGGGTGCCAGGCAGCATCGAGTTCAGCGCGTGAGCGACCGAGGGGGATACCATCCAATCTAGCCTCCTTGTAATGCGCAAAAATTCCAAGAAACCTGGTATATCAGTCTAGTGAATCCGCAATACTCCGGGAGAACGCTCGTGAAATAGGCATCCCGCCTCGACTCCCGGAGAGGTAGACCGTTGCCGCGAGGCCCGCACCGTAGAGGCGGTCGCGCAACCTGATAGGCCGGCGCGTGTCCCTAGGATGACTCCTCTGACAATCCTTGTGCAAGACGTCAAATGCGCTCGAGACACCCCTGATGTGGTCTCGATGAGCGAGAGACGAAGGGTGGTGGCTTGTCTAGGAGCGAGCTCGACAGCGGCCCATGACCCTAATGGATAAGCGACCTGGAGCACCGTCAGGGAAACGAGCTCCTTCGCTCCTACAAGTTCGCGGCCGGGGCGACCTGGCATACAGTGGCTTGCTGTCGAAGGTGGTCGCCTGCCATCCCGACTTCGTGGTCGTGCTGCTCGGCGGGAACGACGTGATGGCATCGATGCCCAAGTAGTCGAGCTTCTACAAGGCGATGCTCAGGCTCACCGGGCACCTGCCTCGGAAGCTTTCTCCTGAATGTTTCCCGAGAGAACGTGCTAGAGATCGTCCGAGACCTCAAGCCACGGACCGCCGCGAGGATCGCGCTCTGCTCCATGCCGCCCTGGGGAGAGGACCTCCAGTCCGAGGACCCGTTCCAAGAGGCTCTCAACAAGGGGTTCGCCGAGCACGACTCAGTCATGCGAGAGATCGCCTCCGCAGGACGCGTCGGGTACATCCCATCCCACGAGCGATGTGCGAGCTCATCCTGGCGTCGCCGGGTCGCGCCTTCGACAGGTTCGACATCTTCCCCTTCTGCCGTGGCCTCCATCGGCAGCATGTCCTACACAAGAGCAACGACCAGATAGCCGAGCTGAACGGCTGGAAATTCCACCCGGGACGGCATCCGCTTGAACAACGCGCGCGGGAAGATCCTCCGGATGTTCAGCGTCTGAGCCTGCGCCGGGCGTTCGAGTTATCAACCCCTCTTGACATGGCCTAGATCGAGCGCTGGAGCCGGAGATGATGGAACGGCGGAGTCGATTGACTGCACCCAACGCGGCCCTGATCATCGTGGGCCTTCTGGTTGTCATCGCGGGAACTGGCGTGTACATGCAGGAGGCGTCGCCCTCGAGTCACTTGCCGATGCCTCCCGGCCTTCCCACAAACCCAGATGCAACCATCGGGGTCATCTTCGTCGCGCTGGGGGTCCTGATTCTGGCGTCGGGGATCGTCCTGGTCGCCATCGGCGATCAATGAGCACAAGACGGAGCGTCGTCTGACCTGTGACTTTCGCACTAGCTCCCGCCACCTCTGCTTCCTCCTCGGGAAGGGACAAGCACGCATGGCTAATTTAGCGGCTGGAGGTCGTGAACATCTGCGCCCGGTCGTCTGACCTGGTCAGGAGCCCTGGCGCTGTGTGGTCTTTGGAGAGGGCCAGACCTGTCGACTCAAAGCCGAGCATCCCTGGGGAACAACGGAGCCAGTTACCGATGAAAGCGCCCGTCGAGCGCTCGGGCTGGGCTGCTAGGGTGTCCTTCAGAAGAACGAGAGGGAGGAGACTATCCAGAGCATGGCGGTCAGCGCCCACATGACAGGGCTAATTCCCCCAGGAAGCATGTTCTGCATTATCTTCAAGAGCCAGTATGTCGTGGCGACCGCAAGGAATACCCAGGCGACGGCTGACCCCGGGCTGAATATTACCTCGACGACTCCTTGGACGAACCACAAAGACGGCCAGAACCCCTTCCCGAATCCCATATCCTGACCAGCGGAGAGGTCGAACCGCTGTCGCGAATATGAAGGTTCTGAACTCCGGATTCTAAAAGACTTGGCACAATCGAGCTCGAGAGGCGCTCAGCCGAAGGTAGAGCGACCACCCTTCCGCGCGCTGCACCTCCCCAGGTATGGATCCATCTCATCCGAGAAAGACCTTATCTGAAGCTTGGGCAAGCGGAGCCTCATGGCCTTGGTATCCAAATCCGCCCTTTCTTCAGCCACCCATCCGATTCCGGGGGACCCAGCATCCGAAGTCCGGGCGCTCCCTGCCTGACGGGCGGTCACCCACGAGGATGATGCTCGGTTCCATACGGCCCGGGACGATGTCGTCGAGATCTTGGAGAACGATCTTTAGGCAAGCCACAATCCGCGACGGACGAACCAGAGCGGTGAGCTGAGGATGAAAGCAAGTGGAAGCCTTCGCCAAAAATCCAAGTCTCCATCCCGGCAGATAGACGCCATAATCAAGAAGTCAGGTGACTGGCGGAGCAAGAAATTATCAGGGCTGCGGTCCTTGATCAAGAAAGCCGACCCTGAGGCAATCGAAGAAGTGAAGTGGAAGAAACCATCGAACCCAATGGGAGTGCCGGTCTGGTCCCACGACGGGATAATCTGCGTAGGAGACACGCTCAAGAGCGCCGTGAGACTGACTTTCCCCAAGGGCGCTCAGGTGAAGGATCCGAAGAGGCTCTTCAACACGCGTCTGGACAGCAAGACGGTCCGCGCCATCGACTTCCGAGAGGGTGACGTCGTAGATGACGCCGCGCTAGAAAGGCTCGTTCTCGAAGCGGTGGCGCTGAACATGTCGAAAGCGCGTGAACGATAGGCTCTGGACAGGGTCGGCTGCTCGACAATGAGCTTTCACCGAGCGCCGCCCTCCCTTCAGCGAACCGTCGATCCAATAACGCCCGATGCTATGCCAAATCCGCCACAGCTATGCCCACCAGGTAACCGACGATGACTGCCAGCATCCCCAGAGTCAGGAACTCGGCCCCGCTCACGTACCACCTTCCACCCGCGACTCTTGTCTTCAGCGCCCCTGCAGCGAAGAGCGTGACCGAAGCGAGCAGTATCGAGCCGTAGGCCGCGGAGTCGAGACTCGTGAGCAGGAGGTAGGGAAGCAGCGTTATTGTCGCGCCGAGAATGTGCGAGAGGCCC
>Ga0335078_10002166_pt1 | contig 29782 bp, 29 predicted proteins | sample Lox_Sample_32_FD_206711 | JGI IMG/M metagenome (GOLD analysis project Ga0335078, IMG submission 206711) | Soil microbial communities from Loxahatchee National Wildlife Refuge, Florida, United States - Lox_Sample_3.2 | ecosystem: Environmental > Terrestrial > Soil > Wetlands | place: USA...
ATGATCATGGGAGGCGGGGTATCTTCGATGTTGTTGCCCCTGTTCGATTACCTTCGCGAGCGCTTACCCCGCTATTGTGTGAATTCCCGGTGCCGGGAGATCCCGCTGCTTCCGGCGCACTATGGGGCGGATGCGGGGATCGCGGGAGGGGCGGCGTTGTGCTCGGGGGGGTAGGGTTCGAATCTTAAGGGCCGCTTTTCTGCGGCTTACTCCAGTCAGTTACAAGAGGATCACGGCACGCGGGCGGGGTCGCCCGCGCCACACCAGCAGGCTTCATCTCATTTTGAAAATCAAATCTGGGGATTCGTCCCGAATTGAAAAGGGAAACTGCGGCTAACTGCTTTGTTTCAAGGCAGGAAGAATGGCCGCATACCTGCAAGTGACTATCGGACGATAGCGCGGATGCACTGCTGTGCTGCCGCCAGAAAGACCACACACCCTAGAATGGTTTGGCAATTCCAAACAAGTCTGAGCACGTTTGACTGGCTGGACCTCAGTGGAGTGCACCAGGGGAGTGGGGGATCAGACCACGGAGGAAGAATGAATCCAACCGAAACTACACAAGCCGGCGGAGGCCACGCGGGGCAAACTGTTATGCCCGCCGGGCGGGGGATGCAGCGTCCTCCGCGCATTGATGCGCCGGCAGGCACGGCGACTGCCCCAGCCCCCGCGCCGAAGCGCAACTTCTACGGCCTGCCCTGCGCAAAATGCAAGACCTACTATGCCTCCGATTTGCAAGCCTGCCCGGTCTGCCATTCCAGCGAGCGGGTTTCTCCGGTGGAACCGGAGACCGCCTCGGCGGCGCCGATAATGGAAGAGATACCCGACGCGGCCACGTTGGATGAAGAGCGCGAACGCTTTCTGCGCAGCTTCAAGACCCAGCTTCAAGCCTCTAAGCTGGAGATCAACACGGTACAGGAGCACGCCTGCACCCAGACCCATAACCATCAATCGGGAAGCTTTCATCCAGCTACCGTTTGCGAGCACTGCTACCTGGAACTGCACCAGCGTGCCGACTTGATGGAAGCAGCGCTGCACATTGATTTGAAGGACGCCACCGCAGTGATTTACGAGGCGGTGTGGGCGGACCCGGCAGATCCCAGCAAGACATATCAGAATGCGGCACAGGCGCTGCTTGAAGAATTGCGCCGCCGGGCTGGAATTCAGCTGGTGATGGGACCTCTGCAGCCGTTGCCTCACTGATATCGGCGGGCTGCGCAAGACTCAGGGAGTGGGAAGGCATGCCCCTTGGAGGCTTTGAAGGCTTCCATTTGCGGGATCGCCCGAAGTTGAGTTTCGGGCACGTGCCCTCGGGGCTAAGCCGCGAGAACTTCCGGCTGCACGGACTTACATTCCCTTAAGCTCGACGTACTTTCTGCCGGCATACAGGCGGTAGGCGCCGTTGTCTTCGGCCATCTTGAGGGGCACGGGGCGGCGCAGATTTTCGTCAATCGTGGCGGGAACGGAGAGCAAGTTGTTAGCGCCCACGTCCATCACCACGAATTTTCCGTCCTGGGTAAAGCCGAACCCATATTGGCCGGCCGGCAGAGTGGTACCGCCAACGTTCAGCTTCACTTCCGTGATGAACAGGCCCTGATATCTGTCAGAGACGTCCGTGGAGTAGCCCGAGGTGTCCACCAGTGCCGCCAGCACCAGGCCGCCGCCCTGGGCGCGGAATCCGGCGGCGTTGCGGATCTGCACCGTGGCTGACTGGCCGCGGAAGAAATAAACTGCCGGCACGTATTGCCGCAATTCGGGGATGCTCAACAGCCCGGGCTTCGCATCCTGGGCCAGAAGCGCGAGCGAAGCGCACAGTATGGAAAGGGCAAAGGCCAACCTGAATCCGCGTGGTTTCATTACTCTCCTCCGGGGAAACATCTCGAAAATGTAGTAGCCACTCTACGACGGAAATGCCCAAACCGCCAAATTCCATCTGGACTTCGGCTTTTGGTCACCGGCTTGGTGACGGGTTGCTGAAGTTCTCTTTGAAGCTCTTGCGGCCTTGGTGCTTTGCAAATTCTTACCGCAAAGGGCGCTAAGGACGCGAAGAAAGCTTGCGATTTTGGCACTATGGCGGGTTCGCGAAGCGCAGGGTGCCAAAAGCGCTGGGCACGTGGAAGTTGGGTTCGGGCGAATGGGTGGGCTGCCATGCGAGGTATCGGCGCGGTTCGTGCTGTCCTTCGACACGAAAGAAATTTGCGCGCCATACGGCGTTGGGATCGAAATCTGGGGTGAGCGACTTCATGGGAATTGCCAGTTCCGCCGCCCAGGTTTTCGCGTTTTCGTCGAGGAACACTGATCTCTGCAGGCCGCTTTTCAGGTCGGCGCGACCGCCGGGGAAGATGTCGAGATCCACCCACATTCCGTTGGGGCTGATTTCGAACTCGCGGTAATAGCGCGGACTCGAAGGGTCGGGCTGGAGGAAGGCTTCGGCGACATCGCGGTCCCAAAGATGGTCGCGGCGGCCGTTGGGGTCGGAGTCGGAGAAAAGGTGGAGTTCGCGATATTTGGATTCGAAACGCAGATAGAGCGTGTCCGGGGACCACAAGGCACGCACTTGTGTTTCGAGTTCAGGGTCGGGGCGGTCGCCCTGCCAGTCAGTACAGAATGCCACTGGCTTGGTTTTTTGCCACTCGGCAGCGGGATGGGATGCATCGAGGCGGATAGCGCGGGTGACGCGGGACGCGACGATTTCTTTCGCTGCAGTGGCGCAGGGAAGCGATTGGGGATTTTGGGTCATCGAATAAAAGAGAACGGCTGCCCATGCGATGGCGTATTTCACCGCTTCTCAGCATAGCGCAGCAAATACGGTTTGACCGCAAGAGCCGGATAGCTGGCGAGGTTCACGCGCAGTAGGCTTTGGTCATTATGACGAGCAATGCGATACTCAGCGAGATCGAAACTGACATGGCAGCAGCGCACAACAGCGAACAGCGATGGCAGGCGGTGGTCGCACGCGATGCGACCCTTGACGACAAATTTGTGTTTGCGGTTTCTTCCACCGGTGTGTATTGCCGGCCTTCGTGCCCGGCGAAGCGTCCGCGGCGGCAGAACGTGGAATTCTTTCTTACGCCTGAGGCTGCAGAGAAAGCCGGCTATCGTGCCTGCCTGCGCTGCCGTCCGCGGGCTGGTGGCGGAAATGCTCAGGCGCGGATGGTCAAGGCGATCTGCCGCTATATTGAGCAGCATCTTGATGAGCCGGTGACGCTGGCGCGGTTGGGAGCTGAGTTTAGGCAGAGCCCATTTCATCTGCAACGGACCTTCAAGGCTGTGCTGGGAGTAACGCCGCGGGCTTTCGCCGACTCCTGCCGGATGAACCAGTTCAAGAGCCATCTGCGGGCGGGCCGCTCGGTCACGCGCGCCATGTACGACGCGGGTTATGGATCGAGCAGCCGGCTGTATGAACGCACCGCTTCGCAGCTTGGCATGGCGCCGGACAAATATCGCCGTGGGTCAATTGCTACGATTGTGCGTTATACGTGTGCTGAATCGCCGTTGGGGCGGATGTTGATTGCGGCTACGGACAAGGGGATCTGCGCGATTCAGTTCGCCGATTCTGACGAAGAACTTGAACAAGGGCTGAAGCATGAATTCCCCTTCGCGGTGCGGCGCCGGGATGACGAGCGGATGGCCACATGGAAGGCGCAATTGCTGGACCAGTTGCGGGGCGAGAAGCTCAACTCGGCGCTTCCGCTTGACATTCAGGCAACGGCTTTCCAACGGAGGGTTTGGGCGCACCTGCAGGCGATCCCGTTTGGGGCGACGCGCTCCTATGGCGAGGTGGCCCGGGAGATTGGCCAGCCCACTGCGGTTCGGGCTGTGGCCAGGGCGTGCGCGACTAATCCCGTGGCGGTGGCGATTCCTTGCCATCGGGTGGTACGGGAGGACGGCGACATGGGGGGATATCGCTGGGGGGTGGAACGGAAGAAGGCTCTACTCGAGATGGAAAGTGCGGGTGCATAGACGCGCGCCATCTCATAATCAACCCGATCGAGTCGTCAGGGCTGCGCCCCGCATTTGGGCGGCTTGAAGAGGCTGCGGCTTGCTTACCTCAGCGGCTAAAGCCGCCATTGAAAGGAAGGGTTTTAACGCAGCTCTTGAAGCGCTGCGCCACCCAAAACCAGGCAGCTGATAGTGACTTTCGTGCGTCGGGGCACCTCTTCTGCCTCTACCTTCAACGCGCGAAGGGGACTAAAGTTGTCTGATGATGTGCCGCTGGTGGCTGGCCCTCTCCATTTGCTTCCTGTCCTTAGCTTGCCTGGGCGTGGAACCACATTTCCGCGTGACCAATGATTTTGTGCAGAGTGCGTTCGGAGCAACCTGTTCGGTTGATGGAGCGCCGCCGCCGCTTACGGGCGATCTGGACGGCGACGGCGTGGAAGATATTGTAATCGTCGCTCGCTGCAAGAATCCGATGATTGACGAGGCAGAACATAACTTCAAAGTGATTGATCCGTTCAACGCGTACTTCGGTTATGGCGATCCGAAGACCACCATCCAGTTCGCCTCCGAGGACCCCGCGAACCGAGGCGCGGTCCTGCTGGTGATTCATGGCGATGGCCCCGACGCCTGGCGCTCGGCCACGCCCAAAGCGAAGTTTGTCATTATCAATCTTCCTTTCAAGCAGATCAGCCTGCGGAAGTTTGCCCTCAAGAAAAAGTTCGTGCTCGCGATTTTCGCCGAGGAAACCGGGGGCGACGAGCTGAACTCGGCGGTTTTTTGGGATGGCAAGAAGTACCGCTATGCTCCGCTCGGAGCCGGCCTGGAGTAGGTTCGGTAATGGGTCAGTTTGGTTTGACGATGCAGGGTCTTTGCGTTCTTGGCGCACTTTGCGGTTTAAGATCCAACCGCGAAGGCCGCAAAGTGCGGAAGGTGAACCTCCGCCGTAGATTCTTCCGAGTTGCGTCGGTGGGTCCGCGTCTAATCTGAATTCTTCTCGCCTCACACGGGTGAGGACACGCCCGTGCCTACATCTGAATCTCCCACCCGCTATAATCTCCCGCCATGGACCTTGAACAGAAACTCGCGGAACTCAAAGATCGTAATACTCTGGCCGAAGAAGGCGGCGGAGCGCAGCGCCGGGAGCGGCAGCACAAGGAAGGCAAGATGTCGGCGCGCGAGCGCATCGAGTTTCTGCTCGACGAGGGCACCTTCGAGGAGACCGACAAGCTGGTGACCCACCGCTCCAACGACTTCGGCATGGCCGAGCAGAAGTTTTATGGCGACGGGTTCATCACCGGTTACGGGCGGATCGAGGGACGGCTGGTGTTCGTGTTCGCGCAGGATTTCACTGTATTCGGCGGATCGCTGTCGGAAGCGAATGCGGCCAAGATCGTGAAGATCATGGACCTGGCCGCGAAAGTCGGAGCGCCGGTGATCGGGCTGAACGACTCCGGCGGGGCGCGCATTCAGGAAGGAGTGATGTCGCTGGCGGGCTACGCCGACATTTTTCTGCGCAATACGATGTACAGCGGAGTGGTGCCGCAGATTTCCGCGATCATGGGGCCATGCGCCGGCGGTGCGGTGTACTCGCCGGCGATCACCGATTTCATTGTTATGGTGGACAAGACTTCGTACATGTTCATCACCGGGCCGGATGTAATCAAGACGGTGACGCACGAGGAGGTCAGCAAAGATCAGCTCGGCGGCGCAATGACGCACAACGAGACTTCGGGCGTGGCGCACTTCGTGGCGCATGATGACGCGGAGTGTTTGTCCATGGTGCGGGAGTTGCTGACTTTTGTTCCCTCTAACAATCTCGATGACCCGCCGCGCAAGGCTTGCACCGATCCGATTGACCGCGCCGATGAAAAGCTGGACAGCATGGTTCCAGACCAATCGAACCAGCCCTACGACATCAAAGACGTAATTCACACGGTGGTGGATGACGCGTACTTCTTCGAAGTGCAGGAGCACTACGCCAAAAACATTGTCGTCGGGTTTGCCCGGCTGGCGGGGCGTTCGGTGGGCATTGTGGCCAACCAGCCGGCGTTTCTGGCGGGTACGCTAGACATCAATGCCTCTATAAAAGGCGCGCGCTTCGTACGCTTTTGCGATTGCTTCAATATTCCGCTGGTGACGTTTGAAGACGTTCCCGGATTTTTGCCGGGCACGAACCAGGAGTATGGAGGCATTATCAAGCACGGCGCCAAGCTGCTGTTTGCCTTTGCCGAAGCTACCGTGCCGAAGGTCACCGTGATAACGCGCAAGGCTTATGGCGGCGCGTATTGCGTGATGGCGTCGAAACATATTCGCACCGATGTGAATTACGCGTGGCCTACGGCGGAAATTGCGGTGATGGGGCCGGAAGGCGCGGTGGACATTGTGTACAAACGAGAGTTGGAAAAGGCCGACAACCGCGAGGCCGTCCGCCAAAAGAAGATCGAGGAATTCCGCGAGCGGTTTGCCAACCCCTACGTAGCCGCCGACCGCGGATTTGTGGATGCGGTGATCCAGCCGCGAGAGACGCGCAAGAAATTGATCCAAGCCCTGGAGATGCTTGACACCAAGCGCGACAAAAATCCGCCCAAGAAGCACGGGAACATTCCACTGTGAGGCTGGTGCGGTTTGCGCTGGGGCAGAGGCCTGCTCCGCAGAATCCCACGGTCACCCTTAGCATGTGCCTTAGGTTATCTAAGGGCGGGCTCAGGATGGGGGATAAAATAAGCTGGTATGGGCTTCGTTCAGGCGGTGCGGGACTCGGCCAGGAAGTGGAAACTGGACCGCATTATCAGCATTGCCACGCTGCTTACTTCAGTGGCGGCACTGGTGCTGGTGCTGAAGCGGCCGGCTCCGGTGGCCGCGCCGCAGACTCCGGCGCAGGCTGCGGCCAATGCACAGTCGTTCCAGAACAAGTTAGTCCAGCTGGAACAGACACCTGCGCAGGCGCAGGCGCCTGAAAATCCGGGAGAAAGTCAGGCTGGGGATGCGGCCCAAAGCGTCACGGCGGAAGCACCGGTGCCCGCGGTTGCGGGTCCGGATGCAAAGGCCGCGCCCGCGCAAGTGCACCTTAACTCTGACGAAGTGACGGCGGCGCTGGCCCAGGCTGCGGGCGCGCTTTCGGGCAGTGGGCTTTCTGCCGGCGGGGACTTGGGCTCCATGCCCAACATTCTTGACCAGCAGGTGAGCTTCGACGGCGACCAGGTGCACGGCCAGTTCCTGACTACGATCGCGGGCAAGAATGTGTGGGTGACGGTGTCGGGGCGGCTTGGGTCGAAGGACGGCTACGCTACGTTTGAGCCGACTGAGTTCAAGGTCGGCGATTTGAGCATTCCTGTGTCGCTGGTGAACCCCGCGCTGCAAAAACGGCTTGCCGACCAGCACGACCGCATGAAGCTGCCCGACAACGTGGGCGGAATCAAGGTGGAGAACGGCGAGCTGGTGCTTACACCGAAGTGAAATTTGTAATTTGGTAATCGGGTAATTTGCAAAATTAAAAACCTTGCTCCGCAGCATGTGGCTTTGGTTTTCAAATTACAAATTACCCGATTACAAATTACAAATTTGCTACTGCGGGGTTCCTTCGAACAGCGGCCAGAGTTGGTCGCCGATCACGCGGTAGACGACGTAGGCTGTTCCCGCATCGGAGACCTTCCGAAACAGCAGTTCGCCGCGGCCGTCGCCGTCGGCGTCTACCGCGTCAATTAGGTCGTAGCGAGGCAAAACATCCAGATGTTGCGCGTCGGTGATCTGGGAGAACGCCTTGTGCAGATCGCCGTAAATGTCGGAGCGGGCGACGAGCGTGATGAAGTACTCGGTGGTTGGCGATTTCGACTGCGGCAGGCGTGCCTTGGCGCTTAGCACCAGCTCTGGCTCGTTGCTGCTGGTGAGATCGAATACGCGGAGCTGTAGGTCTTCAAATGTGGGCTGGGGTGGAGCGGCGGCGCGGGAGGTCTTTCTGGCACCTGTGGCTGGATGCGCCGGGGCCGGATTTGTGCTGTTGACTTTGGCCAAGAGGTCTTTCGCCGCCAGGGCGAGGATCTTCTTGCGGAAAACCTGCTCCTCGTCAGGCTTGAGGTCGTAAGTGAAAGGACGCGGCTCCGGGCCGGCGGCGTCGGAGATGGCGGGGAGGATTTGCACTTGAGCGTTTGCCGGCGCCTTCCCGGCGTTCTTGGTTGCGCCTGGTTTCACGGCAGATAAGGGCAGAGGCGGCGCCGGGGAATTTTCCTCGTCATTTTCGTGTTCCATGGCGGATGGCGTTCCACGGCGCAGCCTTGGGCGGTTGGGATCGTCAGGCGGTTCGGATTCCGCGGGTGCGGGCGAACTTGCCGCGGTTTGAGATTCGGGGCGTTTTAGAACCGGCCGGTCCGAATCATCCTGAGATGTGGATTCGGTGGGAGCAGATGTACTTGCGGAGTCTTGGGCGCGACGTATTAGGACCGGGCGGTCTGAGTCAGTCTGAGGTGTGGATTCCGCAGGAGTAGATGAACCTGTCGTGGAGGGAGCGGGGGTGGCGGAAGGCGTGCTGGATGCTGGAGAGCTCGGCGGCGGGGTTGGCTTTCCAGAATTCGGACGCCTGAGGCGGGGTGGGCCTTCGTCATCGTCCATGCGGGGCTTGGATCGGGTATGTGGTCTCTTGGGAGCGGCTGCCGAGGGAAGCTGCCACTTGCCTTGCCCAACCCAGGTGTCGTTGGGGCCGTGTAAAGCGCCGGAGATGGTGAAAAGTCCTACGGAACTGCCAGTGCGCTCCGCTTCATACACAACCCCGGTATCGAGCGCCATGGGGACGGGCGAAGCTTTGTAAGCGCTGGCGTCGTAGAACTCACCGTCAATCATGATCATGATCGGGATGAGCCGGCCCTTGCCGTTGGGAGCCAACTCGAGCAATCCCAGGGCGCGCGGCCCTTTGGAAACTGTGGGGCGGCCGAATTGCGCGGCCGAAATCGCGGCGGCCAGGAACACAGCTGCCAGGATGACGCCCCGGAGGGCGGTGCGGTATAACGTTGGGGAAGGAGAAGCTGCCATGAGTGTCGCTCTTAAGCTTAATGATAAAGCCCCGGAGTTTTCTTTGCCTGACCAGGACGGGGAAGAGGTCTCGCTGAAGGATTATCGCGGCAAATATGTGGTGCTTTATTTCTATCCCCGGGCCGATACGCCGGGGTGCACCATCGAGGCCTGCGATTTTCGGGATTCGTACAAGAAAGTCGAGAAGATTGGGGCGGTGGTGCTGGGGGTTTCGCCCGACCAGCCCAAGGCGCTGAAGAAATTCGAGGAGAAATATGGACTGCCGTTCACACTGCTGGGCGATGGCGACAAGAAAGTTTGCAATGCATACGGCGTGATTCAGGAAAAGAATATGTACGGCAAGAAAGTGATGGGGGTGGCGCGGACTACTTTCATCATTGGGCCGGATGGCAAAGTGGCGCACATTTTTGAAAAAGTGAAGCCGGAAGGGCATGCCGACCAGGTGCTGGAGTATTTGAAGGGTGCGATGAAGGGCGCGGCGTAGGGTAGGCGTGACTGGCCGGCCGGCGATTCGCTAGAAATGGAAACTCACGGCTGGGAGCGAAGGTGGGCGGGTCGAAGACCCGCCCCCACACGGTTTCAGTTGAGTTTTGCGGTTTGGGTCGTTGTGAACGCCAACGCGGTTTCCGCTGGGATCACGGCTTCCTCTTTTCCGGTAGCTGCCGCTACGCCAGTGCCGGCCCCGGCTCCGGCGGTTGCGCCGATGGCCGCGCCTTTGCCCCCACCTGCCAGGGCCCCGATTAACGTTCCGGCGACTGCGCCTCCTCCAACTTTCTCGATATTGCCTTTTTTGTGGCTCTTGCCCTGTGCGTGATAGGCGCTGGTGGAAACGGGCACGAATCGGCCGTTGATCTCAACTGCGGCTAGCCGCAGGGTGAGCTGTCCGGGAGCATGTAGCCGGCCGCTGGATTTGGCAACGATGATCTTTCCCCGAACGGGCGCGCCGCTTTTAGCCAACGTTTTGCCGTTGACCACGAGTGCGCGGGCGAGAGTGGCGTCGAAGTGTTGTCCGGCTTCCGCTTTGCCGGAGTTGATGGTGGAATTCAGCCGAACGGTCAAATGCGCCCCGGCAGGAATGGTTTGCGCTGTCACCAGCGCGGAGCACAGCAATAGCAGAGCAGTTTTCAGTACTTTCCCGAGCATCAAGCCTCCTGAAGTGTTTGGAACGATAGTTAGGGTGAGCGGCGCGCTGCCATCAAGCTATCAGCACAGGCCACCCAGCGCCTGGTTCCAGAAGTCGGAAGCATTGGGGAAACGGTACAGTCGCCGCTGTGCTCCTTCGTGTGTTGCTGTTCGTCAACCCGCCATCGGCGCCGAATATACCCTCGGTAACATTGCACTTTCTGTACATATGTGGTGCATTACAATGAGGTTAGCCATCAGCCAGGAAAGGTGTGCAGGGAAGGAGTGGGGCGATGCAGTTGCCGGCCACGTGGCCGCAGTTGTCGATTACCGTGATCGACATTTTGCTGGTCTCGGTGATTATTTATGAGCTGCTCGCCCTGATCAAAGGGACGCGCGCCGCTTACATGCTGGTAGGCGTGGCGGCGCTGGCGCTGGCGTTTTATGTTTCGCGCGTGGGCGGATTGCCTACCCTCAACTGGTTGATCAGCACGATGCTGCCTTATGCGGTGTTTGCGCTGATCGTTGTGTTCCAGGCGGAAATCCGGCAGGCGCTGGCGCGACTGGGAAGGCGGCTGACGCTGGGGCGCGCCACGGCGTCGGAAACCGACGCGTACGACGACATTGCTTTGGCGGCGAATCTTTTTTCGCAGAACCAGACCGGCGCGCTGATCGTGATCGAGCGGGAAATCGGGCTGCGCACCTATATCGAAAGCGGAGTGCCGCTGGACGCACGCCTTTCCTACGATCTGCTGGCGACGTTGTTTCGGCCCAGCGCGCCTTTGCATGACGGCGCGGTGATCGTGCAGAAGGACCGTATTGCTGCCGCGGCCTGCTTTCTGCCGCTTTCCATGAATCCCGTGCTCTCGACGCAACTAGGGACGCGACACCGCGCGGGAATCGGCATCACTGAGGAAACCGACGCGATTGCAGTGATTGTTTCCGAAGAAACCGGGGCGATCAGTGTCGCGGTGGGCGGAAAAATCGAGCGCGACCTGACAGTGGAACAACTGCGCCGCAGGATCGGAGAACTTGTTGGCCGGCGGGTTTCCGCCGCCACATTGCCTACGCCAATCGCAAATGGGGCGGAAGTGATGGAGCGGCACGAACCGGAGATTGCTCCGCCCACGCTGGCGCGAATGCCCGAGGTTGACGAGCCCCCCATGTCAAATCCGGCGCGCGCGAAATCAGGGACGGACCGTTAGCTCATGAGAAATTTCTTCCAACGCTACGTACTCCACAACCTGGGTTTGAAGCTAGTGGCGATAGCTCTGGCCATGGGATGCTGGCTGGCAGTCACGCGCGGAAATGAACAGGTGGCGGAAGTGGCGGTAGAAGTGCCGATTGAGTTTCATAATGCAAACCCGGATCTGGAAATTGGGTCGGAGGCCGTTCCGCAAGCGCAGGTTCGATTGCGGGGGCCGCAGCGGATCATCCGGCAGTTGAGCACCAGTGATATCTACGCCAACATTGACCTGAGCGGCGCCGGGCCGGGCGAGCATACCTTCAACCTGACGGCGCAGAACATTCACTTTCCCCACGGGCTGACGGTGATGCAGGTGATTCCCAGCCGTTTCCGGCTTACCTTTGACACCAGCCTGACCCGCCGGGTGGAAATCCGGCCGCGGGTGATCGGTACATTTGCTTCTGACCGGGAGATCGGGACGATCCGGGCGGTGCCGCCTACGGTTGCAATTACCGGGCCGGCGAAAAGAGTTGCTGCGGTGGACGCGGCCCTTACCGATCCGGTGGATGTTTCCGGCACTACGCAGCAGGCAACGTTTGTTACACACGCTTATGTTTCTGATCCCATGGTCCAGGTTGTAGACCCTGGGCCGGTGCATGTCATCGTCACCATGCAAAAAAATCTTCCAACCTCCACGGGCGGCGCACCACCAAAACCTGAATGACCTCACAAACCAGACAACTCTTCGGAACCGATGGGATACGCGGCGTAGCCGGCGACTATCCTCTGACCTTGGAAAGTACCTACGTTATTGGGCGGGCGCTTGGGCACGACCTGATTCGCGCGCAGGAGCACCCACGGGTCGTAATTGGGCAGGACACGCGCGAATCGAGCAGGTGGATTGCCGACCGCGTGGCTCTAGGCCTGGCCAGTTGCGGCGTGGAAGTGCACAGCGCGGGCGTGATTACGACTCCCGGTGTTGCGTTCCTGGCGCGCTCGCGGGGATACGCGGCCGGAGTTGTGATTTCAGCCTCGCACAATCCGTGGACGGACAACGGCATCAAGGTTTTTTCCTGCGATGGATACAAGCTGCCCGACGCCCGCGAACTGGCGATCGAGCATGAGATTTTCGGACTGCTGGGGAGGCCGGAACCGAATTCGGAACCAAAGCACAAGCCCGCGCCCAGTCTGCCGGGCGAGGCGGACTTGCGGCACGCTTACATTCAGTGGTTGGCGGACAACGTGAAGGCCGACCTCAGCCAGCTGCGGGTGTTGGCCGACTGCGCCAATGGGGCTGCAACTGCCGAGGCGCCGGAGCTGTTTAGAGAATGCGGGATTCAGGCGACGATCCTGCACGCTTCGCCCGACGGCAAGAACATCAATGAGGGGTGCGGGGCGCTGCATCCCAAGACCGTCGCGAAGGAGATTGCCGAACAGAAGGGAAAGTTCGATCTCGGCGTGACTTTCGACGGCGATGCCGACCGCGCTCTGTTCAGCGACGCCGAAGGCCGCGTGGTGGATGGCGACGCGGTGCTGCTGATGGCGTCACGCGACATGCGAGAGCGGGGCTCATTGCCAGGTTCGGTGGTGGTGGCGACCACCATGTCGAACATGGGGCTGGAGATCGCGCTGCGCAATTCGGGCATAAAGATGCTGCGTGCCAACGTGGGTGACAAGTACGTGTTGGAGGAAATGCAGAAAACCGGAGCTACCCTGGGCGGAGAGCAGTCTGGGCACATTATTTTTCGCGACGGCGATGCCACGACTGGCGATGGCTTAATGACCGCCTTACGCGTGATGGAAGTGATAGCGCGGACCGGCCAGCCTTTGTCGGAATTGGTTAGGGATTTGAAGGTGTTTCCGCAGACCATCAAGAACGTGCGCGTGCGCGAGAAAGTGCCGTTCGCCCAGGTGCCCGAAGTACAAAACGCGATTGAGGCGGCGCAGAAAGAACTCGACGGCAACGGGCGCGTGGTGGTGCGTTATTCGGGAACCGAGGCGTTGGCGCGCGTGATGGTGGAAGCGGAGTCGGAAGAAAGAATGCAGGCGATTGCCGGCAACATCGCGTCGGCAATTAATAAGGCTCTGGCGAACTAACCGCTTCTGTGGTCGGCTCAAGTGTGGGCAATTGTCATCCCTCGCGAAGCGAGGGATCTGGAGTTAGCTACGCGTCTCTGGGCCTATAGATCGCGCCAGTTTGGGCCTTCGCCAATCTCAACCAGTAGCGGCACCGAGACTGGGTACACGTTTTCCATCTGTTCACGCGCCAGGCTCCGCATTTGTTCCAGCTCCCCTTCCGGGACTTCGAACACCAGCTCGTCGTGAACCTGCAGCGTCATGCGCGATTTCAGCTTGCGCTTCTGCAGCTCTGCGTCAATGCGAATCATTGCGATCTTGATCAAATCGGCCGCCGTGCCTTGTAGTGGCGTATTCACTGCGGTGCGTTCTGCGAAACCGCGCAGGTTGGGGTTCTTGCTGTTGATGTCGGGGATGGGACGCACGCGGCCAAAGAGGGTGCGAACTTTCTGCTCGCGGCGGGCTTCCTCGAGGGTGCGGTCAATCCATGTACGCACGCCTTTGTACTTTTCGAAATACGCGTTGATGAACTGCTTGGCCTCGGCAGGCTCAATTCCCAGGTTCTGCGAAAGTCCAAACGCAGAGAGCCCATAGACAATTCCGAAATTAACGACCTTGGCCTGGCGGCGATGGCCGGGCGTGACCATAAGCGGCGGCACGCCGAATACTTGCGAGGCGGTAAGGGTGTGGATGTCGTCGCCGCGGCGGAAGGCCTCAAGCAGCAGCGGGTCTTTCGAGAAATGCGCCAGCAGCCGCAGTTCGATCTGCGAATAATCAGCTGCCAGTAACACGTGGCCCGGTTCGACGGTGAAAGCGGCGCGAATTTCGCGGCCGAGTTCGGTGCGGATGGGAATATTCTGCAGGTTTGGATTAGCGGACGACAGCCGTCCGGTTGCAGTACCCGCTTGGTAGAAGGTGGTGTGCAGGCGGCCGGTGGCGGGATTCAACAGGTTCGGCAGCGCATCAACATAAGTGGATTTCAGTTTGGAGAGTTGGCGGTACTCCAGCACCAGGCGCGGGGCTTGGTGCGTGGCGGCGAGGTTCTCCAGAACATCAACGGCGGTTGAGATGGTGCGCCCCTTGCCGTATTTCACCGGCTTAGGCAGATTGAGCCGGTTAAAGAGCACATCGCCGAGTTGCTTGGGAGAGTTGATGTTGAACTCGGTGCCGCAGCAGTCGTAGATCTCGCGCGCCTTGGCTTCCACTTCGCCTTGCAGGCGGGAGGACATTTCCGCCAGCGATTTGCGGTCAATCTTCACACCGGCATGCTCCATGCGGGCCAGCACCGGAACCAGGGGCAGGTCAATTTCGTTGTAGAGCTTGAGCAGACCGGCTTCTTCAACGTCGCGGCGCAGGGCGGTGGCCAGACGCCCGGTGATGTCAGCGGTTTCGGGCAGAGTGCCGCCAAGCTTCAAGTTGAAGCGGCGCAGGGCAACGTCGGGCAAACGATGGGAAGAGTAAGTGGGATCGAGGAGGTAGGAGTACAGCATGGGATCGTGTTGCACAGCGTGCAGCTCGATGCCTTCCCCTTCCAGCGCGTGGATCGCGGCTTTGTAGTCGTGAATAGCTTTCGGCGAATGTCCGTCCGACAATGCCGCGATGAGGCGGGCGTGGGCTTCGGGGGCTTCGCTCGAAATTGTGACGGCCATGCCCGGCGCCGCAGAAATGGCCAGGTTGCGCACCGGCTCGGCGTTCGACAGATCGGCGGTCAGCGGCAGCATGGAATTTTCTGGTTCTTCGTCTTCGGAGCCGTCTTCTTCCGCTTGCTCCGCCGCCGATCTGGTTTCCACCGCGACGGCCAAAGCATTCCCACCGCGCACGGCCTGCAATACGGCGTCAACATCGGCGGCTGATTGCGCTTCGGTATAGTGGGCTTCGCTGACCTCAACCATCGGCAGCAACTCTTTCAGCAGGGATGTGAATTCCAGCTCGGTGAAAAGACTGCGCAGAGAATCTATGTCCGGAGCGCCTGCTTTCATGGCATTCACGTCGAGTTCGAGGGGAACATCGCAGTCAATGGTCGCCATCTTCTTGCTGAACAGCACTGTGTCGCGGTTGTTGAGCAGCGATTCGCGGTAGGTTTTTCTTTCCACCTCGGCAGCATGATCCAGGGCCTGCTCCACAGTGCCGAAACGTTGGATCAGTTCGACCGAGCCTTTGTCGCCGATCCCGGGCGCGCCTGGGATGTTGTCAATGCTGTCCCCGCGGAGCGCCATCACATCCACCACGCGCGCGGGCGGCACGCCGAGAATTTCTTCCACCTTGGCGGCGTCGCAAATGAGATTGTCCTTGGGAGGATTCAGCACCAGCACACGCTCGTTCACCAACTGCAGCATGTCTTTGTCGCTGGAGACGACGAACACCATGTACGACTGCGCGGCCGCTTTCTTGGCGAGCGTGCCGATAACGTCGTCGGCTTCGTAGCCCTGCAGCTCCAGAATCGGGATGCGGTACGCCTCGAGCGCTCGCCGGATGTAGGGCAACTGCTGCGCCAGGTCGGCAGGCATTTCAGCACGGTTGGCTTTGTAGCCGTGGTAGGCGACCTCCTGGAAGGTTTGGGTCTTGATGTCGAATTTGCGCACTGTGGTGACGGCTTCGGCCTGCTGATCGCGGAAAGTGGGGCCGGCCACGTCGAAGACGGCCGCAAGATATTCGGGCGAAAAATCATCGCGCAGCTTTCGCAGCATGTTGACGAAGACGTAAGTCGCCGCCGTGGGCAGGCCGGTCTTGGTGGACATGCCGCGCTGCCGCGCCATGGCGTGGTAGGCACGGAAGATGAACGACATGGCGTCAATGAGGAAGATGCGGTTCTTGGAGGGTTTCTCCGAGGGCAGCAAAACCGGCGCGGGCTCAGGCGCAACAACAGCGGCAGGAGATTCGGCAGACGAGCTTTTTCTTCTGGGAGGCAATAGGTAAAGTCTAACAGCAGCGATGAGCACTCAGGATTCGGCACTCAGCAATCAGCATTTGGCAATTGGCGGTCAGGGGCGCACTTTGGGATACGACGAAAAGGCCCAACGGCCAAGTGCTAGATGCTAATAGCGCAGAGTGAATGCCGGCGGCAGGCATCACGAGCTGCTCTTCTTTCCGAACATCGTTGTGTAGTGCAGGTTGATCACGCCGCATGTGCCCTGCTCGGGCGAATACACTACGCAAGTGTCAAACGGGCGCGAGTACACGTGCAAGCTCACGGCGCGCTGGTTAAACTCGCTTGGATTGTACACGCGGTGCACGGGATCGCTCGGATTTACCGCGCAGGGATGCCCCGGGCTCATCTCAACTGTGCCGGCGGCCTGCAGATTGCACGTGCCCGCTTCCACATCCTGCGACACGGTGTGGAAGTTTTCCACCAGCAGGCGGCCGATGGGCACCGCCATTCAGCAATTCTGCTCGCGGTGGTTGTGCGCTGAGCTGGCCTGGCCGATTTCCCAGCAAATGGCAATCAGTTCGTAGAGCGGCGTTTTGTCAATCAAATTACGGGTGTAGTGTTGGCGGTCCCAACAGACGTAGGGCGCCAACGACTCCGGGGCGACGTTTGTGCTCTCGAGAAAATGCAAAATGTCGGCAGTGCCTTCAAAGGCGGATGCAGGAAATTCGCGCAACTCGGGAATGAAATCCTGAATGGAAATTTCCTTGGATGTGACCGGCATAGGTAGCCCGTAGCCCCGGAATCTGAGTATAGCGCTGTCGATGGCTTCTCTTCATTTCGCGACGACGGAGCAGGCTTGCGAAACAGTCTTATGAGTTCTGCGACCGGTACAAATGGTTCCACCATCTGACAAGTTCTGCATGTTGCTGGTGGCTTACCCAGATCAGATTTTCCTCGGCGAGCGGGTCGCCACCGAATAGGATAGGTGTCACGTACCACTTTATGGTGCCTCGTACGCTCGCATCAGGGCGGAGGTCTGATCCGATTGTTGGAAGAGAAAACGGCGAGAGATGCCGCGTGTCTGCTGGAATAGTGGGCACGGAATAGGTTTTTCCCGCAGAGTCCCGGACAATGAAATCATCCCAGCAACACAGGCCTGCACCTCATAGCCGGGAAGGAGCTGTGCCATTCCGTATCGATCCGATGCCGATGTGATTTCTGCCTCGTCAAGTAATATGAGGTAGTAGTCGCCGCTCCATCCTTCATTCATACAAACTCACGTGCCCAGGATTTTAAATCGAGTTAGTGTATGCCGAAGGATAACCGACGAGGCGGCGGATCACACTAGCCCGCCTACTCCACAAGCATGCAGTCTCCATACGAGTAGAAGCGATATCTTTGTTCCACCGCGTGACGGTAGGACGCGAACACTTGCTCTTTCCCGCCCAAGGCGCACACCAGCATGAGTAGCGTAGATTGCGGTAGGTGGAAGTTGGTCAGCAGCGCGCCTATCACTTTGAATTCGTAGCCGGGATAGATGAACAGGTCAGCCTCGCCGCTGCCGCTGGGAATTCTGTTGCCGCTCGAATTGCGCGCAGCGTATTCCAGGGTGCGCACTGTGGTTGTGCCCACGGCCACAATGCGCCGGCCCGCGTCCATGGCCTGGTTGACCGCCGCCGCCGCCGTGGGCGAAATGGAGAAAGGCTCGCGGTGCAGCTTATGGCCTTCTACGCGGATTTCGTGCACAGGCTGGAACGTCCCCAAGCCGACATGCAGGGTGATTTCGGCGGTCTCAATGCCGCGCGATTTCATCACACCGAGGATTCCGGGCGTGAAGTGCAGACCCGCCGTGGGCGCGGCGGCTGAGCCAGGCTCGCGAGCATACACGGTCTGATAGCGCTCGCGGTCGGCGGGACGATCTTCGCGGTCAATGTAAGGTGGTAATGGGACGTGTCCGAGCTGTTCAACGAGCCCAAAGAAATCCGGCACGGGCTGAAAGCGAATCTGGCGCTCGCCAAATTTGCCTCGGGCCACGACTTCCGCTTCGAGCTCCCCAGATGCCCCGAGGTGCAGGTGCTCCCCAATGCCGATCTTGCGCCCGGGCCGCACCAGGCATTCCCATTCATTGGGCTCGCGGGAAAGCTGGCGAGTGAGCAAAACTTCGATGCGTCCGTGCAGAAAGTCGCGATGGGCGGGATTGTGCCGGCTGATCGGCTGCGCACGGGCCCCGCTGCGCCTTCCATACAGGCGGGCGGGGATGACCCGAGTATTGTTGAAGACAACTAGATCATCGGGCTTCAGGAGATCGGGGAATTCCCTAAAACAGCGATCGTGCATCTGGCCCGACCTGCGTTCTAAATGCAGCATTCGGGAGGCGGCGCGGTTAGCCAGAGGCTCCTGGGCGATTAGTTCTTCCGGCAAGTGGTAGTTGAACTCAGAAACTTGCACGTCCAATTATAGGTGCGTGAGTGAGCGCTCCTCGGCCGATCGCTCTTGACCTGCGCTGAGACCGGCAAACAAGCGTGAGCCTCAGCGAGCGCGCTGTTTCATGCTGGCGTCTGCATTTAGTTTGTAATATCGTGTAAATAGCGTTGTGTCCCCCGCAAGGCTGCGGTACCATACGCGGCAAAAAGGCTCGGGCCTTTTGTCGCAAGCCGTCCTGGAAAGCCAATGTCAGGCGAACGCCAATCCCGGCGCGAAATTGTGTTTTTCGGCAGAATGCTGCACGACCGCGGCTATGTTGCGGCCATGGACGGGAACCTCTCTGTCCGCCTGGATGAAGAACGCATTCTCGCAACGCCCACCGCGATGTGCAAGGGCATGATGCGGCCATCCGACATGGTGATTGTGGATCTTGAAGGCCGCTGCCTGGCTGGGCGGCGCTGCGTTTCCAGCGAAATTGGAATGCATCTTTTGATTTACAAAATGCGGCCTGACATTGGGGCGGTAGTGCATGCTCACCCGACCACGGCGACCGGTTTTGCCGCGGCGGGCATGGCGCTTACCCAGCCGCTGGTGAGCGAAGTTGTGGTCGGCCTGGGTTCCATACCGCTGGCGCGTTATGGCACGCCGGGCACGCCCGAGCTGTGGGAGGCGCTGGAGCCGTTCGTGCCCGAGTACGATGCCATCCTCATGTCGAACCACGGCGTCGTGGCTTACGGCGGCGATCTCCACCAGGCATACATGAAAATGGAAACGGTGGAGCACTTCGCGCAGATCGCACTGGTCACGCACATTCTGGGCAAGCAAGAGCCTTTAGGTGGGAACGACCTGGAGAAACTGATTCTGGCCCGCAGCCGCTACCAGGGAAACCGGTCGGCGGCGCGGCTGCCGGTAGCGATGTCGTGCGGCAGCCTCGATGACAGCCGCGACCTCGCGCGCAAAGATCCGGAATCAGCCTTGTCAGATGTTGTTTCCAAGCCGCGGGTTACGCGGCCGCGCTAATCGGAAAAGCAGATTTTCGCCCACAACGCGAAGCCTCGCTTGGTCAATTCCAAGGAATTCCGGTAAAATAAGAGATTCGTCCTCAAGTTCTTGCACATCCGGGAGTATGCAATGTCACAGGTATGCGATATATGCGGCAAGGGGCCGCAGTTCGGTAACAATATCAGCCACGCTCACAACGTCACCAAGCGGCGTTGGAACGTGAATCTGCGGCCGGTGCGGGCCAAGGTGAAGGGCGCGACCAAGCGGATCCGGGTTTGCACTTCCTGCCTCCGCAGCGGGAAAGTGGTCAAGGCGTAAGAAGGCGTCGCGGCTCAGGCCAGCGCGATCACGTCAATTTCCACCAACACATCTTTGGGCAGGCGGGCGGCTTCAACCGTGGAGCGCGCCGGCGGCGCTGCGCTGAAATACTGGGCGTAAACCTGGTTCATTGCGGCGAAGTCCGCCATGTTTTTCAGGAAGACGGTTGTGCGCAGAACCTTCGCCAGGGTGCTGCCGGCGGCTTCCAATACTGCCGAAAGATTTTTGAGCACCCGCTCGGTCTGTGCCGCGACGTCGCCGCTAATTACCTGTTGGGTTGCCGGGTCAATGGCCACCTGTCCTGAAACAAACACCAGACCGTTGGCTTTGATCGCCTGGGAATATGGGCCGATGGCCTGGGGGGCATCTTTGGTGGCGATTACTTCACGCATGGAGCCTCCAGATTTCTTTCACGAAATGTGAATTGTCATCGTGAGCGAAGCGAAGGATCTCTGCAACTGCTTGCGAGCTTATCAATCGCGTCAGGGAGAATGCTCGCAGCTTTTCATCAGCACGCCTGAGTTACAGAGGTCCTTCGCTTCGCACAGGATGACAATTTTAAAGAAGACAAAAAATCGTAACTCTCCCGGCAGGCGGTTGAACCGCTGGGACCGCCGTCATCAAAGCTTCTGCAGCCTCTGCACGTCATACACGCCAGGAATCTTGCGCACGCCGCTGATGATGGTTTCGAGGTGCTTCAAATCAGCGATGTCGAGCACGATGTCCACGTTGGCTTGGCCGTTGCCAGTGCGGGCTTCGATGTTGCGGATGTTGGTCTTGCTGTCGCTGATCACGGCGGTGATCTGCTTTAGCATGCCGAAGCGGTCGTCGCAGGCAACCGTCAGCTTTACCGGGTAAGCATTTCCCGCACCGTTATCGCCGCTAGCCCATTCGACGTCAATGCGGCGCTCCGGTTCGTACATCAGGTTCACAACGTTGGAGCAATCCACCGCGTGAACTGCCACGCCCTTTCCGCGGGTCACGTAGCCCACGATGGATTCGCCGCGAATGGGGTTGCAACAGCGCGCGCGGTAGACCAGAAGATCGCCCTGGCCCACAACGCGAATGGCGTTCACGTCGCCGCCAAATACGCGGCGCACCGCACTCCCGATTCCGCCGGGCTTGGCTTCTTCTGCGTCCGGCGCGGGCTGCGCGCCGCCGGGCATCACCCGCCCCAGCACCTGGCGGGCGGAATACTTGCCGAAGCCGATGCCGGCCATGAGATCGTCGGGTTGCCCCAACCCGTATTCCGAGGCGATGCGGCGCAGGTCCTCGTCCTTGATTTCCTTGAGAGAAACCCGGTATTTCCGGGCTTCTTTCTCGATCAGCTTGCGGCCAATTTCAATGGCACGCTCGCGCTGGTGAATGTTCAGCCAGTGCTTGATCTTGTTGCGGGCACGCGAAGAGCGCACCACCGCCAGCCAGTCCCGGCTGGGCTTATGTCCGGGCTGGGTGAGAATTTCGACGATGTCGCCGCTGTGCAGTCGGTGGCGCAGCGGCACCATTCTGCCGTTCACCTTCGCGCCCACGCACGAGTGCCCGACTTCGGTGTGGATGGAATAGGCGAAGTCTATCGGTGTGGATTCGCGCGGCAGTACGACGACCTTCCCCTTTGGGGTGAAGGTGTAAACCTCTTCCGGATAGAGATCAATCTTGAGAGTGGAAAGAAATTCGTTGGGATCGGAGACATCGCGCTGCCAATCCACCACCTGCCGCAGCCACGCGAGGCGCTGCTCGTCCTGGGCAGAAACCCCGCCGTCCTTGTATTTCCAGTGGGCGGCGATGCCTTCTTCCGCCATCTTGTGCATCTCTTCGGTGCGAATCTGCACTTCAAACGGCGTGCCATCTTCGGTGATAACCGACGTATGCAGCGATTGATAAAGATTCGGCCGCGGCATGGCGATGAAGTCTTTGATTCGCCCGGGCACAGGGCGCCACAGGTTGTGAATGATGCCGAGGACAGCGTAGCAATCCTGCAAAGACTGCGTAATGACACGCACCGCGAACAGATCATAAACCTGGTCCACGGCAATGCGCTGCCTTTGCAGCTTCTTGTGGATGCTGAACAGCCGCTTGATGCGGCTCTGGACCGTCGCTGTGATGCCGGCTTCTTTCAGTTTGTCGCGCAGTTCCTGCTCCACCTTCGAGAGGAATTGCTCGCCCGGCTTACGCCGCGACTCCACGGCGGCCTCCAGTTGCTCGTAGCCGATAGGATCGAGGAAACGGAACCCCAGATCCTCGAGTTCGCTGCGGATTTTGCCCATTCCCAGGCGGTGGGCAATCGGGCCGTAGATTTCCAGAGTTTCTTTGGCGATCTTGTGCCGGCGGTCTTCCGGCAGGTGCTCCAGGGTCCGCATGTTGTGCAGGCGGTCGGCCAGTTTGATGAGCACCACGCGGATGTCGTCAATCATGGCCAGCATCATCTTGCGCAGGTTTTCAGCTTGCTGCTCTTCGTGGGTGACGAATTCGATCTGGCTGATTTTGGTAACGCCCTCGACGATGTGCGCTACCTGCTCGCCGAATTCCTTGCGGATATCCACGATGGTGAGGGAAGTGTCTTCCACCGAATCGTGCAGCAGGCCGGCGGCGACGGCGACCGGGTCCATTTTCATTTCGGCCAGCACCAGTGCCACTTGCAGCGGATGGACCAGGTACGGCTCGCCCGAGGCGCGGCTCTGGCCGGCGTGGTGCTTCATGGAAAAGTCATAAGCTTTCTTGACGATTTCCAGGTCATCGTTGGGGCGGTTCTCGCGCATCAGCTTCATCAAGTCACGGAATTTGGTGACTGTGAGAGCGGTGGTCGCGATTTGTTCGCGCAACGTAGTCATGATGGACTAGGGCCCGCAAGTTGCGGAAGAGGCCAGAACTTGGTGCGAAATCCCTTGATTTTTATTATATCGTTGCGAGCCAAGGCGGCTAGCCTTTTGCCCGCTTTGGGTAGGTCACTCTAGACACTTTGCGGCCTTTGCGGTCGGATTCTCGCTAAACGCGCGAGGCACGCTCGCACTCAAGCGCGCCGGGACCAGGCTGCCTGCCAGTTTTGACGGCTTCGGGATATTCAGCCGATACGTTTTCTCAGAACATGCCCTTCGTCTGCTAGATTGCTTTCGGTGGTACTGCCTTCATGACGCATCGAATTCTGGTTAGCGGAGCTTCGGGGCTTATTGGCTCGGCCCTGGTACGGGCGTTGACTTCGGGAGGTTTTGACGTTGTTCGATTGAGCCGCGGCGGCGCGGCGGGGGCATGGCAGGTTGCCTGGGATCCGGCGCTGGACTTGGCTCCGGAGTCGGTTTCAGGCTTCGATGCTGTTGTGCATCTGGCGGGAGAGTCCATCGTAGGCCGCTGGACGGCGGCGAAGAAACAGCGCATTCTCGAAAGCCGCGTCGGGCCTACCGCGCGGCTGGCAAAGGCCCTCGCGCTAGCGCCGCAGCCCCCGCAAGTGTTGATTACCGCCTCTGCCGTCGGCTACTACGGAAATCGGGGCGATGAGATTCTGCGCGAAGAGAGCGCGCCCGGCAGTGGCTTTCTTGCCGATGTCTGCCGGCAATGGGAAGCGGCCTCCGAAGCCGCAGCCAAAGCCGGCATTCGCACCGCTCAGGTGCGATCTGGGTTGGTGTTGAGTTCTGCTGGCGGAGCGCTGGTTAAGATGCTCTTGCCGTTTCGTCTGGGATTAGGCGGTAGAGTAGGAAATGGGCGGCAGTGGTGGAGTTGGATCCACATTGATGACGTGGCTGGCGCCATCGTGCACGTGGTAAATAGCGACGTGCATGGCCCGGTGAATGTGGTGGGGCCGAATCCGGCGACCAACGCGGAGTTCACGAAAATTCTCGGCGGGGTGCTGACGCGCCCAACCATATTTCCGATGCCGGCGTTTGCTGCGCGGCTCGCGTTCGGAGAGATGGCGGACGAGTTGCTCCTCGCCAGCCAGCGCGTCGAGCCGGCGAAGCTGCTGGGCAGCGGATATCGGTTTAAGTTCGAGGGGTTGAAGGAGGCGCTTTCTGAGCTGCTGGCCGCCGGCTCTGGTCAGCGCTGACACCTCTAAGCCTTGCGATCCCGTCTCCAACGACGGATTGGAACGCGTTAAGTGAATTTTGGCTGCATGTTTAGCTCGAGGCTCGAGGCATGGCTATCTGTCATAGTGCAGCAACGAGAATATGTTGTAGTCCTCCAGTTTTTCACGGCCTTTGAGGAAGTCGAGTTCCACTACAAATCCTAGTCCTGCGATTTTGGCTCCCAGCGAGGCTGCGACTTTGGCTGTGGCCTGAGCCGTACCGCCGGTGGCCAGGAGGTCATCCACGATAATGATGCGCTGGCCTTTCTGGATGGCGTCTTTGTGGATCTCAAGGGCATTGCTGCCGTATTCGAGTTCGTATTCCACTCTGATCGTTGTGCCGGGCAGTTTGCCGGGCTTGCGCACTGGCACGAATCCGGCGTTCAAGCGGTAAGCCAGGGCGGGGCCGAAAATGAATCCGCGAGCTTCGATGCCCAGCACAAGATCAACTTTTTCCTGCAAGTAGTGCTCGGAGAGCGCGTCAATCAGGGTGGCGAAGCCGAGTTTGTCCTTGAGCAGCGTGGTGATGTCGTAGAAGAGAATGCCCTTCTTGGGGAAGTCGGGTACTTCACGGATCAGCGTTTTGAGCGGTTCGCAGTTCACCGCGGGCTTGGCCGACATTTACCAGGCTCCTTCAATGCGGAATGTTCTGAGATTAGAGACCACTCCGGCCTCGGACTCTTCGACGTCATCCACGCGCGCCGCGCGCGGTCCCTGCCGGAGGCGTGACCGCAAGCCTGAGAGTTGATCGCGGGTGCCCTGGGCAACCACTTCGACGCTGCCATCAGCATTGTTGCGCACCCATCCGGCAACGCCCAAAATGTGTGCCTCGCGCTCCACGAACCAGCGATACCCTACGCCTTGCACGCGCCCGCGCACGACAAAGCGGCGGGCTTCGGTTGTTGTTTCGGCGGAAGTCATCGGAGGAGTTTGTAATTTGGTAATCGGGTAATTTGTAATTCAAGGCGCTCAGGATTTCAATTTACAAATTACCCGATTACCAAATTACAAATTCCTTTCACTACTACGCTCTGGACAAATACACGCCCTCAGCCGTATCCACGCGAATGGTTTCGCCTTCATTGATAAATGGCGGAACCTGCACCACCAGGCCGGTTTCAGTCTTGGCCGGCTTGGTTACGCTGGAGGCGGTTGCGCTCTTCAGTCCCGGCTCGGTTTCGATCACCTTCAAATCCACGGTTTGCGGCAGCTCGATGCCCACCGCTTTGCCGTCAAAAAACTCCACCTTGATCTGCAGGTTGGGGATCAGGTAATCCACGGCATCGCCCAGCGTGTCTTTGGTCAGGTGGGTCTGCTCGAAGTTCTCAGTGTTCATGAAGTAATAGCCGTCGCCGTCGGTGTAGAGATACTCCATCTCCACTTCGTCCACGCTGATCTTCTCGATGGGATCAGGCGAGCGGAAACGGTGCTCAAACATGGCGCCGGTGCGCAGGTTGCGCAGCTTGGCCTGAATGAAAGCCCGCAGATTGCCGGGGGTGCGGTGCTCGACGCTGAACACGGAGTGCAGATCATTGTTGTGCTTGATGATCATGCCGGGGCGAAGCTGGGTCGCAGGAATGGACATTACTCAGGGTTTCTCCTCACTTTTGCAATTGTCGCTAATGAGCCGGACGGAAGGCAGGAAGCCATGTTCTCCGCCAGACACGAGGGCTTAACATGCTATTCTAAACGGACTCGGGTTGATTTGGGAAACCACGCGGTTGCAGCCTTCAGCTCATACAGCGAATATCCGAGTTGGTTCTCGCCCCAGACAGCTAGAATGAATGCAGGTGAATCATAAGGTTTAGAGTGTCAGAAGGAGGGCGTTTTTATGAATCTCGAGAAGTTTGACTCTTCAGAAAGCAACAGCGTTGGCACGGCGGTGGTGTGCTTATTGATCGGAGTGGGCATTGGAGCAGTGACCGCGCTGCTTCTTGCCCCAAAGAGCGGCAAGCAACTGCGCAAAGATATGCGGCGTAAATACGAAGATGCCCGCGAAGTGGTGAACGACTGGAAGCAGGAGGCCCGTGACGTCGCCGAGGACGCGATCGAGCGCGGCAGCAAAATCGCCGGCCAGGTGCGCGAACGCATCGCACCACTGACGCGAGCGGCGGCGCGGGATTAGGGTTAGCGGTCAGCTCTCAGTTGAAGCGTATTTACCACGAGTGTGAGTGTCGAGCACGGCAGGCATGCAGCGGGTAAGCGCCTACTGAGAGCTGACGGTTGGCAGCTGACTTCAGTACAGCCGGAAACTTACTTCCACGTTGATCTGCGTGGGCACCGGTTTGCCATCTTTCAAACCGGGTTCGAATCTCCAGGTGCGAACCGCTTCCAGCGCCTTCTCATCCAGGCCAAGGCCTACAGACCTGACCACGCGAATGTCGCTGGGCAGGCCATCGGTGCCAACCACCAGCCACAGCAAAACGGAGCCCTGATACTTGGCGCGCCGGGCTTCATCCGAATACTCCGGATCGGGCGCGTATATCGTTCGCGGCGCGGTCACTCCGCCCCATCCCGGACGATAGGGGCCGCCGCCATATCCAGCTTCAGAACCCGGGCCCACGCCACGTCCGTTGCCAGGCCCGACACCACCGTTGCTGCCGGTGCCAATGCCGCCGCCAGATCCAGTGCCATTGGAAAGCGTGCCAATGACCGAAGAGTACGGATCGCCGGTCGCGCCCTTGGCCAATACCAGTTGGGGCGGTCCGACAACAGTTTCTTCGGCGGTGAGTTTGGGTTGCTCGTTACGCACCACAACCATTGGAGGAGTGATCTGCTGACGGGCAAATTTGGGCGGAGCGCCTTTGGGCGCGGCCAATTTGTCGCGATCGCCCCCACCGCCTCCGCCACCGCCGTTTTTCGCGGCGCGAATATCGAACGCGCTGAAATCGGTAACCAGCCTCGTCATGTGCTGCCCGATCTCCTTGTGGTGCTCTACAAACCAATGGCTCGACCACACCAGGAGCGCCGCAACCAGGAGGTTGACGCCGTAGGAAGCAGCAAAGGCACCGCGCTGGGTTCTGAAGGTTCCGTATCCTTCGCCGAAGAGAGTCGGGAGCACACTCCGCCCTTCGGAGGTAGACTGATCCAGCGGAGAAAATGAGGCTGACTGCGTCGCCATACTTTGGCCGCCCTCAGTATAGTCCTCCCAGGCTAGAGATCAAGGCGATTTCGGGAGCAAAACCAAGAAGGCCATCAGCGTGGCTTCCCGATGCGGGATCAGTGGAAGATGCTGGAAAAGAACCCCTTCAGCTTGCCCATAAATCCGCGGTGGGGTGAAGAGGGTTTGGCGGGCTTTTCCGGGGGCGTTGCGGGCTGCACCATCACTTCTGTAGGCTGCGGCTTAGGCGCGTAGACAATCGGGAGATCAATATTCTCGGCCTTTTCGGGCTCGGTCTTCACGGTCTTGGGTGGCTGGGGCGGGGATGGCTGGTCGCCTCTGAAGACAAAAGGCGCATCCACCTGAACCTGAACATCGCTAGGCTTGGCTGCAGGCAATGGGGCCGTTTCCGGCGTATTCGCCGCGATTTGCGGCGCGGACGACGGTTGCTGTTCCGCCACTGCGGGAGGGGCCTGCGTAGGCGGCTGATTCGCGGCCCGCATCACCATCGCTCCCGGCTCGGGGCAGCCGCAGTCGGGAGGCGCTGTGGCGGCAATCGAAGCCAGATGTCCCGAGTGGAAGGTGACCTCCTGTGTCGGCTTCACGTCATAAAGGCCTTCGCCCATCAGTTCGGCGACCACTACCGGAGAGCGATTTCCCGGCAAAGATCGCACGCAGGTGTTGCCGCGCGAGTCGGCGCTAAAAGCGTAATCAAATTGTCCTGGCCCGGGCAGCACAATACGAAAATCGGGTGTGACCACGGCGTCAATAGAATCGGTCAGTGCGTAGTGGACTTCCAGCGCGCCGGTGCTCATCCCCAACATCAGGTCGCGCCCATTCTGCGAGTAGGTCACCGAAACCGTGGTTCCAGGACAAACCCGCACCTCGCCACCTCGCGGCAAATGCAGAATCGCAGTTTCTAGGCCAGCGTAGACCGATGAACCTGTAGTGGTGTGGCTGCCCGCTTCCATGACCGCTCCGGAGGTCCCCGGAACCGGAGTGATCAGCGCGGGCTTCACTCCCTGTTCGAGGGATGGGCCTTTGGCAGAAACATCTTCCACCGGAGTCTTCCCCGGAGGGGCAAGACGGACGGTGAGGCGATTTCCATCAGCCTTCCAGGTGTAGCCGGCAGGTTTAAGCAGATCGAGGACAATCCGCACTACCGGCGGATCAGTTCGAAACTGGCTCACCCGCATCCCGCTCAACTGCGGGCTGTGGACACGGACCCACTTGGATTCCGAAACGTAGGACTTGTTGAGGTCGATCACCAGCCGCTTGGGGTTCTCATATACCTTGATGGAGGGTACCATGGGGCGGGTGGCGGTGATCTCAACCGCCGGCTCGTCAGGATTCAGAATCACCTTCACCGAGCGCAGCAGAGCCGGAGGGGCGTGCCGATCAACGAGCTGCTGGGGCGCGACCTCAGGCGGCGCTCCCGGCTGGAGGGATACCGGTGAACTGGCCTGCGCCCGAATATGGCCTGGCGCAAAGAGTTGCGCCGTCAGTACGAGCAGAACAAGTTGGGAACGCGTGCGCAACAAAAACTGGACCTCTGCCTGTAACCTGTCGGGGGAAACCTGCTAAGGCAACGATATCATTCGCACGCGATCAATAGAAAGGGAGGAAGCGACTGCAGGAGATTACCATCGGGCCGGAGCCGTTGAGGCGTGGACTAAACCTGGGACAGGAACTCGTATTCCTCAATGACAGCCGCGACCGCCATCTTGCCCGTGACCGAGGCGCTATCCACCCGCACTACCCGCCCTTTGCAGCGGACGTGAATGCTTTCTGTGAGCGTTATCTCGGGGGGTAGAGTAAGCGTAAACTCGATAGGCGATCCGGCTTCCACCGCCGAATCCACATAAAAGCAGATCCCCCGCGCGCTGACGTCGCGGGTCTGGGCCGGCTTTTCCGCCGGGCCATCGGAAACTGAATTCACCGAAACCGGCAACCGTAGCCCAAAGCGGCGTGTCGTACGCTTCTCTGGGGAAACTTCGGCCATGAGTCCACCCATGATCTTTTAAGAATGGCGGTTCACGGGCGCTGTGTCAAGAGTGTTTTGCTTATGCTTATAATCAAGACTCAAAGTTCGCCCTTAGCCGCCATTAGTAGCTCGCTTTTCGAGTAAGGTGATAACGCGAATTTGCCGGGGGTTTGCGGGGAATTATGGTTTTTGTGCTCGATAACTACGATTCTTTTACCTATAACCTGGTCCAATACCTGGGTGAATTAGGAGCAGAGGTGGTAGTTCGCCGCAACGATCAGGTGACTGTGAGTCAAATTGAGGCGATGCACCCTGTGCGCATCGTGGTTTCGCCCGGCCCGTGTACTCCCCACGAGGCCGGCATCAGTATTGAACTGATTCGCCATTTCTCCGGAAAAGTCCCAGTGCTGGGGGTTTGCCTCGGTCATCAGGCCATTGGGGCAGCTTTTGGCGGCACCATCGTGCGGGCTCCTCACCTGATGCACGGCAAGACCAGTGAAGTCAGCCACGACAACCGCACGATTTTTCAAGGCCTCGCTTTTCCCATGACCGCCACGCGTTACCACTCGCTGATCGTGCAGGAAAGCGATTTGCCTGCCGAGCTCCAGATCAGCGCCTGGGCCACCGAAAAAGACGGCACCCGCACCATCATGGGCCTGCGCCACCGGCAGTTTCCCGTAGAGGGC
>Ga0335078_10002167_pt1 | contig 29774 bp, 14 predicted proteins | sample Lox_Sample_32_FD_206711 | JGI IMG/M metagenome (GOLD analysis project Ga0335078, IMG submission 206711) | Soil microbial communities from Loxahatchee National Wildlife Refuge, Florida, United States - Lox_Sample_3.2 | ecosystem: Environmental > Terrestrial > Soil > Wetlands | place: USA...
CACGTCGCAGGCCGCGTCGTGGCCATGGCCGTGTGTGTGCTCAGTCATAACAGCTAGTCTGCCTTCGTGATCTCCCGTGACGAAATCCGCCGCACCTACGACACCATCCGGCCCTGGATCCGGCGCACGCCGGTCGTCCAGGTCGGCCTGGCCGAGCTTGACCCGGCCGGAACTGCCCTTCCGACGGTGACGCTCAAACTGGAGCAGCTGCAGTGCGCCGGGTCGTTCAAGGCCCGGGGCGCGTTCGCGAACCTGCTGCTGCGGGACGTGCCGCCCGCGGGAGTGGTGGCGGCCTCCGGCGGCAACCACGGCGTGGCGGTGGCCTACGCCGCGCATCGCCGCGCCGTGCCGGCGAAGATCTTCGTGCCCAGCGTGTCCGCCCCGGCCAAGATGGCGCGCATCCGGGAGCTCGGCGCGGACCTGGTGGTGACCGGCGAGCGGTACGCCGACGCGCTGGCCGCCGCGCAGGACTGGGAGGTACGTTCGGGCGCGATGAGCGTGCACGCCTTCGACCAGCGGGAGACCCTGCTCGGCCAGGGCACGCTGGCTATCGAGCTGGCCGGCCAGGCCCCGGAAACGGGCAGCGCCCTGGACACCGTGCTGGTGCCGGTCGGCGGCGGCGGGCTGATCGGCGGCATCGCGGCCTGGTTCGCGGGCGCCGTCAGGGTCATCGGAGTCGAGCCGGACGGCGCCCCGACCCTGACCCGCGCCCGGGCCGCGGGCAGGCCCGCCGACGCCCCGGCCGAGGGCGTCGCGGCCGACGCCCTGGCCCCGCGGCGCGTCGGCGAGCTGATGTTCCCGATCACCCAGGCCTACGTCGAGGACGTCGTGCTGGTCGGCGACCCCGCCATCCTGGCGGCTCAGCGGGCGCTGTGGCAGGCGGCCAGGCTCGCCGCCGAGCCCGCCGCCTCGGTCGGCATCGCCGCGCTGCTCACCGGGGCCTACAAGCCCGCGCCCGGCGAGCACGTGGCCGTGGTCATCAGCGGCGCCAACATGGCGCCCGCCCAGCTCGAGTCGCAGGCTGGCTGAGGCACGCAGTAGTCCGTTCGGGATAAAAAGGGTGGTCATGCGGTTCGTCTTCACTCCCCCGGCCGATCACGCGGCCGGACTGCTCACCCTGCCGTGGTCGCAGCCGCTGGCCGAGTGGCAGGACGAGCGGCTGGTCGAGATCAGGCAGCGGGGCATCTCGCGGCACGTGGTCCGCTTCGTCTACGACGACGGCACGCTGTACGCCCTCAAGGAGCTCAGCGAGCGGCTGGCGCGACGCGAGTACCGGCTGCTCCGGGCGCTGGCCGAACTGAACATCCCGGCGGTCGAGGCGGTCGGGATCGCGGTCGACCTGGACGAGGCGAGCCCGCGGCAGGAAGACAGCGACGCGATCCTGGTCACCAGGTTCCTGTCCTACGCCACCACCTACCGGGCGGTGTTCTCCAACCCGCGGGGCCTGCAGCCCACCGACGGGCTGCTCGACGCGCTGGTCGAACTGCTGGTCCGGCTGCACCTGTCCGGGTTCTTCTGGGGCGACTGCTCGCTGTCCAACACGCTGTACCGGCACGACGCGGGCACGCTGGAGGCATACCTGGTCGACGCGGAGACCAGCGAGCAGCACCCGGAGCTGACCGACGGGCAGCGCGAGTGGGACGTCGAGCTGGCCATCGAGCGGGTCTACGGCGAGCTGCTCGACCTGCAGGCGGGTGAGCTGCTCCCGCAGGACGTGGACCCCCTGGATATCGCCGGGGAGCTCGGGCGCCGGTACGAGTCGCTGTGGAACGAGCTGACCCGCGAGGAGGTCATGCGCCCGGACGAGCAGCGGTACCGGATTGCCGAACGGCTGCACCGGCTCAACGAGCTCGGCTTCGACGCCGAGGAGGTGGAGCTGATCAGCACGGCGAAGGGCACCAAGCTGCGGCTGAAGACCCGGGTCGCGGAGTCCGGGCACGACTCGCGCAAGCTGTTCCTGCGGACCGGCATCGACGCGGGTGAGCACCAGGCGCGGCGGCTGCTGAACGACATGGCGGCGTTCCGGGCCTGGCTGGAGCAGAAGCAGGGCCGGCCGGTGTCCGAGGTGGTGGCGGCCAACCGGTGGCTCGAGGAAGTCTACGACCCGGTGACCAGCGCGATCCCCGAGGACCTGCGCGGCCGGCTGCCCCCGGCGGAGATCTTCCACGAGGTGCTCGAGCACCGCTGGTACATGTCCGAGGCGGCGGGGCGCGACGTCGGCACCACCGCCGCCGCCAGGGACTACTTCGAGCGGGTCCTCCCGGCCGCGCCCGAGCCGCTGGAGTCCGACGCCTCCCCCGGCGACAGCGAGCAGCTCGCCCTCCCGGGGGAGGGCGAGCTGCTCGAGTACTAAAGGTTCCGGCTACCGCCGGCTGGGGTACAGGTCGGCGTCCGGCTCCTCGCCGGGCAGTCCGGCGTCGGCGGCCTGGTCGGTTACCTGCTGGACGCCGCGCCGCAGTCCGCGCAGCGCCACCAGCGCGGCCACGGCCATGATCACGGCCATCCCGTACAGCACCTCCCGGGTGGCGGCGGCGAAGTCGGCGCGGATGAACTGCGGGATGGTGGCGATGTTGCCGTTCCCGCCCTGGAGCTGGGCGATCTTGGCCGCCTCCGCCGAGGCGGCCGGGCCGGGCAGGCCCTTGGCGGTGAGCGAGGAGGTGATCCTGGACCGGAATTCGGTGATCAGGATGGTGCCGAGGATGGCGAAGCCGAGGCTGGCGCCGTAGTTGCGGACGGTCTGGGTGATGCCGGTGGCCTCGCCGTAGGAGTACCGGGAGGCCCGGTTGATCGCGTCGGTGTTGGCCTGGCCGAGCATCAGGCCCATGCCGGCGCCGGCCATCACGATGTAGATCACCTGGGCGCCGGAGTGCAGGTCGGTGACCTTGCCGGCCCACAGCGCGAACCCGACCGCGGCCAGGACGCAGCCGAGCACCACGGGCCGCTTGGCCCCGATCCGGTCCAGCATCCGGCCGCCGATCTGCGCGCAGACCACGAAGCCGAGGAAGAAGTACAAGATGAGCAGGCTGGCCGTGGTGGCCTTCTCGGCCAGGGCGATCTGCCCGTAGATGGCGGCGAAGAAGAACACGGGGATGAACGCCATCATCGCGATCCCCAGGATGATGTTCTCGGTCAAGAACGCCCGGTTCTCGAAGATACGCACGTTGATCAGCGGCGATTCGGTGCGCCGCTCCACCCTGAAGAACACCACCAGCAAGATCACGCCGACGGCGATGCTGGCCCAGATGGCCGGGTTGCCCCAGCCCCACAGGGCCGACTGCTGGAAGCCGAACACGGAAAGCCCCACCCCGGGCACGATCAGAGCCAGGCCCCGGTAGTCCATCGGTGCGGGCCGGCACTCGTTCGGCGGCTTGGAGATGGCAACCAGCGCCAATGCGATCAGGGCGACCGGGATGTTGATCCAGAAGATTGCCCGCCAGGTCCACTGGATCAGGTACCCGCCGGCGATCGGGCCGATCGCGGTCAGCGCGCCGGCGATGCCGAAGAACAGCGCCAGGGCGCGGCCGCGCGAGCGCAGGTCGAAGGTCACCACCACGATGGCGATGGCAGCCGGGAACATGATCGCCCCGCCCGCACCCTGGACCGCGCGGAACGTCACCAGCCACGCCTCGGCCGCGGACCCGCGCGGCGTGGCGCCGCACAGCGCGGACGCGCCGGCGAAGATGATCACCCCGAGCACCACCATCCGGCGGTGCCCGGCAATGTCGGCCAGCCGGCCACCGAACGCGAACAAGGCCGCCAGCGTCAGCAGGTAGGCGTTGATCGCCCACTGCATCCCGCTGGACGACAGGCCCAGATCATGCTGGATCGTGGGCGCCGCGATCGAGACGATGGTCTGGTCGATGAAGGTCATCGCGACCGCGAAGATCATCGCGGTCAGGATCAGGCTCCTCGACCGTCCGCCGGCTCTGGTGGTACTGCTGTGGCTCATCGTGTTCCTCCTGTACCGGGACTAGGCCGCCTATGCTCAGACCCGACCTTTCGCGGCACCGCGATCCGGATGCTAGGACGCCGCTAGCGCGTCGGTGAGGGCGTTGATGCCGGCCAGGTTGGCGGCCAGGTCGGCGGTGAGGTGGTGGCTGGCGGCCAGTGCGGCCGGAGCGTGGTAGGAGACTTTGGTCTGGCCCTCATCGGCCCAGATCAGCACCTTGAGCGGCAGGTCGAGCGCGGCCAGGGGCGAGGCGGCCATCACCGGCGTGCCCGCCTGGGGGCTGCCGAAGATGACCAGCGTGGTTTCCCGCAACGTGAGCCCGGCCTGGCGGGCCTCGGCCGCCTGGTCGATGACGGCGAACAGCTTCATCCCTTTCGCGGTGATCACGCCGGTGAGCTTGGCCACAGTACCGGCTACCGATTGGCCGCTGAGCTTGGTCACGACGTCGGTCTGTGTGGCGGTCCGATCCTCGGTTATGGTCAAACGCCGTCCTTTGGGGGTGGTCGTGCTCATGGCGCGGGTGCCCTTCCTCCATAAATAGGGTCCGTGTTTGTGCTGATAGAGCCGTGCATATGGGTAGGACCTACTGGTCGGGGATCCAGCTGCCGTGAAAGCCGAGGGGATCCGGGCGGGCAGGTGGACGCGGGCGATGGGTTCGGCGGCGAAGTCCTGGGCGGCGAGAAGGACCAGGTCGGCCGCGCCGCGGTCGGGGTTGTGAACGTAGGCCATGACATAGCCGTCGTCTTCGGCGGCGCCGGGCGAGGCGGGAACGAAGACCGCCTCACCCGCGGTGGCGTCCCGGCCGAATTCGTGGACCTGGACGGTGCCCGCGGCCAGGTCATGCTTGAGCAGGGCGTTGCTGAACGCCTCGTCGGCGAAGTCGCCGCCGGGCGAGACCGTGGCGTGGCCGACCGCGCCGATGACGGCGCTGTAGCCGTAGCGGTGCGGCTGCCCGGTCACCCGTTCGTCGGTGCGGGGGAATTCCTGAGGACGGTCGTCCAGGCGCTGCTGGGTGACCTTCCAGGCGGCCGGGTCAATGACCCATCGGTCTAGGGTCAGCGGCCCGTGCCCGGTCAGCGTGGACACGTCGTAGGCGCCCTCGTAACGGACCAGGTCGACCACGACCCGGCCGCCGTCGTCGTCGTAGGCGTTGAGGGTGTGAAACACCCAGCATGGGTCGACCTCGAACCAGCGCACAGCGGCTGAGGGGTTGCCGCGAGGTAGCAGGCCGACCCGGGGCTGGTGGGCGGGGTTCCAGGCGTAGGGCAGCTTCAGCCCGGCCGATACCGCGTCCAGGCTGAAGGTGACCGGCAGGTCGAACAGGACCACGTAGCTTCCGGTGAGCGCGAAGTCGTGCATCATCGGGCCGTCGGCGACCGGGATGTCGGTGGTGCGGCTGACAGTGCCGTCGGCGCCCACGATCACGTGCTGGACGTGGTCCCAGGCCCAGTAGTAGGCGATCGCGTGCAGCTCGCCCGTCGCGTGGTCGAGCTTGGCGTGGGCGGCGAGCCCGCCGGGCAGCGTGCCGGCAAATCGCATGGGCCGACGGTGTCCAGCTCACCGGACAGCTCGTAGGGCAGCGGGCCGGCCTCGACGGTGGCCAGGTAGCGGCCCGCGTGGGCGATGATGTGGGTGTTAGCGGCGAAGTCCATGTCGGCGTGGACCGGCCCGCCGGGCCATTTCTCGTCCATGGCCTCGGCCAGCGCCTGGGAGCGGACCCACCGGTTGCGGTACCACTCGGCCTTGCCGTCGCGCAGCCGCACCCCGTGCACCATGCCTGGGCTCAGGAACCAATGGCCTTCCCAGAACTGGTAATCAGGGTCGTCCAGGCCCAGCGGGTTGGGCCCGTTGCGCAGGTAGCGGCCGTTCAGCCCGGCAGGCAGTCTGCCGGTGACCGGCAGGTCGAACGCGGTGACCTCCTCAGCCACCGGGGCGAACGGGCCACGGAGAAACCGATTCGGGTCGGGCTGGTGCGCGTCAGCGAGTACACGGGACGGCTGGTGTTCCGCCACCCGCTGACCCGATCCGCGATCGTAGAGATGTCCCGCAGCGGTGACCGGCGCCGCGCCCACCGGGCGCTGGCCGATCATCTTGCCGGCCAGCCCGAACTGCAAGCATGGCACCTGGCCGCTGCTGCGGCCGGGCCCGATGAGAAGGCGGCGGACCTGCTGGAGCAGGCCGCTGACCAGCTCATCCGGCGCGGCGACGCCACCGGTGCGGTAACCGCGCTGCTGCGCGCAGCCGATCTCAGCCCCGATGGTCCCGGCCGGAGCCGACGGCTAACCGCGGCCGCCTACGCCGGGGCAACCGTGACCATGGAGGTCAGCGGTGTCCCGCGGCTGCTGGCCACCGCCCGCCGGGCCGACCCGGGGCCCGGAGGCTCGTTGCCCGCTGCGGTGACGGCCGCCCACCTGCTGCTGAACGGCGATGGCGATATCGATACCGCACACCGGCTCCTGGCCGAAGCGATCGACGCCGAGGCCGAGCCGTGTCACGCCAGCGGCGACACCATGATCCAGGCACTTCAGACGCTCATGGCCGTGTGCTATAACGGCGGGCGGGCCGAGCTGTGGCCAGCATTCGATGAGGCGATCAGCCGTCTCGCGCCGCACGTCCCGGCGGATCTGCTGCTGCTCCGCCAGACCCTCGCCGACCCGGCCCGGACCGCCGCATCAGCACTTGGTGACCTGGACACCGCGATCAGGAGCCTGCCCGACGAGATGGATCACTGGCGCATCATGACCATCAGCGCCGCGGCATTGTTCCCCGACCGGCTGGCCGGATGCCGGGAAGCCTTGCTGCGCGTGGTCCGCGACGGACTGGCTGGAGGCGCAGTCACGCCGGCGGTCAGCGCGCTGACCAACTTGTCCTTCGATGACCTGATGGCCGGGCGATGGGATCAGGCTCAGCAGCTGGCCGACGAGGGACTCGAGCTCGCCAGCGCCAGCAACTACCGGCTGACCGTGTGGCTGTTCCACCACCGGAAGGGATTCCTCGCCGCCGCGCGCGGTGACCTGGACACAGCACAGGCGCTGGCGGATGAGATCATCCAGTGGGCCGCACCCAGAGGAGCAGGCCTGGCCGAGGCGCACGCCCGGCATCTGGGCGTGCTCGCCGCCCTGGCGCAGGGCGATTTCGAGAACGCCTACCAGCGCGCCGCCGCGATCAGCCCGCCGGGCATGCTCGCCTCCCATGTCCCGCTCGCCCTGTGGGTAGCCATGGACCTGGTCGAGGCCGCCGTCCGGACCGGCCGGCGCGAGCAGGCAGCAGCTCACGTGACCGCCATCCGCAACGCCGGCATCGCCGCCCTGTCCCCCCGCCTGGCGCTGCTGGCCACAGCCTCGGAGGCGATCGCCGCCCCGGATGACATCGCCCCCGGGCTGTTCGTAACGGCGCTCGCCGTCCCCGGCGCCGACCGCTTCCCGTTCGATCTGGGCCGGGTACTGCTGGCCTACCAGGTACTCCAGCAGCGGATCCAGGCCATGAGCGCCGGGAACCCACCGCATTCCCGCCGCCCGCAGCGCGTCACGGAACTCCGTGATCGCCGCCTGGTCCAAGTCACCAGGGCCAATGCCGCGGGCGTCCATCCAGCGACCCAGAGCCCCGGCCATCGCCAGCATGCTCACGATCGTGCCCGCGGCATAGCCCCGACCCGCCAGCCAGGCACGGTATCCCTCGATGAAGGGTCCCATCCTGCCCGGCTTCCGGCACCGTCCGGTCATGACCGGCCTCCATTCCCGGAGCGCCCTGCTCCGACAACAAAAGCCTCAACCCGCTCACGGAACTACGCCGGCCCGCCGCCCCCGCCCTCCCCATTCCCAAGCCCAGGGCCAGCACCATTAGCGTCACGCTGCGGGCGCCTCGGCATAGTTCCAGGATCGGCATAGATCCACGATCAGCACCGCATCCCCGTCATCGAGATGCCCGGCCGCCCACGCCGACGCGATGTCCACCAGGTGCTGGTCGTCCCAGACCGCCCGCGACAGCAAATGCTGCAGCCGGTGCGGGCCGTGCGATTGCCGTCCATGACGGAGGCGCGCACATCGCCGCCGATCTGGCGCGACAACCGGAACCGCTCCGTCTATCCGCTGGAGCGTGCAGAACCTGAAGATCTGTGGTTCTCCAGCCATGGGCCGCGGGGAATACGCAACCACATTATTCTGCGCTTTTCGAGACCGGCGCTTTGACCGGCGTCGGCGTTAACCGGCTCCGCCGCACTCGCGCGGCCGAGCCGCCCGAACACCGTCCGCGCCAGGTGACACCACGGCGGGCCAGATCAGAAAGGCAAGTTCTCCGAGCACGACGACGTACGCACGCTCATACGAGTTGACCCGCTGCTTGCGCTACAGGATTCGGGCTGACAGGGCGACCTCAAGTGCTGGTGATGCCAGGATGGAAGGCCCGCTACGCGCCGTGGCCTTGGACGTAGGCGTAACTCACCAAGCGAGGGAACGCTACCTGCGGTCACTTGGAAGAGGTTCCTATCGGCTGGATATACCGTCACCAAGAAGCAGAACGGCCTCCTAGATCGCTCGTAGTAGGTATGGAAAATCTCGACGACGAAGCCGCCGCCGCCGGGGCGCAGCCGGAAAAAGTCGGACTCGTTTTGGTCCGCCCAGCGGGCACTAAGCCGAGCCTGCCAGGTCTCCATCCTGACCTGTAGGGTATCGGAGAGGTAGGACAGCACCCCGGTTTCTATATGCCCCGCCCTGCGCAGCCGCTCTGCCCCTCGGTCGGCATATTCCATTGGGTAGAACGCGGTTTGCATGGACCATGGCGCAGAGTCGACGTAACGCAGCTCATGACGGCTGATGACCACGGAGGGGGCGTCCTCCGCGTGGTGCAGTTCCTTGGCCACCAGACCATCAGCCCTCTGGATTTCCACTCGACTCTCCGAGAAGGTTTCTAGCCTGCCAGAAGCTAGCTCGGCCAGGCGGCCCGCGACCTCGCCGGGCAGGTACGGGCCGATGGCGTTGACGAGCGGTTCTATCTTCCTGACGACGAAGGTCCCCTGGCCGGGACGGGTTTCGATCAGGCCAAACTGGGCGAGCAACTTGATCGCGTCGCGGATGGTGTTACGCGAGGCACCATAGGTCTCCCCGAGTTCCGCATCCGTCGGCAGCTGCGCGCCCGGCTCCAGCGCGCCCGTCTCGATCTGTCCGCGCAGGTCCTCGGCGATGACCCGGTACATTGGTCTAGACATCCGGGACCCCCGTCTCCGCGCGGTCCCGCAGGGCCTCCAGGAGCTGCCGCTCGTGGTCTCCCCGGACGCCCGCGGTCTTGATGCCGGCGCAGCGGAGGGTTAGCTTGATCCGGTGCAGCACCCGAAGCTGCCCGCTATCCCAGTCGCAGACCATCAGGCTCCGATCCATCCCGCCCGTGGTTACCAGGCCCTGGGGCAGGAAAGTCGCGCACTTCGCGGGTCCTTCGTGCAGCTGCTGTACTGCCAATGGCCCCGGTTCGCCCGCCGTGACCTGCAGGGTTGTTATCCGGCCCTTGCCGTCGGCGATGACCAGCTGGAGCTCGTCGGGATCCTCGCACCGAACGTCGAGGGCGGTGACATCGGCGGCGGCCACCTTGACCGGCACGGAGTCACCCTCGTCCAGATGAGCGAGCACAACGGATTCGGCCAGGGCGATCAGGGCGGTCTGATTATCGGCGAAGACGACCGGGCCGGGCTGGGTCAGGGGCACGCTCGCGCTGACCGTGGCGGCCTGGCAATCCACCGACATGGCAACGACTTGGTCTTCGTCAGTCCGGGTGAAGCAGACCGCGTCGCCGGCGAACCTCACGTGCTCGATGCCGCCGCGGATCCGGAACACCTCACTCTGCGCAGGGTCGTCCTCAGCGATATTCCACAGCGACAACTCCGGGCCGTCCACGACGATCAGATCACCCCAGGGGCCCCAGGCGGCGCACTTCAGGTCGGCCAACCCGGCCAGCAGCGTCCGCGTGACGGGACGAGAGCCGTCCAGACGCCACTCGCGGATCGTGCCGTCGCCATAGCACGCCACCACGCCGTCGCCCACCCCGGCAGGGGCGGTGTGGATCACCGGCGCGGTTTCCTCGAGCCGGACGCCGGTGAGGTCGCACCCGGTGAGGTCGGCGTCCGACAGGTCGGCGTTGTCCAAGGTCGCGAACCGGAGCAGGCTGTGGCTGAAGTCGGCTCCGGCCAGGTCTGCGCGTGACAGGTCCGCGTAGCAGAGGTCGAGGCCCGCCCACCGGTGATCGGCAGGCTGGTGCTGGCTGCGATACGCCAGGGTAATCGCGTTGCCTCCGAGGTACCCGGCCTTATTGCGCCGGCGCGCCGAGCGCGCGAACTCGCCCAGGATCCGGGCCACGTCGGCAGTGTCGTCAGCCTTGTTCACCAGCAAGGCGGCGAAATCGACGATTTCGGGCCTGAGGATGACCGAGGACAGCAGTTTCCGCGCCATCTCGCGGTCGTGGTGCAGCGCCCGCATGAGGGCCTGGGCCACGAAGTACTCAGACATGGAACGATGGCAGAACGTGACCAGCCACGCATCGTCCTGGCCTGGCCCGGAAAATGGCTTCAGCAGCGACCGCATGCCCAGGCGGGCCGTCGCGTCTTCAGCCTGCTCGGTCCCTGCGTCTTCCTTGGTGATATTCCACAGCCTGCGGGCTATGTCTGATCTCCCTTGGCTGAATGTCCGCAGGTCAATCGGCTGACCGCCATTCTCGAGCAGCCGCACCGCGACCGACTCGAGCAGTTCCATCATGCCCTCGATGGTTTCGCTCCGCAGCGTGTCCGTTCTCTGGTTCTCCAGCAGGCCCACCTTGCGCCTGAGGCTGTCACGCACCGACGTTTCGTACAGAACGATCTCATCGAAATGGTCATCGGGAAGGTTCGCCAGCGTTTCCTTTATCATCTGCAGGAAGAGCGGCTTCCCTGCCAGGCCTATCGGGTCGTACAAACGACGGATGCGGCCGAATTTCTCTGACATGCCGTGCTGATCGGCGTAGGTCTGGAGATGCTCGAGGCGCTTGCGCAGTGGCAGTTGGACCAGCCTGGCCACAACCGGGTTCTCGGTTTTTTCCAGAAACCGTGCCTGCATCCGGGTGCTCTCGAAAAAGTGGGTGCGCGACGTGATAAGTATCTTCGATTCGCTGAAATATTCGACGCACTCGCCCAGCAGGTTGAGATTGTTCCGCACCGTATCATGGTCCAGTTGAGCGGACATCTCGTCGAAGCCGTCAAGCACGACGAGCGTGGGGGAGATGTCTTGCACGCGCGCCCAGTCCGGCATGCCCGCGCCGAGCGTCTGGAGCCTGCGCGACAGCAGTTCCTGCGGGTTACCCGCCTTGACCAGGTCCCGCAGCGGAAGGCGGAGGGGAAAGTAGCCCGACGGATCGTCCAGGTACCTATCCGCCAGGAAACGGGTCAGCCGGTAGCAGGCGAAGCTCTTGCCGTCACCGAACTCGCCGAGCAGCAAGAACCGCCGCCGTGTCGGGTCGTCGATCCAGCGGGCGAGCACGTCGCTCAGCCTGCCCAGCGGTGAGCCTGCCTGGTCGACTACGTCGACCTCGATAGGCTGGCCGACCAGGGCGTTGAAGTGCGCATGGTCCTCGCCCGCCAGGCTGTGCAGCCGGGCGTTCGTGAGGTAGTCCTTCAGCGGGGTGGGCAGGCGCAGCACCGGTTTCAGCTTGCCTGCCCAGCGGGCGACCACCACGGCCACGTCCGGAACCGGCGACGGCACGGTTCCGTACACCGCCCGGTAGGCAGACGGCTCGATCGCGAAGAACTCCTTTATTCCCTCCGCGGGACCCCATACCTGTATCCGGAAAGGAAGATCCCCGCGGGCATTCGCGGTCTGGATAAAATGGTCGAGATCATTACTGATACCAGCCAGCGGAGTCAATATCAGGAAGTAGTCGATCCTCTTCCGCTCCCAGTACGTCTGCGTCTGGAGGATCTTTTCCGCCACGTCCGATGTCTTCAGCTCTCGCGTATAGTTCTTGCATTCGACGTGGCAGCTCACCACCCTGTTCGCCACGGTCGCGCAGTCGAACTGCACATCGTGGCCGAACTGGGTGCCCGCGCTCTGCCTGCGCAATCGCAACTGCCTGACTATTGTTGTTTCGTCGTCGGCGGTCAGGGAGAAGAATCTCTCCATCAGCCGGACGAAAGCGACCTCCAGATCTTCTCCTACCCTTTGCGGTTTACGTGACGGACGTAGCTGGTCTTCAGGTACGGAGACGGACGCCGTCACGATAACAGGCGCGGCCTGGGACACCTGGACGATGTCGCCATGGGCCGGTTCCGGCTCCGGTGGCTGCAACGGACTGCCCGCGGCGAGGGCCAGCCACAGGCCGCGTCGCCACGCCAGCCGGCCAGGTGAGTCGCCGGGCCGCTCGGCCAGGCAGTTCAGGTCTGGCTGGAGCCGGGCCGCGCGGCCGGGGTCCAGCGCGATGGCCCGGCCCAGAAGTGTGGCCGCCTCGTCGAACGCGAGTTGCGCCAGCGCCGTCCTGGCTTCGGATTCGGCCTGGTCCGCCAGTGGCACCTCGGCTGGCGCGCCTGCGTCCTGGCCCTGTTCCGCGAACGCGCGGCTGTCGACGTCGGCGGCCCTGGGTGAGACGACGAAAGCGTTACGGTCGGTCGGGTAGACGGTCACGGTCACCCGGATCGGCTTGCCATTGGCGTCGTAGCCTACGCGCAGGAACTCGAAGACCGGCACCCTGCCGTCGTCCGGCACGCCGAAGAAGATCGCCTCGGATGCGTCGGGATAGCGGACCGCGATCGTGTCGCGCCAGCCGACTTGCCTCAGGTTCAGGGCCTCCTGGATATAGGCGAGTTCGCCCTCGGGGATGTCCTGCGCCCTGATGAGGCGGTCGGCGCCCAACATGACCAACTCCATCGGGTAGAAACTGACGTACGTCGACCATGGCGTGCCATCGATGTACCGGCGCTGATGCCGGGCGACGACCTCCGATCCCTCGGCGAGCCGCAGTCCGTTCCTGACCTGTTCGCTGGCTACCTGCACCTCGACCTGCGGGGCGGTCACCGTGGCGCGCCTACGCGCCGCGTCCACCTCGCTCAGGAAAACGGGGTCCTCCGTCAGGTCGGAAGAGACTGCGTCCAAGCCGATGGTCGTTACGAACGGATCGATCCTGCGGACGACGAAAGTTCCCTGGCCGGGTCTCGTCTCCACCAGCCCGAGGTTCACGAGCGACTTGATCGCGTCGCGGATGGTGTTCCGCGACGCTTGATAATGATCACGCAGCTCAAGCTCGGTGCGTAGCTGTTGACCCGGCTCAAGCTGGCCGGAGTTGATCTGCGCGCGCAGATCGTCGGCTATCTGCTGGTACATCGGATCAGCCACATGACCCCCCGAGGTGACGGAGGTGCCGTCAGGCGCCTGGGCTTGCGGACCGACGCGCTTTTCGTGCCGCGGCGTACTGGTCGCCGGAGAAATCCCCGGTCCACAGGTCCTCGTTGAGGAAAAGCAGCAAGTCTCGTTCGGTGTCCTTGTTGAACACCAGGGATCCGTCCTTTATCAGGACCTCGGCGGCCAGCCCGTGCCCGGCCATCTTCGCGCGCAGGGTGTCCGGGGTCAGCCTGGACAGGTAGGTGCTGCGCAGGATGCTCTGGACCTTCCGGCGCATGACCGAGTTCTGGCGGAGCCTTTCCGCCAGCCACTCCTTGCTCTCGGCGGAGATGGGCAGCACCTGATTGAGGTGGTCGACCCACTCCGCGGTGCGGGCCAGGACGGCTTCGCTCTCCTTGAACAGGCCTTCGAAGTTCTTCTGGTTCAGCACCCAGACCGAACTGTCCAGCAGGATCACGTCGAAGGCCGAATCAAACGCCAGGATGGGCTGGGTCACGCGGGTCAGGGTGTCGTCGAAGATCGCGACCACGCTCTTGGTGGCCAGGCTCACCGGGTTTCCCTTGCGCACGAAGATGGCGCGGGAATCTGGATCGTTCCCGATGAGCAGTGCGTACAGCGCAAGCGTCCGCTTGGTGAGGTCACCTGGCCCGATCAGCGGCAGCGAGGCGCCGAGGCGGATCTGTTCGAGCAGTACGGTATCAAGGAGTTCATCCTGGCTGGCGGTCAGGTACGGGGTCTCGTCGTCCTGCTCGTCGTCGGGGTTGTAGGGACGGCCGTTACCGGAGCGGACGATATCCAGCGCACCCCGGGCGTGCTCGCGCAGGGCATCGATGACCTGGCCGCCCGCCTTGAGCACCGCTCCGTGGGCGCTGTGCCCAGCACGCCAGGCCACGATCAGCGTGGCCGCGGCGCCGATGTCGAGTTCCTCGATAGCTAACATGTGCCAGTCCTCCCCCTTCAGCCGTATTTGAGCGTAGCCGATCCGTCACCGGCCAGCTGATGGCTGTCCACCAGGACATCGTCCCGGAACCGGGTGGCCAGCACGTAGTCGCCTGCCGAAAGCGAGCGCCGGGTGATCAGGTAGGCACTGAGCCTGTGATCGTCGGTTACGGACAAGACCCGGTAGCCGAGCAGATACAGCAACGGGTTGACCTGGGCCACGGCGGACCGGATGTTGATCACGGCCACCACGAGCAGGAAACCTATGTAGGCGATGACGTCCCTGGGCGTCGGCGTAGCCACGGTGAGGAGCGGAAGCAGGTACGTGGCCAGGTAGGCGGCCGCCTCTCCGCCCGCCTCCTTGACCGACGCCAGTTGGTGGGGCCCGGGCGACTGGCGAGCGTTCAGCCTGAGCAGCAGCCACAGCGAGGCGACTCCGAGCGCGGCGAGCACGACGCAGGAGATCCACAGCCATCGCTGCTCGAACCGGATAGCCAGTAGGCCGAACAGCGGGGCGTAGGACGAAAGGAACAGCAGCGGCCTGCCGAGCATAGCGACTTCCTTGCGGGTGACGGACTGGGGGGTCATGCCGGAGTCTTATTATCCGCGATGGCTACGACAATTCGGACGCCGCGTTGGCCGGATCCGGGATCTCGTAACAGTTCCTGTACCTTCTGCCACAACATGCTGAGAGCCACCCGTTCAGAGTCGCCCGCTGTCTTGACTCCGACGCGGCGAAGGCTAAGCCCAGTTCGGCGGTCGACAAACGCCATAATATTAATGCTGCTCCTGGCACCGTCCGTCTTCTCAGGCGCACGCAGATGCTACAGGCAGCTGGCATTTTCTGCCACCGTGACTATATTCATTCATGGCCGTCTTTGGCGCAGAAGGCGGTATCTTTCGTAAAACAATCTTTAGGCGTGCGCAGTGAGAATAGAGTGCCCTTTTCTTGGTTCATCCTGTAAATGCAAACAGCATGCACCCGCCAGAGGTTTTCCAAAATGTTGCGAGATCCTCGCCGCCCATATTGTGATAATATGCGCGTTCGTAGCGCCAGGCAGTCCGGTCGTCTGGCATAGTACAGCGGCACTGGAGCCTGGCCATTCTCGGCGGCGCGGGGAACGCGAGGCGGCGGCCCGGGCAACCGGGATGGGTTGCCGCGCATTGGCTCCTAGCCGAGCTTGCCGTCGGGCCGGGATCCTAGTGCTGTCCGGTGAGCTGATCGAGCCTGTCCAGCAGTTCACGCAGCGTGTACCGGATCGTGACGGTCTCGCCGGCGGCCTCAGGGATCCGGGCCTGCCAGGTACTGAACGCACCGGGACTGATGATCACGTCCGGGTGCTCCTGACGGAAACGAGCCAGCCGCAGCACCTGGTCGGGCTCGTCGGGCACCAGATGCAGGGCAAGGCGAGGCAGCCACGCGGGGCTGCCGCTCACCGGACAACACCCGCGGTGACCCCGGTGATTTCCCGGGCCCGGTGCCGGTCGACCACGAACAGCACCGCCCGGAGCACCACGGTGTAGTCCGGATGGAACTGGCCGCCGAGATCGGCGATGAGCTGATCCGTGCTGCCCTGCGGGTACCGTTCCCGCCACCCCGCCACGGCACAGTGCGCCCGGTCCAGGTCGGCCGGCCTGTCCTCCCGGAACCTCACGAGATCACCCGCTGCCCGAGCCGCGACGAATGCGGCAGGCGGGGAACTCAGCAGCCAGGTTGGCCGGCGCGATTGCTGCTGGTGCTGCCATGCCCGCAGCCCATCGTCATCAGCGAGACGCCTGAACCCCGCCAGGGGACGCTTCGCGGGACGTCTTGCGCCCGGAACGTCCCGGCGAAGCCTTGAAACGTCCCGAAACGTGGCCGTTGAATGGGGCATGTAAACGAACGGCTGCGCACCGCGATGATGCGAACCGGTGTCACCAGCGAGGACCTCGCCGTGTGCTGTGGCGTCGACCCGAAAACCGTCGACCGGTGGATCAGCCCAGGCCGGGTCCCGCACCGGACGCACCGCTGGGCCGCCGCCCGGCGCCTGGGGTGCGAGGAGAGCTACCTGTGGCCCGAGGTCCGGCGCTCCCCGGCCCGCCGCGCCGAGGCCGCGCATCCGGAGCTGGTCTGCCTGTACCCGGACCGGGCGTCCGTGCCGCGCGAGGTGTGGCTCCGGCTGATGACCGATGCCGCCGAGCACATCGATTTGCTGGTGTTCTCCGGCACGTTTTACGCCCAGACCCAGCCGAAGGTTGCGGCCATGCTCGCCGCCGCGGCCGGGCGGGGGTGCAGGGTGCTGCTGCAGCGGCGCCGCGACACCGGGCAGTGGGCGATCCCGATGGGCAAGCAAGAGCTCGGCGAGACCCCGAGCCAGTGCGCAATCCGGGAGACGCTGGAGGAGACCGGCGTGCTCACCGAGATCACCGGCATCCTCGGCGTCTATTCCGACCCCGGGCACATCGTGGCCTACAGCGACGGGGAGGTGCGCCAGGAGTGGGAGCTGATCTTGCTCGGCCGGCCCGTCAGCGGCACCCCGGCGGCTAATGACGAGGCCAGCGACGTCGGCTGGTTCACCCCGGGCGAACTGGACCGGGCGTCGATGACGGCGGCGACGTCGTGGGCGCCGACCAGGTCCCGTCTAGCGATCGCCTCGGCCAGGGTCTGGGCAGGGTTCAGGCCGGCGAGTTCGGCGGCGCGCAGGGTGCGCCACAGCCACCGGGCCTGGTGGCGGGGTTCAGCCCGGTAGCCGGGCGGCAGGACGGTCATGAGCAGGTCCGTGTAGCGCTGCTGGCGGGCCGGGGTGGTCTCGGCGGCCCAGATCGCGTGCAAAATGGCCAGGTGGTCGGCGTCGGCCAGGGCCTGGTTCCGGGTCTGGGTGGCGGTGCGCTGCTGGCCGTCATGGTCCAGCACGCCGGCCAGCACGGCCAGCGCCTCCCCCGGCGGGCTGCCCGGCGCGGGCTGGCTGCCAGGTGTTGCGGCTAGGCGGTCATAGCGGTCCAGTTCGGGGGCCGGACGCGGGCCCGGGACCGGGTCGGCGCGCTTGGACGACAGGGTGAACACGTACGCGGTGTTGACGTCGATGCCGCGGGACAGGGCGACGTAGGCGTGCTGGCGGTCCTCGGTCCCGGTGATCACGGCCAGGCCGGTGTGCACGGTGCGGCCCTGGGCGGCGTGGTCGGTGACGGCGTAGCCCAGCTCGGCCTCGGCGTAACCGGCGTACAGAAAGGCCCGGCGGGTCCACCGGCGCTATAGGATGTCGGCACCCCGGCGGCGGCCAGGGTGTTGCGGGCGGACTGAGACGCGGTGATGCCGATCACCGGGCCCAGCCCGGCCTGCGTCCAGATCCGCGCGGCCTCGGCCAGGACGCGTGTCTTCCCCGATCCAGCGGGCGCGTTGATCACCGAGACGCGCCGACCATCGGTCAGCGCCGCCAGGGCCGCGGCGGCCTGGTCCACGCGCAACCCGCTGCGCGCGCGGTCGCCAGCCGTGTCATTCGCGCGCTCGCTGTGCGCGTCATGCGTGCGCTCATCTTGCGCGGCGGCGCGTCCGGCTAGCGCGTCTTCGAGCCGCGCGGGGTCCGCGCCGAGCGCGTGCGCGGCCTGCGCGCGGTCCAGCCGCGGCGCGCCGGTCGCGCGTGCTTGCGCGAGCATGCGCTCCTCCATGGCCAGCTGCGCGCGCGTGGCATACCGAGTGCCGCCATGCCGCTGGTACACGCTGCGCCCATCGGCGCGCAGCAAGCTCGCCGGCACTTCCACCGCCTCCGGTGCCTCCAGGCAGACGACCGGCTCGAACTCCGACCGCAGAGCTCGGCCGGCGAGATCTTCCAGCAGCGCTGCGGCGGCGGCCGGGTCCATCCCGGAGCGGGGGCAGCACCCGGCCCAGGTACTTGATCACATCCGCGCGGGTCCAGGTGCTCTTGTCCTGCTGGGCCAGCGCGACCGCTTTCTGCGCCGCGCGGGCCAGCTCCAGCTCGCCAGGGACCGGGCCGTCTGCGCCGCGCGGCTGCGCGGAACGCGCCGACGGGCCGCGATTTTGTGGGCCGTCGTGTAGCGCCATGCGCTCAGCGCACCAGCCTCCGCTTGGTCGTTGCATCGAGCCATTCGCTGACCGATGCCCTAAACCGTACGTCCGCCCCAGGGCGCACCACCGAGACGGTAAGCCACCACAGACGGAGAATGAGTACAAACCTTGTGAAGGCTGAATGGAGAGATGGCGAAAATCCCGGCCGCGGTCCAGCCGGGGCGGCCGGTCCTGTCGAGCACGGCCGCCCCGGGTTGTGCCCGGCGTCCCGGCGATCCCACGGATCCTGGCGGGTCGCCCGGGGATCCTGTGACAGGCGCCGTGTGCCTGGCGCTGTCTCCACACGGTCTCCACACTGTCTCTACACCGCCTCCACAAGGAAGCAGATAGTTCGAAAAGATGCATATAGAAATTTCTCGTTATGACATCAGCGCAGATCGTGGTGGATATGAGATATCCACATCCCATCTGCGACGATGGCCAGGAAGTCCGATGACGGCCCATGGGCCACTGTCTCCAGCACACCTATTAGCAGCCTCGATTTTCGTCTACGTCAAAGATGACCACGAAATGCGGGTTGGCGGCCGACGAGTGTTAGGAATTGACTGAGCTGTCTGCGCTACTGCAGAGTCGGCGCACGACGGTGTATGTGAAGCGTTACTAGGGGGGATAATGGCTGACGTCGCGGCGGAGAATGAGCCTGCTCAAATCCCGGGTTCGCGGTCCACTTCGCTGCCACTTACTGAGCCGCCGACTTTAAGCCTCCCCAAGGGCGGTGGCGCGATCAGGGGGATCGGTGAGAAATTCGCCGCTGACCCCGCGACCGGCGCCGGATCGGTAAGCGTGCCGATCGCCGCCAGCCCCGGCCGGGCCGGCTTTGGCCCGCAGCTGTCGCTCACTTATGACTCCGCTGCGGGCGCTGGCCCGTTCGGTCTGGGCTGGAGCCTCGCTCTTCCAGCGATCACTCGCAAGACCGATAAAGGCCTGCCCCTATACGATGACGCCGCCGAGTCCGATGTCTTCATCCTGTCCGGCGCGGAGGATCTGGCGCCGGTGCTTGTTGAGCAGAACGACCAGTGGGCGCGCCAGAGCCTGCTGCCGCGCACAGTGGGCGGCGCGCAGTACCAGGTCCAGCGCTATCGGCCGCGCGTCGAGGGCTTGTTCGCGCGGATCGAGCGCTGGACGAACCTCGCCGACCCGGCCGACGTCTTCTGGCGCTCGATCTCCCGCGACAATGTCACGACCTGGTATGGCAGGACCGGCGAGTCGCGCATCAGCGATCCGGCTGATCCGCGGCGCATCTTCAGCTGGCTCATCTGTGAGAGCTACGACGATAAGGGCAACGTCATCGCCTACGGCTACAAGCCGGAGAATGACGAGCAGGTCGCTACGGGCAAGGCCAGTGAGTGCAACCGCGAGCGGCGCGCCAACCGCTATCTGAAGCAGATCCGCTACGGCAATCATCTGCCGTATTTTCCTGTACTCGACCCGGTGGCCGCCTGGCCTGCGCTGCCTGCCGACGACCAGCCCGCCGACGACCAGTGGTATTTCGAGCTTGTCTTCGACTACGGCGAGCACGATCCGGCGAGCCCGGTGCCGCAGGACGCGCCTGGCTGGCGGGTCCGGCCCGACCCCTTCTCCTCCTACCGTTCGGGCTTCGAGGTCCGCACCTACCGTCTGTGCCGGCGCGTGCTGATGTTCCACCACTTCCCCGGCCAGCCGGAGGTCGGCGCCAATTGTCTCGTCCGCTCGACCGACTTCACCTACTCGCGTGAAGAAAGTCCGGCCGACTCGGGCTACCCGGTCTTTTCCAAGCTCGTGGCGGTCACCCAACGGGGCTACCAGCGCGAGAACGGCGGGTATCGCACCCGGGCGCTGCCGCCGGTGGAGTTCGGCTACACAGAGGCGATCATCTCAGGCGAGGCGCGCGAGCTCGCGGCGGACAGCCTGGAGAACCTGCCGGTCGGTCTCGACGGCGCGCGGTACCAGTGGGTCGATCTCGACGGCGAGGGGCTGCCGGGCATCCTGACCGAGCAAGGCGGCGGGTGGCTCTACAAGCGCAACCTGAGCCCGGTCAGCCACGTCAGGCAGAACGGCACCGCGCAGACCGAGGCCAGGTTCGGCCCGCTGGAGGTAGTCACCCCCAAACCGGCGCTCTCGCTGTCCGGCGGCGCGCAGTTCCTCGACCTAGCCGGCGATGGGCGTCCGGATGTCGTGCAGCTTGCCGGGCCGGACTCCGGGTTCTACGAGCGCGCCGAGGACGCGCAGTGGGAGCCGTTCACCGCCTTCCGCGCGCTGCCCAACCGGGACTGGGGCGACCCGAACCTGCGGTTCACCGACCTCGACGGCGATGGGCGCGCCGACGTGCTGATCACCGAGCACGACGCGCTGACCTGGCACCCGTCGCTCGGAGAGGACGGCTTCGGCCCGGAGCGCCGGGTGAGCGCGCCGTGGGACGAGGAGCGCGGCCCCGCGCTGGTCTTCGCCGACGGCGAGCAGTCGGTCTACCTCGCCGATATGAGCGGCGACGGGCTGACCGACCTGGTGCGCATCCGCAATGGCGAGGTCTGCTACTGGCCAAACCTGGGCTACGGCCGCTTCGGCCCGAAGGTCACGATGGACGGCGCGCCGTGGTTCGACCGGCCAGGGCTTTTCGACCATCGGCAGGTCCGGGTGGCCGACATCGACGGGTCGGGCACGACCGACATCATCTACCTGCACGCTGACGGCGTTCGCATCTACTTCAACCAGTCGGGCAACGGCTGGGGCACGCCCGTGGCACTCCCCGGATTCCCCCCGGCCAGCACGCTGACGAGCGTGCAGGCGCTCGACCTGCTCGGCAACGGCACCGCGTGCCTGGTCTGGTCGTCGCCGCTGCCGGGTGACGCGTGCCGTCCGCTGCGCTACCTGGACCTGATGGGCGGCCAGAAACCGCACCTGCTGGTCACGACGAAAAATAACCTCGGCGCGGAAACGGAGATCCACTACGCGCCCTCGACCAAGTTCTACCTGCAAGACAAGATGGCTGGTACGCCCTGGGCGACCAGGCTGCCATTCCCCGTCCATGTCGTCGAGCGAGTGACGATACGCGACAGGTGGCGCGGCACCAGCTTCTCCAGTACCTACAGCTACCATCACGGCTACTTCGACGGGCCCGAGCGTGAGTTCCGCGGGTTCGGGCGCGTCGAGCAGATCGATACCGAGGACTACGGGACGTTCGCCGACGCGAACATGAACAGCCCGTACATCACTCAGGACCGCCGGCTCTACCAGCCGCCGGTCAAAACGGTCACCTGGTATCACACCGGCGCGCTGCTGGACGGCGAGCGGATCGTGCACCAATTCCGGCGCGAGTACTTCCCCGGCTGGTTCGCGGACCTTCAACCCGGCCAGCTCGGGACCTTCTACGAGCGCGCGCTGCCGGAGCCGGACCTCGACGCGCAGAGCCTCACCGCCGACGAGCGACGGGAGGCGCTGCGGTCCTGCAAGGGCGTGCCGCTGCGCCAGGAGGTTTACGAACTGGATACCGGCGCGCTGGCGAAAGGCCAGGAGAAACCGGTCAGGCTCTTCTCGGCCACGTCGCATGCCTGCCACATCCGGCTGGAGCAGCCGCGGGCCGACAACCGCCACGCGGTCTTTCACGTCACCGAGAGCGAGGCGATCAGCTATCACTACGAGCTCGACCTGCGCGACGCGACGCTCACTCCCGACCCGCGCATCACCCACACGCTGAACCTGAACGTAGACGAGTACGGCAATATCCTGCAGGCGGTGACGGTCGGTTACCCGCGCTGGCAGGCAACACCGCTGAACGACCCGCTCCTGCCGGACGGGGCCGAAGCGCTGATCACCGCCGTGCAGGGCGAGCTCCACGTCGGCTACGTGGAGACTCGCTACACCGACGACGTGCCGCCCGACCTGGACAGCTACCGGCTGCGCCTGCCGTGCGAGGCGCAGACCTATGAGCTCACCGACGTCAGGCCCGCCGATGCCGGCGACGGGCGCTACTTCGCGCTCGATAAGCTGCGCAAGCTCAAGCTCAGCGATCGCTACCAGGCGGCCGGGACGGCGGTCCAGGCAATCCCCTACCACCAGCTGCCCGAGCCGGCCACATCGCCCGAGCCGACAAACCGGCAGAAGCGGCTGGTGGAGCACACTCGCTCGCTGTTCTTCGGCGACGCGCTGGACCAGCCGCTGCCGCTCGGCACGCTGGACGCCCGCGCCCTGCCGTATGAGACCTACGCGCTGGCCGTGACCGACGCCCTGCTGACGACCGTCTTCGGCGACCGGCTGACGCCCGATGTCACGGCGGCACTGGACAGCATGTCGGCCAGCGGCTACCTGAGCGGCCCGGTGCTGACGCAGCGCCTGGGCGAGGACGCGGCAGGCCAGTACTGGCGCTGTTCTGGGATCGCCGGCTATAACGCCGACGCGCCGCAGCACTTCTTCCTGCCCGAGCGTTACACCGACCCGTTCGGCAATGTCACGACGCTCGACTACGGCCCGGGCGATCTTTTCATCCGCGCGAGCACAGATCCGCTGGGAAACACCACCGAGGTAACCGCGTTCGATTTCCGCGTGCTGGCGGCGCGCCGGATGCAGGACATCAACGGCAACCACTCGGAGGTGCTCTTCGACATCCTGGGCATGCCGGCCGCGACGGCGCTGAGCGGCAAGAGCGGCGAAGGCGACGATCTCGGCGGGCTTGACGGCGCGGCACTCAACCCGGATCTGCCCACCCTGGCCGCCTTCTTTGTGACAAGCGACTACGACACGGCTCAGGCAAAGCAGTTGCTCGGCGGCGCAACCGCCCGGCACCTGTACTACCTCGGCGAGGCCATCGATGACAACGGCGCGGTCATCTGGGGGCAGCACCCCCCGTGCGCAGCGGGGATCGCACGCGAGAAGCACACGGCTGAGCAGCCCGGCGGTCCGGTGCAGGCGGCGTTTCAGTATTCAGATGGCGGCGGCGTCATGCTGGTCACAAAGCTCCAGGCCGAACCGGTACTGCCCGACGGCCCGCTGCGCTGGGTGGCCAGTGGCAAGACCATCCTGAGCAACAAGGGCAAGCCGGTCAAGCGGTACGAACCCTACTTCAGCCCGTCGGCGGTCGGCCACCGCTTCGAAGAGCCGCAGGAAATAGGAGTCACGCCAGTGCTCTCCTACGACGCGGCCGGGCGGCAGATCCGCACCGATTCACCTGACGGCAGCTTCAGCAGGGCCGAGTTCTCGCCCTGGCATGTCGCACGCCATGACGCGAACGACACCGTACTCGAGACAGGGAACACCTGGTATGCGCGCATGAGCGCGTCGGCCATCGCCGCCGAGCGACGCGCGGCGCAAGCCGCCGCCGCCCACGCCGCCACGCCCGCGCTCACGCTGCTCGACAGCCTGGGGCACACGGCGGTGACGGTCGCCCACAACCGCGCTAATGGCACCGAGGAGAAGCACGTAACCCTCAGCAAGCTCGACGCCGAGGGCAAGCCGCTATGGGTACAGGACGCGCGCGGCAACCGGGTCACGCAATACATCACGCCGCCGCTGCCCGGTGGCGTACATCCGTTCGACGACGCCCAGAACCTGGTCCCGAAGGGCTTCACACCGTGCTACGACATCGCCGGGCGGCTGCTGTTCCAGCACAGCATGGACGCCGGTGACCGCTGGATGCTCCACGACGCGGCGGACAAACCCTTGTTCGCCTGGAACAGCCGTGGCTTCCGCTCCCGCAAGACCTACGATCCGCTGCACCGTCCGGTCGGCGTGTTTCTGTCCGCGGCCGGCGACACCACTCCGGATGGCGCCCCACGCGACGTCGCGCTACCGCCCAGCCCGGAGGCGCTCGTCGAGCGGCGAGTCTACGGCGAGACGCACTCCGACACCAGCGCTAACCTGCGCGGCAAGCTGTATCAGGTCTACGACGGCGCCGGCGTGGCAACCAGCGCACGTTATGACTTCAAGGGCAACCTGCTCACCAGCAGCCGCGGCTTCGCGCGCGACTACAAGACCGTCCCGGACTGGTCGGCGCTATCCATATTGACCGACCTGACCCAGATTGCTGCCGCCGCCGAGCCGCTCCTCGAACCGGCGCCGCCGCTGACCACCCAGACGGAGTACGACGCGCTCAACCGCCCGACGACCATGACGACCCCGGACGGAAGCGTCTACCGCGCTACGTTCAACCAGGCCAGCCTGCTCGAACAGGTGGAGATCAGCTTGCGCGGCGCGGCAACCGCCACGCCGTTCGTCACAAACGTCGACTACAACGCCAAGGGCCAGCGGGTGCGGATCGAGTTCGGCAACGGCGCGACGACCAGCTACGACTACGACCTGTTCACCTTCCGTCTGGCCCACCTCCAGACAACCCGCCCGGCCGACCCCGACGCCACCGCCTCGATGCTCTTCAAGAGCGCAGCGGTCGTGCAGGATCTGGGCTACACCTACGATCCAGTCGGCAACATCACGCGTATCGAGGACGCCGCGCTCAATACCACCGTGCAAGCCGGTGCCGCCTGCGACTACCTATACGACGCGCTCTACCGGCTGATCGCCGCTAGCGGGCGCGAGCACAGCGGCCAGACCGCCTTCAATTTCACTCCGGGCGACGCCAGCCGACGCGACTACCCCTACGCTGGCGTGCGCGTCCACCCCAACGACCTCCAGGGCGGGCTGCGCGACTACATCGAGCGCTACCGCTACGACGCCATCGGCAACATCATGAACCTCGCCCACCACACCGGGAGCAACCTCGACCAGCCAGGCCAAGTGCTCTGGCACCGGCATTACCAGTACGCGCTCGACAGCAACCGCCTGCTCGCCACCAGCCTGCCCGGCGACCCTGACGACCTGCCGGACTACGCCGAGACGGGCGGCTACACCGCAAAATACAGCCACGACGTGCACGGCAACATCACGCGCATGGTGCACCTGCCGCTGATGCGCTGGGATTTCAAGGACCAGCTGAGCGCCAGCTCCCAGCAGGTGAGGAACAACGGCACGCCCGAGACCACCTACTACGTCTACGCGGCCGACGGCCAGCGGGCGCGCAAAGTCACCGAGACGCAGACCGGCGCACGCAAGAACGAGCGGCTCTACCTGGGCGGCTACGAAATCTACCGTGAATACAGCGGCGAGAATGTGTCACTGGAGCGCGAGACGCTGCACGTGAAGGACGACCGCCAGCGCATCGCAATCGCCGAGACCCAAACCACACCGGCGGGCGAGTTGCGTATCCGCTACCAGTTCGGCAACCACCTCGGCTCGGCCAGCGTCGAGCTCGGCCAAAGTGGCGGCCTGGTCGCCTTTGAGGAATACCACCCATATGGCACGACGGCATTCCAGGCCGGACGCAGCGCCGCCGAGGTCAGCCTCAAGCGCTACCGCTACACCGGAAAGGAACGCGACGACGAGACCGGCTTCAGCTACCACAGGGCGCGTTACTACGTGCCGTGGCTGTGCAGGTGGGCGAGCGCGGATCCGCTAGGAATCACAGAAGGAATGAATGTTTATTTGTACGCTTCGGCCAATCCCGTTTCGTACAGTGATTCAGCCGGAATGTCGATCGAAAAGAACGTGCTCAACGAATTGAAAGACATCTTCAAGCAGAAGGGAATCTATTACGCGGAAGAGGTGCAGTTCTACGTAATGGATCCCTCTGGAAACTACAAGATTAATACGGCCACGGGAAAACCCCTTGAAGGAAGAGCGGACCTGGTCTGGGAAGACCGGGAGACGGGAAAGATTAAATTCCTGGAGGGCAAGGGAACCGCCGATTCGTCGAAGACGACGAACCAGACGGAGTACATCCCGGAGTTCGAAAAGGGCGGAGGATGGGAGATCAAAGGCACCAAAGGCGGCAACATGGGTCTGAGCAAGGGGCTCAGGGGTTCCGCGAAAGACGGAGGGTTTAGCCTGGTCCACTCTGGAAATCTCAAGGAGTTCATCGCCAAATATCTCGCGAGGTTCAAGGCACGCCAGGGACCTTTCCGGTTCGTCACTGTCTCCGCCAAGGGGGGGCGGTCAGTGAAATTTTTCGATAGCGCCGAAGAGCTCCTACGGTTCCAGGCGGAGAGAGGTGTTGGAACCCCCGGCAAGCTGGATGTGCAGACGAACTCGCCAACTCAGCCGTCACCCCAGGCCAAGCCGACCGTCGAACCCGATCCGCATCCGGGGACGTCGCTCAAGCCGTCAACGGAAGCCCCGAAGGTTCCTGGCTCCATACGGCTTGTGAACGCTTTGGCCGGAGTTTTCCATGCCTTTAACATCTACGCCGCGTACAAGGAGCTTGGAGCCCTTGACAAGGGAGAGGATCTGACTCCCAAGGGCTACTACGACTACGGGATCGGCGGTCGGATCATCAATGACTTCAAGAAGCTACCCGAGGGGTTCTCTAGCGATGTAATCAGCGCGCCCGGCTATGGCCCTGGTCACTACGAGAAACGCAACGGTGACATCTATAAGGACGGAAAGCTGCTGCACATCATGCAGGACGGTCAACTTGTGTCCGGTGGAGCATGAAGCAATCGCGAAAGGTTAGCTGTCTGTGTACCCGATAACAGCCCCCCTCCGCCCGGGTGACCAGGGCAGCGAGGTCGCCAACCTTCAGGCCGGGCTCACTCTGCTGCTCAACAAGCAGGTCGTCCAGGCGGATCCCGGCACGCGCACGGAGCTGCTGAACATCCTGGCGCAGGAGTCGCAGGCCCAGGTCTATAAAGATGCCACCCAGAAGTCGGTCGCCATGTTCCAGGAGCAGCGGCAGATCACGCCGATCGGCATCGTCGATGCGCCGACGGCGGCGGCGCTGAACGAGGCACTGCGCTCGCTGGGCGCGTTCGGGGACGGCAAGACAGGCCCGACGCAGCGCACGGTGGCCGGACAGGTCGTGCAGGGCGATGGGACGCCCTTCGACAGCCGGGTGATCCTGTTCGAAGAGAACGACTCGGAGAACACGGTGGACTGGCTTCACTTGAGCGAGGACTCCACTGACCCCGAGGGCCGCTATGCCATCACATACGCCCTGCCGGACGGGACGGACGGCGCGAAGCTGCGCGTGGCTGCCTTTGACGGCGACGGCCAGCGCCGCGCCGAGGCGGCGATCGAGGCAACCAAGCCGGTCGAGGTTGTCAACCTGGTGGTGCAAGGCAACAGCAGCGAGTTCCGCGTGACCGGGCGGCTGTCCAGCGACTCACGCGCCGGAGTCGGCGGCAATCGTGTCGTGATCGTCGACAAGAACGTCGGCGGCGACACGGTGATCGCCGGGACGACCAGCGGCCCGGACGGCACCTACCGCCTCGGCTTCACCTACAGCGCCCAGAAGACACGGCCCGACCTACGAGCACGCGCGTTCAGCGGCGAGACCTTGCTAGGCGAGTCGGAGGTACGCTACAACGCGGCCAACGACGAGATCTTGCACATCACGGTGCCAGATGATGCGCAGGCGGCCCTGGCGAGCGAGCATGAGGCGCTGACCGGCGACATCGCGGTGCACTACACGGGCAGCCTGCGTGATCTTCAGGAGACCGGCGACCGGCAGGACGTCACGTACCTGGCCAACAAGACGGGCTGGGATGCGCGCGCCGTCGCGCTGGCGTCGCTGGCCGACCAGTTCAGTGCCCGCACGGCCGACCCGGCCGGTGCGCCGGCGATCCACCCGGCGCTGTTCTACGCCTTGTTCCGCGCCGGGCTGCCCGCCAACGATGCCGCGATCTACCGGACGGATCCGGGCAGCGTCGCCGCGCTCTGGAAGCAGGGGATCGAGCAGGGGATCGTACCCGCCCAGCTCACGGACGGCATCCCGGCGGCGCTTGAGCAGTTCCAGACGCTGTCGGCGCAGCAGATGCTCAGCGGGCCGGCCATCGCCGGGCGCTCCTCGCTGGCCGAGATGCTCACCGTGTCGCTCCCCGATGCTGACGCGGGACAGCACGAGCAGTTCGCGCGGCTTCAGCTTGCCCACCAGGGTGACCCGGCTGGTTTCTGGGATGCCGTGACGGCGGCATTCGGTGAGCCGTCGGCCCAGCGTCTCAGGCTGGACGGGCAACTTGGCTATCTGACGTTGAACAACGCGCCGTTGATCTCCGGGCTCCATGCTGCAGCCGGCGAGACGCCGCTGACCGATCCGGTAGACCTGCTCGGCCGTGGCTACCACCGCCCGGAGCAGTGGCTCCCGTTGATCGACGTTACGCCGCCGGAGATTCCTGGCGCCGACGATGAGGCGAAACGCGCGAACTACGCCGACGTGCTGGCGACCCAGTTGCGTTTGAGCTATCCGACCGCGGCGGTCGCAGCCATGGTCAGGAGCGGGGAGACACCAACCAAGTCCGTCCCGGCGGATCAGGTCCACGACTTCCTGCTGCAGCACCACGACGACTTCGACATCGGCCTGCTGTCCGTTGAGCAGTACGCCGCCCGCAACAACCTCCAGATCGACGCCGACCTGCAGCGCGAGATCGCTCGCATCCAGCGAGTCCGTCAGATCACCCCCGGCGACGGGGCCATGAACGCGCTGCTGAGCAAGGGGATCGACTCGGCCTTCGCGGTCGCGCAATACGATCGCGATGAGTTCGTCGCGGCGTTGAAGGACGAGGTCGGCGGCGAGATCCAGGCGGCGCTCATCCACGCCCGGGCCCAGCAGGTACACGCGGCGGTGCTGAACATCGCCACCTCCTATGTGCTGGCGAGCCGCGCGCCGGGGATCGGCGTCCACAGCCCGGCACAGATCGTCAGCCCCGCACCGGATGTCCCCGCCAATGCCGGCGATGTGATCGCCTACCCGACGATGGAGAAGCTGCTCGGGGACATGGACTACTGCGACTGCGAAGATTGCCGCTCGGTCCTGAGCCCCGCCGCGTACCTGGTGGATCTGCTGCAGTTCCTGGACCGTGACGAACTTCGCTGGGGGCAGTTCCTGACCCGGTGGCAGAAGGACCACGGAGCGCCGTACCCCTTCGCCGGCGAGGCCGCATGGAGCGCCGCCGGGCAGCCGGCGGACACCGGAATCACGCCGCTCGACGTGCTGCTCTCACGCCGGCCGGACTTGCAGCACCTGCCGCTCACCTGTGAGAACACCAACACCCCGCTGCCCTACATCGACCTGGTCAACGAGACCATCGAGTATTTCGTCGCCAACAGGCTCACGTTGGACGGTTACGAGGGTCACACGACTGATGATCACGCCACGCCGGAGGAACTTCTGGCGAACCCCCAGTTCGTGCAGGATGCCGCCTACGACATCATGGCCGGCAAGGGCAACCCGGAGCCGCTGCTCCCGCCGACGCCGCCGCTGCCGTTCCACCAGGCACTTGAGAGACTGCGTGGTTTCTTCAACGCGTTCGGCGCGCCGCTGCCTCGGGTGATGGAGGCTCTGCGCAAAGACGACGCGGTCGAACGCGCGGACGACACCGGGTACGGATGGCGCGATATCTGGATGGAGCAACTGGGCCTCTCGCGCGCCGAGTACCGCATCCTCACCGATCGCGCCCTGACGCTCCAGCAGCTCTATGGCTTCCCCGCGGCAACTTCTGATGCCGACGCCTTGGCCGCCCTG
>Ga0335078_10002168_pt1 | contig 29752 bp, 28 predicted proteins | sample Lox_Sample_32_FD_206711 | JGI IMG/M metagenome (GOLD analysis project Ga0335078, IMG submission 206711) | Soil microbial communities from Loxahatchee National Wildlife Refuge, Florida, United States - Lox_Sample_3.2 | ecosystem: Environmental > Terrestrial > Soil > Wetlands | place: USA...
GAATAGGATCGCGCCATGGCTCCCGGCCTCCGAATCCCGGACGGCAGCTTGAATCAGATCGCGCTAAAAAAGGGAATCCCCTCCCGATTCAGTCACTCTCGGAAAGACTCTAGCCTTGAAGACCGGGCATTTTTCCCCTGGCGCAACTATCCTTTCTGCCATTTACAACCAACGCAACATTTTTAGGCGACTCATAACTTGAACACTATCCCTGCTCCTCCCTCTGAGGGCTTGCCGGGACGGAAATGGAAACTGAAAAGACCAAAGTCGCGCTAAACGCCGCGGGAAATGCCGGCCGACGCGAAAGCGAAAGAATGCAAATGGCGACGCGCCCTAGGCGGCGTCGCCACTTCGCCTCGTTTAATTCAGTCGGACCGCAGGCGCGGCGGGTCGATCGAACGCTCAGAAAAACATGCCGAGGGCGCCGCCGGCGAGGGCGCCGATCAACGCGGGAGACAGGATCCCGGCCGGCGTGCCGGCGAAAGCCCAGGCGCCGGCCGCGCCGAAGATCGCCGCGCCGATGGCGGCGAACGCATAGATCTTTGGAGTGAGCTCGAGTTCTTTCTCAGCCATTTCTCTCTCCCTTAGGGTTCTGCTGCGTAGTTGAGAACGCCACGCTTTTTCAAAAGCTCAGGCGCTGGCCCCCGCTTTCGGCAGAGATCCAGTAAAGAGAAATAGTAGTGTTGTCGTGTTTTACTTGTGTGGCCTTTTTCTATCGACTCGATGACATCAGGCCTGCAGAGAATCCTCTTGATCGAGCAGGTTCTTATCAAAAACGCCGACCATGGAGGGCTCGTCGCTTGAACGGGGCGTTCCCGAATCGGATTCCACAATCGACCGCTGGCAATCCGACTCTGCCGTCGGCCGCTGATAGAACCCCAAATGGGCGCCTCGGTTCGCGCCCCATCCTCTCTCCCTCCCCCTTGTTGGGGGAAGCAGCGGCGCCGCCCTGGGAGTCGCCTGCGACCCGCGTCACTCCGGCATCACGAGCGGCCGGTTTTTTGGGAATTTTGCGATGGTCGCCGCGTCGATGTTGAGGGTCTCGGCGACCATTTCCGGCGGCGAGTGAGTGAGCCAATCGGAAAGGGAAATGTCCGCGTAATAGGAGCTTCTGAACACCTCAATATACTGGAGATCGGTGTCGCCGATATTCTTGACGTAGTGCCCATTATTACGCTTGACGTAGCCAATGTCGCCGGGGGTGAAATTCAAAGTCACGGCCTTCGGACCCGTCTCGAATGCGGTGACTTGCGCCTTGCCCTTGATCCAATAGGCCCATTCATCAGCGTTGGGGTGCCAATGCAATTCCCGCAAGGCGCCGGGATGAATCGTGACGAGCCCAACGGCGATCGTCTTGGAAACGTTGAAATTGCTGCTGTCCGCGACCCTCACCTCCCCGCCTTTGGTCTTTTTCACGGGCTTGGACGATGCGAGGGAAAAGGTGAAGGGATAGGGAGGGTAGTCGCCCGGTCTCTCCATCGCCCGCTTGACCGTGTCTAAGGCGGGCGGCGTCTGACCCTGGAAGATATAGCGATTGTGAAGCGGGATGCTTGAGAACGCCGTGACCGGAACGCCAAAATTCTCCGCAAGAATTTCCGGAGGCGTGTGGGCGAGCCAATCCGTCACCAGCGTGGTGTTGAATTCGGTGGCTTTGCCGTCATCGAAGCAGATGACGAACTCGCACCCGTCAGGCGGCAGACCCTGCAGCGAATGCGGGAAGCCCGAAGGAAAATACCAAAGGTCGCCTTCTTTCACGTCCGAGACGTACGCGCGGCCCTTGTCGTCGAGAACCGTGACCCGGCAGCCTCCATAGGTCACATAGGCCCATTCAGCCGCCAGGTGCCAGTGCAATTCTCTTATGCCGCCAGCGGTTAGCCGCATATTGACCCCGGAAATGCTGTCCGAAATCGCGAAATCCGCCTGTGTCACTTGGCGCGCCCAGCCCCCGTTCTGAATGCGCTTTGGCGCATTGTTGAACGACGCCCAAAACTGAGGGAGGTCTCCGACGTCGGTTGCAGGCGGGGACTGCGCCGCGGGAAACTGGCCGGCCAATATTTGATTTTGCGGACCAGGATCGGTTGTGCTCGCCGGGTTTGTCGCGTTGATCGCGCCTTGCGGCGGCTCGTCCGGATTGCCGAAAGAGGCGGCTCGGCCGCCGTTCGCCGCCGCGGCCATCGCGCCTGCGGCGGTCGCCGTAAGAACGTTTCGTCTCGAGATCATGGTCTGCTCTCCCCGGAAGGCGCGCCCCGCAACTGCACTGGCATGCGTAAAGGCTGCAATTTGAGAGCTAGAGCCCTGGAGGGCATCGTCCAGCTTACGATGAGGCTTCGACAATGGGCTTCGGTTTCACCAAGAGTTCGGCGGAAATGGCGACCTGCCGCAGATTCCGCCGTTGCCCGGCGCGCGCTGCCCTGGTCGCGCTGCGCGGCGCGTTCTGTCTATACGGGGCGAGATGAGCATTATGCGGGACAGCCTTTGCCGCCAGCCATTGACCTACTGCTTTAAATAAGCGTTCTTCTCAAAGATGGTGCCCAGGAGAGGACTCGAACCTCCACGGCTTTCACCACTGGTACCTGAAACCAGCGCGTCTACCAATTCCGCCACCTGGGCATCGCGGCGTCTCTTACGGGTTGGCGTCGGTCTCTGTCAATGAGCGGAATGGAGACATTCCCTTCTGACGCAAAAAGCGGTAGAGCCCCGAGCGGATTGTCGCGGCGCCGCAGAGTTTCGAGAAAGCGGGCGCGCGTTCGCGACGCAGCGGCTAGATGGGGACATGGCGATGGCGCAGTGGGAGACGCAGAAGCTGATCACCGTTTTCGGAGGCTCGGGATTCATCGGGCGCCATGTGGTCAATCGGCTGGCGCAGGACGGCTGGCGCATCCGGGTCGCCTGCCGCCGGCCCGATCTCGCCTTTTTCCTGCAGCCGCTCGGCAAGCCGGGACAGATCTTCCCGGTCCAGGCCAATCTGCGCGATCCGGAGTCGCTGGCCGCCGCGCTGAAAGGCGCTTCGGCCGCCGTCAATCTTGTCGGCATTCTCGCCGAGAGCGGCAAGCAGCGATTCGATGCGATTCAGGGCAAGGGCCCAGGCGCCGTCGCCGAAGCGGTCAAGGCGGCGGGCATCAACAATTTCGTCCATGTGTCGGCGATCGGCGCCGACGCAGCTTCGGCTTCCGCCTACGCCCGCAGCAAGAGCGCCGGCGAGGCCGCCGTTCACGCCGCGCTTCCCGACGCGGTGATTATGCGTCCCTCCGTCGTCTTCGGCCCCGGGGACGATTTCTTCAACCGCTTCGGCGCAATGGGACGCTTCTTCCCCTTCGAGACCGTCGTGGGCGGCAAAACCAAATTCCAGCCCGTTTATGTCGGCGACGTCGCGGAGGCGGTGGTGCGGGCGATCTCCGGGAAGGCCCGCAATGGCGCCACCTACGAGCTCGGCGGCCCGGAGGTGAGAAGCTTCGAGTCGCTCGTGCGCTACGTGCTGGCCGTATCGGACCGCGAGCGCCCCGTTGTCAATCTTTCCTTCGGCATGGGCAAAGTCGTCGCCTGGATCATGCAGACGCTGGAGGCGCTTTCGTTTGGCCTCTTCCCAAAGCTGCTGCGGATGACCACCGACCAGGTCGAGCTGTTGAAACATGACAACGTCGTCTCGGACGCCGCGAAGGCCGAGGGACGCACGCTCGAAGGGCTGGGGATTGCGCCGACGGCCTTCGAAAGCGTGGCGCCGTCCTATCTCTATCGTTTTCGCCCGACGGGCCAATATGAGGAACAGCGCAGCTAGAGCGCTTCTTAGAAAAAAAGAGCCCGGCTCTCCATCGAGCCGGGTTCAGGGGGTTATGGCCCATCGAGAGGCGGGAGGAACCTTTTCGCCATAACGTGAGATTTAGACTAAGCGATTCGCCTGGAAATTTCTTCCATTATATTTTCGTGAAAGCCCTTAGAATAGCCAGAATGAGCGAGTTTATGGCGGCCGAGCCGGCCACGAAGCTCTTCGCCACAACAAAAAATTCCTTTTGTTTCAGATTCTTGAAAGTTTGACGAAGCGATGCGACGTCCGCGTGGCGAAAATGTCACTATCCCCGGAATTCTTTGCCTCGCCGCCGCGTTCAAGGCGCGAGTACAATTGATCCAGTCGTCTTGCGGCCCTCGAGGTCGCGATGCACCTGCTCCGCTTCCGCCAACGGCCGCACATTGATCGCGTCGAGCGAGATGTGGCCGTGCTTGAGCGCGTCGACGACCTCCTTGGTCATCGCCCGGTAGGTCTCGGAGTCGGCGATATGGGCGAAGAGCGACGGCCGTGTCGCATAGAGCGAGCCCTTTTGCGCGAGGAGCCCCATGTCAAAGGCGGCGATCGGACCGGAGGCCGAGCCGAAGCTCACGAACATGCCAAAGGGCCTGAGACAGTCGAGAGAAGCGGGAAAGGTCGCCTTCCCGACGCCGTCATAGACGACATCGCAAAGCTTACCCTTGGTGAATTCGCGCAGCTTCGCGACGAAATCGTCGTCGCGGTAGAGGATCGTGTGATCGGCTCCGGCCTTGCGGGCGATTTCGGCCTTCTCGGCGCTGCCGACGGTGGCGATGACCTTGGCGCCGAGCGCGGACGCCCATTGGCAAAGCAATTGTCCGACGCCGCCCGCCCCTGCTTGGACGAGCACACGCTGTCCCTTCTTGACCTTGAAGGTGCGGCGCAGAAGATATTGCGCGGTGAGTCCCTTCAGCATCATCGCTGCGCCCTGCTCATAGGACAGGAATTTCGGCAAGCGAACCAGCACGGCGGCTTCGATGTTGCGGGCTGACGAATAGCCGCCGAGCGCGTCGACGATATAGGCCACGCGGTCGCCCTTCTTGAAATCCTCGACGCCTTCGCCGACGGCGATCACCTCCCCCGCGCCCTCGTGGCCGGGAACGAAGGGTAAAGGCGCGGGATAGAGCCCTGAGCGCCGATAGACGTCGATGTAATTGACGCCGATCGCGTGATGACGAATCTGCGCTTCGCCGGGTCCCGGCGGCGGAAGCTCGACATCCTCGTAGCGGAGCGCCTCCGGTCCTCCGGGAGTATGGACGCGAACGGCCTTGACTGTCGTCATCGAAAATCTCCGCGAAAGCCTCGGACGGGCGCTTTATCGCGGCGGCGCGCTCTCGCGCCCGCTAGGCCCAGGCGCTATATAGCCCGCAAGGGAGAATGAGACCATGACCGAGCCAGCCGCCGAGGCCAAGACCATCCAGACGCAAATCCTCGTCGCGGGGGCCGGCTCGACCGGCATTGCAGCGGCGATGGCTTTTGCGCGCGCCGGATTCGACGTGGTGCTCGCGGGGCGCTTCCCGCCGCCTTTGCCCGGGCGCACCGTGGCGTTGTTCGAAGCCTCGACGCGCTTTCTCGACGCTCTCGGCGTTTTGCAGCGCGTCAAGGAAAAAGCCTCGCCGATCGCCGCGATCCGGATGGTCGACGATACGGGCCAGTTGCTGCCGACGCCCGATCTGGTGCTCGAGGCGCGCGAGATCGGCCTTCCGGCGCTCGGCGTCAATATTTCGAATGACGAGCTCGTCGAGATTCTGGTCGCCGCCGGGCGTGAACGCTCCGCATTCGAGATCGTCGAAGCCGACATCGCGGACTTCAGCTTCGACGGCGACGGCGCCGTCGCGACGCTCGCGGACGGACGACGCATCGAGGCGCAATTCGTCGTGGCTGCGGACGGACGCGCGAGCCGCGCCCGCGCCGTCGCGGGAATCGACACACAGGAGTGGACCTATCCCCAGGTCGCGCTTACGGCGCTCGTTTCTCATGAACTGCCCCATGACGAGGTCTCGGTCGAATTTCACACGCGCTCTGGACCGTTCACGCTCGTGCCGCTGCAGGGCCGCGAGGGCGTGCCGCATCGCTCGAGCCTCGTCTGGCTGATGAGCGTCGCGGACGCGAGCCGCAGGCTGGCGAAGCCCCGCCTGGAGCTGCAATTCGAGCTCGAGGATCGCTCGCACGGGCGTTTCGGCGCGATGGCGATCGAGGGGGGCATCGGTCAGTTTAGAATGGGCGGCATGCGCGTTTCCGCCTACGCCAAGGACCGCGTGGCGCTCGTTGGCGAAAGCTGCCACGTGTTTCCGCCGATCGGCGCGCAAGGGCTGAACCTGAGCTTGCGCGACGTCGCCGATCTCGAGGAATGTCTGGCGAGCGTCGATTTCGCCAATCGGCGCGAGCTCAGCCATGCGCTTTCCCGCTATGATCGGCATCGGAGCGCCGACATTGGCTTCCGCACGCTCGGCGTCGACCTTCTCAATCGCTCGCTGATCATCCCCTATATGCCGGTGGATTTCCTGCGTGGCGCGGGTTTTGTGGCGGTGAGCGCATTCGCCCCGCTGCGCCGCGCGCTGATCCGCGAGGGCGTCGCCCCGCATCTTTTGCTGCCGCGCCTGATGCAGGAGAAGGCGCCGCGGCCCCGCGCGCGGCGGGCGGGGTAAGCGCCGCATCGCTCCTTTTGCGGGGCGCGCGTCCGCTTACATCTAGCTTATGATTCCGTCAGACCGCCCAGACGCGCCGCCCGAGGAGGAGCTCGTCGAGGAAGAATCCGAGCTTCCCGCCGAAGAAAGCGCCGGCGATCTTCCGGATGCGCCCGAGAGCCTCAGGCGCGGCGTCGACGTCATCAAGGCGCAGTGGAAGAACGCGCCGAACGGTCCGGGCGTCTATCGCATGATCGCCGAGACCGGCGAGGTGCTCTACGTCGGCAAGGCGAAGAACGTCAGGAAGCGGGTCGCGAGCTACACGCGCCTCGCCGGCCATGTGAACCGCATTGCGCGCATGATCGCAGCAACCGCGTCGATGGTGTTCATCTCGGTTGCGACCGAGACCGACGCGCTGCTGCTCGAAGCCAATCTGATCAAGCAGTTGAAGCCGCGCTTCAACGTGCTGATGCGCGACGACAAGTCGTTTCCCTACATACTTATCGCGCGCGATCACCGCGCCGCGCAGATCGGCAAGCATCGCGGCGCACGCTCGCGCAAGGGCGATTATTTCGGTCCCTTCGCCAGCGTCTGGGCCGTCAACCGCGCGCTCAACGCGCTGCAACGCGCTTTTCTTTTGCGCTCCTGTCCGGACTCTTTTTACGAAAACCGCACGCGTCCCTGCCTGCTTTACCAGATCAAGCGCTGCGCCGGTCCCTGCACCGGCGAGATCGCGATCGAGGACTATGACGTCCTCGTCGAGGAGGCGAAGGATTTCTTGACCGGCAAAAGCCGCGCCGTGCGCGAGCGGCTGGCGCAGGAGATGACGGAGGCGGCCGAAAGACTGGAGTTCGAGCGCGCCGCGCGGCTAAGGGACCGCATCTCGGCGCTTTCGGCGATCCAAGGCGCGCAGGGGGTCAATCCGAGGAGCGTCGAGGAGGCGGACGTCTTCGCGATCGCCAAGGACGCCGGCCGTTTCTGCATCGAGGCCTTCTTCTTTCGCGCCTATCAGAACTGGGGCAATCGCGCCTATTATCCGCGCGCCGACAAGACGCTCTCCGAGTCCGAGGTGCTGTCGTCCTTTCTTGCGCAATTTTACGGCGAGCACCCTTCCGCGCCTCTCGTCCTGCTTTCCCACAAGATCGAGGACCGCGAGGTGCTCGAAGACGCGCTTTATGTGCGCATGAAGAAGCGGGTGGAGGTTGTGACGCCGCAGCGCGGCGAGAAGCGCGAGCTTGTGGAGCATGCGCTGTCGAATGCGCGCCAAACGCTATCGAGAAAACTCGCCGAGGACGCTAGCCAGCAGAAATTGCTGGCCGCGCTCGGCGAAGCCTTCGGGCTTCCGGCCGCCCCGCGGCGTGTCGAGGTCTACGACAACTCCCACACGGGCGGCAGTCAGGCGATCGGCGCGATGATCGTCGTTGGGCCTGCGGGGTTCATGAAGGCGCAATATCGCACCTACAACATCGCCGCCGGCGAGACTGCGCCCGGCGACGATTATGCGATGATGCGGCAGGTGCTGACGCGGCGCTTCGCGCGCCTCGCCAAGGAGGCGGAGACAGCGAGCGATCCGGACGCCTTTCCGGCCAAGCCCGATCTCGTGCTGATCGACGGCGGGCGCGGGCAGTTCGACGCGGCGCGCGAAGCTCTCGCGCAATCCGGCGTGAGCGGCGTCGCCATCGCTTCGATCGCCAAGGGCGCCGACCGCAACGCCGGCCGAGAGACCTTCTTCCTCGAGGGACGCGAGCCGTTCCGCTTACCGCCGCACGATCCCGCGCTCTATTTCGTGCAGCGCCTGCGCGACGAGGCGCATCGCTTCGCGATCGGCGCGCACCGCGCCCGCCGCAAGAAAGCTTTCGCGGCCAATCCGCTCGACGAGATCGCGGGCGTGGGCCCGGCGCGCAAGCGCGCGCTGCTTCTGGCCTTCGGCTCGGCCAAGGCCATCGCGGGCGCGGCGTTGTCCGATCTAGAGAAGACGCCGGGCGTGAACAAGGCGACGGCGCGGCTCGTCTTCGAGCATTTCCAGCGCGGCGAGTGATTGGCGCGGCCCTTAACGCGCGCGTCTTGTTTCCGTTACGACGCGCGACAGAGCCTTCGCCGCCTCTGCGTCAATCAACTCCCTCTCGACCGGCTGCGGATCGCGGATGAGGGCGTGCAGCGCTTCATCGCTCGCGATCTTTCGCGGCGGGAGGCGGCGTAAGAGGGCGAGGCGCCTGCGCTCGCTAGCTAACAGGCCGAGCAGGCGCTCCTCCTCGACGGTGAGCGGCCCGGCGTCCTTCGGGAGCGGGCGCACAGGCTCTATCGGCTCGATTTCCAGCTCGGGCTCTGACGCCGCGGTCGCGGCGCGCTCGAAAAGGGCCCGCGCGCATCCGCGCGCGCGCAGCTGCAGGCCCAGCGCATAGGCCTGGAGCCGACGCGCCGGGGCAAAGAGGCCGCCGCAGTGATCGCAGTTTCCGCAAGCCTCGCTCGCTTCGCCGAATTCGGCGAGCAGGGCCTGCATGCGGCAGCGAGGCGCGACGCAAAGCCTGGCCATCGCTTGGCGCCGACGTCGCTCCGCCTCGATGCCGGGATCGTCGTTTTCGCCGCCCCGCGCGAGTCGGCTCACCAGTTCGCGGCGCTCAAAAAGCAGCAGCGTGCGCGCCTCCTTGCCGTCGCGTCCGGCGCGGCCGATCTCCTGATAATAGCCTTCGATCGAATCGGGGACATCGACATGCGCAACGAAGCGCAGGTCCCTCTTGTCGACGCCCATACCGAAGGCGATCGTCGCGACCATGACGACGCTGGGCCTCGCGAAGAAGGCGTCCTGGTGCAGCGCGCGCCGCTCGCTGTCGAGCCCGGCGTGGTAGGGCAGCGCGTCAAACCGCAGGCGCCGCAGGTCCTGCGTCAGGCGATCCACCTTGGCGCGCGAGCCGCAATAGACGACGCCGCTCCCGCCGCCCTGCGCCGCGATGAAGCGCGCGAGCTGCCCCACTTCGTCATGCCGTTCGGCGAAGCCGAGCGCAAGATTGGCGCGAGCGAAGGAGCGTACGAAGACTTGCGGCGCCTGCTGGAAAAGCTTTTGCGCAATATCCTCGCGCGTGCGGGGCCCCGCGCTCGCCGTGACCGCCAGGATCGGCGGATCGCCGAGCCGGGCCGCGATCTCGCGGAGCCGGCCGTATTCGGGACGAAAATCGTGGCCCCAGGCGGAGACGCAATGGGCCTCGTCGACGGCGAGCAGCGCCACGCCCCTTTGCACGAGAAGTTGCAGCGTTCCCTCCTGCGCGAGCCGTTCCGGCGCTGCGTAGAGCAGCTTGACGCGGCCGCAGGCTACGCCCGCGCAGGCCTGCAAGTAATCCGCGTCGTCCTCGGCTGAATGCAGGGCTGCGGCGGAGAGGCCCGCGCTCGCAAGCGAGCGCAGTTGATCGCGCATCAGAGAGATGAGGGGCGAGACGACGACGACAAGGCCAATCCGCATCGCCGCCGGAAGCTGATAGAGGAGCGACTTCCCCGACCCCGTCGGCATGACGGCCAGCACAGCGCGCCCCGAAAGAACGGCCTCGACGATCTCGGCCTGCCCGGGCAGGAAGTCCTCGAAGCCGAAAGTCTCGCGCAGCGTGCGGCGCGCGTCCTCGAGGCTCGCTGCGGCGAGGCGGGAAAAGGGCTTAGGCATAGGCGATCCTTCGCGCTCGCCGGCCGAGCCGGGGTCGCTTCGGCGGAAAAGGCCATAGAAACACCAAACGCGCCGTCCGGAAAGGCTGGCGCCGCCGGAACCGCGCGCGCGACACAGGCGTAACTTGCCTGCTTGACCGCTTCGCCCCGCGCCTTAGCTGAATTTGCGCGGTGCTCGTGGGGGGCTTGCCAATGACTGGCGTTCTGCTTGTTCTTCTCTATTTCGGGTTGGCTGCGCTCGCCGCTGTCATCATTCTCCAGCCTGACCGGTTTGTCGTGACGCGGACCCGGACCATCGCCGCGTCGCCGCGCACGCTGTTCGGATTCATCAACGATCTGCGTCGCTTCGAGTCCTGGTCGCCCTGGGCCGATTTCGATCCCAGCGCGAGCAAGGCCTTCGAAGGGCCGCAGGCGGGCGAAGGCGCGAGCATGGTCTGGTCGGGCGACAAAAGGGTCGGAAAAATAACGATCGTCTCGAGCCAGCCTAACGAGAGCGTCGGGATCAGGCTCGACATGCAAAAGCCCGTCGCTGCGCAAAACGACGTACATTTTCTCATCACGCCGGAAGGCCAGGGCTCCAAGGTGGAGTGGACGCTGGTCGGACGGCGCGGCCTCGTCGACAAGGCGATGAATCTTCTGCTGAGATACGACGACAAGCTCGGCGCCAAGTTCGAGAAGGGCCTCGCCCGACTCGAGGAGGCGGCGACGAAGGGCGCAGGCTAGCGCACATTCCCAAAAAGTGCGAAGCGGTTTTTGGATAAGAACTTGCGCGATCAAGAGGAGGTAGGCGTTCGACTCGGAGTTTGCTGCACGCGCCCTAGCCGCGCCGGTCGCCAGCGGTTCGCCGGGCCTTGCCTCCCCCACCCTCCAGCGCCGAAGGGTCGACCTTCGAACCGTAAATCGCGCTCTCCATCAGGATCGCGAGCGCCCTGGCGGGCGGCATGATCTTCGCCGCCTCGAGCAAGCCGTCGGCGGCGGCGAAACCCAGGATCACGGGCCGCCAGTACTGGCTCACGACCCTGAGCTCCTCCTCGGGAAGCCCTCGCGCCGTGAGCTCGCCGTCAAAAGCTTGACGAGCCAGCGGCCAAAAGAGTGTGAGCAGGTCTTTCGCGGGGGCGCCGGGTTTCGCGTTGCCGGAGGGGTAAAACGGCTCGGATATCTGACCCGCCACATAGCCGAAGAGAGTTTCGAGCTTGGGCGCCGAGGCCGGATTCATGCCGGCGGAGATCGCCGCCTGGAAGGCCAGCGGCCAGACTTTGAGGCGCTTTTCCTCGTCGCGGCGCGCAATCAGCGCGTCGTTCAGCATATCGCCAAAAAAAAACTCTTCGCCCGCTCGTGTCGTCGCCGCCATGACCTGCCCGACCCTTCGATCGGCGGGGAGGCTGGATAGACGATCGAAGAGCGCCCGTTGCGCGGCGAAGCCCGCGAGAACGCCTGTCGCCGCAAGATAGCTTTCGGCGTGGACGCGTCCGTCTATGGTCAGCGTCGCACGCAAATTGTTCCTGATGTCGCAGAGCGCCAAATTGCAGATTAGGAATTCGGGGCTCTCCTGCTCGTCGACGTCGCCCGGATAAGCCCAGGGAAAGCGCCCGCCGAAATCCCCGGCTTGCTTGGGTCCGGCAGTCGCGGCGGCTGAACTCTTGGCGGATAAATTGTCCCCAAAGGGGAAAATGGTCATCTCGGCCTCCCAAGGCCTCATCGCGCCGCTTGCGCGCTTTCCGACGTCGCACGACTTGATCGCGGCTGCGACGAGGTCATGCGCGACGGTGGGAGAGTGCCGTCTCTGCTTGAGAAAATCGGTGCGCTGGCGCACGCGCTGATAAGCGAGTCTACTGCGATCGTCGATCGCCGCGCGCGGCGACGAACCAATAGATGAAACCCGTCAGCGCGCCGGTGAGAAAAAAGAGGCCAAAAATCCGGAGCTCCATCTGGCTCGGCGCACGTCCGCTCGCCTGCGCCCGCGCGCCGCGCGCGATCCAGGGCGAAGCGGCGGCGAAAAAGCCGCTCGCGCCGGCATACCAGCTCCAGCCCCTTGCGCCGGCGATCTCGCCGACGAGCGCGGCGAAGGCGAGCGGCGCGACGCAGACTGCAACGAGGATCGCCCAGAGGGCGAGACCCAAGGCCTCTACACCTGCGGCGAGATCGCCGTCGCGTCCCGAGTCGTCGAGCATCACGAACAGGCCGCGGATCGCCGCCTCGAACCGGGCCTCGCGCATGGTCGGGTCGGCGAGCGCGGCGATCGGCAAGAAAAGCGCGCCGCAGCTCGCGGCGAGGATGAAGCCGAATCCCATCACGAGAATGCGGCGCAGCAATCTCTCCATCAAGGCTCGAGCACCGAGTCCCAGTAGAGATAGTCCATCCAGCTTTCGTGCAGATAATTGGGGGGGAACAGCCGACCGTTGCGGTGAAGATCCGAGATCGACGGCGCGTAGGGCCTCTGCATCGGCGTCATATGCGCTTGCGAGGGCAGTCGGTCGGCCTTACGCAAATTGCAAGGCGAGCAGGCGGCGACGACATTCTCCCAGGTTGTCGCGCCGCCCTTGGAGCGCGGCACGACATGGTCGAAGGTCAGCTCCTCGTGCTCGCCGCAATATTGGCAGGTGAAGCGGTCGCGCAGGAACACATTGAAGCGCGTGAAGGCCGGATGGCGCGACGGCCGCACATAGGCCTTGAGCGATACAACCGACGGCAGCCGCATCTCGAAGGACGGGCTTTTGACCACTCTGTCGTAATGCGAGACGATGTTGACGCGATCGAGAAACACCGCTTTGATCGCGTCCTGCCAGCCCCAAAGCGAGAGCGGGTAGTAACTCAAGGGGCGGAAATCGGCGTTGAGCACCAGCGCCGGGCAATTTTGCGGCGAGACATGCTGAGTGCGAAGGGGAATCGTCACGCCCGCGCCTTTCCGTCGCGAGGGACCCGCCCCAGTCGCGGCCCGAATCCCTCGCAGCTGCCGACGTTGATAGTCTATAGCCAGGATGACGCCCTTGTGAAGCCATCCGTGCTGCGGCGCGAGCCGAGCCGGCTTCGCGGACATCGTTCTTACAGCGGCCTTGCCGCGCTCAAACTCGACCGGTCTCGGCGCTATTTGTTCAAAATGTGGATCGGGAACGGGGGAAGCGCTCTGGATTTTTTCAGTGAGGCCGTCGCTTGATCGATCTGCTGAACGGTCGCCGAAGAAATCACGCCCGTCGTGCACGTCGCGGGGGTATAATTGCTCGTCACGATAACGTAATCCCCTTGGTTCTTTGCTAGATCACAGGTACACGCCGCAACTTCGGGATTATTGGTGTCGATGATGCAAGGCTTATCCAGGCACCACGCCCAAGGCCGGTCATTGTTGCAGATCGCATAGCTCTTGACGGGGTAGTAGCGTGAATGAATGAGTTGCTTGTCGGCTATCTGCTGGGGACCCTGGCACGGCTCTGCGCCGACTGAATAACCTCTATTGACTGTACAGTGACATAATACTTGCTTCTCGTTGCCGGGAATCGGCTGGCAGGGGGCAATGGTACATAACGCGAATGTTCCGCTACAAACCTTCAATGGCTGAGCCTGCAATTGCTGGGCCTGGGTGGGATCGCCAAGACTAGCCGCCGCGATTGCGAGCATAAGCCCGCTGCTCCCAAAGACCAAAACTTTTGTATTCATGGCAAACCTCTTTTCTCACTAAACTTACTGTGCGCCTCGCCCAACCCAGCGTCAAGCCTGGGCCAGACCGTTCTCCCCCAAGCGCCGCTCATGGATTTGTTCCCACATTGTTCTTGCCGCGCTTAGGCGATATTATACTTGACATACCCACACACAAACACTAGGGGCTAATGCCAGAGTCATGAACGCTCCGCTTCCCTTAGATCGATTCCATGAGCAAGATGGCGAGGCTGCGAGATTGGCTCGCGGCCGCCTCTGGAGCTTGTGGGATATGCTTGAGCTTGATGCGCGGAAATTCCTTACCTCTGTGCATTTCCTAATAGATATGGAGTTGAAGACACGTCATCTTCAGCAATACCTATCTGATGCGGAGAAAGTAGAAATTTCCAAATTTGCAGACAGGATGAGTTTGGAATTTAAATCTCTTGGACTAGGTACAACAGAAAAGTTGTGTGTGAATTTATTCAATTCAGCAAAAACACAAAAGCAGATTTCAGAAAATATAAGGAACGTATTCAATTCTATGGCAATTGAATTAGATGGAAAGAAATTTTATGCCCCATACAGCAACATGGAAGGATATTTTCAACAGCACGCTTTGTTTGGAAAAGATGTTTTTATTGCATTTCCATCCGCCGCGAATGACATCTATGAGGCAGGATGTTGCTTGGCGTTAGATAGGCAGACAGCGTGTGTAATGCACTTAATGCGCGTCTGCGAGTGCGGGCTGAAAGCATTAGCGGCTAAACTAAGGGTCGCGGATCAGAATGATTGGGGAGCATATCTAAGAAAAATAGATGAGGCTTTATCATCATCAATAAAAACATCGGGCGCAAGAACGGACGCTGAAAAGTTCTACTCCGAGGCCGCGGCGTCGTTCGATTTTGTCAGAAGAGCGTGGCGGAATCCGACCCTTCACGTTGAGAGAACCTATTCCACGGAAAGGGCAGAAGAAATATTACAATCAGTTCGCTCTTTTATGCGCCACTTGGCGACTATGATTTCGGAGAATCCTTCGGCTTAGATTTGGGTGCGGCAACCCTTCGAATCGTGTCGCAGAGGTCGGCGTCTGTTTTCGCTGCGTCAATTTCCTTGGCCGCTTCAAGGAAGCGTTCGAACTGTGGCTTTTCGTCCGGCTTAGGAGGAGATTTTTTCGGCATGTTTGATGATCCTGAAGGTTCCCCCGAAGAGCGCAATGCGAGGCTTCAGGAGGAATATCGCCTTATGTGCGTGAAAGACCTGCGAGGCGTTGAGTTTCTTCGCCTATTGCGTCTCGCACATACCGAAGGACTGCTAGCTGAATTGATGCAAGCTGCCGGGTTGCCAATGCGCCAAGAGGATTATCCTGGCCAAATGAATTCGGAATGCTCAACTTACGGTCTGCGGGAACGCAGAACTCAACCCATTCCGTCGCCTTCATCGGATCGGCGTGGTTGGCTAAGCGCATTCGGATGGTCGCACCTGAAATCGTGGTTTCCACATGCTCGAACACCATGATTTTATTCCTTTCGTTTTTTCCTTCGGTCCTTAGTTACGAGCCGTTTGATAAGTTAGCCGCTTACCGACGACGCCCAGCAGTGCGCGATTGGCGCGCTCTGCATCGTCGCAACCCAAAGCGACGCGGTTTGAATAACGGAAATCGAACTCCGCCAGATAGCGATGAAGATGGCGTTCGCCACAGTGTTGATAAACGCCCTTCATGCCGCGCTTGAAGATCGAATAGTAACCTTCGACGGTATTAGTTGAAATGGTGCGCTGACTTTCGTAGCGGGCATATTCTTTCACGCCGTGGTTCACCGCGTCGTGCGAAGCAAGATCGCAGTTCACTTTGAGGTTGCGATACCAGCTAGCCTCATCGGTCATGACAGCGGTTTCTTTCGCGAGGTTGCCGCGAATGATCGGCATGAGAGTGCCAACGGTGCAGCCGTCCACATGCCAGCTACGGGCGATGCCGCCGCGCTCGACAAGGGTGAGGACAATGTTGCGGAAAGCCACTTGGCCTCTGCCGATTCGCTTGGGCGCGTCCTCTTGCCTACCGATAACAGTTTCGTCAATTTCCACAGTTTTGCCGTTACCGCCCATCGGCGCCAGGGAGCCGTCGCGCATGGCCTCGCGAATGCGATGGCTCAGGAACCATGCGCTCTTGAGAGTGATCCCGAGAGTGCGGTGGAGCTGGTTGCTCGAAATTCCTTTCTTTGAAGAGCAAAGAAGGTGGATCGCCTGCAACCAGAGATGCAGCGTAATATGCGAAGACTCGAAGATGGTCTTCATGCGCACAGTGAAGGGCTTGCGGCAACGGTAGCACTTATAAAGCCCGACGCGGGTGCTCTTGCCCTGCATCTTCGAAATGCGATCGGTTGCGCCACAATGCGGGCAAACAGGACCGTTTGGCCAAAGCGCCGCCTCGACATAGGCGAAAGCAGCGTCTTCGCATTGGAAGTGAGCGGCCTTGAGAATGGGGGTAGCCATGACAGAATCTCCGATCTGTCATGAACCTACATGTTGTGACTGGGTATGTCAAGTATAACATCGCCCGCGCTTACGAAAGCCGGCTAGGCTGGTTTCGTTGTTCCAAAGTCGCTCGCGTGGAGCAAGAATCATGGTCGTCCGCGTTGCAACGGTCGCTTTCGAGGGCGTCGAGGCCAGGCCCGTCGACGTGCAGGTGCAGATTTCCAGCGGCGCCGTGGTCTTCAATGTCGTCGGCCTCGCCGACAAGGCGGTCGCGGAATCGCGCGAGCGCGTGCGCGCAGCGCTCGTCGCCTCCGGCCTCGCCCTCCCCGCCAGGCGGATCACTGTCAATCTCGCGCCGGCCGACATGCCCAAGGAGGGGAGCCACTACGACTTGCCCATCGCGCTTGGCGTGATGGCGGCGATCGGCGCGCTGCCGTCGGACGCGCTCGACGGTCATCTCGTGCTCGGCGAGCTGGCGCTCGACGGGACGCTGACCTCGGTTGCGGGCGTGCTGCCGGCCGCCGTCGCCGCCAACATGCGCGGACTCGGGCTGATCTGCCCCGCGCAATGCGGGCCGGAAGCCGCCTGGGCCTCGTGTGACATGGACGTCGTCGCTCCGCGCTCTCTAATCCAGCTCGCCAACCACCTTAGGGGAACGCAGGTCCTGTCGCGGCCGCAGCCCGCGGTGCGCCGGCCGGCCGGCAATCTGCCCGATCTTCGCGACGTGAAGGGCCAGGAGAGCGCCAAGCGCGCTCTCGAGATCGCCGCCGCGGGCGGCCACAATCTGCTGATGAACGGGCCGCCCGGCGCCGGCAAGTCCATGCTCGCGGCGCGCCTCCCGTCGATCCTGCCCCCCTTGAGCCCGCGCGAGCTGCTCGAAGTCTCGATGGTCCATTCGGTCGCGGGCGAGATCGCCGGCGGCGAGCTCACCGATCGGCGTCCCTTTCGAGCGCCCCACCATTCCGCCTCCATGCCGGCGCTCGTCGGCGGCGGCGCCCAAGCGAGGCCCGGCGAGATTTCACTCGCGCACAACGGCGTGCTGTTCCTGGACGAGCTGCCCGAGTTCCAGTCGCAGGCGCTCGACGCCTTGCGCCAGCCGTTGGAGACCGGGGAGGTCGCAATCGCGCGCGCAAATCATCGCGCCGTCTATCCCGCGCGCTTTCAGCTCGTCGCCGCGATGAATCCCTGCCGCTGCGGCCACGCCCGCACGCCGGGCTTCGCTTGCAAGCGTCAGCCCAACGAGCGGTGCGCCGCGCAATATCAGGCGCGGCTCTCGGGTCCCCTGCTCGACCGCTTCGACTTGCAGATCGAAGTCGCGGCGATCTCCGCCGCCGATCTAGTGCTGCCGCCGCCCTCCGAAGGCTCGGCGGAAGTCGCGGCGCGCGTCGCGGCGGCGCGCGAAACGCAACGCGCGCGCTATGGGGCGCTCGGGCAGGCGGAGCCGGCGACGAACGCCGCCGCGCCCGCCGGTATGATCGAAACCGTCGTCAAGCTAGACGCCAAGAGCGCGGAACTGATCCGCGAGGCCTCAGAGCGCTTCGCGCTCTCAGCGCGCGGCTTCCATCGCGTGCTGAAACTCGCGCGCACGATCGCCGATCTTGAGGGCTCGGATTCCGTCGCGCGCCGCCATCTGGCCGAGGCGCTCTCCTACCGCGCCGGCCTCGTCGGCATTCAGCGCGCAGCGTGAGCGGCGCCCTGCGGCAGGGATCAGCAGGCGCGAAGTCGCTCATACAGCTACGCAGGCCTCGAAGGCGGCAAACATTGCCGAACAGCCTCCCTCGCTCCACTTAACTGGGGCCCCACGAAGAAAGGTGGTCTCCGGGAAAAAGGTCATGCTCTCCGATAAAGGCAAAACCGCATTGATCTTTATCATGCTTTCAGCCGTCACGCTAACGTTGACGATCGGCTCCGTGCAATATCTTATGCATTTGGCGGTGCTCCGATAGAGCTTGACCGGTGCAAATTTAGCTTTTGCAAAGGCGACGGAGTCTCGCCGCGATCCGGTCAGATTGTGGAATACTCCTTCTAGCGGGACGGGAACACCGGACCATGCCGACGATAAGCTCGCGCACGACGTCCAGTCCTCTCCATAAATTCGAGAGATAAGAGTCGCCCGCAGGGCTTCTGTTTCCGTCGCGCCGACGATTATTTCGTCCGAGCGGAAGCCGGAAGCTGAACGAATTTCTTCGATGGGGCCATGACTTTCACTCGGCTACAGACGGATCGAGGAGTCTGTAGGTCGGATCGCCATGCGATCCCACAATTATCATCTCAAGCTTTCCCATAGCGGCCAACGAGACTGTCCGGGAGGCGTCCTCCCCCCGGGAGCTCTGGGAGAGGATGAGTCGTTTTGGCAAAAAAGCGCAGTCCGCCTCATGACAGAGCGTCAGGCGCCTCGCTTCGGATCATTGGTAGACATTGCGGGCGAGCAGCCCGCCGCGGACAAAACCGACCGCACCGCCGTAGGCGACCTTGCACCAGCCTGAACCGAGCCGGCTTCCGCAGTGCAGCACATTGACCGTGGCGCCAGCCGGTATGGTCGCAATGACGCGAGAAATAATGCGCGGCGTTCTATGCAAGGCCGTAGCATCCGTCGTGACCACGCCCGCGACGTCCACATGACCACGGCTCACCCCGAGCACGGCTTGGTGCACATAGCCCTTCACGTCGCCAGCCTGAACCTGGCACCAACGCCAACGCCAGCCTGTGGCGCAAGACAGAATTTGAACGTTCGTTCCGGCGGGAATCGTCGCCACGACGGGCCAGTTCGTCCCCGGTCCAGAACGCACGTTCACAGGGCTCGCGACTTCTGCGGCGTTCGCCGCAGCGGAAAGAGCCAAGCCCCCGAGGGCCGCCACGCTCGCCGCCCAGAAAGTCCCTTTTTTCATTTTCCCCCTCCTCTTGATTATTTATCCTCCTGCCTGTGGCTTCGCCACAAGGGCAGGCGCCCTCCAAACATTGCTTAGGCTAAGGCTTGATCTCGCTCATTCAAGCCGCGCGATAGCGCGCTGCGGATCTTTTTTGCGACCCGTCATGGCGGTACTCGGCTTGTGAAAACCGCTCGCCCCGTAAGCAGTTTTTTCTATAATGGGCTCACGAGGCCGCGCTTTGCGCCGCGGGATTCACAGAGATCCGCGCGCGCCGCAATGTCGCCTGAAGGTTACGCCGAGTTCGGTCGCTCATTCTGGAGGGACTTCCTGAAGCGCCCGCGGATCGCCTTCATCGACTGCGCCAGATAGCGCCCGTTCCTTCCGGCGCGCGAAAACCCGGTTCGGCGGCCGAAGCGCAGCCGCCGGCGTTCGCGCCGCGAGCGGCGAACCTTCCCGAGCTTCGCCGTTCAGCTCTGATGGGGGCCGAGCATCTCTTTCAACGCCGCCTCAACGAGCCGCCACGGCTTGGCTTCCTCTTTTTTGCCCTGATCTTCCAGGGCGCGCGCTTTTTGCGCCACTTCTGCGACGGCCTTGTCGCCATGGGCCTCTAAAAGCTGCCTCGCGTAGCCCTGCACGTCGATTGCTTGTTGCATCTCAGTCTCCTCTTCACCGAAGCGCCTCATGCGGCACCTGTGCACTGACGCGGCTCTCGCGTCGAAAATACCCGCATCAATCGGCGGCGGCGCCGGTTTCGACGGGCGCTAATTCGGCGAGCTCCGTTTCCGTGAACACGCGGCTTCGCGTCAGGAAGCGCAGTCCCTCCGGGGCCTCCAGCGAAAACCCAGAGCCGCGGCCCGGAACGACGTCGATGATGAGCTGCGTGTGCCGCCAATAGTCAAATTGCGCCGCGCCCATATAGAAGGGAACGTTGCCGACCTCGCCGAGCTTCACGTCGCTCGCGCCGGTGCGAAATTCTCCGGCGGGGTAGCACATTGGAGACGAGCCGTCACAGCAGCCGCCGGACTGATGGAACATGAGCGATCCGTGCTCGCGCTCGAGCCTGGCGAGGAGGCCGAGGGCCTCGGGCGTGGCGACGACGCGTTCGACCATCTCGTGCTGCTCTCCAGTTCGAGCACGGCGCGGGACCGATGTCCGCACCGCTCGATGCGACTCAATAAAGGCCCACGGCCATTGGGCTGTAGCTCACGAGCAGATTCTTGGTCTGCTGATAGTGATCCAGCATCATCTTGTGATTCTCGCGCCCGAACCCGGACCGCTTGTAGCCGCCGAAGGCCGCGTGCGCGGGATAGAGATGGTAGCAGTTGGTCCAGACGCGCCCGGCCTGGATCGCTCGACCGCAGCGATAGGCGCGACTTCCGTCGCGCGTCCAGAGGCCGGCGCCGAGGCCATAGAGCGTGTCATTGGCGAGATCCAGCGCCTCTTCTTCTGTCTCGAAGGTCGTCACCGAGACGACGGGGCCGAAGATCTCCTCCTGGAAGACGCGCATGCGGTTATGGCCTCCGAGCACGGTCGGCTTCATGTAGTAGCCGTCCTTCAGCTCGCCCTCGAGCACATTGCGTTCGCCGCCGCTCAGAACCTTGGCGCCCTCCTTGCGGCCGATGTCGACATAAGAGAGGATCTTCTCTAGTTGGTCGTTCGAGGCCTGCGCGCCGATCATCGTCGCGGGATCGAGCGGGTGGCCCTGCCGAATCTTAGCCACGCGCGCCAAGGCCTTTTCCATGAACCTGTCATAGATCGAGTTTTGCACGAGCGCGCGGCTCGGGCAGGTGCAGACCTCGCCCTGATTGAGCGCGAACATCGTGAATCCCTCAAGCGCTTTGTCGAGAAACGCATCGTCCTCGGCCATCACGTCGGCGAAGAAAATGTTGGGCGACTTGCCTCCAAGCTCGAGGGTGACGGGGATGAGGTTCTCCGAGGCGTATTGCATGATGAGCCGCCCCGTCGTCGTCTCTCCGGTGAAGGCGATCTTGGCGATTCGCTTGTTCGACGCGAGCGGCTTGCCGGCTTCGACGCCAAAGCCGTTGACGATGTTGAGGACTCCGGGCGGGAGCAAATCCGCAATCAATTCGGCGACGGCGAGAATGCTCATCGGCGTTTGCTCGGCGGGCTTCAGCACGACGCAATTGCCTGCCGCGAGCGCCGGCGAAAGCTTCCAGGCGGCCATCAGGATCGGAAAGTTCCAAGGAATGACCTGGCCGACGACGCCCAAAGGCTCGTGAAAATGGTAGGCGACCGTCTCATGGTCGATCTCGCTCAGCGAGCCGTCCTGCGCCCGGATGCAACTGGCGAAATAACGGAAGTGATCGATGGCCAGCGGTATGTCGGCGGCGGTCGTCTCGCGAATGGGCTTGCCGTTGTCGATCGTCTCCACCAGGGCCAGCGCCGCGAGATTATCTTCCAATCTCTGCGCGATCTTGTTCAGAATATTGGCGCGCTCGGCGGCGGGTGTCTTGCCCCAGGCGTCTTTGGCTTTGTGAGCGGCGTCCAGCGCCAGCTCTATGTCGGCGGCGCGGCCGCGGGGGACCTGGCAGATCGGCTGGCCGGTGATCGGGCTGATGTTGTCGAAATACTCGCCGCCGACGGGGGCGACCCAGCGGCCGCCGACGAAATTATCGTAACGTTTCTTGATCGCAACGGAGCCTTTGAGTTTCTCGATTTCCTGATGCAGCATCGCTTCCTCCTTCGACCCCCACCGAGATCAGCTTGAGCGCTTGCAAGCTCGAGTCAATTCCCTCGGATCGAAGCATCGATATCCCTGTCGAGGATGAGGATGGAAGGGGCTCCGCGCCTAGAACTCGACTTCGCCCTTAAAGCCATCCTCGGTAGCTCCGTTTTAGGGCGCGATGGAAGAGCGACAAGCGCGCGGGTTGGCGCGTTCGAGGCGAGCATTCGGGAAAGGCGGCTCTCAGTGATAGCGGCGAAATGGTCCCGGGCGCATGGGGGAGGAGTCGACCCGCTCCGGCGCTCCTTCAGGCCGCGCGACGGCCTAAAATCTCTGTCGAGCTTCTAGGGGCCCCCGGGCGTCGGCGCGACTTTTCATGATGCGAGACTTGCGATTCCCCCGCACGTCGACGCAGCCTCGATTGTCTGCTTAACTCGCGCTCTCAGGCGAATTTTTCGGGGAGACGCGCGATGGAGCTCGATCGGGAGATTTTGGGGCTCTTGGGCCTCGCCCTCTTGGCTTTTGCGATGGGGCTCGGCGCGGCGCTCTATCTTCTGCCGCGGCGGGCCAATGCCGACAGCCATATGCAGGCGCTGCTCCACGAGGTTCGCCGGCTGCGCGCCGCGGCGGCGGCCCGCGACAAGGCCGAGGCCGCCAATGAAGCCAAATCGCGCTTTCTCGCGACGGTTAGTCACGAGATCCGCACCCCGCTCAACGGCGTTCTCGGCCTCGCGCAGCTCCTTTCGATGACGCGGCTCGAGGCCGAGCAGGCGAGCTACGTCGACTCGATCCGCGATTGCGCGCGGGCGCTCGCGCAGCTCGTCGACGACATTCTGGATTTCTCCAAGATTGAGATCGGACGGCTCGAATTGCGGCAGGAGGAATTCGCGCTCGCGCCGCTCGTCGAAGGCGTCGTCGAGCTTCTCGCACCGCGCGCCCAGGGTAAGGGGCTCGAGATCGCGAGCCATATCGCGGCCGACGCGCCCGAGCGCATCGTCGGCGATCCCGCGCGGCTGCGTCAGGTGCTGATCAATCTCGCCGGCAACGCGGTGAATTTCACGCAAGCGGGCGGCGTCGGCGTCAGCGTCGCGCCTGCCGGGGAGGGCTCGCTGCGCATTGTCATCGAAGACACGGGCCCGGGCATCGCCCCTGCGGCGCGCGCGAAAATCTTCGAGGAGTTCGTGCAGGCCGAGCCGGTCGCGACACGCGCCAGCGGTGGCGCGGGCCTGGGTCTCGCCATCGCGCGCCGGCTCGTCGCCAGCATGGGCGGCGCGCTCGCACTTGAGGCGAGCTCGGAAAGCGGGTCCCGTTTCGCCTTCGCTTTGCCGGCCGGGACGAGGCCGGTCAGCCGTCCCCGTCCGCTCGAAGGCCAGCGCGCGCTGATCGTCGCGGCGAGCCGTTTCGAAGGCCCGTTTCTCGCGCGCTATCTCGAAGATGCGGGAGCGACCGCGCAGATCTTCGCGAGCGGCCCGGAGGCGCGCGCCTTCTTGGAGACGGCGGCAGCAAAGCCGCCCCAGCTCGCGATCGTCGACTGCGCGCTGGGGCTCCCGGCGGCCGAGAGCCTTGCCGAGAGCGCGCATCGGGCCGGGGTCGCGCGTTGTTTCCTTCTGTTTTCGCCTCTGGAGAGGCGCGCGTACGGCGAGGCGGCGCTCAAAGATTTCGACGGCTGGCTCGTGAAGCCTGTGCGCGCGGCCTCTCTCGTCGCAAGACTGGACCCCGCGGCGAAGACGCCGGCGCAAACCTTAGCGCCGCAGTCCGCGCCGACTCTCGCGGGCCTCACCGTGCTCGTCGCCGAGGACAATGACATCAACGCGCTCATCGCGTTGCGGCAGCTGGAGGCGCTCGGTGCGGCGCCGACGCGGGCCGAGGACGGCGAAAAGGTCGTCGCGCTGGCGCAGGCGGCGATCGACGGCAAGATCCGCCGATTCGACGTGATCCTGACGGATCTCTTCATGCCGAAGCTCGACGGGTTCGATGCGACCCGCCGCATCCGATCGGCCGAATCGCGCGCCGGCGCCGCGCGCACGCCGATCCTTGCGCTCACCGCCAGCGCTTCGCTCGAGGACGCCGAAGCGGCGCGTGCGGCGGGCGCGGACGCCGTGCTGACGAAGCCGATCGAGCTCGCGGCGATGGAAGAGGCGATTCGGGCCCTCACCACTTGTGGGCGCGCCGAGCTCGCGTCAAAACTCGCCTAACCCGGAAATAGCGAAGGCGCGCCGCGTCACAAAAACTTCGTTTCGCGGTGATCTAGCTCGCGGCGCCGAGCGGAGCGCGGCTTGAGGCTCGAAATCTTTCCACTCTCGGAAGCATTGACTAAAGTCTCACGCTCCAAGCGGCGCCGGCCGTCCGGGATGATCGATAAAGGGAGACCCAATGGCTCGCGAGAAGCCGCCGCTCATTCGGCCGCCAACGCCGCTCTGGTTGAAGGCCGCCTGGACGGCCGCCGCGGCGCTCATCGCCTTATTCATTTGGATGAAGACCCGGCCGCCGGAGGCTCCCGCCTGCGACGCTGAGGTCGTGAAGAGCGATCTCGGCGATCTCGTCAATGCGGCGGCCAGCGAGACCCTGGAAACGCGCGCGTTCAGGACGCTCAACGCCACGAAGGAGCTCAAGACTTGCGCCGCCGTGGCCGTGCGGCAGAATGTCGAGATTCCGATCGAGTATTCGGTGACGATCGATGGCCGCGCGCCCAAGGTGGAGATCACCAGCGGAGAAGACCGCCTTGCGCCACAGGAGGGCGAGGCGTCCGCGCAGGCCGACTCGGCGAAGCAAGCCGCCGCCGGAGGAGAAAACTGCCAGCCAGGGGCGAAGGCGGAGGCACGCATCGCCGATTGCGGCAAGATCATCGGCGAGAAGGATCGGACCGCCGAGGCGCGGGCGGAAGCGCTGGCGCTGCGCGGCCAAGCCTACAGCGAGGGGAAGGATTGGGATCGGGCGCTCGCAGACTTCACCGCGGCGATCGCACTTCATTCCAAGGATGACGCCGATTTCGCCCGGCAGTCGCCGATCTATCTCGCGCGCGCGACCGCCTACCTTGGCAAGGGCGACCATAAGGAGGCCCTGGCCGATTTCTCGGCCGCCATCCGGACCGATGCGTCGAATGGCGCCGCCTTTCTGGGGCGCGCATGCGAATGGGCGGCCGCCGGCTCGCTCGCCAATGCAGAGGCGGATCTGAAGCACGCCGAAACCCTCACGAAGAAACCGCCGGAGAGCGCCTGCAGCGCCGCGCTCAAAGCGCTGCGCGCCACCAAGCCGGCCAAGCGCAAAAGGTGAGGCGCGAGCGAAGGATGGCGGCCGTCGCCGCCGCTCCTCAAACCATTCTCGCTCTCACGAGGCCGCGCACTGAATTGCCCATGAAAAACTCCCTGTCCTCGAAATCCTCGAGGGCAAGATAGTCCTCGCGCGCCTTGCCTTCGGCGAGGAGCCGCGCGCGCAAGGTGCCTGGCAGAAGGCCGCTGGCGAGGGGCGGCGTGAGAAGCATATCGCCTTGCGCAAGGAACACATTGGTTCGCGCGCCTTCGCAAACTTCGTCGCGCTCGTTGATAAACAACACTTCGTCGACGCCTGAGCGCGCGAGTTCCTCTTCGTAGATCTCGCGGCGTGTGGTCTTGTGGCGCAGCATCGGCTCGGCAGAAGAAAAGCGGCGCTTGGCGACGGCGACGCGCCACAAGCTTTCGCGCGCAATCGGCTCAATAGGCGCGAGGCTAAGCTCATGCGCGCCTTCGCGCGTCAGCACCAGACGCAGACGCAACCGTTCGCAGCCGGCGTGCGCAACGGCGTCTTCGAGCGCCGACTTCAGCCGCGGCTCGTCAAAAGCGAAGCCGAGGGCTGACGCCGAAGCGCCCATGCGCCGCAAATGCTCTGGCAGAAAGAAGAAGCCCTCTTCCCGCGTCCACAGCAGCGTCTCGATTAGGCCGAAATCCTCCACGCTCGCCTCTCGCCTTCGTTTCGTCCGCCCTCGCTTGCAAGATAGATCGCGCGGCGGGCCTCGGAAATCCGCTTGAACCCGGAGAGCGCCTGGCTTCTGTCCCCGCCATTGCTTTCGCAAGTCGAGTAGCTATAGTCCGCGCCGCTTCGCGGCGCCGAAACGGCCCACGCCGCGCGCGCCTATTGGCGGGCCCTCCAGACGAGTATCGCAAAATGAAGCTGATATCGGACGCCATGGCTCAAACGGAGCAACCGGCACCCTCCGCGGCCGAGCCCGCGCCGGCTCCGGCGGCGCCCTCCGCCGCCCCGGCTGAGACCGCCGCCCCGGCCGCGCCCGCGGCGCCTCCAGCAAAAGCCGAGTCCGCGACGACGCCCTCCGCGCCTGCGGCGCCCCCGACCAAGACGGGAACTGGGACCCCGACCAACGCGCCGCCGCCGGGCCAGTCCGAGATGCCTTCGATCGCCGATCTTTTCGCGCAGATCGTGCCTTTCCTCGTCATCATCGGCATCGTCTACATCATTGTCATTCGCCCGCAGCAACGTAAGCAGAAAGAGGCCGAATCCAAACTGCGCAACGTGCGCCGCGGCGACGTCGTCGTCGTGAACGGCTTCATCGGAAAGGTCACCAAGGTTGTTGACGACGCCGAATTCGAGTTCGAACCCGGCCCGAACCTTCGGTTGCGCGCCCTGCTCTCGGCGATTAGCGAAGTGAGGTCGCGCGGCGAGCCGATCAAGGAAACGCCGCCGGCCGCGAAGGACGCAGCGCCGCTTGCGAAACCCGCGAAGGAAGCGGCGTCGCCCGCGAAGCCAGCCAGAGAGGCGGCGTCGGCCGCGAAGCCCGCCAAAGACACGCCGCCCGCCAAGAGCTGAGGCTCCTCTCGCTCTTCATCTTTGTCGTAAGCCTCAGAGCAAGCAATGCTGCGTTTCGCCACCTGGAAGATCGTCTCGATTATCGGCATGACCCTCGTGGCGCTCGCCGTCGTGATCCCGAGCATGCTCTCGCCCTCGCACTACGAGCAGCTCGCCTCGGTCGTGCCGCCCTGGCTGATGCCGCCGCAGATCGTGCTCGGCCTCGATCTCCAGGGCGGCTCCTATCTGATGCTCGAAGTCGATCGCGGCTCCGTGCTGCACACGCAGGCGAGCAACTTGCGCGACGACGTGCGCCGCCTGCTGCGTGAGGAGAAGGTGGCGATCACGGGAGGCGTCGGCCAGACGGCGCGCGGCGTGCAGATCCGCGTGCCGGACGCCGCCGATCGCGAAAAGATCCTGCCGAAGCTCCGCGCCTTGAGCCGCCATTATTCGTCGGCGCTGGGCGGTCCGCCGGCGCTCGAAGTCGAGGACGCGGGCGATGGGGTCATCCGCATCAGCCTGACCGAAGCCGGGCTCAATCAGAAGGTGCGCTCCGCGGTCGACCAGTCGATCGAGGTGGTCCGCAAGCGCGTCGACGAGCTCGGCACAAGGGAGCCGAGCATCCAGCGCCAGGGCGACGACCGGATCATCGTGCAGGTCCCCGGCCTGCAAGATCCGCAGCAATTGAAGGACGTGCTCGGCCAGACCGCGAAGCTTGAATTTCGGCTCGTCGCCGACCCCGGCCAGGCCACGGGCGAGACCGAGGAGCTCGAGCAGACCGATCAGCCCGGCAAGATCCAGGTCGAAAAGCAGGTCATGGTGCAGGGCGAGGACTTGACCGACGCGCAGATGAGCTTCGACCAGCGCGGCGGCGAACCTGTCGTCAATTTCCGCTTCAACATCCGCGGCGCCCAAAAATTCGGAGAGGTCACCTCGAAAAACGTCGGCCGTCTCTTTGCGATCGTGCTCGATAACAAGGTGATCTCGGCGCCGCGTATCCTGGGGCCGATCACCGGCGGCTCGGGCCAAATCACCGGCCGCTTCACGACCGAACAGGCCAATAATCTCGCGATCCTGCTGCGCGCCGGCGCGTTGCCAGCGAAGCTCAATATCGTCGAGGAGCGCACGGTCGGCCCGGGTCTCGGCCAGGACTCGATCGACGCCGGCAAGCGCGCGGCTTACGTCGGCGCGGCGCTCGTGGTCTTCTACATGCTGATCACCTATGGGATCTTCGGTGTCTTCGCGAATTTCGCGCTCTTCGTGCACATTGCGCTGATCTTCGCGGGCCTCGTGCTGCTACGCTCGACGCTGACGCTGCCAGGCATCGCCGGCATCGTGCTGACGATCGGCATGGCGGTCGATTCGAACGTGCTGATCTACGAACGCATCCGCGAGGAGGCGCACGCCGGGCGCTCGATCCTCGCCTCGCTCGACGCGGGCTTCAACCGCGCCTTCGCGACGATCTTCGACTCCAACGTGACGATGTTCGTCGCCGCGGCGATCCTCTACTTCCTGGGATCGGGCCCGGTGCGCGGTTTCGCCGTCTCGCTCGCGCTCGGCATCGTAACGACGATTGTCACGGCCGTGACGATGACACGCATGATGATCGCCATTTGGTACCGCCGCGCGCGTCCGACGCGGCTGCCAATCTGAGGGGCGCGAAAAATGAAGCTTCTGCGTCTCGCTCCGGAGAACACCAATTTCGGCTTCATGCGGTTCCGCCGCGTGAGCTATCCTATGTCGGCGGCTCTCTCGATCATCGCGGTGCTGCTCTTCGTCTTCGTGCACATGAATTTCGGCATCGATTTCGCCGGCGGAACGGTCATGGAGCTGCGCGCCAAGGGCGGCTTCGCCGAAGTCGGCACGCTGCGCGCCATCGCCGAGAAATTGAAACTCGGCGACGTCGAGGTGCAGTCGTTTGGCAATCCCGCCGACGCGACGCTGCGTTTCGGCTCCCAGCCCGGAGGCGACGTGGCGCAGCAGGCCGCGGTGGACCGCGTGCGAGCTTCCGTCGAGAATGATTACGACGTGCGCCGTGTAGAGGTGGTGGGGCCGCGCGTCTCGGGCGAATTGGTGCAATCGGGCACGCTCGGCGTCGTGCTGGCGATCATCGCCGTGCTCGGCTACCTCTGGTTTCGCTTCGAGTGGCAGTTCGCGGTCAGCGCCGTCATCGCGACGATGCACGACCTGCTGCTCACGGTCGGCTTCTTCGCGCTGACGCAGCTCGAGTTCAACACGACCTCGATCGCCGCGATCCTGACCATCGTCGGCTATTCGCTGAACGAGACGGTCGTCGTGCTCGACCGCATTCGCGAGATGATGCGCAAATACAAGAAGATGTCGACCGCGCAGATTATCGACATGTCGATCAACGCGGTTCTGCCGCGCACGATCATGACCGCAACGACGGTCCTCCTCGCGCTGCTGTCGCTTGCGATCTTCGGCGGGCAGGTCATCCGCTCCTTCTCGCTCGCGATGATCTGGGGTCTCGTGGTCGCCACCTACTCGTCGGTGTTCATCTGCTCGCCGATGCTGATTTATCTCGGTCTGCGCAGCGAGGGACGCGCCGAGGCTCCCGCGGAGAGCGGGGAGGCGAGCAGCGTGGCGGCGCTCGAGTCTTCGGGCGCCGATGAGGCCTCGCAAGCGCAGCCCGCGCCGGCCGCCGCCGTCAAACCATCAGCGCCGAAAAAGAGCGGCGCCAAAGGCGGAGCGAAGCGCTCGTCGAAGTCCGGCGTCGCCAAGTCATGACGCAGGGCGCGGGCTTCGTTCCGGGACTGCACAAGATCGAGGACTATGGGAACGGCGGGTTTCGATTCGCCGGCATGTCGCATCGCGGCTCGATCTTCGCTTTGCCCACGGGCGTCCGCGCCATTCCTTTGACCAAGCCCGATGAAATCGACGCGGTGACGCTCGATCCTGCGATTACGGAGAAAGTCGATCTCCTCATTGTCGGAACGGGCGAAGCGCTCGTTCCGCTTCCCGCGCCGCTGCGAACGAGGCTTCGCTCGGCAGGAGTGGGCTGCGAAGTCATGGCGACCGGGACAGCCGTGCGCGCTTACAACATGCTGATCGACGAATCGCGCCGCCTCGGGGCGCTGCTGATCGCGGTTTGAGGTCCCCGTCCTTCGATTGACGGGGCCCCCCTTGATCGGCCAACGCAATCTTGATCGTTTGGGTCCCCTCCCAGCGGTTAGGCCGTCGAAGGACCTGCGTCCAGAGACGTTCCGTGCGGGGAAGGGACAGGGAG
>Ga0335078_10002169_pt1 | contig 29743 bp, 15 predicted proteins | sample Lox_Sample_32_FD_206711 | JGI IMG/M metagenome (GOLD analysis project Ga0335078, IMG submission 206711) | Soil microbial communities from Loxahatchee National Wildlife Refuge, Florida, United States - Lox_Sample_3.2 | ecosystem: Environmental > Terrestrial > Soil > Wetlands | place: USA...
GGTCCGAGTTGTACATGGCGAAACCATCGTGGTGTTCGCCGACCGGAATGACATACTTCGCTCCCGCCTTGCGGAACAGGTCCGCCCACGCCTTGGGATCGTACTTCTCCGCGTGGAACATGGGAATGAAGTCTTTGTAGCCGAACGTCAACTGTGGGCCGTAAGTGGCGACGTGATGAGCGAACTCCTTGGTCCCCTGGTTATACATATTCCGCGGGTACCATTCATTACCGAACGCCGGGACCGAGTAGACGCCCCAGTGGAGGAAGATGCCGAACTTGGCGTCCTGGTACCAGGTGGGAATCTGGTATTGCTGGAGCGAGTCCCAATTGGGGCGGAACGGGCCGGTGTGTCCTTCCTCATCGACGTGGCGGAGGATAGCGTCGCGCGTTGCGTCGAACTTTTGAACGGCTTTTTCCCAGACGATGTCGTCCGCGTTCGGGGTCTGCGCCGAAGCGGCGGTGATCAGACTGAGCAGCAGCAGGGCAGGGAAGCGCATGATGCCCCGAACTATAACATCCACCCCATAAAAACGCAATAGTTATCGTTGAAGTGAAGCCACGCTCTTCTTAAAGGGGTGGCGTTCCACCACCCCCCGGCCCTCGCGAATCACCACCCACTGATTTGCCTCGACGTCCTTCACCGTCTCGACGGGACCCTCCGGCCAGCGGACGCTGATATTCGCCTTGGTTGCTTGGCCGAGGCCGAAGTGGACGCGAAAATCGCCCTGAGAGACGAAATAGCCCCCGCTGCGCACCTCATCGATCTGTTTGCGTTGTCCGGTGGTGACCGTGATGCGTGCGCCCACCGCATCGCGCCCGGATGCGGTCACCGCGCGCACCGCGAGGGCGTTGCCGCGCGGGCCGAAGTTCTTCAGCAGGGAAGGAGGCTCGAAGAGGTTGACCACGACAATCTCCTCGGATCCATCGTTGTCGAGATCGCCGACGGCAATTCCTCGCGAGGAGTGTTTCGCGGTGATGCCGGCGCCCGCGGTGGAGGACATGTCGAAAAACTGCCCGTCCCCGCGATTCCAGAACAACTGGCGCGGCTGATGAAACTCTTCCCCAAGGCCGTACTTTTCAATGAATGGATAAACGTGGCCATCGGCGATGAAGAGGTCCTTCCAGCCGTCGTTATCGATGTCGAGAAAAGCGGTTCCCCATTTTACGTACTGGGTGTGAACCGCCAGTCCGGCGCGGCTGGTGACGTCGCTGAAGGTCCCATCGCCCAGGTTGCGGTAGAGGGTGTTGGTGTCGCTCGAGAAATTGGTCTTGAAAATATCGAGGTAACCATCGCCGTCGTAATCCGCCGCCGCGGCTCCCATGCCGGCCTGTTCCCTGCCATCCTCATTGACGGCCAAGCCGGTGATCAGGCCGGTCTCTTCGAAAGTCCCGTTGCGCTTGTTGTGGAAGTAGAGGCTCGGCGTGGAATCGCAGGTGACGTAGAAATCGGGCCATCCGTCGTTGTCGAAGTCCCCGGTTAAGACGGTGAAACCATAATACTCGCGCGCGGTCTCGACGCCGGCCTTTTTGGTTACGTCGGTGAAATGGCCGTGGCCGTCATTGTGGTAAAGCGTCATGGTCTCGCCCTTGAGTCCTCGCGGGCCGCAGGGCACGGGAACGCCCTTCCAGTTACAACCGCTCCGCTCGCGCGGCCGCGGCGTTTCCTGGGCGTTGAAATCGATGTAGTTGGCCACCACCAGATCGAGCCACCCGTCGCGATCATAGTCGATAAAAGCGCAGCCGGTGCTCCAGCGCGAGCCGGCGTGATCGAGGCCGCGCTCGCGCGTCTCGTCGCGGAAGGTTCCATCTCCCATGTTGTGGAGGAAAACGTTGTGACCCCACTGCCCGAGAAACAGGTCCACATGCCCGTCGTTGTCCACGTCGCCGGCGCACACGCCCTGCCCCCACCCGAGGTGCCCGATGCCTGCTTTTTCGGTGACGTCCTCAAAGCGAAGCCCGCCGAGATTGTGATAGAGGTGCGGCGCAAGGGGCACGGGGCCGGGTTTCAGCCGGTCTCCCTGGACCAGGAAGATATCCGGCAAGCCGTCGTTATCGTAATCGAAAATCGCCACGCCGGTCCCGGTGTTTTCGATCACGAAGGTCTGGTCGAGCTCGCCGGAGACGACCACGGCATTGAGCCCCGCCTGCTGGGCGATGTCCCGGAAGTCGACCGTGGGCGCCTTCATCCCCGGCGGGAGCGGCCGCACGGGTTGATCCGTGGCGCCGGAGGAGATCATCTGGGAAACTGCCTCCCGCTCGAGCACTACGCCGGAAGCCAGTGCCAGAACAATTGCGGCGGCGATGAAAAATCGGGACCGGCGCGGCGGGCGGCCCATCAATGCGCCTTCTCCGCCTGAGATCCGGCGCGCTGTGCGCGCGCCTGGGCGATCAATTTCAGAGCCCGGGCGATGTCGGGGTCGGCGGGCATCGCGCGTTCCGCCAGGCGGAGTTCCTTCTCCCCGTTGTCGATATCGCCCATCTGGCAATCGATGAGGCCGAGATTCTTATGCAGATCCGCCCGCACGACGCAATCGCCGCAGACTTCGATTGCCTGTCTGAGCTGGCGGATGGCTTCCGGCCAGTCGTGCGCCTCGCTGGCCGCGACCGCGTCATTCGCGAGCGTGCCCGCCTGGTCGGCGATACGGCGCTTTTTTAACACCGCGGCATAACGCGCCATGAGACGGGCGGATTCTTGCGGATCCGCTGGCTTAATGGCGCGCGCCAGGCTCCACAGCGCCTGGCTGAACTCGGGGTTGATCGCCACCGCCTGTTTCCAGGCGGCAATCGCCGCCTGAACCTGAGACTCGTGTTCGAGGCTCTGCCCCAGCGAATGCCACGCCATGGCATTGCGCGGCTCGAGCTTGACGACGGTTTCGAGCAGCGTCACCGCCCGCTGGTAGTGGCTCGCCTGCTTCTCAATCACCGCCAGATAATAATGAGGCTCGGCCATCTGAGGAGCCAGTCGGCAAGCGGTTTCAAAATCGCCCTGGGCCTCCACGGTGCGCCCCAGGTCGAAAAGCACGCGGCCATGGTTGAAGTGGGCGGCGGCCGAACCGGGCGCCAGGCGAACCGCGTCGGCGGTTTCGGCCAGAGCCCCCGGCAGATCGTAGCTGTCGGCCAGGGCAATCGCCAGATCGAGATGTGCTGCGGCGGAGCCCGGCGCGAGCGCAACCACTTTGCGCAGCAGCGCGATGCCTTCCCCGCTCTTGCCGAGGCGGACTTTCACCTTGCCCGCGGCGGCGAGTGTGGACGGGCTTTCCGGCGCCAGCTTCATCGCCTGGTCAAGCTCCGTCTCGGCATCCGCGAATTTCTGCTGCTGCGCGAGAATCAACCCGAGATTGAGATACCCCTGCGCGTAAGTTGGGTCGTCTTCAATCGCCTGCCGGAACAACTTTTCGGCCGCTTGATTGCTGCCTTTCATGGCGCGGATGACGCCGAGATTCCCCAGGGCCGAGACGAATTGCGGGTCATCGGCGACGGCCGCTTCCAGGTGCTTCTCGGCGAGCGCGTCGTTGCCCCCGGCAAGATCGAGCCGGCCCAGCTCGCCCTGCGCGGCCGCCATCTTTGGATCGAGATGCGCCGCCCGTTCGAGAGCCTCCCGGGCGCCCTTCGGATCGTTCGCCGCTTCCAGCGCGAGCGCCAGATTGTATTCGGTATGCGCATTACCGGGTTCCAACTCGAGCATCTGGCGGTACACTTCCGCTGCTTTGCCGGGTTCGCCCGACTGCAGCAGTCCGTTCGCCTGATTGCCATCTGCCGCCAACTGGTTCACTTTGAACTCTTCCGACTTGCTTTCCTTGAATTTTTCGGCGATCGCGCCGGCCCGCGCGGTGTCGCCCAGGGCGCGCAGAACAGCGGCCAACTGGAACTGGGCGGATGAATCCGCCGGCTTCAGAGCCACCGCTTTTTCCATGTGCGCCAGGGCCTGCCGAGGCTTTTGATTCTTCGCCAGCACGAACCCGAGCTGGTATTGGCCTTGGAAGTCATTGGGGTTCCCGGCGACGGCGCGCTCGAGCTCTGTCTCCGCCTTTTCGTACTCGCCCAGCCCTTTATACACGGTGCCGAGCAGAACGTGACCCTCCGCATCGGCCGGCTTACGGCGCGTGTATTCCTGGGCGGGGGCCAGAGCGTCCTGAAACGCGGAGACGCTCGCCAGGGCCTTCACTCTTGCCAGCAGCGCCACGGTATCCTGCGGGTCAAGGCGGGTGACCTGGGTGTACTCGTCGGCAGCCTCGCGGAAGCGGGCCTCGTGCGCGTAGACATTTCCTAAAATGAAGTGCGCTTCCTTCATGTCCGGATGCCGCTGAGTCAGCTCCGCTAATATCCGGATGGCTTCTTTGGCGCCGGCAATCTGGGCGCCGATGATGCCCTCGTCCTCCTTCACCGCGGCGTCTTCATAGGTGGTCGCTCCCAGGGACAGCAACAATGCGGGAGAGTCCGGCTGGAGCGCGAGCGCCTCGTTCCAATAGCGGAGGGCCGAGTCATATCGGCGTTGCGCGGCCAGAGCCTGGGCCAGGTGATCCAAGGCGGTGACGGACTTGGGATCGAGCCGGAGCGCGCTGCGAAACTCGGCCTCGGCTTCGGCCGGCTTGCCCATGTCGGAGAGCGCCGATCCCAGCGCCACGTGCGCCAGCACCATGTCCGGTTTGCTTTTCAGGGCGAGCCGGAACTGCTCGGCCGCGGCCGGGAGCTGATTGAGCCGCACATGGGCCACGGCCAGGTCATAATGAGCCTCCGCCGAGCCCGGCTCCAGCCGCACGGCTTCCTCGAAGGCCGCCACCGCGCACTTCAGATCGCCCTTTTCGGCGAACCAGGCGCCGGTTGCGTCGTACACTTTCGCGGACGGATCGTCATGGATGGCTTTGGTCGCGGAGGGAGGCGGTGTGCACTCCTGCGGCAACTGCGCCGCGGCGGCAGAAAAGACGCAGGCGAGAATCAGAGAAGGGCAAGCCAAACGCATCGAAAGCAGCGGCGGCGCGTACTTTGGCTTGCTCATTTTCGCGTCGTTGATCTTCATGACCGTCCGGTACCAGTATAGGTCTCCCTCTTCGCTAACGTCATCGATAACTGGCGCCGCGCGATCACTTTTGCGTCCGGGAGCCGGGCAGCGGCTCGGTCACGCTGACGATGCGATCGGCTTGCACATCGCGCAGCAACTGCCGTGCGCCGGAAGGCCAACGGATCTCGATTTCTCGCGCGGCGGGGAAGCGCCCTAGGCCGAAGTGCACGCGCGGGTCGCTCGAGGCTGCGTACCCTGAGCTGGTGGTCAGCTCATCGTATTGCGTCTGCCCGTCGCCGGTGGTGAGGCGGATCTGCGCGCCGATGCCCATGCGATTGCTCGTGGTGCCGGTGAGTTTGAGCATCAGCCAGTGATTGTGGTTTTCGGTGATGTTGTGAAACAGCTGAGCCGCGCCGCGTAGCACGGTCACGACGAGATCGATGCGGCCGTCGTTATCGAGATCGCCGTAGGCCAGGCCGCGGTGAGGCGCCGGGCGCGTGAAATCCGAGCCGGCGGTCGCGCTCACGTCTGCGAACTGTCCATTGCCCAGGTTGCGGAAGACCGCGTTCGGTTCCGCATAGTGAAAGTGCCGGGAGACCGCATCGATGTCGTCCATCACGTTGCCGCGGGCGACGAAGAGATCTTTCCAACCGTCGTTATCGAGGTCGGCGACGCCATTCGACCAGCCGGACATTTCCCGCGTCAGGCGTGCGAGGCGGCTCTCCTCGGTGACGCTGCTGAAGCGTCCGCTGCCGCGATTCCGGAACAGTGGAAAGGTCTCGTTCTCGATGGCGGTGTGCCAGATGTCCGGGCGCCCGTCGTTATCCAGGTCACGAAACTCGGCGCCCATCCCCGCGAGCTGGTTGCCATCCTCGTTGTACGCCACGCCGGCCGCGAAACCGACTTCCTCGAATCTCTTGCCGCCCAGGTTGTGGAAGAGCAGGTTGGGGCTGTTGTCGTTGGCGACGAAAATATCCATGAATCCGTCGCCGTCGTAGTCGGCAAAGGCCACGCCCATCCCTTTGCCCAACACGGCGGCGATCCCGGTTTCGGCCGAGACGTCGGTGAATGTGCCGTCTCCGTTGTTGCGGTAAAGCGTGTTGGGAAGCGGCGCGAAGCTTTTGGGATGGCAGTACCCGCGTCCGTTCAAACCCATGCAGGCCGGTTCGTGTTCCGGGTCCCATTGGCAATAGTTCGAAACGAAGAGATCGAGCCGGCCGTCGTTGTTGTAATCGAGCCAGCCGGCGGAAATGGACCACATCTTCCTGCCATGAAACGCCGCTCCGGCGAGGCCGGCTTTCGCCGTGACGTCGGTGAAGGTGCCGTCGCCGTTGTTGTGGAAGAGCTGATTCCCATTGACTTCGGCGACAAAAATGTCGGGCCACCCGTCGTTATCGTAGTCGCCCACCGCGGCCGCCATCCCGTAGCCGCTTCCCGCGACGCCGGCGCGCTCGGTGACGTCGGTAAAGGTGCCGTTCCCGTTGTTATGGAAGAGTCGATTGTAGTATTTCGGCCCGGTCTTCACCAGGGACGGCATCTCGGCGCCGTTGACCAGATAGATATCGAGCAGGCCGTCTCCGTCATAATCCAGCAACGCCACGCCGGCCGGCATGGTCTCCGGCTGATGCTTCTCCGGCGTCGCGCAATTCTCGGTCACGAAGTGAACCCCGGCGGCCTCTGCGATGTCCCGGAAGCGGATGGGACCGGGCGAAGGAGGAATCGCGCGCACTGCCAGCACGCCGAGAACGAGCGCCGCCGCGACCGCCATCGAGCGCGCGAACCGCGCCAGGCTCGACACGCTATCGCTCCCCTTTCAGCGGTTCGCGCACGGTGAGGATGCGGTCCACCGCAAGATCGCGCAGTGTTTGCACGGCGCCGCTGGGCCATGCAATCTCGAGGGAGCGCACCGACCGGTCCCGGCCCAAACCGAAATGGACGCGCTTGTCGTTGGCGGAGAAGTACCCCCCTCCCGTGCTGACAGTAGCGAACTGGCTGGCGCCGGACTCTCCGACCAGGTGCAAGCGCGCGCCGATGCCATCGCGATTGCTGGCGGTGCCAACCGTGTCAATCGTCAGCCAGTGGTTGGGCCCTCCCTGGTTGCGCAGGACGAGCGGCTTTCCGTCCAGGCAACTGACCACCACGTCGATCTGGCCGTCGTTGTCCAGGTCGCCGAAAGCCGCGCCGCGGGCTGCCTGCAGCGTGCGGAACGGTTCGCCGCTCTGCGCGGAGACATCCTCGAAACGGCCTTGCACGTTGCGCAGCAGCAGGAGCGGTTCGAGATAGTGCACGTTCCCCTGGAAGTACTGGATGTTGTCCATCACGTGCGCCTGCGCCACAAACAGGTCCTTCCAGCCATCGTTATCGTAGTCGACCAGCGCCGTTCCCCACCCGGAGTGCGCCATGGTCATGCGGGCAACGCCGGTCATGCCCGATACATATTGGAACGAGCCTTTCACATTGTGGAAGAGGGCGTACTTCTGGTTTGCCAGGTCGCCGATGAAGATATCCGGCCAGCCGTCGTTGTCATAGTCCTCGAAGGCAACGCCCATGCCCGAAAAAGCGCGCCCGTCTTCGTCGTAGGCCAGGCCGGCGGTCATCGCGACTTCGGAAAAGGTTCCGTCATGGTTGTTGTGAAAGAGCTGCTCGGCGATGGCGTCGTTGGCGACCAGGATATCCGGCCATCCGTCCCGATCGTAGTCGTTCAAGGCGCTCCCCAGGCCTCGGCCCGGGGCGGAGGCGATGCCGGATTTCGCGCTTACATCGGTAAACGTGCCGTCATGGTTGTTGTGATAAAGAAAATAAGAAACCGACTTGAAGACGTCCGGATGGCAGTAGGCCCGCTGGCCGTGCTCCGGCGCGCCGCAGGGGGGATTGTGCGAGAAATCCCAGTCCAGATAGCGCGCCACGAACAGATCGAGATATCCATCGCGATCATAGTCGATGAAGAGCGCACTGGACGACCAGCCGCCGCCGCCGACGCCGGCTTTTTCGGTCACGTCCGTGAAGGTGCCGTCGCCGTTGTTATGGTAGAGAATGTTGCGCCCGAAATTGGTGACATAGAGATCGGGGTGGCCGTCGTTGTCGTAGTCTCCGACCGCGACGCCCATGCCGTAACCGCGGCCTTCGAGCCCGGCTTTCGCGGTGACGTCGGTGAAGGTGCCGTCGCCGTTGTTATGGTATAGCCGGTTCCAATACTTGGGATCGGATTTGTCGGGCTCTGCGCCGCGCGGCATCGGATTCTGGATCTGTGCGCCGTTGACGAAGAAAAGATCCTCGAATCCGTCTCCATCATAATCCAGCATGGCGACGCCGCCGGGCATGGTTTCGATGAGGTATTTCTGGGGTGTGCGGGAGGAAAGAAGCTGGAAGTCGATCCCCGATTTCTCCCTGAGATCAAGAAAAAGTGGCAGAGGCGCCCGGTCCTGCGCCGCGCCGAACAGGGCGATGCCCAGCAGGCTCAGAACCGGCATAAGACACACGACCGGGAGGTAAAACTCTCGCTGTTTGCGCCGCGGGCCGCCCATGCCTGTTCCATCCAGCGTATCCCGAAACGCTCACACAGAAATACGACGCCAGTGCCGCACCACGCCGCGCGGCACCGGCGTCGCAATAAGACAGCTCAGGGGTGCTGTCTCAGAAGTAGAACTTCAAGCCCATTTGCAACTGGCGCGGCAGTGTGGCCGGCGCCGTCGAAGTCACCTGACCGGGATTCACATTGTCGATGTTGTTGTTCGGGACGTTGAAGATAACGTTGTTGAAAACGTTATACGCCTCCGCCCGGAACTCAAAGTACCTGGATTCGGACCCGACATGGAACTGGCGGAACAGGGAGATATCCAGGTTCTTTCCCCAGTCCGAGGTCAACTGGTTGGGCCTGAAATTGCCAAACGTGTAGGCTGACGGATCGGCGAAGGCCGAGACGTTAAACCATTGCGCCACGGTGTGCCCGCCGGAGTTCGCATTGCCCACCAGGTTGGCCCACTCGCTGTTTAAGCCGCCGTCGTTCAGGATCGAGGTGTTCGAGTAGACCCCGTACGGCAGGCCCGAGTGGAGGCTCACGATGCCGTTGAGCTGCCATCCGCCGGCCAGCCAGGCGAGACCCTTGTTGCCGCCGGTTCCGGGTCTCCCGAATGGCGAGAGAAGCGTAAAGGACGCGGTGAAGTTGTTCGTCTGATTGGTATCGGACAACATCCAGTCCGCGGTGCGATTGTACACGTTCTCGATCTCGCAGGACGCTCCGATACCGCAGTTGTCGTCGACGGAGCGTGACAGCGTATACGACAACTGGAACGCCAGGTTTCCGGTGGCGCGCTTGTTGACGGAAACCTGCAGCGCGTTATAGTTGCTCGCGCCCACGCTCTGGTCGAACCACTGCGGCAACATGTACGGGAACGGCTGCCGCGGGGCGACATCGCCCGGGCCCGGAAGCGCCACGTTCTGCACGGGGCCCCAGTCCAGACGCCGGCCGACCGACCCAACATAGTTCGCGTCCACCACGATGCCCCCGGCCAGCTCGCGCTGCACGCCGAAATTCCACTGGTCCATATACGGCGATTTGAAGTTCGGATCCACCATCCACTGGCTCACCTCGGAGAAGGTGGACACGGGATACACCAAGCCGCCGCCGGTGCCGAGGCTCAGTGGGTTCGTCATGGACGCCGTGATCGTATTCTGGTTCAGGGTCGGGTTGTTGATGGTGGCTACCGCCGGCCAGTTTCCGCCGAAGTTCTGGGCCAACTGGGTGATCCCGCCCCACATGTCGTAGAAGCGTCCGTACCCGGCCCGAAGCACCGTATTGGCAGTCAACCGGTAAGCGAGGCCCAGTCTTCCGGACCAGTCGCTGTAGTCGTTTTTGAGAATCGCGTGGTTCGAACCCGCGACCACCACATTGGGAGGCAGTTGACCCGGCCCGTTGGGATCGGGATATTGAGAAACGGTATCTCCCGAAGCCGGAGTTCCGGCGTAGATCCCATTGGGCAGACAGGGCGCGCCGACGGTCGCCGAGCAATTCGGGGGAAGGGCGGTCAAAATGTATTGCCCGGTCGTTGGATTGGCATCGCCGGTATACAGGTCGACGCCCGCGCCGTAAATCGGCCACAGTCTGAGGTCATAACGAAGACCGATGTTGACGGTCAGCCTGCTGGTTGCTTTCCACTGATCCTGGACGTAGCCGGAATCCATCCAGCCGCCGTTGGCGACTTCATTGACATTGCGCAGCGACGCGCCGTCGGGGACGCCCAAGAGAAACGACGCCCAGGAATTGCCGCCGATACCTTGCTGCGCGCCCAGGCCCGCCGTCTGCGCCTGTGCGAACCCGATGGTGTCGTACCCAATGGGCGAGTGGAAGGAGTTGGTCTCAATGTCGAAGCCGGCTTTGATGGTATGCTTGCCGAGAATTTTTGTGAAAGTGGCTCCGCCCTGCCAGACATTGGCCAGTGAGGTGTCCTGAAACGCCGAATTCGGCCAGCCCAGATAGCCGGGAATGGAATTGATCATCGGCGCATACTGCTTGCCGTACAGCGTCTCGAAAGTGCCGTTCATACCGAGTTGATTCACCTGGCTGAGAAACGCCGAGTTCATACCGACGACGTTGGCCACTTCATCGTCGTTGCCGAAATTGCGTCCGAAATACAACTCCATGATCGACGTCGGGCTGAACGTGTGGGTCTCATGAATCGCGTAGTTTTGCCCATAGATGTCGTCGTTGTCCGCCCCGATCACGCTGTTCGGAAGCAATTCGGATTCCTCGTACTGGCTGTATCGGAACATCAACTGGTCGGAATTCCCGAAGTACTGATCGGCGCGAATCTGGCCCGTGTCGTTGGTGATGACCTGGCGCTCGGGCAGGTAGATGTTGTTTCCGTTGATGACCGCGCCAGCCTGGGGAACCAGCGTCTGATACAGCAGCGAGACCGGGCTGATCTCGCTGGACGGAAGAATGTTGCCAGGGATCGGAGTGCGGGAATACGTGTTGGTGGTGGAGTTGAAAGTGGTGCTGTTGGGATCGTACAGGATCGTCGGTGTCGTCTGGTTGAGGAGCGCGCTGAAGTCGCCGCCGCGTTCCGCCGTGGTGGGCCCGAATGCGCCCCCTTCGTTGGACACGTGCTGCCGGTAGCCTTCGTATGCAGCGTAGAAGAAGGTGCGGTTCTTGCCGCTATAGACTTTGGGAATCCAGATGGGGCCGCCGACGGCTGCGCCAAACTGGTTCTGGCGAAGCGGCGGAAGCGCGGCATTGAAGAACCCGCGGGCATCCATATTGGAATTGCGAAGGAACTCCCACATGTCGCCGTGAAACTGGTTGGTGCCGGATTTGCTTACCACGCTGACAATTCCGCCCATCACGCCGCCGTATTCGGCCTCATCATTGTGTCCCTGCGTTTTGAACTCCTGAATGTCGTCGACGACAGGGGCGAAATTGTATGTGGTCAGGAACGTGTTCAGGTCGTTGATCCCGTCCAGCAGGAAGTAGTTGCTTCGCACACGCGCGCCATTGATCGAGGGGAAGGAGGCAACCCCGATGGCAGCGCCCGCGAATCCGCCGCCACCCGACCCGGCGCCCGTGCCGCTCTGGTCCCGGTTGACATTCGCCACCCCCGGCGTGATGGTCAGCAGCTGGGTGAAATTCCGTCCATTCAGGGGAAGGTCGTTGACCTGCTGGGTGGCAACCACCGTGCCGAGCTCGGACGTGGACGCCTCCACGGCGGCGGCAGCGGCTTCCACCGTCACGCTGGTCTGCGTCTCGCCCACCTTCAGGTGGAAGTCGAAGGTGGCGGTCTGGTTTACCTGCAGTGTGACGGCTGTTTGCGAAACGCTGGAGAACCCTGCCGCGCTGGCTTGAACCGTGTAAACACCGGGTGTGATGTCGAGAAACGCGTAGGCGCCGTCTCCGTTGGTTTTCGTGGTTCGCACGACCTTGGTATTCACATTGGTGAGGCTGATTTGCGCGTTGGGGACGGCGCTGCCGGTGGGATCCGTGACGACGCCCGTAATGGTGGCGGACGCCTCCTGGGCGAGTGCAACCGGTGTCGCCAGTACCCAAACCGCAAGAAGAATGAGAAGTGTCGCGACGCTGAAATACGTGGGTCGATGTCCGTTGGCTAACGATGCCATGGTGTCTCCTTCACATGGACTCTCAGGTACTGCCTCGTCAGCCAGACCTCGCGTCGGCGAGCAACTCCGTACGCTCGGAGCTCTCCCGCCATCGGATCCAGCGTGACGCCGAATACATTTGATGTGCTGCAAATGACGATGACTGTATCGTTAACTAATAGCGGAAGTATATCCGCACCCGCGCCTGGTGTCAAGGGGAAAACGCTAACAAAGGAAAACGGCTATCGGCTGGAGCAGGGCGTTCCTCCGGGTTCCGGCCGCTGCGGGATACGCATGCCGGGGCGCCCCCGCCAAAATCCCACGGACAAACATAAATTGGTGATAAACAATACGTTAATATTGCAGCCGAAAATGGGCCTTGAGGCAGAACACCGGCCTGGCAACCTTCGCGGCGGGTGGCCGGCTCGTGAGGCGCGATGCCTGCCCCCGCCTGTCCCGGTGGCACGGGAGGGAAGGGTCCCGCCAGGCGCCCCGTCGGCTTTAACGCTTCAGCGACCGTTGACAGCCCTCCTCCGCTGTGCTCTATTGCAACCGGGGGAGCCCTTCCCATGAACCGTTTTGGTACCCGAAGAGATTTCATCGACCTTTTGGCGGGGGCCGCTTTGACGCCGCAGCTTGCTCAGCCCTCCGGCCGCCCGGCAGGCGGGGTCCGCACGCACATGGAACCATTTAACTATCAGGGCGTTCGCCTTCGCGAAGGGAGAATGCGGGATCAGTACCTCGCCGCCCGCGACTACTTCTTCCATCTTCCCGACGACGATATCGTGAAGGGTTTCCGCAAGCGTGCCGGTCTTCCTGCACCGGGGAACGATATGGGAGCCTGGGGCTCGCAGGATACGGCGATGGTCTTTGGCCAATGGCTGAGCGGCATGGCGCGCATGTTCAAAGCCGCGCAGGATGAGGCGATGCGCGACAAATGCTTGAATCTCATGCTGGAATGGGCGAAGACAATCCCTCCCGACGGCACCCCCTACAGTCCTACCCTGGCGAAACAAGCGAAGTTCTCGCACTACGCCTGGGACAAGCTCTTCGGCGGTTTGCTGGATGTTCACGAGTACTGCGGTGGCGGAGAGGCACTCTCCCTGGCGGCGGGCCTCCTGGATTGGGCCGCGCGCAATCTGGACCGCACGCGGTCGTCGCCGCGGGGCTTCGACATCTCGGGCTTTCCTCCCGAGTGGTACACGCTTTCCGAGAATCTCTACCGCGCCTACATACTGACCGCTGAGCCGAGTTACCGGACGTTCGGCGATCTATGGCGCTACGACGATTACTGGGGCATGTTCACCGGTAAGGTGAGGCTCAACCTGCAAGGGTTCCACGCTTACAGCCACGTCAACACACTAAGCAGCGCCGCCATGACTTATGCGGTCACCGGGGAGAGCGAGTATCTGAAAACAATAGTCAATGCTTACGATTACTTCCAGCAAACTCAGTGCTACGCCACCGGGGGCTACGGGCCGAGCGAGAAGCTGGTGGCAGCCGATGGCCAGCTCGGCGCAGCTCTCGAGAGGGAGGCCAACACATTCGAGACGCCGTGCGGCTGCTGGGCCGTGTTCAAGCTGGGACGGTACTTACTCCAGTTCACCGGCGAGGCCCGGTTTGGCGACTGGATCGAACAGCTTGTGTATAACGGGATTGGCGCCGCGCTTCCGATGGCGCCGGGAGGCAAGACGTTTTACTATTCCGACTATACGCTTGGCCCCAACGACCGGATCGGCGCCGCGCGTAAAGTCTATTATTGGGACCCTTACCCCTGTTGCTCGGGCACTTACATACAGGCCGTGGCCGATTATCACAATCTGATTTACTTCAAGGACGACGACGGTCTCTACGTCAATCTTTATGTTCCCTCGGAGTTAACCTGGCGCCGGGAGGGGCAGGACGTGAGGATTATCCAGGATACCCTATATCCGGAGTCGGATACCTCCACGCTAACCGTTGATCTCCCAAAAAGCATGGGGTTCAGCTTGAGCTTCCGCGTGCCGTTTTGGTGCCAGGGAGCCGAGGTCAGGGTGAACAGCGCCAAAGCCGGCCTGAGAGCCGCGCCGGGTACCTGGGCGACCGTGAAGCGGCTCTGGAGCCCCGGAGATCGCGTCACCGTCCGCCTGCCGATGCGGCTGCGCCGCGTTCCGGTGGACCGCCGGCACCCGAACCGGGTGGCCCTGGTTTACGGCCCAGTAGTACTGGTGCAGGACGCGCGCTACACCCTGAAGCCTTCGCGAATTCCGCCGGACCCGTCTCGCTCGCGATGGGTGGACGCCGGAGACAAGCCGCTCGAGTTCCGGCTGCTGCAACCCCCGGCGCAGAGCATCTTCGCGCCCGAGTGGGGCGTTTTCCTGCCGTTCTACCGGGCAGGCGCGGGGGCGCCTTACCGGATGTATTTCGACGTTGCGGATTGACTGCGCCCTGCGGCGGGAGGCGAATGCCCCCAGGGTGCGCCACGATACATAATAGTAAAGCTATGGCGGTAACGATGAAGGACATCGCGCGGGAACTCGGGGTGTCCGTGGTGACCGTCTCCAAAGTCATTCGCAACCACACTGACATTGGAGAAGAGACGCGGCAGCGCGTGCTCAAACGCATCAAGGAACTGAACTATCAGCCCAACATGGCCGCGCGAGCGCTGGTCACGGGCAGGACCTACTCTGCCGGGCTGATTGTGCCGGACCTGATGCACCCATTCTTCGCGGAAGTGGCGACCGGGCTCTCCGACGCGTTGCGCCGGAAAAGTTACAGCCTGTTGATCTCCTCCTCTGAGGGAGACCCGGACCTGGAGCGCCAGGAGATCAAGCGGCTGCTCAGCCGCCGCCTGGATGCGCTGATGATTGCCTCCACCCAGTGGACGGTGGAAAGCTTCCGGCGCATTGAAGAGCAGAAGGTGCCCTACGTGCTGATTGACCGCGGCTTTCTGGGGATGCCGGCGAATTTCGTCGGCGTGGACGACATCGCGGTGGGCCGCCTGGCGACCGAGCACCTGATATCGGTCGGATGCCGCAGGATCGCGCACATTCGCGGCGCAGCCACCAGCACCGCGATCGGGCGTCTCGAGGGCTATAACCAGGCCCTCGCGCAGAATGATCTGAGCCAGCTCCAGGGTTATGTTCTGGCCGGCCGGTCGGCGGACGTGGATAGCTGGAGCAGCGGCAATGAGGCGATGAAAAAACTGCTGGCTCTCGATCCCCTTCCCGACGGCGTGTTCTGCTTCAACGATCCGATCGCCATCGGAGTGATCGATGCCATCCTCGAGGCCGGTCTGCGCGTTCCCCACGATGTTGCGGTGATTGGCTGCGGCAATCTGCATTTTGACAAATCGCTGCGTGTTCCGCTTTCGAGCGTGGACCAGCAAAGCCGGGCGATCGGCGAGCGCGCCGGGCGGCTGGTGCTGGCGCTGATCGAGGCCAAGGTCCCGCCGCAGCCGAAGAGCATCATGCTGCAGCCGGCCGTGGTGCCGCGCGAATCCACCGAGAGGAGCGCCTGACCGCGCTCCGCCGAGGGCGAAGCCGGCGCCGCCGGTTGACGCGCCAAACCGCCGCAGATTACCGTTAACTGAAACGTTCGCACTCTCTCACACCCTCATGCGCAACCGAACCGGCCCTTGGGATTACCTGATCGTTACCGCGGCGAATGCCGCTCAGGCGGCGGCCTACGACGCGCAGATCCGCCTGCGCCGCCAGGATGGACAACTGGCGCAGGTGAAGAGCGTTTTGGTGATGCCGGATTTCGAAGGCCGCCGGGTGGGCAGCGGCGGCAGCACGCTGCAGTGCCTGGCGGAGGTGCTGGGTCGCGAGTCGCAACCGGCCGGCGACCCGGGTTCCGCAGAGGCAATTCTGCGGCGCTTGCGCATTTTGATCGTTCATGCCGGCGGCGACTCACGCCGCCTGCCCGCGTACTCACCCTGCGGGAAGATTTTCATTCCCCTTCCCAGCTCCTCCCGTTTCTTGCCGGGATCGACCTTGTTTGACAGACTGGTGCCGGCGTTTCTCGGTCTTCCCGCGGGCGCGCCCGGCGAGGGCCAGGTGGTGATCGCCTCCGGTGACGCCCTCATCCGCTTCGATTCCGCGGCGGTTGAATTTGCGGCGTCGGGAATTACCGCGCTCGGTGCGCCGGCCTTGCCGGCGGAGGCAGCCCGTCACGGCGTGCTCTGCCCGGGCGCCGATTCGTCGGTGCGCCTGTATCTGCAAAAGCCGGGTTTGCAAGCGCAGCGCGAGGCGGGAGCCATCGGCCCGGACGGGCGTGCGGTGCTCGACATCGGTGTGATGAGTCTCGATGCCAGCGCCGCTGCCAGGCTCCTGGAAGCTTTCCGCACTCCACCCGCGCGCGCGGCGATTTTGTCTCACGGCGTCGATCTTTACCGCGAGGTCTGCTGCGCGCTGGGGACCCAGGCCACACTCGCCCACTACCTGGAGACGGCGCGCTCGAGCGGCTCGCCGCTCGACGCAGCGCTGCTCGCCAGCCTGTTCGCCGCGCTGCATCCAATCCCCTTGAACCTCCAGGTCCTCGATGAATGCAGCTTCTTGCACTTCGGTTCCACCGCCCAGTTGATCTCGAGCGGCCTCGAGTTGATTGCCCAGGACCTGGGCACGCCTCCCGCGAGTACCATCCTGTCGATCAACAATGGCATTCAGGGCAAGGGCGCGATTGCGGGCGGCGAAGCCTGGGTGGAGGGTTGTCGCGTGCAGGCGCGGCTCGGGCTGCGGCGCCGCAATGTGGTGGTGGGCGTGGACGTTCTCGATCCGCTCGAACTCCCGGAAGGCGCCTGCCTGGATGTTTCCTCGGGCGTGGACCGGCGCGGCGGCAAGGTGTGTTTCATTCGGTGCTGCGGGGTGGACGATACGTTTAAGCGCTCCTTGGCAGAGGGCGCGACCTTTTGCGGGAAGCCGCTCGAGGAATGGCTGCAGGCCGTGGGCGTTCCGCTTACCGCCATTTGGGACGAAGAGACGCCGGAAGAGGAGCGCACGCTCTGGAACGCCAGGATGTTTCCGGCCGCAGAAGAGCACGGGGCGTTTCGAGAGTGGCTCTGGATGTTCGACCTTGCGGCCGCCACGCCGGCGCAGAAACTCCAGTTTCATTCTGCGGACCGCTACAGCTCGGCCGAGATCGCGGTGCGGGCCGATCACGCCACCTTCTACGCGCGGCGCGCGGCCCTGATCGGTCCTGCAGACCGGCCCTGAAACACCAAGGCGATCGCTTGGGCTATCCGAATCGCCGCGCGATCCCGGGGCGGCGCGCGCGCATTTTTCCGCCTAGCGCGGCGCTTCTGCCGACTCGGCGGGCGCGGACAGGTGCCGGTCGAACCACCCGGCCATGCGGGTGAGAACATCGAGCTGATGTTTCTCTTCGCGGGGCCCGTGCGGTTCGCGCGGGTAGATCACCAGCTCGGTTTCGACGCCGTACCGCTTCAAAGCCCGGTAGAGAGCGGTGGACTGGCCGGCCGGATCGACGGTATCGTTTTCTCCCTGGAGGATCAGCGTTGGGGTCTTCGCATTTCGGATGTACATATAGGGCGAGCTGCGGGCGAACGCCTCTGGATGTTCCCAGGGCGTGCCGAAATACCATTCGTCGCCGGCGGGCCCGTCTTCCGTGCCAAATTCAGCGGCGAGGTCGAACATGCCGGCGCCGGAAACCGCGGCCTTGAACCGATTGGTTTGGGTGATCGCCCACTCCGCCATGTAACCGCCGTAGGACCAGCCGCCAATACCCAGCCGCTGCGGGTCGGTCTCGCCGCGGGCGAGCACGGCGTCCACCGCCGCCATCAGATCCTTGAAATCTCCGCCGCCCCAGTCCGCCTTATTGGCTTTGAGGAATTCTTCGCCGTAGCCGGCTGAGCCTCGGGGATTCACCATCAATACCTGGTAGCCGCGCGAAGCCAGCACCTGTGCCCAGCTCGAATAAGACGCCGAAAAACTGCCTGCGGGCCCGCCATGAACGAAGAGGATGAGCGGCAGCTTGGCCTCCGGCTTACCGGGCTGAGGGGGCTTCATCAGGGCCGCTTCCACCGGCGCGCCGTCGAAACTCGGGAAGCGAAATACTTCGGCGCCGGCGAGCCGGATGCCTTTCCAGTTCTCTTCCTGTAGATGGCTGATCTGAACCGGCTGGCGATCAGGCCTTTTCAGGAAAAGTTCATCGATTTCGTCGAAGCCGCCGCGCAAATAGGCGAGCGTGCCGTCGCGGGCCACGTCGAAAGCGCCCGCCAGGCCCGGCAGGTCGACAGTGACGGGGGCGCCGCTCGCCGGAACGCGGAGCAGGCGCGCGCGAAAGCCGTCTGCGATGGCGCCAAAAGCGGTGGAATCGTCCTGCCACTTCACGGCCCTTACGCCGCGATCCACCGCAGCGGTGACGTTGCGCGGCGGCCCGCCCGCGGCGGGCAGAAAGTACAGATCATGGGGAGTGGGGCCTCCCTTGCGGGGTCCGGTGAAGGAAACAGTGAAGCGGCCGGGTGAAATCGTGAGGCCGCCGAACGGTTGCGGCGGCTGGCTGAAGAGTGCGAAGCTGCCGTCCGGGAGGGAGACCGTGTAGAGCGCCGCGTTCCAGGTTTCGTCCCTGGGCCGGCCGGACGCTTCGGCGAGCAGGAGATTACCGGAGAGCCATTCGAAACGCTCGATTTGCCAGGCGCCCTTGGTGACCTGACGCCCGGGAACGGCTTTTTTCGTTTCGTCAAGCTGGGGCACATCGATCAGCCAAAGGCGCGCGAGGTCGCGTTCGCGGTCCGCCACCTTGGCGTCGTCTTTATCCTTTTCGGCTTTCTCCTCCGCTTCGGTGGGAGCTTCCTTGGCCAGGAAAGCGATCTGCTTGCCGTCGGGCGACCAGCGGAACTGGCCCGCTCCCGCCTTGGCCGCCGTTAGCGCCCAGGCTTCGCCGCCATCCACAGCCATCCCATAGATCTGCATGTGCTCGCCGCGGCTGGAAAGAAACGCAAGCGTTTTGCCGTCGGGCGACCAGCGCGGCGAGCTTTCCGATTTCGCGGAGAACGTGAATTGACGGAACCCGCCCCGCGCGGTGTCGAGCATCCAGATGTGCGACTCGGGCGTCTGGCCTTTCGGAAGCTCCGCGACGACGCACGCCAGACGCGAGCCATCGGGAGAAAAACTGAGATCGGAGATGTGGCGAATCTTGAGAGCTTGCTCAGGCGTGAGCGCGCCAGGCCGGAAGGGAGAAACGGGCGCCTGGCCCCGTCCCGGCGATACCAGCGAGAGCGAGGCAAGGCAGAAAATCGGGAGAATCCGGCGCATAGGCCATCAGCGTATCACAGCAGGGATTGCCTCCCGTTCGGTGAGATGCGGGCAAGGCCAGGGCAAGCCTGGCTCGCCGGGAAGAGAACCCACAGACGGCGGCCTCAAAAGGTGTAGCTCGCACCCAGCATGGGTGTGAATTGCTGAAAGATCCCGCGGTCGGTGCTGTAGATCGCAGGAACGATCTGCTTTTTGGGGAAGGTGGTCAGATAATCGCGAAAATCGAGCCGGAGCCGGACATGGCTGGTCAGGCGGTATTTCACGCCGCCGCCGAGGTCGAATGCGGGTTTCCATTCATCGGCCTCCACCAGGGTGGCCACGGCTGGCAGCAGATTATATTTAGGCGCAGGTCCGTTGGCGATGTAGCCTTTGATTCCGGCCCCTGCGGCCAAGAAAGGCCGCCAGCGGCGTTCGCGCGGCTTGAAGTGAAACAGGACGTCGTAGGTGACGGTGTGAGAATGCGCTTCCATTTCCTCGCGCACGCCGCCGGAAGCGAGCACCGCGTGACCGTCCTGGTAGGTCCAGCGCAGTTCGCCGGAAATGAACTCGTAGGGCTCCTGTCCGATGACTGCCCCGGCGGCGAAGCGGTTCAGAATTTCCGCCGTGGCCTGCTGCCCGTCGCCGCCGATTACGGTTCCGGCGCGGTAGGCGCCGTAGCCGGCGCTGCCGCCCAGTTCCCAATCCTGCGCCAACGCGGCCGATGCCAGCAGGAAAGCAATCACCACGCACCTCAGCGGCATATTCCAAGTACATACCCGCCCGCGGGCGCTCCGCAACCATAATGCCGTCTTCGCCGGTAGGGGTGACCCGCCAGGCCGATAGCCCCTAGAATTGGTTCAGGGACTCACTTGAACCGCGCAGAGATGTACCGCCGGCTGCAAGCACATGCCGGCCCTTGGGACTTGATCGTGGTCGGCGGAGGCGCCACGGGAGCCGGCGTGGCCATCGATGGCGCCTCGCGCGGCTACCGCGTACTGCTGCTCGAGCAGAGCGATTTCGGCAAAGGCACCTCCAGCCGCAGCACCAAGCTGGTTCACGGCGGCGTCCGTTACCTGGAACAGGGCAATGTATCGCTGGTGATGGAGGCGCTCCGGGAGCGCGGGCTGCTGCTCGAGAACGCTCCCCACCTGGTGAGAAATCTGGGCTTCGTGGTGCCGAACTACGACTGGTGGGAGGCGCCTTTTTATGGCATCGGCCTGAAGCTCTACAACCTGCTGGCGGGCAAGTATGGATTCGGGGCCTCGCGCATTCTTTCGCGCGAAGAAACCCTGGAACGGCTGCCCGCTCTGAACAGCAGCGGCCTGCGCGGCGGCGTCATCTATTTTGACGGCCAGTTTGACGACTCCCGCCTCCTGATCAACCTCATCGCCACCGCAGGTGAGCAAGGGGCCGCACTGCTGAACTATGTGCGGGTGACCGGCCTGAGGAAGGACAGCGATGGCTTCGTCACCGGCGTCAAGGCGCGCGACCTGGAAGACGGCCAGGAGTTTGATGCCGATGCCCGCGTGGTGATCAACGCCACGGGCCCGTTCAGCGATGACCTGCGCCGCCAGGCGGATCCGTCGGCGGAGCCGATCATCGCTCCCAGCCAGGGCATCCACCTGGTCTTGGACGGCTCCTTTCTGGCCGGCGACAGCGCCATCATGGTGCCCCACACCAGCGACGGCCGCGTCATGTTCGCCATTCCGTGGCATGGCCACACGCTGGTCGGCACAACCGACACGCCGCTTCCGGAGGTGGCGCTCGAGCCCGTGGCGCAGGAGCAGGAGATCGACTTCGTTCTGCAGACCGCTTCCCTCTACCTCGCGAAGATTCCGGCCCGCCGCGACATAACCAGCGTTTTCGCGGGCATCCGGCCGCTGGTCCGCGCCGGAGACTCCGCCAATACGGCCGCGCTTTCCCGCGGCCACACCGTGCGCATCGAGAACTCCGGCATGATCACCATTTGCGGCGGCAAGTGGACCACTTACCGCCACATGGCGGAGGACTGCGTCAACCAGGCCGCCACCTTGGGGCGCCTTCCGGAGCGTCCCTGCGCGACCGAACACCTCAATATCCACGGCTATCACCCCAGTGCCGCTACGTTTGGCCGGCTGGCCGTTTATGGCTCCGACGCGCCGGCGATCGAGAAGTTGATGGCAGTGGATGCGTCTCTTTCCGAACTGCTTCACGGCGCCCTGCCTTACACCGCAGCCGACGTGGTGTGGGCGGTGCGCGAAGAAATGGCGCGCACCGTGGAAGACGTATTGGCCAGGCGCACTCGCGCGCTCTTTCTGAACGCCCGTGCGGCTATTGAGATCGCCCCGCGCGTGGCGGCGCTGATGGCGCGCGAATTGGGACGGCACACCGCCTGGGAAACAGCCCAGGTGCAGGCGTTCCGCCAGACGGCTCTCGGCTTTCTACCCGGGCCGCTCTGAGGAATCGGTAAACGGACCAGCGCCGAATTGCGCCCCCCTTGCCGCTTACTGGTAGGTAGAGCTCACCATTATGGACGAGTATCCGAGCGCGTATCCGAAATCCAAGCCGGTGGCCGTGAAACTCGCCGGCAGGGCGACATTGCTGACCGCCAGGCTTCCCGTGCCGGCCGGCAGCGCCAGCATGACGGATTCGGGAACGAGGAACGACCCCGGACTTGCCGGCGCGTTGCAGACGAACGATGCGTAAGAGCCCGCTCCCGCGGAATTGCCGGTTATCTGAACATACGAGTCGCTGCCGCCCCCGGTCCAGGTGACCGTCACTCCCTGTGCGCGCGTGATGGTCCCGCCCGCGGAAGAATTGGTCCATACCAGCGGGCTGGGAAAATCCACGTTGGCGCTGATCGCTCCAATGCCGTTTTCCCCGCTGCCGGCGAACGTGAATTCTCCGCCCGCCGCCGGAATGAATCCGCTGGGGAGTTGGGCTGAGTAGATGCCGGGCGCGGTCGAAACCTCCGTCAGCGGCTGCGTTCCGCCCGAACCGCTCACCGATAACGAACCGACATCGATTCCGGTCAGAGTAAAAGGATTGGCTGCTTTTTGCGCGGTCTCCGAGAGGGCCTGTGTCACCAGGCAGCTTCCCAGCGATGGCTGGGAATAGCTCTGGTAACCGGTCAGCAGGTAGCCGGGGACGCTCTCAAAAACCGCGTTGGCGGTATCGGCGGTGGTAGTCGTGGACCCTGAGGACACGGCATCTTGAATCATCGACACGCCGCCGAACTTCACCGTGGTCTTGCCCGCAAGCGCCGCGGCAGTAGCCGGGTCAACCAGCGAAAGAGAATCGGTGCAGGGGCCGTCAGTGGCGGCAATTGGCATGGTCGCAAAGTTACTGACCAGCGCATTGCTTCCCGTTCCGGTCACGGCTACCACGGAGACCGCGCAGCCGGTTGGTGCATCCGGCGGAATGGTCACGTTGACCTGGTCAACGCCCTGATACGCCGACCGGCCTTGATACCCGATGTTCGCCGTGACATCGACGCCTCCGATATAGAGGGCCGTGATGCCGTCGAGATTATCGAAATGCGTGGGCGGATGGACATCGTCGTTGTTAGTATCCGCGCCGTCCCCCGAGCCCCAGAAGGTGATGGTCTCGCCGAGTTGCGCCGACCAGCTGGTCGTGATCAGGTGGCCGGGCCGCGGGCTGTCCTGGAGATTGTCGGTGATTCCCGCCAGTACGCCGTCGTAGAAGTCCAGTCCGAAGGCATGAGCTACCACTTTGATCGGGAACGCCTGGCTGGGTTGGCTGTTGTAGGAAACCGTAATCGTCCCCGTTCCAGGAGGAATACTGGAAGGAAGCACAACGGCAAGCTGGGTGGGAATCGCGTAGTAGAACGCCGGCTGCACCGTCGTGCTGCCTACTGTCACCGAGACGCTGGAGCCGTGCAGCGTCAGGGGAAGGGGGCCAGTGGTGCCATCCTGCAAAGGAGAGGCTGAGCTCCCCGGCGTCGCCAGATTGCTGCCATAGATAACGATGAGCGAGCCCGGAGCGATGCCGTAGTTGGGTGCGGACGGCAGGATGGAGCTGTAATTGTTCAGCACCGCGGTGATCGTCGGCGCACCCGGCGCGCTCGCGGTGAAGTTCGCCGTCACCGAATGCGGCGCCGACATTACGAGAGTCTGCGGGTTGCTTGCCCCGGTCAGGTCCCCGCTCCAGTCCGAGAACTGGTACCCGGATGCCGCGGTCGCCGACACCTGCACGGACGTTCCGGAATCGTAAAATCCGCCGGTCGAGCTGGGATTCGCGGTCACCGTCCCGCCGCCGGCCGGCAACACCGATGTGCTGAGCTCGTACTCGGTGGTAAAGGTCGCCGTGAAGCTCGCCGGCGACGAACCCACGGTGATGATGTGCGAGGCAGCGCCGCCATCGCTCCAGCTCGCGAACACGTACTCGGTTCCAGCCGAACCGGCCTGCGGCGTCGCCACCGCGATGGTGTGCGTGCCTGCCGATAGATTCAAAGTCTGCGGCGCAATCTGCGGCGTTCCGCCATCCACCGTGAACTGCAGGCCCGGCGGGCTGGTCTGAATGGTCACTCCGGTTTGCGATGCGAAATTCGCGGTCACCGTTTCGGGAGCGCTCATTGTCACCGAGGTCGAAGCGTCGCTCGCGTTGCCCACGCTGCCGCTCCAGCCGGTGAACGTGTATCCGCTGTTGGCCGCCGCCGTGATCGGCACTGCCGTGCCCGAGGCATAATAGCTGCCGCTCGCCGGCGTCACCGTGCCTCCGGCCGTTGGTGAAGCCGAGATGGTCAGCTGATACTCGGTGGTGAAGGTCGCCGTGTAGGTGGCCGCCGAGGAACCGACGGTGATGCTGTGCGAGGCAGCGCCGCCATCGCTCCAGCTCGCAAACACGTACTCGGTTCCGGCCGAGCCTGCTTGCGGCGTCGCCACCGCGATGGTGTGCGAGCCGGTCGACAAATTCAACGTCTGCGGCGCTGTCTGCGCGGCTCCGCCGTCCACGCTGAACTTCAGGCCCGTCGGGCTGGTTTGAATGGTGATCGCCGTGGTCGCAGCCGGACTGATGGTGAGCGGGAGAGTCACGTTCGCCGTGTCGGATTGCGAATCGGTGACCGTGAAGGAGGGGTTGAAGGATCCGGAGTTGGTCGGCGTCCCGTTCAAAACGCCGGACGAGCTGAAACTCATTCCCGACGGCAGTCCGCTGCCGCCGGACCAGGTGTAGCCTCCGATTCCCCCGCTCGCGGTGAAGGTCACCGCGCCGTAAGCCGCCCCGACGGTGCCGTTGGCGAGCGAGGTGGGAGCGGTGACGGTCAGCGCGGGCACCACCTGCACCACCGACGCAGTGGTATTGGCGGTCCCCAACGGGCTCGTGAATTGCACCGGGAACGAGCCAGTTGGGGCACTGCCGGCGACTGTGATGGTGGCCGAGGCTTGCGTCGCGCTGATCACCGTAAGATTACCCATCGTGATGCCCGTGGTGCTCACCGAGGCGGAGTCACCGCTGAAAAAGTTGGTGCCGGTAAAGGTGACGGTTTTCGTGGTGCCTTGGGGCAAACTCGGCGGGCTGGCGGAAGTCACGCTGGGCGCCGGCCCATCCTGTGAGAGCGTGTAGTTGACGGTATTGGGCTGCGAGATGGAAAGCGTGGCGTTGCGCGCGGCGCCGGTGTTGGCCGCGACCGTGTAGCTGACCGAGTATTTCGAGACGGTGGGCGTTACCCACGATGGATACGAGGATCCGCCATACCAACAACTGGTAATCGAAGGATTGACGGTGAACGATCCCGACCCTCCGGACGCTGGGAACGTCGAGGGAGCTGAATTCGAAGACAAGGAAATCATGCAGCCGGGCGCATTCTGAACCGCGTAAACCGCGGTACCAGCTCCCACTCCATTGATGGTCACGGAAATGACCGCCTCCAGCACGGTTGAACCCGTGTTGGGCGCGGCCGTCAGCGTGACCGGTTGCGAAGAGCTGGAACTCGTTCCCGAGGCGGGCGATGGCGTCAGCCACGTGGTCCCGGTCGAGACGCTCCACGTACATCCCGTGCCGACAAATGACAGGTTCAGGGTGCCGGTTCCGCCCGCCGGCTCGATAAAGTAAACATCTCCGCTCGCGGTAACGTTAAATGAGTAAAAGCCGCTGCCACCCGATATCGAGCCGGATGTGCATTGTGCTTGCATTTGGGAACAACAGCCGAGGATCAACCCAAACAGGGCCAAGGTCTGGCTCGCTCTAACAACGCCGCTCATCATCTGTCAACATCCCTCCGTCAAATCGAAACACGAATACTGAAGTTGGAGCCGTATGCGTGGTCTTACAGCCTGGTCCATGACATCGTCACGTCCATCGTCACAGGCTCCGCGCCCCTGATTAGAGATCCCCGCCGGGGTTATGAACCTGTGCGCCTCCGTTGGCCGCTCCGTTCATGATACCCCATTGGCGGCGCGCGTGGAGGTTTGCTGGTTTCCGCCAAACGAGAGGGAGGGCGCGCTCCGTGAGGTCCTGCCTGGGGGTGGCGGGCTGCGGTTCGCCGGCCTAACGCCGGCTGGGCCCGTCTCGGCGCAGGGTATGCCGGCGGCGTTGGCGCGCAGTATAAGCTGGCGTCATAACACAGTGATCCACTGGATGAGGTTGTGCTTTTAAACTCCCTGAAAAAAGGCCGCTAAACAGAAATGCTCACCCCGAAGGGTGAGCATTTTATCCCCCCTGTTCTACCAGGAGGTGATGTTCGATGGGAGAATCAGTTTCGACGGAATCGCAATCCGCCAAAAACTTTTGTAGTTGGATCTTATTTCCCCGCGGCCTCCAAGTCAAGAAGAAATCCGGCCCGTTTTTTGCGGCTGTAAGCTACTCGTATGCCCCAACTTGCAGCACTGCGCGAAATCTTACAGCGGTAGCGGAAAGGCGGAAAAGGGCGCGGAGCAACCTGAGGATTTCTGTCCAATATGCACATATCAGGCGACTTGTAAAAACGACATGGGAATCAGTCGAGGTGCAGGCTGATCATGACTTCGGGCTCCTCGCCGTGGCGAATCCAGCGCATGAAAACCCGGGTTGCGCCCAGCAACAGCCCCGATAAAATCGCGAACAAAAGCAGTATCCCGATGAGTTTAAAGATGGTTAAGAGGAGGTTGCCTGGGTTGTCGCGCTGGGTGGGAACGTACTCATCGCGGGTGACTTCCGCCTGCCAGCGGACCCGCGCCAACAAGCTCTCCGCCATGTCGCGGTCGGCTGGGCTGAGCAGTACCGCAATCAGCGGTCCGCTGCGTTTGACCATGGCGCCGGGCGTTTGCTCGAACTCGGACACCTTCTGCCGGGCGATCTGCGGCGACGGGTAATTGAAGATCGCCATGGTCAAGGCGCCTTTCGGGCTGCGGAAAACTCCCAGTTGCGCTTCGGCATCCAGGTGGAAGCCGGCCACGGAAGGCGCGATGCCGGGGAAGAAGCGGGCCAGGCTGGCAGGGCCGGTGATATAGCGCTCGCTATTAGGCACCCGGCCTTCCGTGGGCAAATAGCCGGGCAAAAGGGGCAGTGCAGTGGTGTCCAAGTTTTTGAGCGACTCGAGGCAAGCCGCCAGCTCATCGGCGGCCGGTTGGTAGCCGGCGAATTGAATGAGGTACTGGCCCATGGCAACCAGCGCGCCATCTTTGGTAATCGCCGCGAGCCGAGCCAGCCTGGATGGCATGGCGTTTTCGGGACGCTGCCAGTCGAAAGCGGCCAGCGCGGCAGTGGGGTCGCCCAGTTGCCAGGCGGTTACCGTGAAGCTGGCTCGATCCGCTTTGTACGTGGCCGCTTCCCAGGTCTTGAGGCCGTACTCGTCCCAAACCGCGCGATCCGTCAGGGCAGGCTGGTGCTCGCCGGCGCGGTGCGCGGCGCCGATGGTGTCGGGAAGCATGGAAGCGGCGAGCAGGCAGGGAGCAACCAGCAGGGCCAGGATAGAACGCATACGTTTATTAGACGCCAAAACGGGGCGGCTGAGGTACTCTGACCGGCGATGGCATCCGCCCAAGCAGTCGATGGCCCTCCGCATGGCGGGCGATCGGGTTCAGCGTTTGCGATGCAGCGTGCGATCATAGTGTGTCCCCAATGGCGGAGGAAGCGGAGAGACAGGAGTGGTTGGCGGCGGCGCGCGCTGCGATGGAGATTGAGGCCGCCGCGGTGAGGCAGGCGGCGGCGCGTCTGGATGGCGCGCTGGTGCGCGCGGTGGAGCTGATTCTGGCGCATCCCGGCAAGGTGGTGGTCACGGGGATGGGCAAATCGGGACATGTGGCGCGCAAGCTGGTGGCGACGCTTTCGAGCACCGGCACGCCGGCCGTCTTCCTGCATCCGGCGGAAGCCGCGCACGGCGACCTGGGCATCTACACGCCGGGCGATCCCACGGTGCTGGTGTCGAAGAACGGCAGCTCGGCCGAACTGATTTCACTGGTCCCGCTGCTGCGCGACTTCCATTCGCCGCTGATCGGCATTCTGGGCGCGGCCTTGTCGCCGCTGGCTGCGCTGGTGGATGTGCTGCTCGATGCCTCAGTGGAGCGCGAAGCCGACCCGCACAACCTGGCGCCCACCGCGAGCGCAATGGCGGCGCAGGCCGTGGGCGACGCGCTGGCTGTGGCATTGATGAGCGCGCGCGGGTTCACTCCCGAGCAGTTCGGCCGCTACCATCCGGGCGGCCAGTTGGGGCGGAATCTGCGAATCTCGGTGCGGCAGGCCATGCATGGCGCCGGGGAAGCCGTGATGCTGCCGCCGGAGACCTCATTGAAAGAGGTGATTATCGCCATGACGCGCCAGCCGCTGGGCGGGTCGTGCGTGGTCACTCCCGACGGCCGGCTGGCGGGCTTCATTACCGATGGCGACTTGCGGCGCGCCCTGGCGCATCACGACGACATACGCGGCCTGCGGGCAGCCGACATCATGACCGCGAGCCCGGTGACCATCGGTCCCGACGCCAGCCTGGCCGCCGCGCTCGAGCGGATGGAGCGGCGCGCATCACAAATCTCCGTGCTGCCGGTGGTGGACGGCGAAGGCCGCGCGCTGGGCATTCTGCGCCTGCATGACGTCTACCTGGGATTCCGCGGCACGGCACCGGCGGGAAGCTGACCGGCGCTGCTGCGGCTGCCACGCTTTTACCAAGGCCATGTATTCTGGAACAACAGCCCTTATGCAAACCTCCAAACGACGATGGACGATGGCCGGCCTGGGATTCGCGGCATGCCTCGCGATGCCGCTGACGAGCCTGCTGGCGCAGACGGCTCCTCCCAAACCGGCGCCCGATACGCTGATTCTGAACGACGATGAGAAGCTGGTGGGACACTTTGTGCGCTCCAACGGCGGCGACCTGAAGTTCAAGAGCGACCTGCTGGGGGAGGTGACCATTCCCTGGAGCAAAGTGAAAGAATTGCACGCGGGCGGCACCTACACGGTGGTCGGCAAAGACATCCGGCTGGGCCGGCGGTCCGACACCTCGAAGCTGCCCAAAGGCAGTCTCGCGGCCACGGCGAAGGAAATCAACGTCAGCGCCGCGCCGGCTGCAGCACCGGCGACAGTTGCGGTGGCGGACGCGGCGCATGTCATCGAAACGAGTGAGTTCGAGCAGCAGGTGATGCACAACCCGGGCCTGGGGGAAAACTGGACCGGCTCGATCAACGCCGGAGCTACTCTGGTGGAGGCCACCCAGCAAAGCCGCACGTTCAGCGGCGGCTTCGCCCTGGTGCGCGCGGTGCCGATCGAAGCGTGGCTCGATCCGCGCGACCGCACCATCGTGGATTTCAACTTCGCCAGTGGTGTCGTCAAGCAGCCGGGCGTCGCCGATGTCAAGACCGACATTCTCCACGCCGATCTGGAGCGCGACGAATACTTCTCCACGCACCGCTTCTATGGATTCGCGCAGGCGTCCTTCGATCACAACTACTCGCAGGGCCTGGATCTGGGAGCGCAGTTCGGCGGCGGAATCGGCTGGACTGTGGTGAAGAGCGCGGCGAACGTGCTGGACGCCAAGGCCAGCATGACTTATCTGCATCAGAGCTTCAATGCTTCGTCGAGCCCGGACACGGGCCTGGCGGCCTCGAATTTTGCGGAAGCTTTCACCCACAAATTCCCGCATGGCGTGGTGCTGGCGCAGACGGCATCGGCGACGCCCACCTGGAACGAGACCAGCGACTGGCTGGCGAACGCTTCCATCACGCTGACCGTGCCCGCGTACAAACGGCTCAACATTTCGCTGGGCGCTTCCGATAGCTACCTCAACAACCCTCCGCCCAGCTTTCGTAAGAATTCCTTTCAGTTAACCACCGGGCTGACGTACACGCTGAAATAGGGGCGGCGCCGGCGATCTGGCAGGACCGGCCGCGCCTGAAGAAAACCGGCCGCAAAAGGCCGCCGGCGTTACCGCGGCGCTCATCTCAGCGGACGGCGATTTCGCCGAAGGCGAGGCCCAGTTCGCGCGGGTCGCCGGGAGCGTGGAACGCACGGCTGACTTC
>Ga0335078_10002170_pt1 | contig 29741 bp, 24 predicted proteins | sample Lox_Sample_32_FD_206711 | JGI IMG/M metagenome (GOLD analysis project Ga0335078, IMG submission 206711) | Soil microbial communities from Loxahatchee National Wildlife Refuge, Florida, United States - Lox_Sample_3.2 | ecosystem: Environmental > Terrestrial > Soil > Wetlands | place: USA...
GAGATGGCCGACCGGCCGGGGATTCGTCCCCGGTTCGGCTTACATCTCTATAGTGTTTCGGCGGCCATAGCGAAGGGGAAACACCCGGTCCCATTCCGAACCCGGAAGTTAAGCCCTTCAGCGCCGATGGTACTGCGTGGGGGACCGCGTGGGAGAGTAGGACGCCGCCGGGCATAATTGAGAGAGGCTGCTCCCCTATAGGGTTGAGCAGCCTCTTTCGTTTTATGTGCGGGGCTTGGACGTGCCCCCGGGCGCGTCGCGTGGCATCCGGTCCGCGTGGGCCGGGCTGGCCCGGCCCGGCGTTTTCATGGAAGGGTGGCACCGTGACCGAATGGCGGGGTGGGCCGCGGCCTGCGCAGCGGCGCCGGCCGGATGCGCCGCGCTGGGCGCGCAGCGCATCCGCCCAGGGCAGGCGGCGCACCGACGAGCCGGACGGCCGCGGGCGCGGTGGGGACACGGGTGCAGGAAGCCGTGGCGCTCCCCGAGCCCGCAGCACCGGTGAGGGCCGTGGCCCCGCCGGCGCCCGCGGTGCGGGTAACGCCCGCGGTACCGGTGGTGCTGCCGGAGCGCGCGGTACGGGCGCCCCCCGGGGTACGGGCGCCCCCCGGGGTACGGGCGCCCCCCGGGGTACGGGCGCCCCCCGGGGCACGGGCGGTACGCGTGCTGCTGGCACCGACCGCGGAGACAACACGGGCCGCGGGACCAGCGGCGGCCATAGGGACAGCGCCGTCCGTAGCGACCGCGGCATCCGAAAAGACGGCCCCGGCCGCGGGGACAGCGCCGGCCGCGGCGCGGATTCTGGCGGCGCCTCGTCCCGGGGCCCGGGCATGCGGGGCGCGGCCGCCCGGGGCGGTGGCACAAGTCGTGCCTACGTTCGCGGAACGCCCGGCGGCGCGCCGTCTAATCCGGACGCACCTGCCAGCCGCGGCGGGCCCCGTGCCGGCGGCGCGCCCCGCGTAGGCGGCGCGCCTCGCGTAGGCGGCGGGCCTCGTGCGGCCGGCGGACCGGGTGCCGGTGGCGCCCGTGCGGCCGGTGGCGCCCGTGCGGCGGGTGACGCCCGTGCGGCGGGTGGACCTGGTGGAGACGGCGGGCCCCGGGCTGGCGGCGGACCGCGCCCGTACAGGGCGAGCCGCGACACCCCGGGCCGCGGCGGTGCGCCGCGTGCCGGGCGTTCCCGCGAGCAAGGCGATCAGCCCGACCGCAGGGGTGGTTCGGGCGGCCCCGGACATGGTGCCGGCCCCGGTTCCGGTCATGCCCAGCGGGGCGCTTACCCCGGCCGTGGCGCGGGCGCTGGCCGCCCCGACCGCGCTGGTGCGCCGCGAACGGGCGGCCCCGACCGAACGGGCGGCCCCGACCGTACCGGCGGCCCCGACCGTACCGGGTCCGGCCGCGGCGGCACCCCCCGTCCGGGCCGCCCCAGCCGTCCCGGCCGTGCCGGCCGCAGCAACGCTCCCCGCCCGGGCCGTCCCGGCCATACCGACCGCGGCGGCGCTTCCCGCCCGGCCCCCCGGGCCGACCGCGCCGGGGCCCCGCCCGTGCCGGGGGACGTGACCGCCGACCAGCTGGAACCGGCGGCCCGGGCCGAGCTGCGGACCCTGCCTGCCGACCTCGCCGACAGCGTGGCCCAGCGACTGGTGGCCGCGGAACTGGAGGAGGACCCCGAACGTGCCTACGCCCACGCGCGCACGGCGCGGGGGCTCGCCGCGCGGGTGGGCATCGTCCGCGAGGCGGCCGGGATCGCCGCCTACAGGACCGGGCGATGGGCCGAGGCCCTCTCTGAGCTGCGCGCGGCGCGGCGGCTCACCGGCCGGGAGGTCTACCTGCCGATGATGGCGGACGCGGAACGCGCCCTCGGCCGGCTCGACCGGGCGCTGGCGCTGGCGCACAGCCCCGAGGCGGCCGCGCTGGACCGCGCCGCGCGGATCGAGCTGTTGATCGTGGAGTCCGGCATCCGCCGGGACCAGGGCAGCCCGGGGGCGGCCGTGGTCGGGCTCCAGGTGCCCGAGCTCACCGACGGGCGGGTCCGGCCCTGGTCCGCCGCGCTGTTCTACGCCTACGCCGACGCCCTGCTGGAGGCGGGCCGGGCGGAGGAGGCCCGGGACTGGTTCGCGCGGGCCGCCGACGCCGACCTGGACGGGGAGACCGACGCCGCCGAACGGCTCCAGGACCTTGACGGGATCCGGCTGGAAGACCTCGACCCCGCCGGCGACGCGGAGCCCGGCCCGGACGCCGGCCCGCCCGCGTAAGCCACGCCCGCGAGGCTGGAGCGCGGCGGGCCGGCCGGCAGCGCCCGGAGTGCGTCCCCGCCGGGCCATTCGCTGAAACGCTGCCCGCAACCGGGCTCCCGCCGGCCCCGCCGCGCGCCGGCGGGCTCAGGGGCGGGGCGCGGGCTGGCCGACCTTGTCCAGCCAGTGCATGATGCCGCTGACGTTGGCTTCCGTGCTGGTCAGCGTCAGCAGCTTGCCGCCGGCGCTGTCATCGTCGTAATCGTCCCCGGCGTCCCGCAGTCCCGCGTAGCGGTCCTTGGTCCGCTCGTGCACCATGGCGACCGCGTGGTCCAGGTCCAGGCCCGCCCGGTGCGCCTTCCGCGTCTCCTCCACCCAGACCCTGATCTCCTCGGCCGAGCGTTCCAGCGCCTGCTCGACCGCGGCGAGCGGCCCGTAGTGGCTGAACAGCAGGCGCTGTGCCCCTAGCGAGCCGAACAGCCGCACCGACCCGAGCGCGACGTCCAGGTCGAAGTCCGGCGGCGGCGTGGCCGCCCGCAGGTCGCCGGTTTCCGGCAGGTAGACCCCGGCCGCGTCGCCCACGTACAGGTCGCCGCTGGCCGAGTCGAGCAGGCCGACGTGATGCTTGGCGTGCCCCGGCGAATAGTGACTGTCCAGCCGGCGGCCACCGCCCAGGTCAACGACGCCGGTTTCCTCCACGGCCTCGATCCGTTCGGCGGGCGTCGGCGCCAGCCTCCCGAACAGCGAATCCAGCGCCTCGCCGTAGACCATCCGCGCGCTGGCCATCAGGCGCGACGGGTCGGCGAGGTGCCGCGCGCCCTTGGTGTGCACGACCACCCGCGCGGCCGGGAACATCCGCGCGATGTCGCCGACCCCGCCCGCGTGATCCAGGTGGATGTGCGTGACCACCACCGTGGCCAGGTCCTGCGGGCCCACGCCAAGTGAGGCGAGCGCGTCCCGGACGACCGGCGCCGACGGCGCGGTGCCCGTTTCCACCAGGCACGGCCGGTCCGACCGGATCAAATAGCCGGCGGTGATGCCGCGGAAGCCGGCCATCCGGGTGTCGATCTCGAACACGTCGTGCCCCAGCGCGGTGATCCCCGGGGTGGCCCCGGCTTCGGCCCCGGCCCCGCCGCCCGTCGTGCCCGCTTCGTCGGTCATCGGGCCATTGTCGCAGAACAGCCGGCCCGCCCCCGGGTCAGGACGCGGCGAAGGACCGCATCACCAGCCCAGTACGCGGCTTCGGGCCGAACGACGTCGACTTGCGCGGCATCCGCTCGCCGTTCTCGGCGACCGCGCGGACGTCCGCAGCCGTCGCCGGGTTGCAGATCACCGCGGTGCCGCGGGCCTGCCGGGCCGCCTCCACCGCCGCGGCGGCGTCGCCCGGCACCACGATCACGTCCGGTTCGGCGTCCCGCAGACCCCAGGCGCTCTGGATGAGCAGTTCGCCCGATCCGCGGCGGGTACGCCGCCAAGTCGACCAGGAACGCCAGCCCGTAATCCCATGGGCCGGCCGCCCGCCCGGACGCCCGCTCGCGGTCCTGCATCTCCCGGTAGGCGGCGTACCGGTGGTGCCCGTCGGCGATCAGCGCGCTGCGCGCCGCAAGGTCGGCGGCGATCACCGCGTGCTCGGCCGGGTCGGCCAGCGCCCACACCCGGTGCCGCATGCCGTCATCGGTCACCCCGCACAGCAGCGGCTCCCGGCCCGCCGCCGCCTGATCCAGCAGGCGGGCCGCGCCGCCGGCCCCCCCGCCGCCCGCAGCGGAGTCATACAGCAGGAAGATCGGCTCCAGGTTCGCCTGCGTCGCCTCCATCAGCTCCCGCCTGCCGCGCACCGGCCCGGGCATGACGTCTTCGTGCGGCAGCACGGTGGGCGAGCCGGGCGGAACCAGCCGGAGGGCACCGACCAGCCCGCGCTGAACGGCCTCCCATCGGGAAGTTCCGGGCCAGCCGGGCAAAGCGGGAGTACCGTCACCCGGGGCGGGCAGGCTCTGCTCGTAGGCGTACAGGGCGGGCCGCGGATCCCGCACCAGCACGCCCGAGGCCAGCCAGTCGCGCAGGTCCCGCGCGGCCAGCCGGCCGGCCTCGGGGCCACCCGCCGGTTGCGCGGATCCGGCCCCGGGCAGGATCAGGCGGACAACGTTGTGTGGCTCCGCGGCCAGCAGACGCTCCACGGTGCCCGGGCCGATGACGTCATACGGTGGTGAGGTGACGTTCGCGATCCCGCTCACCCGGTCGGCGGCGTAGCGAACCCCGCGGAACGGCGCCAGCGCGAGGCCGTGCGCTTCGGGCGCTGGCTGAGGGTCGGAGGGAAGGGTCTGCACACATGTCAGAAGGTCCAAACGGTAATCAGGATTCCCGGCCGGGCGGCGCAGGGCCTGATCATTCCGGCGGGACGGGCGCCGGCGGCCGTCCCGGCGCCGGGGAATCAGCGAGGGAACCAGCCGGGGAATCAGAGGCGCCGCCGCAGGGTGATCCGCACGCCTGGTACCAGCGTGGCCTGGAGCTGCTGAGCCGCGGCAGCCCGGCCGCGGCCGCCCAGATCCTGCAGCGCGCCGCGGCGGCCGAGCCCGGCTCCCGCAGCGTCCGGGAGGCGCTGGCCCGGGCGCAGTTCGACGCGCGCCGCTACACCGAGGCGGCCGACAACTTCCGGCTGATCGTCGAGGCCAGCCCCACCGACGACTACGCGCACTTCGGGCTGGGCCTGTCGCTGGCCCGGTCCGGGGATCCCGCGTCCGCCGCCGAGTACCTGGCGCTGGCCGTGGCCATGCGGCCCGATGCGCAGCACTACGCGAATGCCCTGCTCGCCGTGCGCGCTACGCTGCACTCGCAGCACGCCGACCGCGGGGAGGACGATTGAGCCAGCAGGCCAGCCCGGCCAGCGCGGCCGGCCCGGCCAGCCGGGCCGGCTCCGCCGGCGCCGGGAACCGGGCCCTGCCCCGGGCCAGCGAGCAGCCGCTGTGCCGGGCCTACGACGTCGCCCTGCTGGACCTCGACGGCGTGGTCTACGTGGGTAGCGCCCCGATCCCTGGCGCGAGCCAGGCGCTGCGCAAGGCGGGCGGCGAGGGCATGCGGCTGGCTTACGTCACCAACAACGCGTTCCGCACGCCCGCCGCGGTCGCGCAGATCCTCACCGGCTTCGGTATCGCCGCCGCACCCGAGGACGTCGTCACCTCCGCCCAGGCCGCCGCGCGGCTGCTGGCCAGCACGCTGCCCAAAGGCTCGGCGGTGCTGGTGGTGGGCGGCACCGGGCTCCGGCTGGCGGTGCGCGAACGCGGGCTGCGGCCGGTGTCCACCGCGCTGGACCGGCCCGCGGCGGTCGTCCAGGGGTACGCGCCCGGCATCAGCTACCCGCTGCTGGCCCAGGGCGGCCTCGCCGTCGCGGCGGGTGCCCTGTTCGTCGGCACCAACGCGGACAGGACGCTGCCCGGGCCGCACGGCCGTCAGCCCGGGAACGGGTCCCTGCTCCAGGTCATCAGCACCGCCACCGGAAAGCAGCCGCTGATCGCGGGCAAGCCCGAGCCGCCGCTGCATGAGGAGTCGGTGGCCCGCACCGGGGCCCGTCACCCGCTCGTGGTCGGCGACCGGCTGGACACCGACATCGAGGCCGCGCAGCGGGTCGACGCGGACAGCCTGCTGGTGCTGACCGGCGTCACCGGCCCCGCCGAGGCCCTGCTCGCGCCGCCGCACCAGCGCCCCACCTACCTCGCCGAGGACCTGTCCGGCCTGTCCGAGCCGCAGCCCGCAGTCAGCTCCGGCCCGGACGGGTTCGGCTGCGGCGGCTGGACCGCTCGCTGGGCCGGCGATGGCGGCCCGCTGGAGCTGTCCGGCCGGGGGACCAGGATCGACGGCCTGCGCGCCCTGTGCGCCGCCGCCTGGTCCCGTGACGGCGCCACCGCCGGCAACACCGAGCAGGCCCTGCGGACCCTCGACGGCTCCGCCTCCTGATCCGCACACGCCGCATCGAACGCCGCCACGTCGCCGGGAGGGCGGGCCTCGACGGCGGCGGGCAGCGTCGCGACGGCCACCGCTGCGGCCCGCTCGGCGTCGGCTGGCATGCGGCTGGCGATGCGCGGCTCGTCATGGTTCTCCAGGAAGCGCATCAGCTTGGACTGGCAGCTCAGGGTCGGCACGCTCAACCGGCGGGTGATGCGGGAATGTCGCGCGGCGGGCTGGTTCCGGCGCCCGCCTGGTTGACGGAAGGCTGGCCAGTGGCGGTCCATTCGGCGCCGGTTTCCTGCCGGAAGGCGGCGACGGCGGATTCGATGGTGGGGAAGAAGTGGCGTGGGTTGATGGTGCGGGTGAGCCCGTAGCGTTCTATCTTGTCCCGCACCGGGTCTTTGAGTTCGGCGAATACCAGGCTGGTGCCCTGGGCGTTCAGTGCCTCGTCCAGGTCCTCCAGCACGTCGGACGCGGTGGTATCCACGTCGGTCATCGGCTCGGCCGCGATGAGGATCCAGGTGGGCTTGGGTTCAGATCTGGCGAGCCGTCGTACCTGATCGCGGAACGTCTTGGCGTTGGCGAAGAACAGCGGGGCGTCGAATCGGTAGATCACCAGGCCGGGCAGGTGCTGGGCCTGCGGGTGGGTGCGCACGTCCTGGTGGCCTTCCAGCCCTTCGGACCGCCCGAGTTCGGTGTCGTAGGGCCTCCAGGCACGGCGGAAGACGTTGAGGATGGACAGCGCGACCGCGATCGCGATCCCGGGCAGTACGCCGAGCAGCGCGACGCCGAGGAACGCCGCGATCGACAGCAGGAACTCCGCTTTGCGCTGCCGCCAGAGCCGGGCTGTTCCCGGGATGTCGGCCAGAGACAGCGACGCGGTGATCACCACGGCGGCCAGCGCGGGCTGGGGCAGGTTCCGGAACAGGCCCGGGATCAGCACGATCATCAGGATGATCAGAGCCGCCCCGGTGACCCCGGTGAGCTGGGTCTTGGCGCCGGATCGTTCGGCCACCGCGGTCCGTGACCCGCTGGTGCTGACCGGGAATCCCTGGAACAAACCCGCGGCCAGGTTCGCCGCGCCGATGCCGATCATCTCCTGGTTGCCGCGGACCTCCTGCCCGGTGCGGGCGGCGAACGCCGACGCGGTGGAAATCGTGTCGGCCAGGGAGACCAGCGCGATGCCCAGCGCTCCGGCGAACAGCGGCCCGAGGTCGGCCAGGCGGACGTGCGGGATGGTCAGCGGCGGGAACCCCTTGGGCAGCACCCCGACCAGGCTGACCCCGTGATCGGCCAGGCTGAAGACCGTCGTGGCCGCGATCGCGAGTACCACCATGACCAGCACGGCCGGGACTTTCGGCAGCCAGCGTTGCAGCACCAGGATCAGCACGATCCCGGCGATCCCGACCACGGCCGCGGCGGCGACGGCCTCGCCGTGAGCCAGTCCCTTGACAAAGCCGGTGACCTCGTGGATCAGGCCCTCGGCGCTGACCTTGAACCCGAACAGCTTGGGTAGCTGGCCGACCAGGATGGTCAGCGCCAGGCCGTTCATGTAGCCGATCATCGTCGGCTTGGAGATCAGGTCGGCGATGAAGCCGAGCTTGGCCACGGCCCCCAGGATCATGATCGCCGCGACCATGAGGGCGAGCATCGACGCCAGCGCGATCGCCCGCTTGGGATCGCCGCCGGCGCCGGCCAACGGCAGGATCGTCGCGGCGATCATCGGCCCGAGCGAGGAATCCGGGCCCAGCACCAGGATCCGCGACGGGCCGAACACCGCATAACCGAGCAGGCACAAGATCGAGGTGTACAGGCCGGTGATCGGCGGCAGCCCCGCCAGCTCCGCATACGCCATACCCTGCGGAACCAGCAAAGTCGTGAGCACAACCCCCGCGATGACGTCCCTGGCCAGCCACCCCCGCCGGTAGGACCTGACCGCCTGGAGGCCGGGCAACCAGCTGAACGCAGACACCATGCCCCGGCCGTGGCCGATCATTGCAGGGCGAGCAGATGGGACTGCCACGGTCCCAGGTCGACGAACAGCCCGGGGGAGGCCAGCTCGCCGCCGTCTCGCTCGAACACATTCGGCCCGAGGATGTCGGTGAGCCGCCAGCCGCGGCCGGGCAGATCCGGCCAGTCCAGCCGGATGCGCGCTTGGGCCGGCTGCCCGGACAGGTTGACCACGACCAGGTGCCGGCCAGCGCCGTGGCCCCCGGCCCAGGACCATGCGATCAGGTTGCGGCAGGACTGGTTGTCGGGCCAGCCGCTGGCCTGCAGCAGCCGCCATGCGCCTGTCCGCACCTGGTGACCGTCGATGGCGGCCAGCAGGCGGCGGTACCAGCCGGCCAGATCACGGTCCGGCGGCTCATCGGGGCGGCGCGACAAGAACACCGGTGGCCGCACCGCGCGGCCCTCGAACTGTCCCTCATGCCACAAGGTCGCGCCGGGCAGCGTGGCGATGGCCACCGCCGCGGCCCGCTCGGCGCCGCCCGGAAGGCGGCTGGCGATGCGGGGCTCGTCGTGATTTTCCAGGAAGCGCACCAGCTTGGACTGGTAACTCAGGTCGGCGCGCAGGTGGTCGCGGACGGCGGACGCGTCCTGGCTGATAATCCGGTCATAGAGCCGCTTGTCATAGCAGAAGTCGAAGCCGTGCTGCTGAAGCTCCCACTCCTTGTCCCAGTAGGCTTCGGCGATCATCACCGTGTCCGGGTGCCGGGCGCGCAACGCGGCCAGCATGGCCGGCCAGAACTCCAGGGCCGGCTCGGGCCCGGCCCGGCCGCCCCAGGTCGCGGCGAAGATGCGGTTGATCATCAGCATGGCCATGTCGCAGCGGATTCCGTCGCACTGGCTGGCGATGTCCGCGAGCATGCCGGCCGTCGCGGCGCGCATCGCGGGAGAGAATGCGTTGAGCTGCACGACATCGGGCCACGGCGGGAAGTACGGGTCGCGGCCATGGGCCAGCACCTGCCCGGCAGCGTCCATCCACGCCGCCGGGTCGGCCTTGATGTCGTCCTTATCGCCGCGGACGAACAGCTCCGGGCGGCTGCTCACCCAGGGGTGGTCCGGGGCGACGTGGTTGGGCACGTAGTCCAGGATCAGCCGCGCGCCGCGCGCAGCCAGGGCGGCCCGCGCCACGGCCAGCGCATCGGGGCCGCCGAAGACCGCGTCAGCCACGTAGCGGCGCACGCAGTACGGCGATCCGATGACATCACTGCGCCGCACGTCCGGCAGCGCCTCGGTGAACGAGGCCTGCAGCTCGGCGTTGGCGTTCGCCAGCGCCAGCCCGGCCGGGCTTCGCTCCCATACGCCCATCAGCCAGACGGCGTTCACCCCGGCCGGGACGGCCGCATCCCAGTCCGCAGCCGCCACATCGGCCAAGGTGACCGGCCGTCCGCCCGCCCGGCCCAGCTCGTCCAGCCACACGGCGGTGTTGATCTCGTAGATCACCGGCTGGTCCGGCCACCCGGTCATGGCGCCGTCCCCGTTCGCCGGCCCGCTGCCGCCGGCCTGATCAGCAGATCCTCCGGCGCCGCTTTCGCGTATTCGACTACGGCATCGAAATACCGGTTCTGGTCGAAAATCCCGGTATCGAGCAGCTCGTATCCGGGATCTGACTTCCCCGGCGCCGCGTTGACCGCGATCAGGTCCGCATAGGGAAACTCGGCCTTCGGATACTTGTAGGGCATTCTCAGGTACGACGAGGTGGGTGCCGCGTCGCGATAGAAGGAGCATTCCCTGACGTCTTCGCCCTGGTTGCCCTCGCCGTTCGTGAGGCTGAGCAACCGCTCTTCCAGGATCGGATCGCGCCCATTCCACAAGCCCAGCGCCAGGCACGGCTGCTGGCTGCCGTCGCTGACGCCGGCCAGCCCGTCTTCCCCCCAGCGGTAGGCACGGGAGCGGGCCTGTTCATGGGGAAAGTACGACCACGTGTTGTCGCCGCTGCCGCAGTCCTCCCGTGCCGTGCCCCACTGCCGCTCACTGAGATACGGGCCCCAGCGCCGACGGGGAACCCTGCCCGTATCCGCCTCGTCCAGTCGCAGTCGCTCCGCGCTGACCATGGTGTTCCGCCTTTCCGCTGCCGGATCGACGGCATCCCTCCCTGACGCCGGTGCCCGGAGATCACTCGCCGGGCTGTCAGTGTCCATCCGGGGGAGCCTGCGCCGCATCACCCTGGCCGGGGTGAAGCTACGTCGGCACATTCGCTGCCGTTGCGCCGGCCGCGAGTGGTGACCGCTACACAGCTTGGCAGATCAGGCGCACCACTTCCAGTTCGAGTCGTGGCCGTCCGCTGCACCAGATCAAGGAGCCCTCTGGGGGATCGTGCAACGGATCATCGGACTGGGGCTGGAGGTAATCCACTTGCGCCTCGTGCCACCATCACCAGCGCCATCAGGAGAAGGGCGCGCAGACCACCGATGATCAGTCCGCGGTGGCGGTGACGTCACGCCGGTGATGGCCCGAACAGGATCGCGCTGAGGACGATTACCCCGGCCGACGGGAGGCTGCTGCGGGCTGCGAGGCTGGAGGTCGCGGAGTCCGCGCTGACGGGAGGAGAGCCTGCCCGTCTCCGAGGGCACCGAGGCCGTCGGGGGGCCAGTACCCCGTGGGGGACCGGACCGACATGGTGTACATGAACACCGACGTCACCAGGGGTACGCCCCGGTCCGGTCCCCGGCGGCCACTCAGTATGCGAGGCTGCTCATTCGCGTCGTCCGTCCCCTTCGGTGCCGAAGGTCGCGCCTGGCAAGGGCCCGGCAAGTCCGATACCGGTCAAGGTCATGCCGATCAGCGGGCTGAATCCCAGGTTCCTGGCGCCGTGGTGCCCGCCTGGACCGTGAGGTCACATGTCGCCGCGCGGCCGTGAGGTGGATCTCGGCGCGTGCAGGGCGCGCTTCCAGCCGCCCGGACCGGACGCCGCCCTCGCCGTTCCCAAGGGTCTCGCCCCGAAGGTTTGCCGTGCCCGTTTGACAAGCGCGGCCGGGATGCGCTGTCCTTAAGAGTGTGGACGACCGCATCTGGATGCCCCGCCGCAGCGACGTACGCCGCGCGGCGACGGGCGCTTGCGGCCACTGTCTTTCCTGTTGTTGTCGCTGACGGCGGTCTGCCGCGCTGACCCTGTGATCGGCTGCCCTGGCTAGGGCGGTTCCGGCTGGTCGGTCCTGGCTCACGCCGTCGCCGGGTGGTCACGCCCCGGCACCCCGGCGCGGCCGGGATTCCCTGTGGACGACACACCGAAGGACCGACTTCCGTGAACCTCGACACTTCCGTAGCCCCGGAGATCGCCCAGCTTATGGGTTTCATGGCCCCGGGCCCAGCCGGCCCGCAGCCCGCGCCGGCCGCGGTGCCCACGGTGGGCGAGCTGGCCCGCCAGCTCCGGCTGATCACCGGCGCTCCCGAACGCTGGTGGCATCTGGCCCGCTTCGATCCCGACCGGGCCGTGCGCGTCAGCATCCCCGCCGGCGGCCCGGCGGAGATGCGGCTGATGATCATCCCGCCCGCGGGCCCCGGCGCGCAGGTGCACGGGGCATGGACCCTGGACGGGGGCGAATGCGGCTGCGAGGTGGTCACCGTGGTGGCCGGTGAGGTGACCGAGCGCGCGATCGGGGACTGCGGGGTCGCGACGTCGCCGCTGCTGCCCGGGAAGATCAGGGTGCACGGCAGCGGCCAGCTGCACGAGGTCAGCAACCGCGGCGGCGGCTACACGGTGAGCCTGCACGCCCGCGCCCCGCGCTGAGGGCGCGGTGCCGGGGGCGGAGATCAGGCATCCGGCTGGCCGCGTGATCAGCCACGGGGCGCACGCGCAAATCACCCTCAAGGCCGATGCCATATGACATCTGTCATGTCAGGCTGTGGATGGACGGCATTGCGCCGCCGGGGCCTAGTGTGGATACCGTGGCGGGCGCCCGGCTGCCGGCGCTCCCGCGAGAGACTCTCTACGCCCGGCCACCCCGGGTGTCTGCTCTGGGGCATGAAGGGACCACTACATGATTGAGGTACGGGGCCTCACCAAACGATATGGCGACAAGCTCGCCGTGGACGACCTGTCCTTTGCTGTCGAGCCCGGCAAGGTGACCGGGTTCCTCGGCCCGAACGGAGCCGGCAAGACCACCACGATGCGGCTGATCCTCGGCCTCGATTACCCGACCAGCGGCTCGGTCACCGTGCACGGCAAGCGGTACCGGGAGCTGGACAACCCGATGCGCGAGGTCGGCGCGCTGCTGGATGCCAAGGCCGTGCACGGCGGCCGCAGCGCCTACAACCACCTGCTGTGCCTGGCGCAGACCAACAACATCCCGAAGAAGCGGGTCGACGAGGTGCTGTCGCTGGTCGGCCTGACCGAGGTGGCCAAGAAGCGGTCCAAGGGCTTCTCGCTGGGCATGGGCCAGCGGCTCGGTATCGCCGGGACCCTGCTCGGCGACCCGTCGGTGCTGATGTTCGACGAGCCGGTCAACGGGCTGGACCCGGAAGGCATCCGCTGGATCCGGAACCTGATGAAGGCGCTGGCGGCCGAGGGCCGCACGGTGTTCGTCTCCAGCCACCTGATGTCGGAGATGGAGAACACCGCCGACGACATCATCGTGATCGGCCGCGGCAAGCTGATCGCCAGCACCACGATCGAGAAGTTCATCGCCGAGAACTCGACCGAGACGGTCCGGGTCCGCACGCCGCAGATCGACGAGCTGGCCAAGTCGGTCGCCGCGGCCGGCGGGTCGGCGACGGCCAGCGGCGACGGATTGCTGCTGGTGCAGGGCCTGCCCACCGAGCGGGTCGGCGACATCGCGTTCGAGGCGGGTGTGCGGCTGCACGAACTGGCCCAGACCCGAGCGTCCCTGGAGCAGGCCTTCATGGAGCTCACCGCGGACAGCGTCGAATACCACGCCGGCAATCAGCCGGCCGGGCCGGGGAGCCCCGGAGCGTCCGCCGGGCGGCCCGCCGCCTCATCGGACGGCGCGGCCCTGCCCGCGGCGGACGCGCCCGCGGGGGACACGGCCGCAGCGGACACGGCGCAGGCACCAGCGGGAGGGGTGAGCTGACATGGCGGCGGCTACCACCGGGGGAACCCGGCTGTCGGCACTGCCGGCCCCGTCCGGCCGCGCGGGCCTGCGGGGCACGCTGCGCTCGGAGTTCACCAAGATCCGGTCCGTGCGCTCCACGTACTGGACGATGCTGGTGCTGCTCGTGGTGTGCATCGGCATCGGCGCACTGGTCACCTCGCTGACCGCGGGGCACTGGAACTCGGCCGGGCCCGGCCAGCGGGCCGGGTTCAGCCCCACCCGCAACAGCCTGGTCGGGCTGTACTTCGGGCAGTTCGTCATCGTCGTGCTCGGCGCGCTGACCATCACGGCGGAGTACTCCACCGGGATGATCCGCACCTCGCTGACCGCGATGCCCCGGCGCGGGATCTTCTACCTGGCCAAGGCGGCCATCTTCACGGCGATCGCGCTGGTCATCGGGCTGGTCACCAGCTTCGTCGCGTTCTTCCTGGGCCAGGCCCTGCTATCCAGCGCGCACATCCAGACCACGCTGGGCGCCCCGCACGTGCTGCGCGCCGTGATCGGCGGCGGCCTGTTCATCGCGGTGACCGGCCTGTTCGCGTTCGGCATCGGCGCGCTGGTCCGGCACACCGCCGCGGCGATCAGCATCGCGATCGGCGTGCTGTTCGTGGTGCCGATCATCGTGAACTTCCTGCCCAGCTCGTGGAACGACGACATCGTGCGGTGGCTGCCATCGGAGGGCGGGCTGGCCATCTGGAACCCCAGCCAGCAGATGCACGAATGGCCGGCGTGGCCGGAGTTCGCGGTGTTCCTGGTCTACACCGCGGTGCTGCTGATCGCCGGTTTCATCCTCTTCCGCGAGCGCGACGCCTGACCACGCGCCGCGGCGGCCCGGGCCGCCGCGGCGCGTTACGGCACGGTGAGGATCTCGTGGCCGTCGTCGGTGACCACGATCGTGTGCTCGAACTGGGCTGTCCGCCTGTGGTCCTTGGTCACGACCGTCCAGTGGTCATCGAGGATGTCGTAGTCGATCGTGCCGAGCGTCAGCATCGGCTCGATCGTGAACGTCATCCCCGGCTCCATGATGAAATCGTTTCCCGGGTCGTCGTAGTGCGCCACGACCAGGCCGGAGTGGAACGTGGTGCCGATCCCGTGCCCGGTGAAGTCGCGGACCACCCCGTAGCCGAAACGGCGCGCGTAGGACTCGATGACCCGGCCGATCGCGTTCAGCGGGCGGCCGGGCGCGACGGCGCGGATGCCGCGCATCATGGCCTCGTGCGTTCGCTCGACGAGCAGCCGGGACTCCTCATCCACCTGGCCGGCGCAGAACGTCGCGTTGGTGTCGCCGTGCACGCCGCCGATGAACGCGGTGATGTCGATGTTGACGATGTCGCCGTCGCGGATCACCGTGCCGTCCGGGATGCCGTGGCAGATCACGTCGTTCAGCGAGGTGCACAGCGACTTCGGGTAGCCGCGGTAGCCCAGCGTGCTGGGGTAGGCGCCGCGGGCGACCAGGAAGTCGTGCCCGGCCTCGTCCAGCTCATCGGTGGTGACGCCGGGGGCGACGTGCCGGCCGACCTCGGCCAGCGCCTGCGCCGCGATCTTCCCGGCCACCCGCATGCGCGCGATCGTCTCCGCGTCCTTCACGTCGGGCTCGCCCAGCCGCGGGCGCTTCCTGCCCACGTACTCGGGCCGCGGGATCTGCGGGGGAACCGGGCGGAGCGCGGACGGGCCGCCCGGGTGGAGCCTGGTCGCCATACTCTGCGAGTCTAATGTGCATGGACACTGACAGCGGCAAGCACTGGTGGTACTGCATCCCGCACCGCGAGGTCGAGGGCGACGCCGGCTGCCCGGGCAAGGACCGGCTCGGCCCGTACGCGACCCGTGAGGAAGCCGCGCGCGCCCTTGAACTGGTGCAGGAGCGAAACCGGGAGTGGGACCGGCGCGGCGGCGACGACGAGTACTGACCGCGTTCGTCCGGGCCGCGCCTGCGGGTGCCCGCGGCAGAGTATCGTAAGGTGACCCGCGAGAAAGGTGCGCCGTGACGAATGACCCGCGCCGCGCGGGGCTGCCACCGGCCGCCGAGGCGCGGATGGCGGAGATCCGCCGCAGCGGCACGTGGGGGTCCGCGCTGTCCGCCGACGAGTTCACCGCCATCCGCAGCGTCGGATTCGAGCCGGCCGGGCAGGTCCTGGGCGCGGCCGTGTACAACATCGGATACACCGGCGGGTTCGGCTGCGCCGGCGCCTGGTCCGGCTACTACGGCAGCCCGTATGCCTTCAGCCCGGTCCGCTCCGTCACCCAGACGTCCAGCCGCGGCGGTGTGAACTCCTTCGCCCCGCTGGTCCAGGCGCTCTACGACGCGCGGCACACCGCGATCAACCGGATGATCGCCGAATGCGCGGCGCTGGGCGGGCACGGCGTCGTCGGCGTCAAGCTGTCCATCGGCCGCTTCCCGGCCGGCGGCATGGAGTTCAAGGCGATCGGCACCGCGGTGCGCGCGCCGGGCGCGCCGCCGCGGCGGGCCCCGTTCACCTCCGACCTGTCCGGCCAGGACTTCGCCAAGCTGATCATGCGCGGCTGGGTGCCGGCCGGCCTGGCGCTCGGCATCTCCGTCGCGGCCCGGCACGACGACTGGCTCACCGTCGGCCAGACGCGCTGGAGTTCGGGCAACGCCGAAGTCGTTGGGTACACCGATCTGGTTCACGAGGGCCGGCACGACGCCCGCGTGCAGCTCGAGCGCGAGGTCCGGCAGATCGGGGCCGAGGGCGTCGTGATCGCCGACATGCAGATGCGCGTCAGCGAACGGGAATGCCCGGTGTCCGAGGGCAGGCGTGACCACATCGTCGAGGTGACGATCATCGGCACCTCGATCGCGCGGTTCGCCCCGAGGAAGAAGCCGGAGCACGGGCGCCAGCCGAGCATTGCTGTGCTATCCCTGGACCCGCAGCGCCGGCAGGCCGCGCGGGTACGGATCTGACGATCGTAGGAGACCACGGATGACCGACCAGAACGTAACCGGGGAGCTGAGCGCGGCGGGAGTCCCGCAGGACGCCATGCGGCGCCTCGCCGAGCTGGAGCCGGGACGCGCGGGCAGCATCTTCACCTCCGACCTGTCGGTGAACGAGTTCCTGCTGGTGCGGGAGGTCGGCTTCCGCCCGGTCGGATTGGTGCTCGGCACGTCCATTTACCACGTCGGCCTGCAGATCGGCCGGTGGGGCCGCAACCAGGAACTCGACGTGCTCTCCCAGGCCATGTACCACGCGCGGGAGCTGGCGATGACCCGGATGGAGGCGGAGGCGGACGCGCTGCACGCGGACGGGATCGTCGGGGTGCGGCTGGACGTGGAGCTGAAGGAGTTCGGCAGCGACATCGCCGAGTTCATCGCGGTGGGCACGGCGGTCAAGGCCGAGCAGGGCGCCGGCGGCGGGGGCGTCAGCCAGTGGCGCAACAACAAGAACCAGCCGTTCACCTCCGACCTGTCCGGCCAGGACTTCTGGACGCTGATCCGGGCCGGGTACGCGCCGCTGGGCATGGTCATGGGTTCCTGCGTCTACCACATCGCGCACCAGCGGATGGGCAGCAAGCTCGGCAACATCGGCCGCAACGTGGAGATCCAGCAGTTCACCGAGGCCCTCTACGACGCGCGCGAGCTGGCCATGAGCCGGATGCAGGCCGAAGCGGAGGCGCTGCACGCGGAGGGCATCGTCGGGGTCCAGCTACGGCAGCACAGCCACACCTGGGGCAGCCATACCACCGAGTTCTTCGCGATCGGCACGGCCGTCCGGCCGCTGCGCGCCGACCACGTCATCGACCGCCCCACCATGGTCCTCAGCCTGGACAGCTGAGCTGCCCGCCGCCGGGAACCGGCGCTATCCCGCGGGCGGCCCGCTGACCAGGTCGAGCAGGTGGGCCAGCCGGTCCCGCACACCGCGCCGGGCCGGCCCGTCACGGTCCCCGGCCGCCGCGCTGACCAGATGCTGGGCCACCGTGAACGACACCGGCGACAGCCCGCCCTGGACCGTCAGCGTCTCGTGGGCCAGCCCGTCCAGCTCGCGATCGCCCTGCGTCAGCGCCAGGACCGTGGCGCCCACCCGGCGGGCGTCGCTGACCCGCTCCAGCAGCGGCGCGGGCGCGGTGTCCGGGGTGACCACGAACAGCGTCTCGCCGCGCCGCGCGGCTTCCAGCCGCTTCAGGCCGGCCCGCAGGTGCGGCGGCGCGTCGGCCGGCACGTTCCACCGGATCAGCGTGGGGGCCAGCGCCATGATCCCGGACAGGCGGCTCTCGTCGTCCAGGTGCGCCGCGAGATGCCACGGCTCGTCGGCCGGCGACCCGACCAGCAGCAGGCCGCCGCGCTCCCGGGCCGAGGCCCGCAGCGCGCGGGCGAACACCCGGGCCCGGTCCGGCCATCCGGTCGGCCCGAGCAGAGCCCGCAGCGCGGCCACCTCAACCCGGTTCACCCGTCCATCGTGCCCCAGCGCGCGGTCATTCGCGCGGTCATCGCGTGAGTGCGTACGGTTCATATCCGTGTGGCAGCGGCGATGCCGCCCCGGGGGCCGCCGGGCGCTTTGGTAGCGTCCTGAATCAGGTGCAGTTTGTCGCGAAGATTTGGGTGGCCGATGAAATTTGCCTGGCTGTGCAGCCACGAGGAATACCAGCCGGAAGCATTGGTCGACCAGGCGATCGCGGCCGAGGAGGCCGGGTTCGACATCGTGCTCGGCTCCGACCACTTCCATCCGTGGGTGGACGACACCTCCGCCGCCGGGTTCGTCTGGACCTGGCTGGGCGCGGTCGCGGCACGGACCCGGCGGGTGCTGCTCGGGACCGCCGTGACCTGCCCGCTGTTCCACTATCATCCCGCGCTGGTTGCGCAGATGGCGGCGACCACCGACCGGCTGTCCGGCGGCCGCCTGCTGCTCGGCGTGGGCACCGGCGAGGCCATCAACGAACGGCCGCTCGGCTACTCGTTCCCCGGGTATGCGGAGCGGCAGGCCCGCATGCAGGAGGCGCTGGAGATCATCCACCGGCTGTTCGCGGGGGAGAAGCTCAGTTTCCGCGGCGAGCACTACGTCACCGAGACCGCGCGGCTGTACTCGCCGCCGGCCGGCCGGCCGCCGGTGCTGATGGCGGCCGGCGGCCCCAAGTCGGCGGCGTTCGCCGGGGTGCACGCGGACGGCCTGATCACCAGCGTCAAGCAGCCGGGGGACACGGTGGCCAAGGTCATCGAGCCGTACCGGCACGCGGCCGCCGAGCACGACGCCGCCCAGCTCGTGCTGGCCACCCGCTGGACCGTGCTGGCCGGCAACGACGACGAGGCCTGGCAGGCGCTGTCCGCGATGCGCGGGCTGCGTGCCCCCGGCCGCCTGGAGGTGGCCGACCCGTCCGAGCTGCGCTACCGCGCCGATGAGATGGACCGGGCCGATGTGATCGGCAGCTACTCGGTGGTGCCCGACGCGGGCGCGCTGTTCGAGGCGTACCGGCCGCTGGTCACGGACGTCGGCGCGGACATGGTCTCTATCCAGGTCATGTCGCCGGACCCGATGGCCGCCATCGAGATGATCGGCAAGGAAGTGCTGCCCCAGCTCCGCGCCGCCGCCGGGTGGATTTCCCCGGCACCGCCGGGTTACTCCGCGTGTTCCGGGTAGTGCGCGCCGCGGGTGCCGGGCTCCGGGTCGAACACGAACGGCAGGAACGTGGCGAGCAGCCCGCGCGCCGTGTTCGTGATCAGGTCAGCCGCGCCGTGCCTGGTGAGCATGTCGCCCACCAGGCGGTCGTCGGCAGCGAAGTGCGCGGGTATGTACATCCGATCCCTCCGCGGGCCAGCCTGCCAGCTAACCGGCCTGACGTGCCCGCGGTCAGCCGGATAGTTACCGGTACGACTCGGCCGGGCCCGGGAACGCGCCGGACACCACGTCGCGCGCATACGCCGAGGCCGCGTCGCGCAGCACCGAGGCCACGTCGGCGTAGCTGCGGACGAACTTCGGGGTCCGCGGCGACAGGCCCGCCATGTCCTGCCAGACCAGGACCTGCGCGTCGCAGTCCGGCCCGGCGCCGATGCCGATCGTCGGGATCGACAGCCCGGCGGTCACCCGGGACGCGAGCGCCGCGGGCACGGCCTCCAGGACGGCGGCGAACGCGCCCGCCGCCTCCAGGATCTTGGCGTCGTGCAGCAGCCGCTCGCCGTCCTCGCCGCGGCCCTGCACCCGGAACCCGCCGAACGCGTGGACCGACTGCGGGGTGAGGCCAAGATGGGCCATGACCGGGATGCCGGCCGCCACCAGGTCCTCGACCTGGCGGGCTACCCGCTGGCCGCCTTCCAGCTTGATCGCGTGCGCCCCGGATTCCTTCATGAACCGCGCCGCGGTGGCCAGCGCGTCACGCGAGGAGCCCTGGTAGGAGCCGAACGGCAGGTCGGCGACGACCATCGCGCGGCTGGTGCCGCGGACGACGGCGGCGGTGAGCGGGATCAGGTCATCGACGGTGACCGGCACCGTGGTCTCGTGCCCGAAGACCACCATCCCGGCGGAATCCCCGACCAGCAGCACGGGGATGCCGGCCTCGTCGAAGATGTGCGCGGACAGCGCGTCGTACGCGGTGAGCATGGGCCATTTCTCGCCGCGCGCCTTGGCGGCGGAGATGTCCCGGACGGTGACCCGCCGCCCGGCCTTGCCCCCGTACAGCGGCTCGGGGGGGGTGCCGCGGGCCGGGCCCGCGGCGCCCGGCCCGGCGGCCGGGACACCTGCCGTGGTCCGCTCTGCGGTAGCGGCCGCGCGTCCTTCTGCCTGCAGATTCATAATGGAAACCTCCACGTCTCGAGGCGCCCCAGCGGCGTCCCCGGACTCACTGATCATCGCACCTACCTGCCCCGGACGGAACACCGTCAATTGCCTGATCGTCCGTAATAAATCATCCAGATGGACGGGTGCGGTAGGGCGGAACGTCCCGGGCTGCTGAGACACTAAGCAGCTGGATCAGCGTCGTGAGGGAGTGGCCATGGCGGCGGAAAGCGAGCTGCCCGGGGCCGACGCGGCGGCCGTGGACGCGCTGGCGGACAGCTACCACCGCCGCGGCGGCCAGCCGGGACTCGCGTACGGCATCGTGGCGGGCGGCCGCCTCGTGCACGCGGGCGGCTTCGGCCGGCGCCGGGCCGCCGGCGGCGCGGCCGGGACGGTGCCCGGCGCCGGGACGGTGTTCCGGATCGCGTCCATGACGAAGAGCTTCACCGCCGCGGCGGTGCTGGCGCTGCGGGACGAGGGCGCGCTCGGCCTTGACGACCTGGCCGAGGACTACGTTCGCGAGCTGCGCGGCTGGCCGGCCGCCACGCCGGACGCGCCGCGGGTCCAGATCCGGCACCTGCTGACGATGACCGCGGGGTTCCCCACCGACGACCCATGGGGCGACCGGGAGCAGGGGACGCCGCTGGCGGAGTTCTCCGCGTTCCTGTCCGGCGGCGCCCGGTTCGCGTGGGTGCCCGGTACCCGGTTCGAGTACTCCAACCTCGGCTATGCGATCCTCGGCCGGGTCGTCTCCGCCGCGTCGGGCGCGCCGTACCGGGACGTCATCCGGTCCCGGCTGCTGGGCCCGCTCGGGATGACCCGCACCGGTTTCGAGGCCGCCGAGTTCGCCCCGGCGGACCTGGCCGACGGCCACCGCCGCGACGGCGACAGGTGGGCCCGGCTCGACTGGGCCCCCTATGGCGCGTTCGCCCCGATGGGCGGAGTGTTCAGCTGCGTGCGGGACCTCGCGGTCTGGGTGGCGGGCTTCGCCGCTGCCTTCCCGCCCGGCCCGCCCAACGCGGGCGGGCCGCACCCGCTGTCCCGCGCCACCCGGCGGGAGATGCAGCTCCCGCAGGTCGCCACCGGGATGCGGGCCCCGGTGACGCTGCCGGGGTTTACCGCGACCGGCAGCTACGGGTTCGGGTTGTTCGTCGAGGACGACCCGGCGTGGGGGCGGATCGTCCAGCACAGCGGCGGCTATCCCGGGTTCGGCAGCAACATGCGCTGGCATCCGGCCACCGGCCTCGGCGTGATCGTCCTCGGCAACAGCACCTACGCGCCGGTCGGGCCGTTCGCCGCCCGGCTGCTGCTGACCGTCCTGCGCCAGCAGGCCCGCCGGGCGGCACCCGGCCGGGCCCCGCACCTGGACGGTTCCGTGCACGCCGACCGGGCGCTCGGGCTGGCGCCGGACGGCCCCTGGCCGCAGACCGTGGCCGCCCGGGAGACGACTGCCCGGCTGATGGAGTCGTGGGATGACCGGGTGGCGGCCAAGCTGTTCGCCGGCAACGTCGCGCTGGATGAGCCGGTGCCGGAACGGCGGCGGATGATCGGCCTGATGCGCGAGCGCCTCGGCGGCCTCCGTGACGACCCGGCGCGGCCCGCCGAGTTCGACACCCCCGCGCACTGCCGCTGGTGGGTGGCGGGGGACTGCGGGGTGGCCCAGGCCGAGATCCGGCTCAGCCCCGAACGCGAGCCCCGCGTGCAGTCGCTGATCCTCGCCGTGCCGCCCGCCGCGGGATCGCCGCTGCGCCTGATGCTGGACCGGATCGTCGCGCTGGCCAACAGCGGCGCCGGGTCATGGCCCGGGTCGATCCCGGCCGTCCCCGCGCTGGACCGGGCGCTGCTGATGCGCCGCCTGCGGGCGGCCGCCGCGTGGGCCGGGCCGTGCCGCGCGGGCGCGTTCCGGGCCGGGGACGGGGCGACGTCGGTCACGGTCGAACTCGACGGCGAATTCGCCCGGCTGCTGCTCACCGTGGTCCTCGACCGGACCGGGCAACTGCTCCAGCAGGCCGATATCACGCTTGGCTGGTGACCGGCCGGGTGCTCTGGTGCCGGGCCCGCTCCGCCGCGTAGTCTGCACGGCACAAAATATGCCGGCCTGCGAACCCGGTGCCCCGTTCCGTCCGTTTCAGAGGGTGAGTGCGGAAAAGGGCGCGATGCCGTCCCCTGGCGCCCGCCTGATGCCGATCATGGTGGGCCGATTGACAGGCCCGACGGGAGGTGGCGATAGCCGTGCCCAGCCGCCGGGGCAATGAGTGGGCGGTCCTGCTGACGCTCAGCCTCGGCTTCTTCATGACCCTGCTCGACCTGACGATCGTCAACATCGCGATCCCGGACCTGCGGCGCTCGCTGCACGCGTCGCTGGCGGAGATCGGGTGGGTCATCAACGCCTACGTCATCGTGCTCGCGGTGCTGATGATCACCGCGGGACGGCTCGGCGACCTGCGCGGCCGCCGCCCCCTGTTCCTGGCCGGGGTCGCCGTGTTCTCGCTGGCGTCGGCCGCCGCCGGGCTGTCGCAGACCGCCGTCGAGCTGATCGCCGCGCGGGCCGTGCAGGGCCTCGGGGCGGCCATGCTGCTGCCGCAGACGATGGCGATCATCATCGCGATCTTCCCGGCCCACCGCCGCGGCGCGGCGCTGGGCATCTGGGGCAGCGTGGCCGGGCTGGCCACCATCGCCGGCCCCACGGTGGGCGGCATGCTGGTCACCTGGCTCGGCTGGCGGTGGATCTTCTTCGTCAACGTCCCGCTCGGCCTCGTCGCGATCGTGCTCGCCAGCGTGATCCTGCCTGACGTGCGGACCGGCCGGCGGCAGCCGCTCGACCTGCCCGGCGTGCTCATCGCCAGCGCGTCCCTCGTGGCGATCACCTACGGCCTGGTCGAGGGGCAGGCCTGCCACTGGGGCACGGTCTGGTCGTTCCTCAGCATCCCGCTCATCCTGGTGGCGGGCGTGCTGCTGATGGTCATCTTCGTGCTGGCCCAGGCGCTGCGCCAGGACCGGCCGCCGCTGCTGCCGTTCGCGCTGTTCCGCGACCGGAACTTCGCGCTGCTGAGCTCGGTCAGCGTGATCATCTCGATGGGCCTGGCCGGGATGTGGCTGCCGATGACCATCTACCTGCAGACGGTGCTCGGCTTCAGCCCCCTCAAGGCCGGGCTGACGATGGCGCCGTCGGCGCTGGTGTCCGGGTTCACCGCGCCGTTCGCCGGGCGGCTGGCCGACCGGGGCGGCAAGCTCCTGCTGGTCACCGGGTTCACCCTGTACGCGACCGGGCTGGCGGCCCTGGTCCTGGCCGCCCGTCCCGCTGCGCACTGGTACGACCTGCTGCCCGGGTACGTGATCACCGGGCTGGGCGTCGGCTGCACGATATCGCCGATGCAGACGATCGCCACCCGCCGCGTCAGCCCGTGCCTCGCGGGCGCCGCCTCCGGCGTGATGAACACCGCGCGGCAGGCCGGCTCGGCGCTGGGCAGCGCGATCTGCCTGGCCATATTGCAGAACCGGCTGGCCGTGCACGATTCGTTCAGCACCGCGATGCGGCCCGCCATCGCCGTCCCGGCCGGTTTACTGCTGCTGGCGGCCCTGCTGTGCACCGCGCTCCGGCGCGGTGCGGCCCGCGCCGCCGGCGCCGGGGCCGGGGCCGCCGGGGCCGCCGCCCCCTGGCCCGCGATGGGGGCGGCCAGAGCGGCTGGAGCGGCTGGGGCAGCCAGGGTGGCCGGGGTGGCGGCCACGGGTTCCGCGGGGGCCGCGATGGGTGCTGCGGGCGCGGCCGCCGGGGTCGATTCGGCGTCGGCCGACTGGCTCCAGCCGCCCGCCCCGGAACCGCGCCGCCTGGGCCGCCCGGCCCCCGCGCCGTGGCTGGCCCGCTCCGGCGCGCCGCCCACGCGCCCGCAGGCTCAGCGATCCCCGGCTGGCCCGCAGGCTGCCCGGCCCGGGACCTCTCCGCCGGCCGGCCGGACCGCCGTGGCCCCTGGGCCTGCTCAGCCGCGGTCCGCATCGCCGCGCGGGCGTGCACGCGCCGCGGACGTGCTGGCGGCTCCCGTCGCCGCGCCGCCCACCGCCTCATCCGCCTCATCCGCCGCACCGGCCGCATCCGCCGCACGGATCCCGGCGGCTCCGGACCGGTGGCGCCGCTGGCTGCTGCGCCCGTCCCCGGGCGGCGACGCGTCAGCCCGGGAACGCGCGCTGACCAGATCCCTGTACCCGGTACGCGATGAACTCCTGAACCGGGCCGGGATCAAGCCCGGCGACAGGGTGCTGGACGTCGGGACCGGCCGCGGCCTGATCGGGTTCGGGGCCCTGGACCGGGTCGGCCCGCACGGCCGCGTGATCTTCTCCGATATCTCAACGCACCTGCTCGATCAGTGCCGGGAGGCGGTCACCGCCGAGGGCCTGCTCGGCCGGTGCACGTTCCTGCGGGCGTCCGCTGAGGCGCTGGCCGGCCTGGGCGATGCCTCCGTGGACGTCGTCACCGCGCGGTCCGTGCTGATCTACGTCCGGGATAAGGCCGCGGCGCTGCGCGAGTTCCACCGGGTGCTGAAACCAGGGGGACGGGTCGTCCTGATCGAGCCGGTCAGCCGGCTGAACGCCGAGCCCGGCTGGTTCCTCGGCTACAACATCCGGCCCGTGGCCGGCATCGCGGCCAAGGTCAGCCTGTTCTATGACAGCGTCCAGCCGCGGACCGGCGATCCATCGCTCAGCTTCGACGATCGCGATCTGGTCCGCTGCGCCGGGGCGGCCGGGTTCGGCGAGATCGACTGCCGGCCGCGGGCCAGCGTACGGGCGGCCCGGCCGGCCTGCTCGTGGGAGAGTTTCCTGCGCAGTTCCCCGGCCCCCGCGCTGCCGCCGATCGGCGAGGTCCTCGACTACGTGCTGGCCCCGGCCGAGACCGCGGCGCTCACCGGCCACCTCAGGCCGCTGGTGGAATCCGGCGCGGGCCACCACCGCCAGGCCCTGGCCCGCCTGGCCGCACGCAAGCGCTGAGCCATGCCGGCGGGCCGTCACGATGTGCCCGCATCGGTCAATGCCCGGTCTTCTCCGGCTGGATGACCTCGCGCGTATCGCGGCTCGCAGCCAGGTTACCGGGCGGGGTCAGTGCATGCCGCACCGTAGCCGCCAGCCGGAGCGTGAGCGTGGCCGCGACCAGTATCGCGAGCGCGACCGGGCGGCTCCCCGTAGCCGGATGTGGCGGATCCGTTACGTGGAAAATACGTCGCGCCGGGGAATTGATTCCGATACGATCCTGTTCCGTATCGATAGCGCGGTCCGGCAGCCCGGCGGCCTGGGCCCCAGACGGCCCGGGGCCAGAGCCTCATCCGCCGCAACGACCGCATCGCGCGCGATCTTCCCGTCAGCGCGGAAATCATCCGGTTCCGCGGGCCGGCGGGACCGTGCGCCGCCAAATGCGAAAGGCACCATGGACACACAGACGATCTACCGGCGGCGATGGGGCATCCTCAGCGTCCTCATCGTCAGCCTTCTCGCCATCGTCATCGACAACACCGTCCTCAACGTCGCGCTGAAGACCATCGCCGAACCGCACGCCGGCCTGGGCGCGAGCCAGAGCCAGCTCGAGTGGGCGATCAACTCCTACACGCTGGTGTTCGCCGGCCTGCTGTTCACCTTCGGGGTCATCGGCGACCGGATCGGCCGCAAGCGCATGCTCATGATCGGCCTGGTGCTGTTCGGTATCGGGTCGCTGCTGTCGGCCTACTCCCGCTCACCCGATCAGCTGATCATGGCGCGCGCGGCCATGGGCCTGGGCGGCGCGGCGGTCATGCCGCAGACCCTGTCGATCATCTCCAACGTCTTCGAGCCGCAGGAGCGGCCGCGGGCCATCGGCATCTGGGCCTCCGCGGTCGGCATCGGCGTCGCCATCGGCCCGGTTCTGGGCGGGCTGCTGCTGGCTCACTTCTGGTGGGGCTCGGTCTTCCTGATCAACGTGCCCGTCACCGTGGCCGGCGCCATCGCCGTCGCGCTGCTGGTGCCCGAGTCACGCAACCCCGAGCGGGCCGGCATCGACGTCGCGGGCGTGCTGCTGTCCATCGCGGGCCTGGTGCTCGTGGTCTACGGGATCGTCCAGGGCGGCGACAGCGGCTCCTGGGTGCACCCGAACGTGTTCTGCCCGATCGCCGGCGGCCTGGCCGTCCTCGCGGTCTTCGCCTGGCATGAGTCCCGGTCCCGGCATCCGGCTCTCGACGTCCGGCTGTTCCGCGACCGGCGGCTGTCGGCGTCGGTCGGGGCCATCGCCCTGGTGTTCTTCGGCATGGGCGGGGTGTACTTCTTCACCAGCTTCTACACCCAGAACGTGCTGGGCTACAGCCCGGTCGGCGCGGGCCTGCTGACCGTCCCGTTCGCGGCCGGCCAGCTGCTGGCCTCGCCGCGGAGCGCCTCGCTGGTCCGCCGGTTCGGCGCCAGGGCGGCCGGTGCCGGGGGCATGTTCGTGATGGCCGTCGCGCTCGCCGGGTACGTGCTGCTCGGCGCCAGCTCACCGGTCTGGCTGCTCGGCGTGCTGTTCTTCGTGCAGGGCGCGGGGATCGGCGTGGCCATGCCCGCCGCGACCTCCGCGGTCATGGACGTGCTGCCGCGAGAGCGGGCCGGCGCCGGTTCGGCGCTGACCAACACCGCCCGCCAGGTCGGGGTGGCCCTGGGCGTGGCCGTGCTCGGCTCGATCCTGGCCCAGGCCTACCACCAGGCGCTCAGCCCGAAGCTCGGCGCGCTCCCGCCGGCCGCGCGGACCGCGGCGGGCGGATCGATCGAGGCCACGCAGGCCGTGGCCGCGCAGCTCGGCGCCGCGGGCCGGTTCCTGCTGGGGCCCGCGAACGACGCCTTCGTCAGCGCCATGCACGTGACCACCATCGTGGCCGCGGTCATCGCACTGGCCGGCGCGATCGTGGTGCTCCGCTGGATGCCCGGGCTGGCCGCCGCCCCGTCCAAGGACGCGGTCCCCGCTTCCGGTCCGGAAACGGAACAGGAACCGGCCCCCAGACGGGAGCCTGCCCTGGAGGTCGCCGGGCCAGCCGCGCTGGGCGCCGCTGAGGCCCCCCGGATCGGCCCGATCGAGGCGATGGACGTCTGGCAGGAGAACCTGTCCGCCCGTCCGGCCGCCCCGGCGGCGGGCCGGGCCGATCACCCAGGGGCCGACCCGGCGGATGAGTACCTGATCGACCTGTGGCCGGGGGACTTCGCCGAGCAGGCACCCGGCGTGGAAGGATAAGAACCGATGAATCCGGCAGCGACGCGCCTCGCCGCAGAGGCCCCGGGCGGCGAGCAGGAGCTCGGCCCCCTGGAGGAGCGCTGCCCCGGCGCGCGCGACGGCGGCGCTGCCCCGCAGGCGGGCCTCGGGCCCGCTGCGGGGCGCCGCCCCGGCCGCCCGCGCAGCGAGCGCGCCGAGCAGGCGATCATCGGCGCCGCCCTCGATCTGTTCGCCGAGAAGGGCGCCGACGGCCTGTGCGTCGAGGAGGTCGCCGCCCGGGCGGGTGTCGGCAAGGCCACCGTCTACCGGCGCTGGCGCAACAAAGAGGACCTGCTGCTGGCCGCGCTCGGCTCGCTGAAGAGCCCGCTGCCCGCCCCGCGCGGTGTCTCCGTCCGCGACGACCTGATCACGCTGCTCACGGTGATGGCCGAGGACGCCGCCGATCCGCGCCGGACCCGGCAGTACACGCTGCTGCTCGGCGAGGGGGAGAAGTACCCCCGGCTGATGGCCCGCTACACCGGGACGGTGGTCGGGCCGCGGCGGGACGTCATCCGGTCCGTACTGCGTCACGGCATCGAATCCGGCGAGCTCCGCGCCGATGTCGACATCGAGGTCGCGCTGCTCACGCTCACCGGCGCGGCCATGTCGCGCGGCCGGTGCGACACGACCGGGCACAACGCGGACTTCGCCGAGCGTGTCGTCGACAGCCTGCTGCTGGGCCTGGCCCCCCGCTGACACAAGCCGCCCGCCAGGTCCCCCCGGCGTCAGGCCCCGGTGATGCCCTCCCGCCAGGCGTTGGTGATCGGCAGCCGGCGGTCCCGGCCGAAGTTCTTCTGCGTGATCTTCGGTCCCGGCGGGTACTGCCGGCGCTTGTATTCGGCCAGGTCCACCAGCCGGATCACCCGCTGGACCAGGGCGGGGTCATGGCCGGCGGCGATGAGCTGCGCCGAGCCCATGTCCTTTTCCACGTAGTCGTCGAGCAGCGCGTCGAGCACCTGGTAGTCCGGCAGCGAGTCGGTGTCGTACTGGCCGGGAGCCAGCTCCGCGCTGGGCGGCTTGGTGATCGAGTTCTCCGGGATCGGCGGGGTCTCCCCGCGTGCGGCGGCCCGCTCGTTCCGCCACCGGGCCAGCTCCCACACCAGCGTCTTCAGCACGTCCTTGATCGGCCCGAACCCCCCGGCCGAGTCGCCGTACAGCGTCGAGTAGCCGGTGGCCAGCTCGCTCTTGTTGCCGGTGGTCAGCACCAGGTGGCCGGCCGCGTTGGACAGCCCCATCAGCGTCACGCCGCGCACCCGGGCCTGCAGGTTCTCCGCCGGCAGCCCGGTCTCGGGGAACCCGGCCGGGCCCAGCTCGGCCTCGAACGCGTCGACCATCGACCGGATCGGCACCGTTACCGCGTGCAGGCCCTGCCGCTTGACCAGTTCCTCGGCGTCACCCACCGAATGATCGGTGGAATACCGGCTCGGCATGAGCACCACGTGCACGTTGTCCGGGCCGATCGCGTCCGCGGCGATCGTGGCGGTCAGCGCGGAGTCGATCCCGCCGGACAGGCCGAGGATCACCGACCGGAACCCATTCTTGCGCACGTAGTCCCGCACCCCCAGGACCAGCGCGCGGTACACCTCCTCGGCGTCCGGCAGGGACGGCCGCAGCGGCCGCCGGGGGATAGTGCCGCCTGCCGGCCCCGGCACCGGCTCCAGCTCGATGTGCCGGATCGTGATCGCCGTGCCGTCCCCGGCGTCCACCGGCTCGCCGTCGTCGCTGATCGGGCCGGCCGCGGCGGGCAGGTCCAGGTCCGTGACGATCAGCGACTCCTCGAACTGCGGGCCGCGCGCCAGCAGCTCGCCGTCCGCGGTGACCAGCAGCGAGCCGCCGTCGAAGACCAGCTCGTCCTGCCCGCCGATCAGGTTGGCGTAGGCGAGGGCCGCGCCGGCCTCCCCGGCGCACCGGACGCACAGCGCCAGCCGCACGTCGTCCTTGCCGCGCTCGTAGGGCGAGGCGTTCGGCACGGCCAGCAGGGCGGCGCCCGCGCGGCGGGTCACCGCCACCGGGCCGCCCTGCTGCCACAGGTCCTCGCAGATCGCGATCGCGACGTCGGCGGCCTCCCGCCCCGTCCCGCTGTCCCCAGCGTCCCCGGCGTCCCCAGCCGCCCCGGCAGACATGCGGAACACCGGCAGTGTGTTACCCGGGACGAAGTACCGGTACTCGTCGAACACGCCGTAGTTCGGCAGGTGGTGCTTGGCGGTGGTGATCACAATCCGCCCGTTGTACAGCAGCGCCGCGGCGTCCCGCGGCGCCCCGGCCGGCAGCCCGGTCCGCGGCGCCAGCCCCGCGTGCCGGTCCAGGTACCCGGCCACCACGGCGACCCCGCCCAGCCCGCCGGCGGCCAGCCGTTCCGCCACAGCCTGCAGCGCCTCGATGGACGCCGTCACGAACGAGGTGCGCAGCGCCAGGTCCTCGACCGGGTACCCGGTGAGCATCATCTCGGGGAACACGATCAGCCGGGCGCCCTGCCCGGCCGCGCGCCGGGTCCAGTCGACGATCTTGTCCGCGTTCCCGGCCAGATCGCCCACGGTCGCGTTGACCTGGGCCATGGCTATCCGCAGCTTCGGCA
>Ga0335078_10002171_pt1 | contig 29738 bp, 19 predicted proteins | sample Lox_Sample_32_FD_206711 | JGI IMG/M metagenome (GOLD analysis project Ga0335078, IMG submission 206711) | Soil microbial communities from Loxahatchee National Wildlife Refuge, Florida, United States - Lox_Sample_3.2 | ecosystem: Environmental > Terrestrial > Soil > Wetlands | place: USA...
GCCCATCTCGGCCAGAGTCTCGACGACCTGGCGATTCAGGCGGTCGGCTCGCGAGATGCATTCGAACGGCAATTTCAATCTGCGTTGCCTGAGTTCGGCGGCATATTGAAACAGCCAGCCGTGATGAATCGTGAAGACGTCATCCGCCATCCACGCCATTTGCGGCTGATAGCGATCCACGAGCCATTGGAGTTCGTCGGCGACCGAAGCGGGCGTGCGTCGGCGGTGCGTTTTTCCGAAGACCTCGTGGCTGCACCACCGGCAATGATAAGGACAACCGCGCGCGGTGATCAGCGACACCGATCCCATGCCGTGATGCTGGCGCCAGGTGTCGACATAGCGCGCTACGTCGATGGATTCGCGCGCCGGCCAAGGCTGGGTATCGATGTTCTTGATCTGCTCGCGCGGCTTGGTGCGTACGACGGAGCCATCGGCTGCGCGGAATGTGATGCCGGCAATCTGGTCCAGGCGATCCGTCCCTTTCGATCCCAGGGCCGGCACCAATTCTTCGAGCGTAATTTCGCCTTCGCCAACGACGACCACATCGGCTCCTGCGCTCAGATATTCGTGTACGTAAGCGCCAGGCTCCGGACCTCCAACTACCGTCTGCCAGCCGCACTGTTTCGCGACACACAGAATCTCGACTACATTCGATCGCGTCATCAAATTTGCGTAAACGCCCAGGACCGACGGCGGCCCCTTCTTCAGCACGTCCCACAATTCCTGCCGCGATGAAAATGTGGAATCGAATACTTCGGCTTTCAGACCCTTCTCACGGAGATGCGAACAAATGTAGAGGATCCCCAAAGGTGGATAGGGCTTCATGATCTGAAGCTCCTTGGGATCTTCGTACAGGAAATAGCCGTGCGTGAGTAGGATGTCCATGAGCCTAGCCGGCGAGAATATTGAGTATCTCCTCGAAACTCGTGGCGGAGCTGCGCGTCTGCAACTGAACGAGCTTTGACTCTGCGTGGCTGGCAAGAAGCGTTGGGCGCCGGTTGCGGCAGGTCTTCTCGAGCTCCACTACGCGTCTCCACAGGTTCTCCGGTTCGGAGCGGCTGTGCTCCTCCCTGGCCATCGTCTTGCTTGGGCTCGAGCTCCAGCTCTCCACCTGGGCATGCAGTGCATCATGGAGGCCGCGGTAAAACTCATTTGTGTAGGCGCCCTGAAACATCATGGACAGGTCTTCACTGTCGGACCAGTTGGTTTTCTCTCCGAGTTGTGCGCGCACGCGCTCATAGAACTTCGTGCCCGGCAGCGGGTAGGAAACGGACACTCCAATGTCGTCGGGCCGCGTGTCGCGCACCAGGCGAATCGTCGCTTGAATGTCCTTCCAGGTTTCACCCGGATAGCCGAATTGCAGGAAGTAGCAGGCGCGAATTCCCTCTTGCCTTAGACACTCGCGGGCTTCGGCGATCTGATCGACGCGCGTCCCTTTGTCCATGGCGTCCAGAATTTTTTGCGATCCCGACTCGGCGCCCATCCACACCTCCGCGCATCCGGCGCGCCGCAGCGCGGAGACGTTATCGGGAGTCATCAGGTCGACCCGCGATTGCATTTTGAAGGGCACCGCAGCGTCCAGGCCCTCTACCGCCGCTGCCAGTTCGCGCACCCATTTTGGACGCAGGCCAAAAATATCGTCGGCGAACCAGAGGTGATCGGCGCCGAACTCGCATTTCAGCTGGCGCATTTCGGCCGCAACCAGCGCCGCCGAGCGAACCGAGAATGAATCGCCATAAATCGGCTTGGCGCACCAGTTGCATCGATATGGACAACCACGGCTGGCCACGATGTTCAGAGAAAAATATCCGTGCGCCGACTCCCACGCGCTTCGGTATTGATTGGTGTCGACCAGATCGCGCGAAGGAAACGGCAATTGATCAAGGTTGCGCATAAGACCGCGATGAGCTGTTTTCACCAGCTCACCGGTCTCTTTTTGCAGGTAGGCCAGGCCGGCAATCTGGTCGAGTGTTTCGTCATTTCCCTTCAGGAGATGCGATACCGCTTCGAGCAGCGTCCACTCGGCTTCACCGAGCAACACACAACGAAAGCCTTTCTGCAGATAATCCAACGTGTGATCGGACGCATCCGAACCGTTCACCAGGACTGTTGCTCCCGCCTGGCGGGAAGTTTCCAGGATGTGATATGCGACTTCGCGCATGCGGGTCAGGCACATCTTGGAGAGGAAATTGAAGTTGTCTTCAAAAACGACAACAATGCGCGGATGATGCCGTTTGAGCGCGTCCTGAAAATGCTCTTCCGGATCGTTCAACATGGTGTCAAAAACTGCTACCGAAATCCCCTTGCTGCGCAAAAGGCCGGCCGCATAGAGCGTGCCGAGCGGCGGATAAGGCTGCATCTTCCGCACCTGCTTGCGGTCGTAATAAAGATGATAGGAATGCGTGAGCAGCACATCAGCCATGGAATTCTCTCTTCGCTGTCGTCCGGGAGTTCATCAGCACACTTCCTGGGTACGTTCGGCCAGGGTCTGCCCTGTCAGCAGCGAACGTCGCGTTACCACTCTCTCGACGGCGCGCGACACCCATAATTCCCAGGGGAACGAGTAACGGCTCTTGCCGATACGCCAGCGCACCGGCGCTCCAAGGAGTCGTCGCACGCCTCTACGAGCCCATGGGATCTTGCTTGTCATTTTGCGAATCTGGTTGTTCAGGAGGAAATATTCGAGGCTGCGCTGCAGCCTGTGCAACTCTTCCCCGCGCAGCCACGGCAGCACGTTCGCGCCGAGCGCCAGTGTCTCCCACTCCTCGAGCGACTGGGGCTCACGCACTCCCATTTCCTTCAACTGTGGCCAGATTGGAATGCCCGGGTAGGGAGTGAAAATGTTGGGCGAGAAGCTGACATTCGGATGCTCTTTGGCGATGTCGCTCATGACGCGGAATGTTTCCTGGCGCTGCGCTTCCGTCTCGCCCGGGTACCCGAGAATGATGTTGAACACAATGTGAATGCCCGCGAGATGGGTCTTGCGAGCCGTCTCCACCATCTGATTGACGTGCTGGAATCGCTTGTTCATCAGCGCCAGCACTTCCTGCGAGGCGGACTCGGTGCCGAAACCGATGTGGTGCACACCGCTCTCCGCCAGCAGACAGACTTCCTCTTCACTCATGAGCGCCAGAAAATCCGTGGAGGTCTGGAAGTCCCATTGGAACTTGACTCCGCTGGAGATGATGCCCTTGGCGATCGCCACCGCGCGTTTTCGATCGACCAGAAAGTTGGAGTCGAAAAATGGAACGTGCTCGATGTTGTAGCGGGGCACCAGTTCTGCCAGATCATTGACCACTCGATCGACTCGGTACGCGTTGAACCGGCGTTTGTAGAACACCATGTCGGTGCAGTAGTTGCATTGATAGGGGCAGCCTACACTGCTCGTATAGGCCAGTTGCCGCACACCGGAGGCGGCAGCATAGATCGCGGGATCGGCCAGATGATACGCGGGCGCCGGGAGCGTGTTGATGTCCGCGACCGGGCGCTCTGCCTCGTGAACAATTTCTCCGTTGGCATCTTTGAAGGAGAGGCCGCTCACTCCGTGCAGATCCTGCCCGCTCGCCAGCCGCCGCGCCACCTCGAGCAGCGTCAGCTCTCCCTGACCTCTTACGATTGCGTCGACGTACGGCTCTTGCAGAGTCTGGTGCGTAGCCAGGCTTGCGTGCCATCCACCAAAAACAATCGGCAACCCCGGCGTTTGCTTCTTGACCGCCTTCGAAATGCGCGCTGCGGCACCGATATGCGGGCCGGTCAGAACGGAAATCCCCAACAGAAGCGCACCTTCCGTTTCCCGGAGAATGCTTTTTTCGTAGTCCGGCGAAATCAGGTTGTCGATGAGCTTGACGTCAAATCCGGCCTCCAACAAAGGAGAGGCGAGACACAGCAGAGATAGAGGCGCGCCTAGCGGTGGCCCGTCGTAGGGCGGATAGAACAGCACGATTTTGTTCGTCCCGGGCAAAATCGCTCGTTTCCCAGACTTTCCGTTATAGAACTCTAGGGTGGCGGAGGCGGGCAGTTTGTCATGGGATTGTCAAATGTCTGTCACATCCATCGCGCTGGAAAAGAATCGTCGACCTGGCGAGTTGCGCCGGACAACACACGTTGCCACTCGATTGAAAAGTACAGAATTTTGACAAAATCGAGACAAATCGCTGGGGTTCGATTGATACGGTTAGCTCCCATGCAGTCCTTGCGGCGCCTGTCTCAGGTCAGCCGGCAATCCGGATGCTCCGGCAGCACTGAGTGTGGGAGATGATTCTTTTCTACAATCCAAGAGCGACTCGGCCGCGCAACCGGCGGTTTCCCCTGTCCATCCTCGCGATCGCGGCGGTGGTGGAAGGGAAGGAAGAGTACGCCATCGTCGATGGCAACTTGGATCCAAATCCTACCGAGAGCCTGATTGGCATGATTAAAGATCGCTCGGTAAATCTGCTGGCCGTGACGGTGATGCCGGGCCCGCAGACGGTTGGAGCTGTGGCGAGCTGCCGCGAAATTCGGGCACGGTTTCCTGAATTGCCGATCGTTTGGGGTGGCTACTTTGCGTCCAACTACACTGCGGCCGCGCTGAACGCGGGCTACGTTGACTACGCGGTGCGGGGCCAGGGCGAACAGACTTTTCTCGATCTGCTGGACGCAATTCGCGGGCGTCGCGACTTCAAGGACATTCCTGGGCTTTCGTACAAGGATGCCGGGGGGGCGGTTCGAAATAACCCAGAACGCCCGATGCAGAGCCTCGAAAATTTCCCGACATACCCGTATCACCGCATTCCGGCGGAACGATATCTCCTGCCGACGTTCTTGGGGCGGCGCACCGCAGTTCATCAGGCGAGCCTCGGCTGCCCCTATCGATGCAACTTCTGCGGCGTGGTGGGATTTTCCGGCAGCCGGCAACGAATGGAACCTCCCGCCCGCACGGAGGGCGTACTGCGGCATCTGGCCGAGACCTATGGCGTCGACGCCGTGCAGTTCTACGACAACAATTTTTTTCTGCGCGAGGATCACACCCGAGAGTTGGCCGACCGCATTGCGCCACTCAACCTGCGCTGGTGGTGCGAGGGACGAGCCGACATTCTCATGAAGTACTCGAACACGACCCTCGATGCCCTGCGGCGCGCGGGATGCACCATGATTTTCTTTGGCGCGGAATCCGGCTCCAACGAAATCCTGAAAGAGATGAATAAAGATTTGCGCGCCGAGGACACGCTCGCCCTCGCTTCCCGCATACGCAAGTTTGGAATTATCCCCGAGTTCTCCATCATCTTCGGAAATCCGAATGATCCGGAGGGCGACACGCGCGACTGCATCACCTTCATACGACATTTGAAAAGGTTGAATCCGGACGCGGAAATCATCGTCGAGCACTACACTCCGGTCCCGCAGCGCACTCGCATGTATGGCGGAGTCGAAGACCAAATGCAGTTTCCAACAACCGCCGATGAATGGGCGACGGAACGCTGGCAGCGATTCGCCACGCAGAAAGATCCGCAGACGCCGTGGCTGCGGCCGACTACTAAGAAACTGATCGACAATTTTGAGCTGGTCGTGTCGTCCCGTTGGCCCACGGTACAGGATATTCGCCTGCCGAACTGGGGACGAATGGCATTGAAGACCTTGAGCAGCTGGCGCTACCGCCTGGGGGTATATGGCGCCCCTTGGGAGCTGAGGTGGATGCAGCAGATGATCGAGCTGCGAAAACCCAAGGCGGAGAGTTTATGAATGGCGCTCCGGACGTCGAACCGGATTTGCAGACCGAGAACAACCACGACTCTCCTTCTGCGCACAGCTCCGGTCCGGTTTCTTTCGCGGAGGGTTATGAGCGTTGGGCTTCGACTTATGACGGCGCGCCGAACCCATTGCTCGCCTGCGAAGAGCGCTATGTAGCCCCCCTGCTCACGGAGCTCGGCGAAAAATCCGTACTCGATCTGGCTTGCGGCACCGGCAGGTGGCTCGAGAGGGTCACGGCCCTCGGATGCAGTTCCGGCGTGGGCCTTGATTGCTCAAGCGCGATGCTGCGAGTCGCCGCGGGAAAAAATGGGATTCGTCGGCGGCTCGTTCGAGCGACCTGCGAGTGCCTTCCATTCCCCGACGCTGGCTTCGATCTGGCGATCTGCTCGTTTGCCCTGGGACACATTGCGGACCTGGGATCGGCAGCGCATGAAATCGCCCGAGTGACGAGAACTGGCGCCGACGTCCTTGTGAGCGATTTGCACCCCGCGGCTTACGCTCAAGGATGGCGCGTCGGTTTTCGGGATGGTGAGGCGCCTGTTCAAATTGAAATGTGGTCTCGCCCGGTTGACGAAATCGTGCAGACATTTTGTTCGAACGGATTCGAGTGCCGGAGTCGCGCCTCTCTTTGGCTGGGCGCGCCGGAGGAAGCGCTGTTCGCGCAAGCGGGCAAATTGGATTCGTTCGCGGATGCTTGCCAACTGCCCGCGGTTCTCGTCTGCCAGTTCCGGCGGCGCCCGGTTGAGGCATACCCGTGAGCCGGCCTCCCTCCGAAGACGTTGTTGCGTTCTTGAGTTTTTCCGGCGGCCTCTCGGACCGCGCGGGAGCGATTGGGAAATTCAACCGGCGAGCTTGGACGCGTCTGCTGCAATGGCTGGACGACTCGGGCCTGGCGTTCTACTTTCTTAAGAAGCTTAAAGACAGCCACACAACAAGCGCTGTCCCGCCTTGGGTGCGTTCTCGTCTCGAAAACAGTTTCCAGGCTAACCACGCACGAGTGGACCACATGTCACGCCGGTTTGGCTTGATCAACAGCAGGTTCAATGACGCCGGCGTTCGCTACGTGGTCGTGAAGGGTTTTTCTCTCGTCCCTGAATATTGTCCAGATGCGCCGCTACGGCACCAGGGCGATTTCGACTACCTGGTTGAGGGCAGCTCGGTTCGTAGTGCGTCTCGTGTGTTGCTCGATGCGGGCTATGTCGCGAAGGCGTCGCGCTCCATCCATGAGTGGATTTTCGTCTCGCCCGGCGGAGCGCCCTCCCGCAGCGGCCGGCAATATTCGCCACAAGCTCCGCATGCGGTTGAGCTGCACACAGATCTGTGGGATAGCGGGTTGCATGGCGTGCCGTCGATCCCGAATCTGTTTTCGGTCGACCGCGCGAGGACCAGAGAGTGGAACGGGCTCGCCTTTCCTGCCCTGGCCGATGAAGACGCTTTCCTCGTACAAGTCGTTCATGCTTGCCACCATGTGTTCACGCTTTGGATACGAATGTCGTGCTTCTTTGAGATCGCCTGCTTCCTGGCGTCGCGCGCGAGCGATACCGGATTGTGGAACCGGATCGAGGAGCGCGTCGGCGAGAGCTTAATGTTGCGGGAATTTGTGGTGATCGCTTCTGAGTTGGCGGCTCAGCTCTTTGCAGCTCCCCTTCCTTCGCTGATTCGCACTTGGGGCGCCAGTCTTCGGCCCGCAGCTCGAATATGGATGACGCATTACGCGCACCGCTGGGCCTTTGTTGAGCTGCCGGTCTACCAGTTCAGCTTATTTCCACGCTCCAAGCTCGCTCAATTTTTGCGGCAGCAGTTTCAGGGCGGCTCGCTCCCGATGGCGGCTCGCGCGCGCCACGACTCGTACCGGACGTCACGCCTTGCCCGGGCTGCTTCATCCTTACGAAAACAGCCTTCTCTGATTCTCAATACAGCATGGTGGAACCAGCAGATGTTCGTTCGGCGCGGCATTTTTCAGGCCCTGGCGAGCGCTCGCTACTTTTGTGAAATCCCGCGCTGGCAGTGGCTGAATCGTACTGGGGCGCGGTCGGTTACAGATTCATTGAGTCGCCAGGTACGCGAAGGTTCTCTCGAATCTGATCCCCACACGAGCTGAAGGACCTTCATGAGCCTGAGAGTGCAAGCCGTCAAGAACGTCACGGCCACCTGGCTGGGCTTGCTGGTTCATGCGCTCACCGGCTTTTTTCTTTCGCCGTTCATTCTGCACAAGCTGGGCGACGAGGCGTTCAGTTTGTGGGTCTTGATTTTTGCTTTTACCGGCTACTTCGGGCTTCTCGATTTCGGAATTCGATCATCGATCGTGAAGTACACGGCGAAGTTCGTCGCTACCGGCGATGAAGAGCAACTCTCACGCTATCTCAGCACGAGCATTGCGTTCTATATGGTGATCGGGGTGGTCGTTCTTATTGCCACAACAGTCGCACCCTCTTACCTGCATCTCCTGTTTCGAATTCCCGCCGGGTCGCTTGACGCGACCCAGATGCTCCTCCGGCTCTCCGGCGCGGGCATTGCATTTACTTTTCCTCTCACAGTCTTCGCGGGGGCGCTGGAAGGGTTGCAGAAGTTTTCGTGGTTGCAACTGAGTCAAATCGGGCTTACCCTCCTTCGCGCGCTATTCATCGTCGTTGCCCTCACAATCGGCGGAGGGCTGTTCGCAATCGGCGCGATTACGGTCGCGATGAATGTGCTCAGCTATCTGGTTTTCACCTGTCTGGGCCTTTACTCTCTGCCGGTTCGCTTGAGTGTTAGTCTCGTTGAATGGAGAGCTTTTCGCGAGATGGCGGGCTATGGAGTTTTTGCATTCGCGATCCTCGCGGCGGAAAAACTCCGCTTCCAGTCGGACGCGATGGTCATTGGCGCGATGGTTTCGACGACTGCCATCGCGTCTTTTTCGATCGCGGCAAGGCTCGCCGAATACTCCAGCTATGCAGTGCGCAGCATGTCGCAGATCTTCACGCCCATGTCGAGCCAGTTCGACGCAGCTGGAGACTTGGCGCGACTGCGACGTACATTTCTGGCCGGTAATCGCGCCAGCGCGTTCATCATCCTTCCGATCTCGGTCGCGCTGGTAGTCGCGGGCCGATCGATCATCGAGGCGTGGGTGGGCGCTCGTTATCTCGACAGCTACTCGATCCTGGTCTTGTTGATCGTGCCCAGAACTCTCTATCTGGCTCAGTCAACTTCGATCCGGATTCTGCTCGGGATGGGGCGTCATCGGGCGCTGGCTTCGGTGCTGCTGATCGAAGGAGGAGCGAACCTGCTTCTTAGCCTGTGGCTGGCGCGCCACATGGGCATCATCGGAGTGGCGTGGGGAACGGCGATTCCGATGGGTTGCACCAGCCTCTTCTTTCTTCCGCGCCACTTGTGCCGCGTACTCGACGTGCCATTCGCCATGTTTCTGAGGCGGGCCTATCGGCTCCCGCTCGTCCTTGCCGCATTCCAGGCTGCCCTGCTCTGGGCTGTCAGTCGCGCATTTCCGGCGCATCGGTACACCGGTGTGCTGTTGCAAATTGCAAGTTCAGGTATGGTCTATTGTGTCTCGTTCGCATGGGCGTTGTTCAGTGGCAGACTGCCTCGCCTAACCTCATGGCATACCTTTGCACAGTTGATGGAGCCGAAGTAAGGCTCATCCTCGTTGCGTTACGTTCTTCCATCCCCGGATTTTGCATAGTTTTGACATTTTCGAGACAAATCGCGGGGTGTTGGTTGATAGCGTAGGAACCTGATGCGCGCCGAAAGGCGATCCCCGTGAAATCGTCGAAGAAGATCATATTTTTTGTCGCCTCGTTCTCCAGCATTGAGGCCACCGCTCCGCTTGGCATCCTTGCGATATCGACTCCCTTGTTGGAGGCGGGGTACGAAATTCGCATCATCGACGCATCCATCACCCCGGATTACAAGAAGCGCATCATGGAGGAAGTGAAGGACGCCCTCTGCCTCGGCATTTCTCTCGTGACCGGGCCCATGATCCGCGAGACTGTCGAAGTGGCCAAGGCGATCAAAAAGTGGGACCCCGATTTCCCGGTGATTCTTGGCGGGTGGCATCCGTCGTTGCTTCCAACGCAAACGCTCGAGGCGCCTTACGTGGACATAGTAGTTCGCGCGCAGGGTGAGGAGAGCATGCTTGCAGTCGCCGAACGCCTGCGCGACCGTGCTCCGCTTGATGATGTGTTGGGCATTGGATTCAAGGTGGATGGCAAACTCCATTTCACCCCCGAGCGCCCCCTGAAGAGGCTGGATCAGATGCCCGCCAAGGCCTATCAACTGGCGGACTTCGACGCTTACGAGAAAATCTGCGGGCGCCGCTGGGCCATGTATGTGTCCAGCCTCGCCTGCCCGTTCAATTGCGCCTACTGCACCAACGCCGGAGTTTACGGACGCAAGTGGAACGCCCTCCCCGTCGAACAAGTGGTGGAAGAGACGATGGAATTGACGCGGCGCTACCGGCTCGAATTGCTGTGGATGGCGGACGACAATTATCTCGTCGACCTCGATCGCGCCTTGAAGATCGCGGAAGGTTTAGTGCGTGCAGGAGCAACTTTCAAGTGGAGCATCCAGGCCACTACCAACCTGACCGCGCGTCTCAGCATCGAGGAGTTGACTCTGCTCCGCCGCTCCGGCCTCCATCAGATCTGCCAGGGCATCGAAACCGCCTCACCTACCGTGATGAAGCTGATGAACAAAGATTTTCAGGTGCTTGGCGACATTTACCAATCGACCGAGCGCTGCATTAAAGCGGGCGTGATTCCCTCCTTCAACATTATTTTCGGGTTTCCGGGAGAGGGAGCGAAGGAGCGGCGCGAGACCGTGAACTTCATGATGGATATTTGCCGGAAGTTTCCCGGGGCGGAGTTCTGGACCAACATTTTTACACCCTATCCCGGCTCGCCGATTTTTCATCAGACGGCGAAGCTCGGCATCGAGGTGCCGCAGACGCTGGAAGGCTGGGCGGATTATTTCCCGCGCTACACCGTTCTGCCGTGGCTCAAGGGAACCGATCACCAGCGCGTTCAGACCATGCGAGATTACTTGCGCATCGCATTCGATCGCGAGCCCATCGCCACGACGGGGCACGGGCGCTTCGCCAAAGCGGTGCAGCATCTTACCGCCTACCCGGCACGGGTGCGCTTGAATTACGACTTCTACAAATTTCCGGTTGAATTATGGATCAACCGGCAGTTGAAAAATATTGTGAAGTTGCCCAAGCCGAGCGTCGATGCAAAGAGGCTACAGCCTGAGACCGCCCCGAGCTGCACTTAAGTCGCGGGCCGCGAGCGGAAGCGTCGTCGCTAGGCGGGGCTGCCGTAATCAACTCGCGTCCAACTGGAGATTTGCATCAATGCTGCGGCGTCTATCCCTGCATTTTGCCGTTCTCATTCTGTTCTCGCGGTTACCTTTCGCGCAGGCTAATCCCAACCCGGCGGCCACTCTCCCGCCAGATTCAACCAACAAGGCAGCCATATTCCCGGTCGGCAATGCCCCGTGGGGAACCGCTTTTGACGGTACAAATATATGGGTGTCAAATTTCGCTGACAGCACAGTGAGCAAGCTGCGAGCCCGCGACGGAAAGCATCTGGGCACCTACCAGACTGGGCTCGGGCCTACCGCGATGGCTTTTGACGGGGCGAATATTTGGGTCGCGAATTCCGGCAGTAATTCAACAACCAAAATCCGGGTGACAGATGGGCTTATCGTTGGTACTTACTCCGTCGGCAGCACGCCGGATGGAATCACGTTCGACGGTAAGAACATATGGGTTGCGAACGGATTCGGCAACTCTATCACCAAGCTGCGAGCCAGCGACGGCCGCGTACTGGGAACGTTTCCCACGGATGAAGAACCTTCCTGCGTCGCTTTTGATGGAGCGAATGTGTGGGTCAACAATTTCGTGAGCGCTACCGTGACAAAACTCCGCGCGCGCGACGGGGCCAACATGGGCGAATTCCCGGTAGGCGCGGGCGCCGAGGCCATCGCCTTCGACGGCTTCAATATGTGGATCACCAACAGCGACAGCAGCTCGGTGACAAAACTCAGAGCGGCGGACGGACTCTCTCTCGGAACGTTCCCTGTCGGCCAGACTCCTTCAGGCATCGTATTCGATGGCGAGAGCATGTGGGTCACAAATTATGGCAACGACAACATCATGAAGTTGCGGCTCAGTGACGGTGCCATTCTGGGGACCTTCCCAACCGGTGAAGAACCGCTGGTTCCGGCTTTTGATGGAGAGAATATCTGGGTTCCAAATAGCGATGATAATTCTGTTTCCAGGATCCACTCATGGAAGTAGGGACGATAATGCTTCCTCCCATGAATAGGCCTGGTAGCTTTCAGATCGCTACGCGCCGACTCCGCTTCTCCGCATCCACTCGGCTCCGTCGAATTCTTCGGGCCACGCAAAGAGGCAGCACGGTAACTTTTCGCTCGGAATAACCCACTGGCCGATATACCGGGATGCGCTCAGCCAGGCGCGGACCTGTTCGCCAGCCTTCGAGTGGTGGACTTCAGCGATCAGGAGCGGACGGTCGTTCGTGAATAACTTTGCTCCTCCACGTAGGACCTCGTATTCTCCCCCCTCGACATCAATCTTTACCAGTTGCGGGGTACGCCCGCCGGCCGCGATGAAGTCGTCGAGGCTGATCGCCGGTACGTTGATTAATTCTCCACTTGCCAGCACGGGACGCTGCGAACCGGTTTCCACGCCTCCGTGAGATCTTCGCGCTCCACTTCGACGGAAAGGAATGGTGCTCGCCGGATGAGACCACACGGCCGCGTGGACAACCTGGAGGGATGCCGCCAGTCCGTTGCGCGAAGTGTTTTCCTGCAAGCTCTGCGCGTTCGCGGGATCGGCCTCAAATGCTATGACGCCGCCCGCCGGGCCCGCCAGCCTCGCGACTCCGAGCGCAATGCTTCCAGCATGAGCGCCAATGTCATAAACAACCGAACCGGGAACGATCGCCGTACGGATCGCCTTCTGCACCGCATGTTCATGCTCCCCGCGCCACAAGCGCGCTTCGTCCGGCAGCATCAGCTGCATCCACATTCCCTGAGATATGCCGGATCGAACCTGCACCCATGTTGGAGATTGCGGCAACACAAGAATGGCCAGGCGTTTGAATCCTCGAGCCAACCGAGGTGCGCGTCGTACGATACTCGCCATGCCAAGCTCCCGCGCGGCGAAATACGCTCGAAATGTGAGGGTGCTGAGGTTCATTTCTGCAACGATCTTCGGTTGAGCATTCAGTGAAAAACGGTCACTTGCACAAGCGCGCTAAGCCCAAGTCCGCGGCCGCAGTCGCTGGCGTAAACGAGACTCTTCGAGTCGGCCGTCCACGCCGGGCTTATCGAATTGCAATCGCCAAAGGTCACTTGCAAATCGCGGGTTCCGTAGAGCTCCTTGACGTGAATCTGTGCCGCTCCCGTTTCGCAGCTCAACGCCAGCCAGCGTCCATCCGGCGAGACCGCTGGATAGCGTGCAGAACAGCCGGGAACATCGAGCTTCTCTATGACTCTTTTCTCTTCCGGTTTCGCCGCAATGTACAGTCCAAAACTTCCAGTGACCTTTGAGCTGAAGATCAGCCGGTGGTCAGAAAGAAAAGCGGCCTCGTGAACGTCGTATTCCTCTCCTGCAACTTCGAACAGCTGGGCGGCGCCCCCCGTCAGGCTCGTCGCTCCGATTCTCCGAACCCACAGGCTATTCCGCCCTTTTATGGGCCGCAGGAACGCCAGCAACTGTCCGTCTCGTGAAACCGCGGGCTCTTGCGCATCGGCAGCTTCCGTCGCTTCAATGTGTGCTTGTCCGGACGGATTCACCGTAAAACGAAGCACCCTTGAACCGTCCGGCGTTGCTTGTTCCGCCCACACCGAATTCGTATTGTCAGCCGCGGCCGCATGAAAAAAGTCGCTACTGCTCTCAACCAGGTCTGTGGCCGTGCCATTCTGCAACCGCCGAACGGTGTAATGCGCCGGAGTCATCGTGGTCACAAAGGCGCCCGCTGTAGAGAGCGCCGGCTCAGACGCCAACAGGCCTCCGGGCGTCGTTCCGATTCTCGCGCCGTAGTCTTCAAATTGCCCGCGCAAATGCCTCTCCGTGAAAACGAACCCGATGGTAGTGAGTGCGATCACAGCGGTTGCGGCCAAGGCGACATTCTTCGCCCTGAATGGAGCGGCCGGTGACCGCGCCACCAAGATCCACAAAAGGACTCCGGCGAATGCCGTCATCCAGGCAAGCCGGGGAAAAAACAACAGGTTTTGCCAGCCCGTTGGCGATGCCCATGGCCATCGGAAGATCGGGCCGCACACTAGCGCATAGATCGCAAGTGCTCCGCCCATCAGGAGTGTGCGCCTGTCAGCAACGAGATGATCAATGACCAGAAGTGCGGTGAGGATCAACGCAACAAAGTGATAAGAGGCGGGCTGCGGCGAGAGGAACAATAGCAAAAACACGAAAGTCGCCCACTCCAGTTTTGTTCGTCGGGCATCGCTTTTTTCCGAGCCCATCGCCCACATAAAGACGACAAATACAAGAATATGGATAAGCGGCTGAAGTAGCGCATAAAGCCAGGGCAAGTGCACAACCGGCGTCGGATTGAGTTCAGGTTCGTAAATAAAGAGACGCCGCAGCAGCGCCGTCCACGAATTCCAGGCAGGGTTGTAAGGGTCGAGGGTTTCCCCTCGAAGACCAGCCGGCAGGACCTGACGGAGATAGAGCCAGCAGGCGTCGGTTCCAAAACAGCGGATTGCCATACCGGCCGCGGCCCCGAGTCCAATCACCAAACCGATCGCGGCGCGCCATCGTCGTTTCCATGCAAAGTAGATCAGGAAAAGAGCGGGGAATATCTTTAACGCAGCTGCGGCCCCAAGGCTGATGCCGGAGAGGAGATGGCGATCGTTGAAAAACAGCCACGCGGCCAGCGTCACCAGAAGTAAGACGGTGACATGCATTTGCCCAAAGACAAAGTTGTTGCGCAGGGGAATGAACGCGAGGAAAATGAGCAACCCGACTCGCTCCCAGCCAAGGTTCGTAATCCGGACGAGCAAGAGCGCTGTCAGGAGCAGGAATGCCAGGTTCACGATGAGCCAACGGTGTTTCGCTTCGAGTGCTGAAAGCTTGGACCATGGCACTACGAGCAGGGCCGATGGAAGAGTCGACGGAATAAAACTCACCAGGCCTTGATCGATTCCTTGGTGGTCTTTTTGCCGCTGTAACCAGGTCCAATCGTACACGCGCTCCAATGGATAGCCCGCACGATACAGGCGCGCAACCAAGTAATAGTTGGGAAAGTCGGAATTGAGGTGACGCCACGCCGGAATGAATCCTTTTGCTGTGAAAACAGCGACGAGGAAGAAGAGAAGCACGTGTTGGCCCCACGCGCGCAGTTTCCACCGCGGTCGAAGGCCGCGAAGCCGGCCTGCCGGATCTTCCGCTTTCCTCGCTGGCTCCGAAGCTTCCCGGTCAGCAACCGGTGATAGTTCCCGCTCGGCATGAACGAGCGATGTGGGTCGCATAGCTTTGGCTAACCTGGCTCCTTGAATATGCCGTCAATAAATTCCGGGAATCACCCTGGCAGTGTTTCGTGCGTACGACTCGTAACGCAGCCCGAATAACTTGCGCAGATGCTTTTCTTCAATAGCAATCTTGTTCAAGAGGACCGTTCCCCAGGCGAAAGCCAGCAGCCATCCAAACAGGCTCGCGAAGGTGAGCGCCATTGCTATTTTTCCAACGATCGCGGCTGCGTAGCGTGGATGTCGGACGTAACGGTAAGGCCCGTGGCTCATGGGGAGCAAAGACTGGCCTTTTTCATTGAAGTAGCGTGCCAGATAAGAGTCAGTCCATATCTGCCACAGTGTGACACCGAGATAGAGCGCGATTCCCGCGATCTGCAGTGTGGGCCGCGCCAACCCGGGGGTGAGCCGCCAATGTCCGTAGTCCAAGAACACGGTGAGATCGAGCGCCATTAATACCATCACCCATTGCGGACCGTCGGGATCGGAATTCAGTGCCCACCACTCTTCCCGCAGTCGGTGGGATCGGAAGGCGTCAAGGCTCGAAACCATCGAGTGCAGCGACCCGAGGAACCGCGATGCAAAATAGACTCCCGCATACCAGTCAACTCGTGCCCACGGTCGCGGTGACTTCCACTGAATGAGACACGCAACGGCCACCCCTAAGTACGCGAGGGAGCAGGCCAGCGTCTTTCCGAACATTCTCCTCACAATGTCCTCATTCCAGGATTTCCTCGATAACGTCCGCCGCCAATTTCGGATCATTGTTGTAACGCAAGTCGTAGATCGGCTTGGCGGCGAGCGCGGTCAAAGCTGTCTTCATTTGTGCGTCAAAGCGGGCATCCTCATTGAACAGCCTGCATTCGCCCAGCCGCGCAACGCTTTCTTCCGGCGTGATGACGGTCAATTGCGGTTCGCTCGACTCCCCGCGATTCAGGAACAAACCACACACAGGCGTCACCGGCCGCGCGCGGCGGGACTGCATCGGGCCTTTGTCGAAATAGAAAAAGGAGAGCTCGGAATAGGTGGAGCGGCGTGCGCTTTGCCGCAACTCCGGCAGGAATTCTAGGGTCTGTGGCCGGAAAACGGCGGGGAAGGGATCTCCCCACGCACGCAGGACTTCGCCCTTCAAATCGAGAAAAATAACCTGATCGGCATGAAATTCCATGCCCCGCTTTGCAGCGAGGTAAGCGGATGTGGTCTTGCCGGAATTCGGCGGGCCGAAAATCAAAACGCCGCGATCCTTCACTCCAACGCAGGCTCCGGACATGGCGACGAGTCCCAGGCTCGCGGCGGTCATGCAGAACAAAATGTCGAGCGGGGAGCGATGTCTGAATCTTGTCTCGCCATCGACGAATGTGTCCGGGAAAAATCCGACCGCCTCACGGCTCTCCAGATCAACCGCCAGATAACCTCTTTGGGCGATGTTCACATAGCAGACGCCCGCATCCGAAAAAGCCGAGAAGGGCACATCGGTGGACTGCATCTGCGGATCGCGTTGGCAAATAATTCGCCATTGAAAATCAGGTTTATTCGCGGCCCCATACTGGTAACACCTGAAGAATTTCCTCGCGAGCTCGAGCAAGGGTTTGGAATTCGTCTCCAGCCGGACCGTCCGTTGCAACAACTGCAAATCGGCGGTGTGCGGGGTGGAGATGAAGCGGCTCAGCAGGTCCGGTCGCTTCGGCCGGCCATTGTTGTCGCCAGAGAAGAACGGACTTGCTTCTTGCGAGACCGCCCGCAAAGGCAATTTCATCCCCACGCTTTTCACGATGCTCTCCATTTGTCTCCGTTCAAACTTGGGTGCCCGGCTGCATTCAAGAATGACGCGGCAATCTCTCTCGCAATCTCCTGCGGCCGCCCTCCATACCGCAGCCGGTAGCGCGGCAACAAGAGAACTTGCTCGACCACTTCAGTCTGCTTGCGTATGGTCTCTGGCGTTTCCGCAAGCAACTCAGCTTCGATATGGGATCTTGCTTCACCTGCGGCCATCGGCATCATGCAAAACTCGGTTCCCTCGTGCTTTTCCAGAAAGACGAGCAACTGCGGGACGCATTTCGGAGTCTCCGTCTCTCTGGCCTCGAAATGGAAGACGCGTTCGCCGTTCTGAATATCAGTCGGTTCCCGGTCTCGAAACCCATCGAACCAGGATGCCGCTTCCGGCCGAAGTTTGAGTGGGCGAGGCAGTCCCCAGGCCTGCAACTTGCCGCGCTCCAGCGAACAGAACGTACGGTCATCGGAAAGCAGCCGGAAGCCGGCAACTGTAAACGCCATGGCGAGCGTCGACTTTCCGGAGCGTGATGGCCCCGCCAGAATCAGGCCCCCGTCATTTTTCGCGACGCACGAGGCGTGCAGCTCAATCAGCCCGGCCGAACCGGCCATGATGGAGAGCAGCATCGGAAAAATCACCGTCCTCCAATGTCGAGCGTCGCGGGCCATCGCGGCTGAAAATCGTCCAATCACCCGGCGCGTACGCAGGTCGGCAAGCAGGGAGCTGTTCGCGTCGAATCCGGCAAATATCAGGTGATCAACTCCGCGCACGTAGGGCTTCGGCCACCCCTGTTGCGGTGAATCCGCGCCGGCGCCATTAACCCAAAAGCGCAGCGAGAAATCCACCGAATCCGGCCGCGATTCCACCGGCAGAAATGTATCGCGGGCCGCTTGCAGCAAGTCCTCGCAATTGGTCGTGAGACTGCACACAGAACCGGCGGCCAGGTAGTGCTCACACAGCGGAGTCTCGGCGTTCTTTTGCAGAAAATCCTGACGATGCATAACGAGTCAGCCTGGTTCCGGTGGTGGCAATTCGAACGAAAACTTCTCCCACGAAAACATCCAGTGTTCATCAAATTGCCCGCGATTCTTGTCACGCTCTTGTCAACAGCTTGTAACGTTTCCTTCGCGGTCGAGGTCGCTGAATTCGTTCGCCATTTATGACACTTTATTTACATTTCCAAGACAATTCCGCTGCCCAGCGGGAGTCTAATCTCCTCCAATTCTTCGAGCGAAGGTGGGGACAAATTTCTTTCGCTCAGATTCATTAATTTCCTGAAAAGGGTTCAGCTCACAGGCCCCTGTAAGTGAGGGGGCGAAGCTGTATCCACGATCAGACTCTCTGAAATCGCCATGAGCGTACTCGCAACTACTTCGATCGTGCCGGCGCCGCCAGTCTCAACCCCGAACTGGTATGCGCTCTATACCGCTCCCCGTCACGAAAAATTTGTCGCCGACCAGATCCAGCGGCAAGGCATCGATTGCTTCCTGCCCCTCTATCGATCAATGCGGCGCTGGAAGGATCGGCGCAAAGAGCTGGCGCTCGTGCTATTTCCGGGTTACGTTTTCGTCCAGATTGCTCTTCAGAATCGGTTGCGGGTGCTCCAGCTTCCGGGCGCCGTGCGGCTGGTCGGCTTCAATGGCCAGCCCGCCGCAATGCCCGATGAGGAGATCGAGAATCTCAGAACCCGGCTCTCCTGCTCGGGAAAAATTGAACCGCATCCGTATTTGAGTGTGGGACGCCGCGTCCGCGTACGAAGCGGCCCATTACAAGGGCTGGAAGGCATTATCGTCCGCACCAAGGAACCTTTCCGCATCGTTTTGTCGATTCACTTGATCATGCGCTCCGTCGCCGTCGAAGTGGAGAGCGCCGACGTGGAGTTCATTGCCTAAACAGGTTGAGGCCTCGGTCCGGCGCGAGTGGAGAGAAACCCTATGTTACCGATTCTGATTTTCGTGCCCAACACACTCTCAGGAAAAACCGCGTATTGTGTCTCTCTTCTGCTCATCAGTCAGCTGCTCTGCGGACAAGTGAATCAGAGTTCTCGCGCAAGGCAGGATTCGTTCTCGGCGAGTGACGCCACCCTGTCCACTCTTGCCAGGGAGAATCTCGATCGCGTAGCGGCGTCGTCGGTTCAAATCCGAGAGATTCTCGTCAAGGATGCCGGGTTGCTGGTTGAGTTGAAACGATGGGTTGCGAAAGAAGCCAGTGACAACGGGCAGGTTGTGCGCGAGTCGGACCTGTCGGAGTCGGCAATATTCGAGCGGCTCGATCGCGATGTCGCATTTCGTTCGGTTGCGACTCGCCTCCTGCAACGGTATGGATACTTACTGCCTGCGCCAAATCCAGAGTCGGATTTTGCCAAAGAGCAAGACTACGTTTTGAAGGAACGCGCGCGCCGTCTGGTTGCGATTGAGGCTCAAGAAGACTCCGACGCGCTCCGCCGCGGCAAAGATAATCGGGCCGAGACTGATGTTGAGCGCACGAGTGCATGCGACCCGCAGCACGATCGCAACTGCGAGAACACACGCAGCCGCAAAACCGGAGTGCCCCCTTCGACAGGGAACGAATCGCCGGCGACGGAGCCACCCTCCGAAGCGCCTCCACAGGCATCGCCCGCTCGAACGCTACGAGCAGGCGTCGACGGACAAGCCGAGCGCGCCGGCTCTTCGCCCGAGCTCGAGCTGGCGTCCAGATCTGCAACTGACGTTCCCTTCGCTTCGCAGATTTCCGACTTTCTCGCCGCGGATGGCGTTATCGGTTCGAACAGGAATCTGACCTATCCGGACAAAATCGTCCGCGATAGTTTTCGCCAAAACGAAGTTCCTGAGAGCCAGTCTTTTCAGGTAAACAGGAAACGCCCGTCCGCGGGTCAATTCGAAGAAGACGTGAAGTCCGTGAACATGGTGCGGCAGGCGAATCCCTATGCCGACGTTCCCTCGCTCTACGACATGTACGTACAGGCGGATTCTCCGCTGCGTCCGGCGCAGCGTTTCGGCGTCGACGTCTTCCGCAACGATGCCAACCAGCCCGACGTGATTCCGATGGACCTGCCGGTCGGGCCGGACTATGTCGTAGGAACCGGCGACAGCCTGGCGATTGATTTGTGGGGCAGCGTCTCGCAAAGACTGGTGCGCCTGGTGGACCGCGAAGGGCGCATCTCTCTTCCGGAAATCGGGCCTCTGCTCGTCAGCGGCAAGAATTTGGGTGACATTCAGCAGGAGGTTCAGCGCGCGCTCCGCGCAGCTTTCCGGGAGGTGTCCGCCGATGTCTCGCTCGCGCGAGTGAGAACCGTCCGAGTGTATGTCGTCGGCGATGTGGCGGAGCCGGGGGCCTACGATATCAGTTCGCTCTCGACCCCGCTCAATGCGCTGTTCGCCGCGGGAGGAGTGACGGCCCGCGGCTCGTTGCGCGCGCTTCGCCACTCGCGCGGCAGGCAACTCGTGCAGCAGGTGGATGCTTACGACCTCCTTCTGCACGGTGTGCGCTCCGATCTGAGGCGGCTCGAGAATGGCGACACATTATTGGTTCCACCTCTCGGTCCCCAGGTGACGGTGGAAGGGATGGTGCGGCGACCGGGAGTCTATGAGTTGCTCGACGAGAATTCGCTGAGCGACGTGCTCGCGCTGGCGGGCGGGATTCTTCCCACGGCTGCCCTTCGTCATATCGAGGTCCAGCGCGTGGAGGCCCACGAAAAGCGTACGATGCTGACTCTGGATCTGACCTCGAACTCTCTCCACCAAGATGTCGACAACCAGATGCAGGCGTTCAAGGTCCGGGATGGCGACCGGATCCACATCTTCCCGATCGCCGCCTACAACGAAGATGCCATTTACCTCCAAGGACACGTTCTGCGGCCCGGCCGTTATTCCTTCAAGCCGGGAATGAAGTTGACGGACCTGATCTCTTCTTACTCTGACTTGCTGCCCGAACCGGCTCCTCACTATGCCGAGATCGTGCGCTTGAATCCGCCGGATTTTCATCCGAGCATCGAGAGCTTCGATATTTCGGCTGCACTCGCCAATCCAGCGTCCGCTCCGGCACTGAATCCCCTGGACACGGTGCGAATCTTCAGCCGATACGACTTTGAACGGCCGCCCGATGTCTCTGTAGCCGGTGAAGTGCGCGCGCCTGGAGACTACCGCACCTCCGGTGAGGCTCATCTGCGGGATGCCGTCTATCTGGCCGGTGGACTTACACCCGATGCGGCGCTCGATTCAGCGCAGTTGTTTCGCACGCAAGCCGACGGAAGTCTCAGAATTCTGAGCGTGGATTTGCACGAGGCTCTGGCTGGAAACCCCATCGACAATATTGTCATTCAGCCGCGCGACCGCCTCCTCATCCACAAAAAGTTGGGAATGGTCGATGCTCCGACCGTCAATATCACCGGCGAGGTGGCAAAACCTGGCCGCTATCCCTTGACCGGAAACATGCGAGTCGCGGATTTGGTCCGAGTTGCCGGAGGACTGAAGAGAAGCGCCTTTGCCGACGACGCCGATCTTACGAGATTCGCGGCAAGCGGCGACGGAGCTAGTCAACGCCTGGACGTGAAGCTCACAGCCGCTTTATCCGGCGACATGAACGATAACCTTCCCCTTCGCAATGGAGATGTGCTGGCCGTGCGGCAGATACCACAATGGAGCGACCTGGGCGCTTCGGTCACCGTGCGGGGAGAGGTGCTGCATCCAGCAACCTATGGAATCGAGCCTGGCGAACGGCTCAGTTCCCTGCTGGCGCGCTGCAATGGTTTCACATCCGAGGCATATCCATACGGAGCTGTGCTGATTCGCAAGGAAGTTCGCGAATTGGAAATGAAGGCGCATCTTGAACTTGTCAATCGGATCAAAGCGGAGACGGCTTATCTGAAGGGTTTGCCGGAGGGCGATGCCGATCATAAGAGCGCAAAGCTCACCGCGATCGCCCAAACGGAAACGACGCTGCGCCAGCTTGAGGCCGTCGCCCCCGTTGGACGACTGGTGATTCATATACCTCCGGACCTGAGGAAGCTCGCGAACTCTCCTGCCGATGCCCCGTTGCGCGACGGCGATGAACTGATCATTCCCAAGAAAACGAATTACGTGGTTGTGAGCGGACAGGTTTTCAATCCGACTGCCGTCAGCTACCAGCCGGGCAGGAGCGCGAAATGGTACTTGAATCAGTCGGGAGGCTTGACCCAAATCGCGGATAAGGACGCCGCTTTTGTGGTGCGCGCCGATGGCTCTGTTCTCTCCGCGAAAAACAATTCGGGCCTGTGGCTGGGCGATTCCATGAACGCAGTTCTCAAGCCCGGAGACTCCATCATCGTGCCGGAAAAGGCGCCCAAGATCGCGGCGCGAAACTGGGCCCCGTTGTTGCAGGCGGCTCAGGTTGCTTCTTCGGTCGCCCTTACGGTCGCCTACATTCATCCGTAAATCGAGAGCGTGTGGTCAAGGCGGTGATTCGGTTCTTAGGTGTGACGATTGCCATGATTTCTTGCCTGGCACGTTCCGGTTGGTCACAGGAGATGAAGGCGGCGTCCGCAACAAACACGCCTGAAACTCTCATGGATCACGAGACGACCAATCTCGGCGCCGGAACTCTTGAAGCCTCGCGCCAATACTCCTTCCGAAATACTTTCTCCGGTCACTTTCACGACTTTCTTCACGATCAGGGAAAAATCTGGAGCAGCCCGGCGCGTTTGCGATTTTCGGATGCAACCTGGCTTGTGCCGCTTGGAGGCCTCACCGCCAGTCTCTTCGCGACAGACCGCCAGTACAGCGCTTCCCTCCCGCACGATCCTGCGACGCTCCGCCATTACAGGACAGTTTCCAATTTCGGGCTGGCAAGCCTCGTCGGCACCAGCGCCGGAATGTACCTGCTGAGCTATCCCATGCACAACGACCATTGGCGCGAAACCGGATTCCTGGCCGCCGAATCCGCCCTGAACACCTTGGTAACGGTTGAGGCGCTCAAGTATTCATTCCGTCGCGCACGGCCGGAGCAGGATGCTGGCAGCGGAAGACTGTTCAGTGGCGGGACATCGTTTCCTTCCGAACACGCTGCCGTGGCCTGGTCAATTGCCGGAGTAATCGCGCACCAGTATCCCGGCACCCTCCCCAGGTTATTCGCCTATGGGATGGCTTCCGCAGTCAGCTTTTCTCGCGTCCACGAACGGCAGCACTTTGCCTCCGACGCGCTAATTGGGAGCGCGCTCGGCTTCTTGATTGCACAGAGTGTTTATCGGCAGCGGCATGAGGTTGACGTTGGCGGAGGAGAATGGCGCTCTCCGCACGAGTTCGTGGCTGAGCCGGCAACGCGGGCGCCGGCATTCATGGGATCGCCCTATGTGCCCCTCGATAGCTGGATCTATTCCGCCATGGAACGGCTCGCGGCGTTTGGATACATAAGAAGCGCGAGCTTGGGGATTCGTCCGTGGACGCGCACGGAGTGTGCTCGCCTGCTGGGAGAAGCCGCGGAAATGGCCCCCGACAACGACGGACCACCCGAAGTGCAGGATCTCTTCAATTCCCTCTCGCAGGAGTTCGCCGCCGAGGCGGAACTCATGAGTGGCGAGCAAAATGTGCACGCGCAGGTGGAATCCGTCTATCAGCGCACGCTCGCAGTCTCGGGGAGGCCGCTCACTGACGCGTTGCATTTTGGCCAGACGATTTTGAACGACTACGGCCGTCCTTTCCAGGAAGGCTTCAACACCGTGGCCGGAGCTTCGGCTTGGGCAACGGCTGGGCCATTCGTCTTCTATGCGCGCGGAGAATATCAATACTCGCCAGGCGCTCCCTCGCCATCGGGCGCCGTGCTCGACTTTATCAGCGGTGCAGATGGCCTCCCGCCCAATGCGCCATCGACGCCGATCGCTGTCACCAGCCGCTTTCGGCCCCTGGATGCCTATGTAGGAATGAATCTGGGAAATTGGCAGCTGTCATTTGGAAGGCAGAGCCTGTGGTGGGGAACAGCAGACAGCAGCGCGATGCTCTTGACGAATAACTCCGCGCCCCTGAACAAAATGTTTCGTGTGAACCGGGTGAGCCCCTTTCGCTTCCCCTGGATATTCAGCCATCTTGGCGACGTGCGGCTTGACCTCTTCATAGGCCAGGTTGCGGGACAGGAATTCATCAATAACGGCGGGCTGGGAGCCGTCGCGCAGGGCCAATACGGCGTGAACCTCAAGCCCCAGCCTTTTCTCAGTGGCGGGAAGATTAGTTTCAAACTCACACCCAACCTTGAATTCAACTTCTCGAAGACTACGCTCTATGGCGGGCCGGGCAATCCTCTTACGCCCAATACGTTCTTCAAAAGCACTTTCGACTTGCACGTGAACAAAGAGCCTCTTGGTGACGGCCGCAGTGTCGTCGATTTTTCCTATCGGATTCCCAGGCTGCGCGACTGGGTCACCTTCTACGGCGAGGGATTCAGCGAAGACGAGGTCATTCCGCTCAACACTGCGGAAAAATCCGCGTGGCAAGGTGGTCTCTATTTCGCTCGCCTCCCAAAGATACCCCGGCTCGACTTGAGAGTCGAAGGCGGATTCACCGTTCCCGTCGATTTTCCCACTTGCAATGGCTGTTTTTATCGCAACTTTCAGTATGTCAGCGGATACACGAACGATGGCCACTTAATCGCCAGCGGCATTGGCCGGGCCGCGCAGAGTGAATCGATCATTACCAATTATTGGCTCAGCGCCACCAGAAAGATTGGGATTGAAATGCGACACCGGAAGATCGACCAGCGATTTCTGCCCCAAGGGGGTTCGCAGAGCGACCTGGCTCTGAACTCCGACCTGTTGATGACGTCGGGCTTCCGGTTCACTGGCACGCTGCAGTACGAACGGTGGCAGATACCGTTGGTGGCGGCGACTGCTCAATCGAATATAACCGCTTCATTTCAGTTCAGCTTCTGGCCGCGCGTGCGAACGAAGTAAGTCGCTGACCAACGCGACGTCGCTCGATGAAATTCAACGAGAGTTAGGGTAACGAGAATTTTCTGATGCCGGGCACTCCAATTCGCGTAAGCACTGGGCAGGACAGCATCGGATCCCCCGTTTTCGCCGAACCACCGCGATACGAAGAGCCCGCGACCCGCGCCGCCTTCAGGCGGCTTCGAGTACTGCTCGACCATCGCTTCTTTCTGCTTCGGGTCACCGCTTATGGGCTTGCGTTGGCGACGCTGCTCGCCTTTCTCATTCCAGTGCGCTATGAGTCGCGCACACAGCTTATGCCCCCGGACAGCGAAGCCAGTTCCGGGTTGGCCTCCCTGATGGCCATGTCGAGGGGCGCAGGCCTGGGAATGCTGGCTGGTGACTTTCTCGGCCTCAAAACCAGTGGTGCGCTCTTCATCGGGGTACTTCGCAGCGACACCGTCGAAGACCGAATCATCGATAAGTTTGATTTGAAGTCCGTCTACCGCGTCAAACGAATGCAGGATGCAAGACGCGAGCTCGAAGAGAATACCGGGATATCGGAGGACCGCAAGAGCGGTATTATCACGATCGGGGTGACGGACCATAGCCCGCAGAGGGCGGCCGCAATCGCCCAGGCCTACGTCGAAGAACTCAACCGCCTGGTGGTGGAATTGAATACCTCCGCCGCGCATCGTGAGCGCGTTTTTCTGGAAGACCGGCTCAAAACTGTGAAGCGGGATCTGGATTCGTCGGCGAAGGAATTCAGCCAGTTTTCCAGCAAGAACACCGCCATCGACATCAAAGAACAGGGCAAAGCCATGGTGGAGGCCGCCGCCGCCCTCCAGGGCCACCTGATCGCTGCGCAATCGGAACTCGAGGGACTGCGCCAAATCTATGCCGACACCCACGTCCGCGTGAAGGCTGTGCGCGCCCGGATCGCTGAGCTTCAGAAAAAGCTCGATGAGATGGGCGGCGGCGATCTCTCGGCTACCGGCGCAGCCGAGAACAACTCCCTCTATCCCTCAATTCGCAAACTGCCTTTGCTCGGCGTTCAGTATGAGGAACTCTATCGCGAGAGCAAAATCCAGGAAACTGTCTATGAGTTGCTGACCCAGCAGTGCGAATTAGCCAAGGTGCAGGAAGCAAAGGAAACTCCTAGTGTCAAAATTCTGGACCTCGCCAAGATTCCGGAAAAAAAGTCTTTTCCGCCGCGATTGCTGATCATGTTCCTGGGTACATCCCTCTCCATGATAATTGGCGCCCTCTGGGTCATCGCGAGAACCGGGTGGGAAGACATCGATGCAGCGCACCCCGGAAAACTGCTGGCGCAAGACGCCCTCGTCAGTCTTAAAGCAGATCTTGGACTCACCTCTGGCAATGGAGCCCGCTTTCACCTTGTGCTGGATAAGATGCTTTGGTTTAGACGTAACTCACAATGATATCCGCCTGAACTAGTCTTACCGCCTAGCTTTCACCTACTACTCTATCCACAACCAGTGCATAAGTTACTTCAACTCTACTAACAAATATTTGACAGATCCCATGAAGACCGAGGAAACGCAATGAGGATTCTTGTTCTTGGTGGCGACGGCTACTGCGGTTGGCCGACTGCCTTACACCTTTCGCGACTGGGCAATGCCGTGGCCGTCGCGGACAGCTTTCATCGCCGTTTCTGGGATCACGAACTGGGCGCGCAAACTCTTACCCCGATTCGCCCACTCACCGAGCGCTTGAGAACCTGGGAGCGCGTTACGGGTAAGCAGATCGAGAGTTACGTGGGCGACATTCTGGATTATGAATTCCTGTCCCGCGTCATGACAGCTTTTGAGCCCGAGGCAGTGGTCCACTTTGCCGAGCAGCGCTCCGCCCCCTACTCAATGATTGACCGCCAGCACGCCGTTTTCAGCCAGGTCAACAACGTCGTCGGAACCTTGAACGTTCTGTTCGCAATTAAGGAGTTTCAGCCGGATTGCCATTTGGTCAAGCTAGGTACCATGGGCGAGTATGGCACCCCGAACATCGACATTGAAGAAGGTTTCATCCGCATTCACCACAACGGTCGCGAGGATCTGCTGCCTTTTCCCAAGCAGCCCGGATCTTTCTATCACCTGTCGAAAGTTCACGACAGCCACAATATTTATTTCTGTTGCAAGATCTGGGGGATTCGCGCGACCGATTTAAACCAGGGCGTCGTCTACGGCACAGTCACCGACGAAACTGCTTTGGACATAGGGTTGGTCAATCGATTCGACTATGACGACATCTTCGGGACGGCCCTGAACCGTTTTTGCGTCCAGGCGGCGATCGAACACCCGCTCACCGTGTACGGCAAGGGCGGCCAGACGCGAGGCTTCCTCGACATTCGCGACACGGTGCGCTGCATTGAACTCGCTTGCCTGAATCCTCCCGCCCGCGGAGAGTTCCGCGTCTTCAATCAGTTTACAGAGCAGTTTTCAGTGCTCGAACTTGCCGGGATGGTGCGCGTTGCCGGCGAACGGCTTGGACTCGATGTCGCGGTGGAGCACCTACCCGATCCTCGCGTGGAGGCCGAGGAACACTATTACAATGCGAAGCACACTAGGCTCGTCGACCTTGGCCTGAAGCCGCACTTGCTCTCCGAATCGCTGCTCGACTCGCTTGTCAATATTGCCCTGGAGCATCGCGACGCCGTCGACCGCACTCTTCTGCTACCGCGTGTCAATTGGCGGAACAGTCGCAATGACCATAAGTCGATAACAGCGACTGCCGCTGTTGCCGCTGACTAACAGGATAAGAGATTGTGAAGGTAAGTGGCGGGCTAGTCGCTCGAAACTGGGTCCTCAACCTCCTGGGATGGGTGGCGCCACTGTTGGTGGCGCTAGGCGCGATTCCCTATGTTGTTCACGGCCTCGGCGCGGAGCAATTCGGCATTCTCTCGATTGCCTCAGGCCTGCTCGGCTATTTCGGCATTTTTGATCTGGGTCTTGGCCGGGCAACCACTAAGTTCGTCGCCGAATCGCTCGCACTGGGTGAATCTGAAAAATTGCCGGCGATTGTCTGGACCTCACTTTGGTGTCAGGTCGTCTTTGGCGTAATTGGGACAATCGTCACCGTTAGCCTGATTCCAGTGATCGTCGACCGCTTCTTTAATGTTGCGCCCGCTTTAGCCGCGGAAACCAAGAGCGCTCTTCTGATTCTGTCCGCCTCGCTCTGCGTCGTGTTGGGCGGCAACGCTCTACGCGGCGTGTTGGAAGCGGGGCAACTCTTCAGCGTCGTCAACTATGTCAAGGTGCCGACAAACATCTCCATGTATCTCTTGCCCGCCGCTGGCATAATGTTCCATCTAAGTCTTCCTCACATTGTATGGCTCCTGGTCGGCGCTCGCGTCGGCGCAACGGTGGCTTACCTGGCCGCGTGCCTGTGGTTCTTCCCTACCCTGCGGCAACGATACCTCCCTGACAGAACCTGGCTTCCCCCGCTGCTCGTATACGGAGGCTGGGTCACTGTTTCCAACTTCATTGCCCCGTTGTTATCTTACGTCGATCGTTTGTTGATCGGGTCGCTGGTTTCTATGAGCGCGGTGGGCTACTACTCCGCCCCTTACGAAGCCATTAATCGAGCCTGGGTCGTACCCGGCACTCTGGCGGCAACGCTGCTTCCGGCGTTCACCAACCTGGACACGGGCGGTTCCAAACGGCATCTTGAAGAACTATGCTCCCGGTCGCTCAAGTCGCTGCTATTGATCTCCGCTCCCACGCTCTTGACGCTGGCGCTATTCGCTAAACCTGTTTTGCGATGGTGGCTGGGCGCGGACTTTGCAGTTCAGGGCACCTCCGCGCTCCAGATACTGGCACTCGGAATGCTGATCAACTCCGCCGCCCTCGTGCCCGCCATACTTCTTCAGGGCGTAGGGCGTCCTGATTTAACCGGGACATTCAGTTTGTTGGAATTCGTGTTCCAGGTCGTCGCATGTTGGTTCCTTGTGAAGCGCTTCGGCATTGCAGGCGCGGCAGCGGCCTGGACACTCAGAGTTTCGTTGGACGCCGTACTGATGTTTGGGGCGGTTTTCTGGCTTAACTCGGTTTCATTCCGGAACCTTCTCACAAACGGGATGCGGAGAACGTTATTAGCCGTATTCGCCCTGGCCTTGGCACTTGTACTTCTCCGGCAAGCGAATGGGCCGTTCGTCATCCAGGTTCCGGTGGCAATCTCATTTGTGCTCGTATTCGTCGTGGGCTCCTGGGCCTATGTGTTGGATAGCAGAGATCGAGATCTTCTGGCAGGCACAGCCAATCGACTCAGGCTCGCCTTCGTTCGACGGAGATAGCTGACGATTCCCGGCGATCGCGGTCTGGTGCACATCATGGAAGCAAGGTCACTTAGAGCGGAACATATTTCAGCGGCAATGTTGGGCCTTCTCGCTGCCGCCTCTGCGGTATCGCTGGCAATCGTGAGCGATCGGGGAACTGAGGCCAGTAAGTACGCACTCGTATGGGTTGGAGTATTGGGTTTCGTCGTCTTGTTAGGACTCTCATGCCTGCGCCCTCTTGTAGTCGTCGTCGTGGCGTTGATGTTTCTGACCTGCCCTCTTCAACTAATTCTCGGCCTGCCACAGTCGGCGCTTGTTAGTGCGTTCTTACTGGGAGGAGCCGTCCTCGGTTTTGCCTTGCGCTTTCCGCTTTGGCCGATGGTGCCGGATCCCTTGTTGACACCAATTGGACTCTTTGCCGGCTACGGTATTGTCTGCGCAGTGTATGGGTTGTGGATGGGCAACGGGATCGCATACACGATTGGAGATTGTTTTCAAGTTATCGAGTTCGCAGTTGTTTATTCATTGCTATCGCGGCTGCTGACGAACCC
>Ga0335078_10002172_pt1 | contig 29738 bp, 25 predicted proteins | sample Lox_Sample_32_FD_206711 | JGI IMG/M metagenome (GOLD analysis project Ga0335078, IMG submission 206711) | Soil microbial communities from Loxahatchee National Wildlife Refuge, Florida, United States - Lox_Sample_3.2 | ecosystem: Environmental > Terrestrial > Soil > Wetlands | place: USA...
ACCGCAGCCGCCGCGCTTCCCGGCGTACTCGGTCCCAGGGGCGTTGCCACTCGCTCGCCGGGCCCGCAGGCTTCCGGAGTTGTGGCGGGCGTCGCGACCTGGGGGCCGGCGAGCCCCTGGCGCCGTTACTGGGCGCGCTGCCTCGACCTCAGTGTCAGCGCTTTCATCGTGGCCGTGTTGATCGGCGCGCTCAGTCCCCCGCTGCTCGCGCAATCGAGTCTCGGGGCGATGAGGGGCTGGATCATCCTCCTCGTCCTGCTGCCGCTCTCCTTGGTCATGGACACGGTGATCTATTGGGCGCTCGGAAACTCGCCGGGCAAGGCGCTCGCCGGAATCAAGGTGCTCGAGGCGGATGGCCGCCGCCGGCTGAGGGCGCCGGTCCATCTGCGAAGGAACTTCGGCGTCTACGTCTTCGGTCTCGGCCTCGGGCTGCCGCTTCTCAGTCTGATCATGTTGATCTGGAGTTATAGTGGCGCGGCGGCCGCGCAGGCCTCGATCTGGGATCGGTTCTCCCGCTCGCGGGTCTACGCGCTCTCGGGCGCCGGGCGGCGCACCTGGGTCACGGCCGGGGTTTATGTCCTCGGAACGCTGGGGCTCTTCGCCTTCGGGCTTCATCAGCGGCAGAACGACTCCAAATACACCGCCGCGCGCACTCCCGCGCCCCTCCTGCAGCAGGAGCTGACACAGGCGGCAAACAGCGTGAATGCGACGGCACCGCGGATGGTCGATCACATCGTGAGGATCGACGGCGCGCACGTGGGCCCTGGATCGCTCTTCACCTATGACTACACGGTGACGAACCTGCGCGTCCCTCTGATGTCGCCCGCCACGCTCCGGAGCTTTCGCTCGCGGCTCCGGGCCAGCGTCCGTCAGGCGGTCTGCCGCGAGAGCGCACTCGCGGCGCTCCTTCGAAGCGGCGCCACCGTGCGCTTTGACTATCGCGACCGGGACGGAAAAGATCTCGCCAGGATCACGGTCTCGAGCGCGGATTGCGGCGGCTAGCCGCGGCTTACAGCCGGTGCCGATCGCTCGGCCCGCCCTCGATCGATTTCGTCCGATCTTCGCCGAACTTGCCCACCGCCGTCAGGACGATGAGGGCGAACAGAACGCCGATGAAGGCGGCCGCGAACTCGCCGAGTCCCGCCGCAACGCTCGCGGCCGCGGTGAGCCATATGCCGGCCGCGGTCGTGAGGCCGCGGATCTCGTGCTCCTGGGTGAGCTTGAGAATCGTGCCGCCGCCGAGAAAGCCGATGCCGGTGATGAGGCCCTGGATGACCCGGGCGATGTCGCCCGACTTCATGCCGGCGTACACGGCGGAGACGACCAGCAGCGAGGAGCCGAGCGCCACGAGCAGGTGGGTGCGTAGCCCCGCGGGCTTGTGACTCAGCTCACGCTGCAGCCCGATGACGGTGCCGACGATGAGCGCGGCGATGAGACGCAGCGCGACGCTGAGCACCTGCTCTGCATGATGCAGCTCGGGAAAAAGCTGCTGCCAGAACGGAGTCAACTTCGCCTGCCTGCCGCGTGCGCCGAGCGCGCCGCGCGCCGCCGCCCCACCGGTATCCGCAGTCGCACCTGCAGCGGCTCGTTGAGACCTTGGAGGAACTCGCGCCGTTGCACGGGAGTAAGCCCGGTCCAGTCGACCTTTCCCGAGTGGGTGCGGCGCAGATCGCGGTCACTGACGCGCGCCTCCGCTCGGCTTCGGCTCGTACAGCGGGTCGGCAGGTGGCGCGTGCTCTTGCGGCAGAGAAGATCGACGATGGCCGCCGCGACCCGCGCATCGCGGGTCAGATCACTGTGGGCGGCGGTCGTGAAATAGGTATGCGCCTCATCGAGGGCGGCGCTGCCGGCCGGCACGGTGCCATCGCCGTGGCGGGTGATCGTATAGACGAAGCCCTCGCGTGTTCTCGAGGCCGCGGTCACGGTCTCCTGACCCACACCGGCGATGGCCACGAAGCGGGGGTCGGGCGCTGCCAGCGCCTCGCGGAACCGGCGCGCCCGCTCGAAGAGCTCCGGCCGCAAGGCGGGGCCGGAGCGGGGCCACTGCGCCGCATCGAGCAGGCCAGCCGCGCCGTTGCCCCTCGCGACCGGCACCATCTGATACAGGCTCGGAAAGCTGTTGAACACTTCCTCGGTGAGACGCTCGGCGGTCGTTCCGGCATCCAAACGTGCGATCTTGCGGACCACGGCATAGGTTCCCCGCAACGCCTGCACGGGCGCATAGGAGCCCAGGTTGGGAGTTCCCAGCAGGAGCACGCGCTCGACGTGCTCCGTCCCCGGCAAGGCCAGCGCGGCGCGACTCACGAGTCCCCCCATGCTGTGCGAGACGATCGCGAGCCGTCGCGCGCCCCGCTCTCGCAGCCGCTCGGCGAGCGCGGCGGCGGACTCCTCGATCGCGAGCCGCCAGTCATAGTCGTGCACGGTGACGGCAAAACCCGCCACCCGCAACCGCAACCGCAACTTCAGATAGGAGTAGTGCACGCCGCCGAGCGGAATGATCGGCGCACCCGCGTCGAGACCCAGGAGCCGCAGCCGCCCCACCTGGATGTCGATGGGGTCGAGCCACAACACGTCGTTCGGCAGCGGCGGCCGGCGGGCGAGCCCGAGTTGCGAGCCGAGGATCCCGGGCACCACCACCACATGCGGATGGGCGTCGTTCACTCCCGCACGCGCCGCCGTGCGCGCGAGCCGAGCGAGATCCCTGTATTCCGTGTCGCCGAAGTACGCGAGCAATTCCTGCCGGCGCTCGCCCGAAACCAACATCCGCTCGATCTCGATGTCGCTCCAGCCGAACCGGTCGTACGGGGTGACGTGCGGTAGGTTTGTACCCGGGCGGATCACTCGCGGCGATTATGCCAGAGCGGCACTCTCAGCCCGACCGCTGCGCGATCACATCGCACAAGGCCGCGACCGCCGCTCTACGGGCGCTGGTTTTGCGCCACACCGCGCCGATGTGCCGCACCGGCACCGGCTTCGCGAACGGCAGCACCACCACGCCGCGCGCCTCGCCATAGGCGCCCTTCGTCGCAAGCTCCGGCAGGAGCGTGACACCGGCGCCGGTCGCGACCATCTGGCGCAGCGTCTCGAGGCTGGTGGCGCGGAAATCCTGACTCTCGGCCGCCCCGCTGCGGCTGCAGACCTCCAAAGCCTGGTCGCGCAGGCAATGTCCTTCCTCGAGCAGGAGCAGCCGCTCCCCCGCGAGATCGGCCGCCTGCAGACGCTCGCGCCTCGCCAGCCGATGCCGCTCCGGGAGCGCGACGGTAAAGGGCTCCGCGAAGAGCTCCCGCGCCTCGAGCCCGTCCAGCTCCACCGGCAGCGCCAGGATGCCGAGATCGAGCTCGCCGGTGTTGAGCTTTTCCAGCATCGGCGCGGTCTGATACTCGTAAAGCTGCAGCTCGAGGCGCGGCAACGCGCGACGGATCGCGGCGGACACCCGGGGGAGGAGGTACGGCCCGATGGTCGGCAACAGCGCGAGCCGCAGTCGCCCCGCGAGCGGATCGCGGTGGGCCCGCGCCTGGGTCACGAGCTCCTCGCTCGCCTCGAGGACTTTGCGCGCGCGCGCCACGATCTGCTCACCGGCGCCGGTCAGCGAGACGTTGTTCGGCTGCCGCTCGATGAGCTGCACGCCGAGGTACTGCTCGAGCTTCTTCAATTGGGCCGACAGCGTCGGCTGGCTCACGAAGCAACGCTCCGCCGCGCGCCCGAAGTGGCGGCTGTCGGCCACGGCGACCAGGTAGCGAAGATCCTTCAGCTTGATATCGGCCATGACCGACAATATACGGTATCTATCGAGATTATAAAGTCAATTTATTGGATAAATCGGACCCGCGTCCCCATGATGCTTGCAGGCCCGCAAGGGACTTCATCACTCAGGAGCTCAGACATGCTAGGCATTGGACAACGTTTTCCCGAGTTCGCGCTCACCGGCGTGGTCTCGAACGATCTCGACTCCGCTTTCCAGCCGATCACCCAGGACAGCTTCCCCGGCAAATGGCGGGTGGTGTTCTTCTGGCCGAAGGATTTCACCTTCGTCTGTCCCACGGAGATTGCCGCCTTCGGCAGACTGGAGAAGGAGTTCGCGGCGCGCGACGCCCAGGTGCTCGGCGTCAGCATCGACAGCGAGTTCGTGCACCTCGCCTGGCGGCGCGAGAAGGATGAGCTGAAGAAGCTGCCCTTCCCCATGCTCTCCGACCTCAAGCGCGAGCTCTCGAGCCGGCTCGGCATCCTCGACCCGCAGGCGGGCGTCGCTCAGCGCGCCACGTTCATCGTCGACCCGCAGGGCGTCATCCGTTTCGTTTACGTGACCGACCTCAACGTCGGCCGCAGCCCGGAGGAAGTGCTGCGAGTGCTCGATGCGCTGCAGACCGACGAGCTCTGCCCCTGCAACTGGAAGCAGGGCCAGGAAACGCTCGAGGCGGCCTGAAGCGGAGGCGGTGAGCATGACGACCCTGGAAAACCTGCGCGATGCGCTGCCGGACTACGCGCGAGATCTCAAGCTCAACCTAGGCTCGGTGCTCTCCCCGCCGGGAGCACCGGGCCTCACGGAGCGGCAAATATGGGGGGTGGCGCTCGGTGCCGCCGAGGCCTCCCGCAACCCGCGCTTTGCCGCCGCCATCGGCGAGCTTGCCGGCGCGCACCTCGATGGCGCCTACCGGAACGGAGCGCGAGCGGCCGCCGCCATCATGGGCATGAACAATGTCTACTACCGCTTCCTCCACCTGGTGGACGACCCCGAGTACGGCCGGATGCCGGCGCGCCTGCGCATGAACGTCATCGGCAACCCGGGGGTCGAGAAGGTGGAATTCGAGCTGATCTGCCTGGCGGTCTCGGCGATCAACGGCTGCGGGACGTGTATCGCCTCCCACGAGCGCCAGGTGCGCCAGCACGGCCTCTCCCGGGAGGCGGTGCAGAGTGCGGTACGGATCGCCTCCACGGTCCACGCGGTGGCCCGGGTGCTGGAGAACGTCGGCTGGGGAGCGGCCGGCATCGAGGTCCGCGCAGCCTGAATTCCGACTCAGATGGAACCCTCCGGGCCCCGCCGGCGCGCCGCGCCGCGGGGCTCGATTTTATTGTAGGATCGGACGGCTGGTCATTCGCACTTGATCGTGCTCGCGAGGAGTCAGCATGAACACCACCTCGGATACGCTGCCGAACAGCGCGGCAGAGAAGGTCGAAACCACTCGTGAGGAGCCGCCGCCGGCTCAGCAGCCCGAGCTCATCGAGCTCGGCAAGGTGTCGGACACCAAAGGCGGCTGGGTGGGCGTCAAGCCGGATTCGGGCGCCGGCTTCACCGTCTACTGACTCCGCTCTACCAGCTGACTCCGCTCTACCAGCGCTTGCTGACCTCGGCGCTCACGACCCGTCCGAGGGCCTGGACGTTGTACGAATCGTACCCGTACTCATCGTCGACGAACGGCGGGTCGTGGTTGAGCACGTTCACCGCGTTGATCGAGAGCTCGACACCGCCCAGCCACCCCGCCTGCCGGGTCCGGTACAGGAAGCGAACGTCCACCGTCGTCCACGATGAAACATCCGGTACCCGGGTGCTGCCGGGATTGCGGTATGCGCCCGTGTGATTGACCGCCAGGTCCACGCCCGGTCCCGGGAGCTGCGGACCGTGACGGCTCCACGAGAGCAGTGCGCGCAACCGCAACGCCAGCGGATTGGAGATCGTGTTGACGATGTCGGTCGCCGGCGAGGTGTTGGTAACGGCCTGATCGAAGTGGAAGACGTGGTTCGCCGTCAACCCGACCGTCAGGGTGCCGCGCGCGCCACTGAAGGAATCATGCGCCTCCATGTCGAGACCCGTGGTGCGGGTCGTGGCGAGATTCGCCAGCCGGCCATCGATGATGGCGGCCGGTGAGCTGGCGAGACAGGTCGAGACGGAGCCCTGGTAGTCCGGCAGATTACAAACCGCCGCGACCTGCGCCCGGGATGGATTGCGGTGGATCACCGCGGCCCATTCGGCCGCGTCGATCAGGATCGCGAACGGATCGTCGGCGGCGGGCTGCGCAATCCGGTTCTGGTAGTCGATCGAGTAATAGGTCACAGAGAACGTCGAGTTCGGCAGCGGGAGAGGCGCGAGATCGAAGCCCGCCGTCCAGGTGGTCGCCGTCTCCTGCTCGAGGCTCGGATTGGACCCCTGCTCCACCAGAACCAGCGAGCGGCCGGTCGGCGACTGTGGATCGGTGAGCACGACGGCGGCAGCCGCATTCGCCGAGGTGTCATAGAGATTATCGAGCGTCGGGGCACGGAACGATCGCCCCCAGCTCGCCCGCAGCTGCAGAGGCTGTAGCGGAATCCCGCGCATCCGCACCGTCGGATTGAAGGTACTGCCGAAATCGCTGTAATGCTCGTAGCGCGCGGCCACATCGAGCTCCAATCGCGGCACGGCGCGCGGATTGCCCCGCTCGCCGACCACGGGCAGCGCGAGTTGCGAGAAGAGCGAGGTGATGTGACGGGAGTAGCTCTGGGTCACCGACTGCTCCGTCGGCTCGAGCGGGCTGGACACGTCGTGGGACAAGCCCTCCTCGCGCCGCTCGATACCTACCGCGAGCTTGGCCTCACCGGCGGGCAGGCTGAAGAGCGCGCCGTCCGCCACCAGACGGGTGGACTCGGTGCTGGAGACGGCGTCGATCGGGAAGTCGCGCGCGATCGCGGCCAAAGTCGTCGGATTCGTGTTGGATCCGGCGCCGAAAGGATCGAATGCCGTTGCCGGGTTCGGGTCGGCGAGACTCGCCGCCAGAGCCGCCGCATCGGGGAGGTTGAACTCGTCGCTTCGCAGGGATTGCCGCCCGTAGGACTCGCTCAACACCGCCCGCCACGTGTCGCCGATCCGCAGCGTGGCTCCCGCCGTGCCGAGGTACACCTGGCTGCGCGCGGAAAACCCGGTCGCGCCGTAGTCGCTCGCAAAGCTGTAGGCCACGAGCGAATAAGGCAGACCGGCGTAGGGATTTACGTAGAATGGGTTGGAGGAGGGCACCATCAGAATATCCTGAAAGGGCAGAGATCTTCTGAGCGTGTCGCGCTCCGTGAAGCGCCCCTGGAAGAAGAGCTCGAGGCGATCGTCGAGATCCTGCGCGAGCGTCGTGTAAAGCTCATGGGCTCTGGCTTCCGGAAAGAGCTGCAGCTGGGCGAACTGATTCTGCAGATTGACGCTCGGCAGGAGGGCGGCCGCGGTCAGCCCCCGACCGCTCTGTCCCGCCGGGATGCCGTACGCCGGCTGCAGGGTCGCGGGGTTGAGGATGTTTCCCGGATTGCTGTAGTAGCTCTCGTAGTTGGTCCCGCCGTAAGGCGTTTTGTCCGTGCTGGCGGCGTAGGGGCGCTCGGCCGCATCGAGAGGTGTCATGTCGGAATACTCATAGGCGATCATCGCATGACCGCCACTCCAGTGCGTGCCGAAGAGCTGCGAGGCCATTATTTCCCGCCGCCCATCGACCGCCGTCCCGAACCGCGCCTGAGTCTCGGCGCCCTGGAAATCATTGCGCATGATGATGTTGACGACACCGGCGACGGCGTCGGAGCCGTAGAGAGCCGAAGCGCCGTCCGGCAGCACCTCGATGCGCTCAACCGCGCTCCAGGGAATCGTGGACACATCCACGAAATCGCCGTTCAGTCCGGAAAGCGGCTGCCGGTAGCCGTTCACCAGCACGAGGGTCGCACCGACGCCAAGGCCGCGCAGGTCGACCCCTGCGCCATACTGATAGTTGGCATCGATGCCGAGATCCTCCCGCGGGCCGTTCTGAGAGATGATGGGCAAGGAATAAAGAGCATCCTCGACGGTTGCAAAGCCCGCCCGCTCGAGCTGCGGGTGCTTCACGTAAACCAGCGGCGCGACGACATCCTGCACTCCATGGATGAAGCTGCCCGTGACATCCACCTGCTCGAGGGCCGCCCGCTCCTGCTCGCCTGCAGTCTCCTGATGGAGCGCGGGGGCGGCGCGGGGCAGGGCGGCGGCAGTGGCGGCGGCCGGTGCACTCGGCGACTTGAGCGGAAAGATGTCGACCGAGTGGTCGGAATCGAAATGGAAGGTGTAGCCGCTTCCCTTCAACAGCAGTGTCAGCGCCTCGGAGCCGTCCATCACACCGGCGACGGCATTGCTGCGACTCTCCTGCAGCTGCGGCGTTGCCTGGAAAGCGGGCTGGATGCCGCACTGGTGATAGAAATCGAGGAGCGCTTGGGGAAGCGGCTCCGCCGGCAGGTTGAAATCGACGGTGGGTTCCTCGGCATGGGCGTTTTCCCCCAGCAGCAGCACCGCGGCCCCCAACAACAGCAGCACCAGGCGGACGATGAAGAAGCTGATCCTGGCCATCTTCAAGCCCGCTCCCGCCCCGGTCTCCAGCTCGCAATCGATCATTGTTGATAGGCTTTCACAGCCTACCAGAGCGCCGGCTCTTCCGATACCGGACCCACTCGGGGGCGGCAGGATTAGCGTGCGCGACTACGCGCCAAAAGTGTCCTCACCCGTCGGGCTAGTGGAGGGGTCTGGAGGTGGCCGCCGCGATCCTCGCGCAGAGTGCCGCTGTCGCCTCGATGGCCCCCGGTCCTAACCCGCTGAGCCGCTGGTCCTCGAAGTCGATGAGGCGGCCGCTGCGCACGGCCCGCAGCATCGGAAAGCGGTGCCACCCGGCCAGCCACGCGGCTCCCTTCCCCGGCGGCGCCGCCGCGATGATGATGTCGGGATTGCGGCCGATCACCGCCTCCACACTGACGGCCGGCGCCGCTTCGCGCAGGTCTTCAAACACGTTGCGCGCGCCGCAGATCCGCAGCGCATCGCTCATGACCTCGCGCCCGCCGACGGTATACAGCGGCCGGTTCCAGACCTCGAGCAGCGCCGTCGGTGGATGCGCCACCCGACCATAGCGGCTCGCCAGCGCTGTCAGCTTCGCGCTCAGAGCGCTGGCAACACGCTTCGCCACCGCCTGCGTGCCCGTGAGCTCGCCGATTCTGCGGATCGAAGCCGGAATGCCCTCGAGCGTCGTCGGCTCCTCGCGATAGACGGGCAGGCGCAAGTGAGCGAGCAGGGCGATTTGAGCGGGGCTCGTGCCGTAGGGCCAGATCACGACCACGTCGGGTTTGGCCGCGATGAGACGCTCCATGTCGACGTCGGCGAGATCTCCGAGCTTCGGCAGCTGGCGCGCCGCCGGCGGCATGTCCGACGCATCGTCGGTCGCCACGACGCGATCGCCCGCGCCCGCGGCGAACAACATCTCGGTGGCGCCCGGCGCCAGGCTGACGATGCGCCGCGGCGGGTAGTGCAGGGTGACTCGCCGACCCGTGTCATCGACGACCGTACGCGAGCGTGCGCCCGTCGCGAGCGCTTCGACGGCGCCAGCCGCGGCTGAGAGCGCCGCCGCTGCGACGGCCAGCGCGACGGCCAGCACAAGGGTGTGCATCGCGGCGGCGGATCGGATCATCGGCTCTCCAGCGTCGCCATCGCCCAGCGCACCACCGGTCGCAATCGCGCGGAGACGAGTGAGAGTGCCGCCTCGGGACTCACCCAACGCCATTCGTCGTGCTCCGGCCGACCGAGCTCCGGGCTCACCGGCAGGGTGACCTTCTCCGTAGCCGTCGCGGCGAGATAGTAGCGGGCGGTCTTGCCGTGGCCGTAAGGACCTGTCTCCCGGTAGACCTCGCCCCAGTTGAATTGCAGATCCTCGATCAGGGTTTCCTCGCGCACCTCCCGCCGGGCGGCGGCGAGCGGGGCCTCTCCTGCCTCGACCATACCCTTGGGAAAATCCCAGTTGCGATAGGCGCGCAGCACGAGCAAGAGCCAGCCCCGGTGATCCCGCCGCGCGATCACCACGCCCGCGGAGAGCGCTCGTTGCCCGCGCCGATCCTTCGAGTGTTGGCGAGCGCTGTCGCTCAGACCTGCTCCGCCGGAGTCTCCAACACGCTGGCCGCTCCCTCCTCCACGACCCTCGCCAACCCGAGGGCGGCGGGCAGCACCTGCCGGGCATAGAAGTGTGCCGTGTGGATCTTCGCCTGATAGAACTCCCGTCCGGCGCCGCCGCGCCCGGCGGCCGCCACGACGGATGACTTCGCGAGCAGCCAGCCGCCCATGACCATACCGCAGAGCTTGAGGTAGGGCACGGAGACCGCGAGCGCCCGCTGCGGCGCCCGGGCGAAATTCTCGAGCAGAGAGCGGGTGGCGGATGCCAGCCGTTCCACCGCCTCGAGCGCCGCCTCGCACGTCTCCTTCGACGCCGCCGCGGTCGGCTCGAGCGATTGGAGCTCACGCCGCATCTGCGCGATGAGCTCCAGGACGGCGGCGCCGCGATCGCGGCCGATCTTGCGGCCGATGAGATCGTTCGCCTGGATGCCGGTGGTGCCCTCGTAGATGGTGGTGATGCGCACGTCCCGCACGTACTGCGCCGCACCCGTCTCCTCGATGAAGCCCATTCCGCCGTGCACCTGCACGCCGATGGCGGCAACCTCGTTGGCCGTCTCCGTGGACCAGGCCTTCACGATCGGGATCAACAGGTCGCCGCGCGATTGCGCGGCGGCGCGCACCGACGCCTCGGCATGCCAGGCGGCGAGATCGAGCTGCTGCCCGGCATAGAGCGCGAGCGCCCGTGACGCCTCGGTGCAGGACTTCATGGTCAGCAGCATCCGCCGCACGTCGGGGTGCTGGATGATGGTCGCACGCTCGCCGGCCGCGGCGCCGGCGGGCTTGCCCTGCACGCGCGTGCGCGCATATTCCACGGCCCGTTGGAAAGCGCGCTCGCCGACCGCATAGCTCTGCACGCCTACCGCCAGGCGCGCCGTGTTCATCATGATGAACATGTATTCGAGCCCGCGATTCGCCTCGCCCACCAGATGCGCGATCGCGCCCCGGTCCTGGCCAAACTGCATCACGCAGGTCGGGCTCGCGTGGATGCCGAGCTTGTGCTCGATGGAGACGCAGCGGACCTCGTTGCGCTCGCCAAGGGAGCCATCGGCATTGACCAACAGCTTGGGCACGAGGAAAAGCGAAATCCCCTTCACGCCTTCCGGAGCGCCTTCGATCCGCGCCAGCACCATGTGCACGATGTTGTCGGCACAGTCGTGCTCGCCCCAAGTGATGAAGATCTTCTGGCCGAAGAGCCGGAAATGATCCCCTTCCGGTACGGCGCGAGTGCGTACCTGCGCAAGATCGGAGCCGGCCTGCGGCTCCGTCAGCACCATGGTTCCAGTCCACTCGCCGCTCGCCATCTTCGGCAGAAAAAGCCGCTGCTGCTCCTCGGACCCGCACCGCTCGAGCGCGTGCACGGCGCCCTGAGTGAGCATCGGGCAAAGGAGGAACGAGAGATTCGCCGCGCCCCAGAGCTCCTGCACGGCGCTGCTCAGGGCCTGAGGCACGCGCTGTCCACCGAAGCGCGGATCGGTGCCGAGCTGCGCCCAGCCGCCGGCGACGAACTGCGCGTAGGCCTCCTTGAAGCCCTTGGGAGTCGACACGCCCTCCGGCGTCCAGCGCGCGCCCTCGCGATCGCCGGGACGATTCAACGGCTCGAGCACCGTCTCGGCGAGCCGAGCGGCCTCCTCGATGATCGAGGCGCCGACCTCGTCGCTGTAGTCGGCGAGCGCGGGACAGGCAGCGAGCCGCCCGGTGTCGAGCAGCTCCTCGAGAACGAAGCGCAGTTCCTTGAGCGGTGCGCGGTACATGGATGACCTCCGGCCCAATGCCGAGCTAGTTTAGCCGTGACGGGGCCGCAATCCTACTCGCGGGTAACCTGTCTGCCGGCGGGTAGGATCAGCCGATCAAGGCAGGCACGATGCTCGCGGCGAGGAACTCGACGAAGCGCTGCACGCGGGTGTCGGCCTCGAGCGATGCGGGGTACAGGGCATAGAGAGCCGCCGCGGGCGGCGCCGTCCACTCCGGCAGCACCGCCTCGAGCCGGCCGGTCGCGAGCCCCTGACGACAGAGGAACCCGGGCAGCAGGGCAATGCCGAGGCCCGCGGCCGCGGCGGCATGCAGCACCGCGGGATCGCTCACCGCGAGCTTCGGCGAGATCGCGACTTCCGCGCGCTGCGCGCCGCGCGTCAGGAGCAGCCGGAACTCGGGCACGTCGCTGGGCTCGGGAGTGAGGAGATCGTGGCTGCGCAGGTCTTCGGGTCGCGCCGGTCGGCCGTGCCGCGCGAGGTACGCCGGCGTCGCGCAGAGGAGCGCGGGCGGCGCGCCGAGGGAGCGGTGGTTGATCTCGGGATCCTGGGAAGGCTGTGCGCGCAGCGCCACGTCCCAGCCTCCGTCCGCGCCCACCCCATCCAGAGCCACCTCGAGCGGGATATCGGGGAAGCTCTCGAGAAACCGCGGCACCAGCGGAGTGAGCAACACCCGTCCGTAGGTCGGATCGGACACAATGCGCAGCGGCCCCGCCGCGGGCGCGTGCAATCTCGCAATGGCGACGCGCGCGGCGTCGCACTCCTCGGCCACGCGGCGCGCATGCGGATAGAGGAGCCGCCCGGCCGCGGTCAGCGACAGCCGCCGCGTGGTCCGCTCGAGCAACCTCACCCCGAGCGCCTGTTCCAGGTCGGCCACCGCCCGGCTCACCGCCGCCTTCGGCACGCCGAGAGCGCGGGCCGCGGAGGAGAACCCGTTAAGGTCCACGACCTTGGCGAGGACGGCCAGTTGCGCGGGTGCCCAGAGCTGACTCAAGCCGGGTGCAATCCCTCGAAAGCGGGACCCTATTGTTTCACCCGGGGGGCATGCGCGCCAGGGCCTCGGGAGATTAATATCGCCGGGACCGATATCGGAACATTGCGCGCGACCGCGCGCGTCGGCCGCTGCATGAGCGGAGGCAGGTCCAGGAAGGGGCCGAGTATTAAGATGTCGCGGTCGGAAATCCAGCACCTTCCCCGGGGGAAACTGATGAAGATCTCAGTCCATGCCGTCTCCGTCGACCTGCTCGCCAACGTGCTCGCCAATCTTTCGCACGTGCTCGAGAAGGCGCACTCGCATGCCATCGCCCGCAAGTACGACCCGGCGGTGCTCCTCGGCGCGCGGCTCGCGCCCGACATGTTCCCGCTGACCCGCCAGGTGCAGATCGCATCCGACATGGGCAAATTCGGCGTGTCGCGTCTGGCCGGCGTCGAGGCCCCGAAGTTCGAGGACAAGGAGCAGACCTTCGAGGAGCTGCGCGCGCGCATCGCACGCACGATCGACTTCATCAAAAGCGTGCCGGCGAGTGCCCTCGAAGGCAAGGAGGATCAGACGATCAAGGTACCGCTGCGCGATCGCACGCTCGAGTTCAAGGGGCTCGATTACCTGGTCCGCTGGGTCATTCCCAACGTGTTCTTTCACGTCACGACCGCGTACGCGATCCTGCGCCACAACGGCGTCGAGCTCGGCAAGAACGACTTTCTCACTGGCAGCGGGCCCGGATTTAGTCAAACTCACGCGGCGTGATTTGCCGGCGCGGGGCTGCGGCGCCGCGTAACTTAGAGCGAAATCACGGCGGCGCGCGGAGTATGCTGTCACTCTAAGCCGACACCGGATATTGACCTCCGTGATGGGGAAGGAATTGCAGCCACAGAACGCGCTCCCGCCACGCCACGCTGGCTCTGCCGGGCCGGCCGCAGAGGCGGCGACCACCGAGGCTCTGGGCTGGCAGCTGCGCGCCGCGCTGCCGCCGATCCGGCTGCACTCCGTATCGCTTTATGACAGCCAGGGCAACGTGCTGTGGCTGAGCGAGGGAGCGCTCGGCCCCGACGAGCATTCGCTCGTCGTCGACGCCCTGGACCGGCTCGCCGGCGAGAGCGGCAAGAGCTGCTGCGAGAACCGGCTGGAGGATGGACGCATCGCGGTGTTTCTGGCCGTGCGCGCGCCGCAGGGCCACCTCGTCGGACTCGCCATGGTGCTCGCGGACCTGAAATCCGGCGGCGAAGGCTTGATGGATCGCATCCTGACCGCGACCACGCGCACCCTGATGCAGAAGCTTGCGGTGTTGTTGCGGCCCGCGGGCCCGCGCAGGCCCGACACCGACCCGACCGCCCTGGTTCTCTCCCTGGCGGCGGCGGAAATACCGCACGTCGCCGCGGAGCCGCCCGTCGCGGCTGCGCCAGCCCCGGCACCGCAGGTTGGCGCCACACGCAAGGGCTCACCGAACCGCGGTCCGGCCGAGGAGCTCACCCCGCGCGCGGTCAACGACATACTGGAATTCGAGCTGACGGATGCGCCGATCCTGCGAGCCGCCCCTCAGCAGGGGCCGGGGGCGACGCAAAGCTCACCGGCACCGACCCCACCGAGCCCACCGACCCCGCCGGCTGCATCGGCCACGGGGCACTCGCGGATCCTCGGCTCGCCTGCCGCGGCGGCTTCCGCGACGGCGCGGGCGGTTCACACCCCATCACCCGCCGATACCGGCAGTGGGCGCCATCTCGCGGGTCCGGCCTCGAGCGGCAGCGTTTCCCAAGGCGCCTCCGATTCCGCTTCTCAGAGACGCGCGCTGGCGCTCGATCCGGCGCTGGTGAGCCTGGAGATGCTGCCTTTCGTCAAGCTGCGCTCGGGCGGACGGACGCGCCGCTTCGAGGTGCTCCCCATGGGCACGGCGCGCGAGCTGCGCGACCCCGCGGTGCTCGATGCATTGGCCGTGCAGCGCTTGTGCGACTGGCTGGCGAAACATCGCGCCGCCTGGACGGTGGAGCCGACCAGCTTCACCCTCAACTTGTCCATTGCCACGCTGGAGGATGAGCGCTTCCTCAAGCACTTCGCGACCGCGCTGCAGAACCACGGCATCGCCCCCGATGCCGTCGGGTTCGAGATCGCCGAGGCGCTCTGCACGCAGCGCCGTGCGCAAGTCGAGCGCTTCATGGCAGGCTGCGACCAGCTCGGCTGCTTCGTCATCATCGATGACTTCTCGTTCGACTCCGCGGTGGTCCCGCTGCTGCGCTCCAAGGCGCTGCGGCTCGTGAAAATCGACTCGCGGCTGACGGCCGGGGCACTGCGGGACAAGCTGTCGCAGGCGCTGGTCGTGGCGATCGTGCAGGCCGTCAAAGTGCTCGGCATGCACTGCGCCGCCCAGCAGGTGGACTCGCAGGCGGCACTGCAGTGGCTCACCGCGGTCGGATGCGACTTCGCGCAGGGGCCGATGCTGGCCCGGCAGCAGCCGCTCGCGGGATTGCTCGGGCCCACGGCTCCCTGAGACCCTACCCGCCGAGACCCGCCGTCGCGGAGCCAAGCCCCTCGGGAAAGTGATTTTCCCCCGCGATTTTTCCTGAGTATCATGTCCCCGGGGTACCGGGTAACCATGCTCAACTTTGCGCAACTGCGCTCCAGCCGCAGTCTTCTTTTCTGGTCGTTGCAGACCGGCGGCTGGCTGGCCTACGCCCTCACGGTCTACTTCGGCTTTCTCATCCTCAAGCCGCCCGCCGGCATCGGGCCGGTGATCGCCTTTGCGGCCGCCGGCGGTTTCGTGCTGTCGGTGCCGATGCGCTACATCTACCGGGCGGTCTGGGGCCGGGGCGAGCGCTGGGTCATCCCGGTAGTACTCGCGACCTCCTATGTGACGGCGCTCGCGCTGCGCATCGACATCAACGTCGCCTACCATCACTACGTCGATCCGCAGCACCATTTCAACACGCCGTTCGACCTGTTCCACAACACACTCCTCTCGACATACCTGCTACTCTGCTGGAGCGCACTCTACTTCGGCATCAAATACTACGAGTCGGAGCGGCAGCGGCAGCAGGCGGTGCTGAAGGCGGTGACCCTCGCTCAGGAGGCGCAGCTGAAGATGCTGCGCTACCAGCTGAATCCGCACTTTCTCTTCAACACGCTGAACGCCATCTCCACCCTCATCCTCGACAACCAGAACCGCACGGCCAACCACGCGGTGATGCGCCTGTCGGAGTTCCTGCGCTACACGCTCGATCAGGATCCGATGAAGCGCGTGACCCTGCGCCAGGAGATCGAGGCGCTGGATCTTTATCTCGGCACCGAGCGGCTGCGCTTCGGTGAGCGCCTGCGGCTGGAGTACGCGATCGAGAGCCCGGCGCTCGATGCCCTGGTGCCGAGTCTGCTGCTGCAGCCGCTGCTGGAGAACGCCTTGAAATACGCCGTCTCGCCGCGCGAGCACGGCGGCCAGGTGCGTATCGAGGGCCGGGTGCGCGGCGCGATGTTGGAAATCAGCGTGGTCGATGACGGTCCGGGAATCAGCAATGCGTCCCGGTCGTTCCCGGAGGCGCCTCCTCTCGCGCCAACGGTTCTCAGGAGCGAGCGGCGCGGCGTGGGGCTGCGCAACACGCGCGAGCGTCTGGCCGTGCTGTATGGCGAGAACTGCCGCTTCGCCGTGCTCAACAGTCACCCGGGCGTGCGGGTCGACATGGCGTTGCCGCTCGAGTTGGCGAGCCAGGAGGAATCGGGGCCGCGCGCCAGTGGTCCGCGCTTCCCGCGGCCGGCGACGGTGCCGGAGAGCGCCAGCGCGTGAGGATCCGCACGGCGATCGTCGACGACGAGCTCCTCTCGCGCCGCGGCATCGCGCTGCGGCTGCAGGAGGCGCCGGAATTCGAGGTGGTGGCGGAATGCAGCAACGGCCGCGAGGCCGTGGGCATGCTGCAGCGGGAACGACCGGATCTCGTCTTTCTCGACATCCAGATGCCGGGGCTCTCGGGCTTCGACGTGCTCACCCATCTGCCGCGGGACCTCCTGCCCATGGTCGTCTTCATCACTGCCTACGATCAGTACGCGGTGCGCGCCTTCGAGGCGCGGGCGATCGATTATCTCCTCAAGCCCATCGACGACCACCGGTTCGATGCGACGCTCGAGCGCGTACGGCAGAGCGCTCTCGACCGCACCGCCGCCGACCAGCGCGACCGGCTCGTGGAGATCGTGGCCGAGATCACCGGCTCGGGTGAGATCGGACTCGAGGAGCTGCTCGAACGGGGCACCGCGGCGCTCGGCGTGCGCCAACCGCAGGTCCTGCCGATCCGTCAGGGCCGCAAAACCGTGCGCGTGCCGATTCCCGCGATCCAGTGGATCGACGCCGCGGGCGATTACATGTGCGTGCATGCCGAAGGCGACACGCACATCCTGCGGGGAACGATGAAGGAGCTGGAGGAGATCCTCGATCCGCGGCTCTTTCAGCGCGTGCACCGCTCGACCATCGTCAACCTGCGCTTCGTCAAGAGCCTGCGCGCACACATGAACGGGGAATACTTCCTCACCCTGGAAGCCGGTCAGGAGCTCAAGCTCTCACGCACGTACCGTGACAAGGTCGAGCACTTCCTCGAGCGTCACGCGCTGCGCCGCAATGCCTCGGTCGAGTAGTTGATCTCGCAGCAGTCCACCAGGCGGATGGCGTTGCGGCCGGAGCGCTTGGCCGCGTAGAGCGCCTCATCCGCGAGCTGCACCGCATCCTCGGGGCTGCGGCCGGGCCGGGGACTCACGATCGAGACGCCGATGCTCGCGGTGACGGCGCCCGCGGGCGAATCCTCGTGTTGAATGCCGAGCGCCTGAATGCTCTCGCGCAGCTCCTCGGCGATCTCGCGCACCTGCTCGGCGCCGAGGTCATAGAGTGCCACCAGGAATTCCTCGCCGCCGTAGCGCGCCGCGATGTCGAGCGGCCGCCTCGCGAACCGCTGCACCACCTGCGCCACCCGGCGCAGCGCCCGATCGCCGGCCTGATGCCCATAGCGGTCGTTGTAGGCTTTGAAGTGATCGACGTCGATGAGGAGGACCGCGAGCGAGCGCCGATCGCGCGTCGCCTGCTGCCAAAGCCGCGCGTAGTCATCATCGAACGCGCCGCGGTTCTTGAGGCCCGTGAGGCCGTCGCGCGCCACCATTTCACTGAGCAGCCCGCGCTCGAGAAACGAGGTCCGCAGCTGCCGCTCCACACCCTGATAGACGAAGGCGCCGACGGCGCTCGTCGTCAACAGCTCGGCCGTGTAGTAGACGACGTTGGCACCCGGCCAGCCCGCGTGCGCCAGCGCAACGGCGAGCGAGCCGACCATGAAGGTATTGACGAGCAGCGCTTCCCGAAAGAGCTGCCCGCCGAGAAAGAAAATCGCGATGCTGAAGGTCGTGAGGAAACAGAAGGGCTCCGGATGTCCGGCAACGTGCCGGTTCGCGACGCCGAATGCCGAGACCGTCGCGATGAGGGGTAGCAGGAATCTCGCCGCCGGCAGATACAACCGCTCGTAGAGCCCGCTCCAGGAAGTGAGCGCCAGGACGAGGCACGCCGGAATGACCACGCCGAGCCAACCGAACGCCACCTCGCGCACCGGCAGCGCATCGAGCACGGTCAGTTTCACCGCCGCCGCGATCGCCATCAAACCCAACGCGAGTTGGAAGAAACGCACACGGGAGAGCGCGCGCTTTAAGTGAAATGTCTGGAAGGCCTGCTCGAGATCGCCCGCGAAGCGCAGGTTCGCGAAACCGCGCCGCAGTTCCTGCGCGTACGCGGAGTCCGGGAAGCTCTCGTGCTCGAGCGGCTCGGTGGGATGCATCGCGCGGCAATGTATCTCACGCCGCGAGCACGGAATGTGACGCAATACCGGTGTGCAATCCCGATGCCCCGGCCGCGAAATGCGATGCGGGTCACGTTTCGAGGACGGACGAGACCGGTCTGTGAGCCGCCACGTTGGCTTGCCGCCGCAGCCGTTGCAGGATCGCAGGATGGATTCCAGATCCCGCCGCCCGCTCTCCGAATCGCTGACTGAGCTGCCGGTCGAGGCACCCGTCGATGACCTGATCCCGAGCGCGCCGCCCACCGGCAAACGCCCGCAACCGGCTCCGAGCCCGGCGCTTGCCCCGCCCGAAAAACGCGTGGGAGGCGAGCTCGGTGACGCGGAGAAACTCCTCCTCGCGAGCGAGCAGACGGCTCCCGAGCCGCAGCGCGCCACTCCGACAGCTCCCGCTGCCGCCGCCGGCATCCCGCCGGCGCCCGAGCCCGCGCGCGCCCCTGCGATCGCTCCAGCTGCGGCTGCGGCTGCGGCTGCGGCTGCGGGCCCGGCGCCGGAGCCGCCGCGCACCGCTCGCACGGCGCCGGCATCTCGTGCCACCGCCCCGGCGCCCACCACCGCCCCGGCGCCCACCACCGCCCCGGCGCCCACCACCGCCGCGGCGCCCACCACCGCCGCGGTCCCCATCACGAGCGCGGGACCGCCGGCAGAGTCGGCCGCCGGAACCGCCTCACCGGGGCCGGCGCTCATGGATCGCGATTTCATCGCCCGCAACCAGGTCGTCGAGCGCTACCTCTCCGGCCGTCTGCCGATCAAGGGCGCAACCGACTTCGAGCGTTTCTGCCGCGACCATCCCGAGCTTCTCGATGAGCTCGGAATTCCGGAGCGGGTCAATGCCGCCCTGCGACTGCTCGAGGCGAGCGGCAAGCCCGAGCCATGGTCGGAGCCACCGAAGCCGTTCTGGCAGAAGCTGGAGATCCTCCTCGGGCTCCTCGCTGCGGTATTGGTGCTCGGCATCGCCCTGGCGATCGTCGCGAGCGGCAGTGCCCAGAAGACCCGCAGGATCGCGGCTCTGCAGCAGGAGGCGATGGAGCGCCCGCTCGACCCTGCGACCAGCACGCGCGACATCCGGCTGCTTCCCAGCCGCGACGGCGCCTCGAACACGCCCGCCATCGTGATCGGCGGCGGGAGCGAGGCACAGCTCGCCGACCTGCGCATCGATGAGTCGCGTTCTCCTTATCGGCTCTTTCGCATCACCATCGACCGCATCGATCAGGGCCGGGTCGCCGTGATCGATCATCTGGCGAAGGATTCCGACGGAAACCTGCGCATTTCGCTCAACAGTACCGCTCTCGGCCCGGGCGACTACCAGTTGACGATCGAAGGCCTGAACTGGCAGGGCCAGCCGCAACCGGACTCCTGGGTGACCATCGGGATCCGGGCTTCCCAGTGAAGTCGCTGCGGCCCGAAGTCTTCCTCGCGAGACAGCCGATCTACGACGCATCGATGGCGGTCGTAGCCTACGAGCTCCTCTATCGTGCATCGCCCAGCAGCCGCACCGCCCAGGTCGGCGATCCGGGCAGCGCGACCCTGGAGGTCATCACCGGCGCGGCGCTCGAGATCGGACTCGACCGCCTGGCCGGGAACCTCCCCGTTCACATCAATTTCCCGGAAGAGCTGCTGGTCAAAGTGCCCGATCTGCCGGTACAGCCCGAGCGCATCGTCGTCGAGGTCCTGGAGGATGTGCGCGCCACCTCGCAGGTCGTGCAGGGCATTCACACGCTGCGGGCTCGCGGTCACCGCATCGCCCTCGATGACTACTCGCCGCAGGTGAGCGATCCGCGGCTGCTCGAGGTCGCGCACATCGTGAAGCTCGAGATCACGCATCCGCCAGCCGACGAGCTCGCGCGCCTGGCGCGGGAGTTCAAGGCCGCTGGACTGCAGCTCATCGCCGAGAACGTCGAGAGCCGGCAGGAGTTCGAGCGTTGCATCGCGCTCGGATTCACCGGCTTTCAAGGCAACTTCCTGCAGCAGCCCGAGACCTTCAGCGCCCGCCGCGTGCCGGTGAGCCGCCTCGGCGCGCTGCGACTCTCGGCGGCGCTGCAGAACGAGGAATATTCGCTCGATGAGGTCGAGCGCCTGCTCAGCCAGGACGTGACGCTCTCGTACCGCGTGCTGCGTTGCATCAACTCGAGTTACTACAACCTGCCGCGCAAAATCGACTCGATCCGCCAGGCCGTCGTCATCCTCGGGCTCGACAATCTGCGCCAGCTCTGCGGGTTGCTCTGCCTGCAGGGCCTGGATGATCGGCCGCCGAGCCTGATCGTGCAGGCCATGACCCGCGCCCGGATGTGCGAGCAGCTCGGCAAGCTCGGCGGCGCGCGCGACGGCGGGCCCTTTTTCATCACCGGGTTATTCTCGCTCCTCAACGCGATGCTCGGACTCCCGACACGCAAGGTGGTCGAAGAGCTGCCCCTGACTCCGGCAGTGGTCAAAGCCCTGGTGGCCGGCGAGGGGCCGCTCGGCGCGGCGCTGCAGTGCGCTCGCGCCTACGAGAGAGGCGCCTGGGATCTCGCGGTCTACGGCGAGCTGCCTGCGCCCTTGATCCGCGCCGCCTACGTCGATGCGCTGTTCTGGGCCGAGCAGTCGCGCGCGCTGCTCGCGATCGGCTGACGATATCGCTTGGACGGCGCGCCCGTCAGCGTGTCGCCCGCTCTTCCCCGCCATGCTCGTGCTGATGATGAACGTCAGGGTAGTGTGGGTGGCTGTGGGTGAGGAGCGCATGGCTGTGCGCGTGCGAATGCGGCTCGCGGCCGTCCCAATCGAAGCCATGTGAATGCGGGTGGTGCTCGTCGTGCACGTGCGGATGCGTGTGCGTCACGGGACGGTGAGTATGCACGTGCCGGTGGCGCTCCTTCAGATGCAGCCAGACGCCCGTCGCCATCAACATCCCCGCCAACCAGAACGTGTGCGAGGGGTGCTCACCGAAAGCCAGCACCGCCACGGCCGCACCTACGAAAGGCGCCGTGGAGAAGTACGCGCCCGTGCGCGCCGCGCCCAGCTGACGCAAGGCGAGCACGAACATCACGAGGCTCACGCCGTAGCCGAGCAGGCCAACCACCAACGCTTGCGCAGCCACGCCGGGCGCCGGCACCCGGGCGCCGAGGAACACCGCCAGCCCGGCATTGGCGAGTCCCGCCGCGAGACCCTTGAGCGCGGCGAGGAACACCGCATCGGAAGCCGAGACCTTGCGCGTCAGGTTGTTGTCGATGGCCCAGCAGAGACATGCGAGCGCGATGAGAAGCGAGCCCCATCCCAGCCCCAGAGCCTGCGACGCATTCCGCCCGCCGAGCAGCACAGCCCCCGCCGCGATGAGCCCCATTCCGAGAATCACGCGCCGATCGGTGTTCTCGCGAAAGACGATCCACGCGAGAAGCGCGGTGAAGACGACTTCCAGATTGAGCAGGAGCGAAGCGGACGCGGCCGAAGTTCGCGCCAGTCCCAGCATCAGGAGCAACGGGGCGAGCACTCCGCCGAAGCCGATGGCGAGGAGCAGCCAGCGCCACTCGTGCCGCTCGAGCGCCGGCACGCGCCAGCCGCGGTCGCGCACCAGCCGTGCGAGACTCAAACCAACTCCGCTGCCCAGATACAGCAGGCCGGCCAGCAGCATCGGCGGAGTATCGCGAAGGAGCTGCTTGGCGAGCGGCGTACTCGCGCCGAAAAGCAGCGCCGCCGCGAGTGCCGCGGTGATTCCCGGCGCCAGCGTCTTGCGCACCATGCGCAAAGGCTACTCTGACGCCCGCGGATCGCATAGCCGGCGGTTGCCCAAGGCCGCTCGCGCAGCTGCTCGGATGCTCAGCCGCCGGTCTCCGACCAGCCGGTGGGATTGCGCCGGAATGGCGCTTTGAGCAGCTCGAGCGCGCCACGAATCACTCGCATCTCGCGCGACAGCGGCGCGTGCAGAAAGCCGATCTTGCGGATGTAGCTCGGGACGTTCCACTGATAGCGCGAGCCGGCGGGGAAGAGGAACGTATCGCCCGCTTGCAGCGGCCGAGCCACTCCCGCGGCGTCCTTTATGATGACCGAGCCTTCCAACACATGAATGATTTCATCCGCGTCGTAGAACCAGTTGAACCGGCCGGCCGTGCAATCCCACATGGAGGCGCAGGCCAGCCGATCCGTGCTCGCGGCGAGATGCTTCTCGCGGGCAAGCGGATTGCCCGCGAGGATCCAGGCCTGGGGAATGGGCGCCGGGGCGAGCTCGTGCGCATCGTGCCGCAGAACCCTCGCACCATCGATCGAGATCGTCTGCTCCAGAGCATCGGGACCGCTCGCCGCATTCTCGGCCGTTTCCTGGCGTCTGGCTCCGCCTTCATGCGGTGATTTTCCCACGTCTTCTCCCCGGCCCCGGCTCCAGCTCGACGCGCATGAGGATACCGGCGGGCGGACCAGCGCTTCTGTGAGTGACCGCACATTGCCCGGGTGTTGGCATGCTGAGGGCCCTGCGACCTCCGACTCAGCGAGCCTCAAAGCCCGTGACGCGATTGCGGCCGGAGCGCTTGCTCTCGTAAAGCGCCGCGTCGGCGGCCTTGACGAGCGTGCGAATCGAAGTTCGGCGCTCACCGCGTTGCGGCTCGAATCCCGACACACCAAAGCTTCCCGTGACCCGCAGCTGCCCGGCGGCGGTCGCGTACGGCGTGGCCCGCACGCGCTCGCACAGACGCTCTGCAACCTGCATGCCCTCGCCGCTGGCGACCTCGGGCAGCACGACGGCGAATTCTTCGCCGCCGATGCGCGCCACCCAATCCTCGCCCAGGCGCAGGCCGTGCGTCAGCCGGGTCGCGAACTCCTGCAACACCTCATCGCCGACTTCGTGCCCGTGGGTGTCGTTGACCGCCTTGAAATGATCGATGTCGCACATGACCAGGCAGAGCGCACGGCGCATGCGCACCGCCCGTTCGATCTCGCGGGGAAACTCATGCTCAAAGAAGCGGCGGCTGCCGCAGCGCGTGAGCTCATCGATCGTCGAGAGAATGCGGTTGTCGGTGAGCGCAAGCTGCAGGGCGGCCGACAGACTCGCGATGCGCCGCGCGGTCGTCAGGTGCGCCCAGAACTCCTCGCCGCCGGCCTCGGCCGGCATGCAGTCATTGGCACCCCCGCGAAGCGCCTCGCGCGCGCCCACCGTGCCGTCGATGTCCACGAAGACGACGTGGGTCGCCGAGCCCGCGGGGAGCTGACGCACCGCGGCCGCGAGCTCCAGCCGGTCCGTGAAAAGAAGCGCGTGAGTACGCCGCTCGAGCATCACGAGCGCCTCCGCTGCCGAGGCGGTGCATTCGATCTCGATGTTGGCGTTGCGCAACCATTTCACGAAGCGGTCACGCACCTCGTTGGCTGCCAGCGACAGCAGGGCCACCGGTTCCGGAGGGTGTCGGCGCAAAATGCTCGAGAGCGTCGAGTGGTCCTCGTCGCGCAACGTGTGATCGAGGATCGCCTGACGCTCGAGGAGATAGGTGGCAGAGCTGCTGGCATCCTTGTCCGGCTCGGCTCGGCGGCGCTCGGAGTGGTCCACCGAAGGATCCTCCGGCCCCCAGGCCCCAGCCTCATCGGGCCCCGAGCGCACCATGTCCCGCTACCCGCTTCACCGGTTCCGCAGCCGCGGCGTCATCGTCGAGGATCTGCATTCGGATCATGGAAGCCTCCTGCAATGCCCTGCACGCAAGGAAGCAACGCTCACGCGCGGTTTCCGTGCGCCTGTCGCGATTCTAATACAACCGGCCCGCCCGACGTGGCAGCTCAAATGTCGGCACGCAAGGTCGCAAGTGGCGGCTGTCTCACCACCGAGCGCGTCGCCAGCCACCCGCTCGCGACCACCAGCAGGGCGCCGCCGGCCACCCCGACCACGCAGGCCCAGGCACTGAAGGCATACCGCAGATCGAGGACGCGCGTGGTGAGGAAGTAGGCTGCGACCGAGGCGCCCGCCGCCGCCATGAGCCCCGAAAGGGCGCCGAGAGCGGCGAACTCCGCCAGGACACCCGTGAGCACGGTGCGGCGGCTCGCTCCGAGCGTGCGCAGGATCGCGCTTTCAAAGCGCCGCTCGTCGCGGCTCGACTGCACCGCGGCAAGGAGCACCGTAAGCCCCGCGAGCAGCGTGAACGCGAAAACGCTCTGCACTGCCAGGACCGCCTTGTCCAGCACCGACCTCACGTCCGCCAGCAGGTCGTCGATGTCGAAGATGGAGACGCTGGGGAACTGCCGGGCGAGGCCGGCCAGCGAGCGGGCGGCCCCCGGTGCGAGATAGGCGCTCGTGAGGTAGGTGCCCGCGACTTTGTCGAGCAGTCCCGGGGCGAACACGATGAAGAAGTTGGGCCGGAAACTATCCCACTTCACTTGACGGATGTTGGCGATGCGCACGGTGAAGGTTTCGCCGGCAATGTCGAAGGTGAGCCGATCGCCCAGATGCAGGCCGAGCCACTGCTGGAATTCCGTGGAGATGGACACGAGCGGCTGTCCCTCCTGCGCCGGCGTCCACCAGCGGCCGGCGACCACCCGATTGTCGGCCCCGAGCGCCGCCGACCAAGTGAGGTTCTGCTCGCGATCCGCGAACTCCTCGCCGCGATGGTCGGCGAAGCGCAGCCTCTGCACCGGGCGGCCGTCGATCGCGGTGAGCCTGCCCCGGATCATCGGCAGCACGCGCGAGGTCCTCGCGCCCCGCGCTCGCAGAGCTTCGGTGAACGCCTCGCGGCTTTGCGGCGGGATGTTGATGAAGAAGTAGTTCGGCAGGTCCGCGGGGAGGCTGCGGCGCCAATCACCGTCGAGATCGTTGCGGATGATGCCGAGAAGCAGCAGGGCCATGATGCCGGTTCCAAAGGCGACCATCTGCACGACGCTGTCGGCTCTGCGCCGGCTGAGGCTCGCGATCCCATAGCGCCACGCCACCCCGGCGCGCTGGCGAAGCCGGCCGGCGGCCGCCACGAGGAGCGCGCCGGTCAGCCCGAGCAAGGCGATGAAGGCCACAAGCCCGCCCGTGAAGCCGAGAAAGAGCTTCCAGTCGAGCACCACCCAGTAGATGAGCAGGGCGACGACCACTATCGCGGGCCCGAACGCGAGCAGCATCAGCGGCCGCGGCGGCCCGATATCGCGTCGCAATACCCGGATGGCCGGTACCCGGGAGAGCTGCAGGAGCGGGGGGAGCGCAAAGCCCGCAAGCAGCGCCACCGCGGTGAGGAAACCCAGCCCCACGGGCACGAGGCTCGCCGACGGCAACGATCCGCTCGCCAGCAGCCCGCGCAGCGCATAGATCAGCCAGGACTGTGCCGCGTAACCCACTGCCGAGCCGATCATGGCGGCGAGCACCGCCACGGCGAGCAACTGCAGCGTCGTCAGCCAGACGGTGAAGCGCCGTGTCGCGCCCAGGGTCTTCAGCAACGCCACGGAATCCAGATGCCGGGCGACATAGCGGCGCGCCGACATCGCCACCGCGGTGGCGCAGAGAAGCACCGCCACGAGGCTTGCCAGGCTCAAGAATCGGCCGGCGCGATCGACCGCGCTTTTGATCTGCGGGCTCGTGCTCGAGATGTCCCGCAGCCGCTCCCCGGGACCCCTGTGCGCCTCGAGCCAGCGTTTAAAGGCGGAAGTCTCGGCGGGACTACCGGCGAAGAGCGCCGCGTAGCTCACCCGGCTGCCCGGCTGGATGAGTTGCGTCCGCGGCAGATCGGCGGCGTTCATGAGCAGATTCGGCAGTAATCCGCTGAAGGTCCCACCCGCATCGGGGCGCGAGATGAGCACCCGCCCGACACGAAGTTCCGCGGCGCCGACGCTCAGCGTCGAGCCGAGATGGCCGCCGAGCGCCGCGAGGAGCCTCGAGTCCGGCCAGACCTCCCCGGCGGGAGGAATGCCGCGAGCAGCCTCGCCGCGCCCAAAGGGTTGCGCCGCCACCTTGACCGTACCCCGGAGCGGGTAACCGGCTGTCACCGCCTCGATGTCAGTCAGTTGACTCTGATCACCCTCGAACACCACGCTGAGGAGGCCCGTCGCGCGAGCGGTGCGCAGACCGCTCTGATCGGCCTGTGCGAAGACCGCTTCGTCGATGGGCTGCGCTGATTCGAGACGAATATCGGCGGCGAGCACTTGGCTGGCCTGCATCGCCACCGCGGCGCTGATGCGACTCACCAGGAATCCGACCCCGGTGAGCGCTGCCACGGCCACGGTGAGGGCGAGAAGCAGTACCCCTAGCTCGCCCGAGCGCCATTCCCGGGAGAGCATGCGCATCGATAGCAGGGCCGCGCGCATGCTGGCTATCTCAGCCCGCCCGCTTCCATGTGCACGATCCGCTCGCATCGCCGCGCAAGATCATCATCGTGAGTCACGAGTACCAGGGTGGTGCGCGAGCGGGCGTTCATCTCGAAGAGCAGCTGACCGATTCGCGCGCCGGTGGCCGCATCGAGATTGCCGGTCGGCTCGTCCGCGAACAGGACCGCCGGCTCGGTCACGAACGCGCGCGCGAGCGCCACCCGCTGCTGCTCGCCGCCCGAGAGCTGGCGCGGATAGTGGCGCGCGCGCTCCCTGAGCCCCACCTGGCGCAGAGTCTCGAGCGCCGCATCACGCGAATGGGCATGTCCCGCGAGCTCCAGGGGCAGCATCACGTTCTCCAGGGCCGTGAGCGATGGGATCAGGTGGAAGGACTGGAACACGAACCCGACGCGCTGCGCGCGCACCAACGCACGACCATCCTCATCGAGCTGTGTGAGGTCGCGGCCCTCGAGCAGCACCCGACCCTCGGTCGGCAGGTCGAGGCCGGCGAGCAGCGCGAGCAGCGTCGACTTACCGGCGCCGGAAGGGCCTACGACCGCGATCGACTCACCCGCTGCGATGTCGAGCCAGACGTCGTGCACAATAGTCAACAGGCCTTCGGGACTTTGGACCTGCTTCGTGAGGTGCTCGGCCTTGAGAACGCTGCTGCGGACCGCCGCCGCCTGGACGCTCGGCATAGGATTGATGTTCATCGCGCTCCAGAACGCGGTGGCGTCCGACCATACCATTCTCGTGTTCGGCGACAGCCTGAGCGCCGCACACGGCCTGAGGCCGGAGCAAGGATGGGTGGCACTGCTCATGGCGCGCCTGAAAGCACAAGGTTACGGGTACCAGGTGATCAACGCCAGCGTGAGTGGTGAGACCACGACGGGCGGTCTTACGCGCCTGCCCCGGGAGCTGCGCCTGAGGCGGCCCCGCATCCTCATCCTGGAGCTCGGGGCCAATGACGCACTGCGTGGCCTGCCCCTCAATCTGGCACGACAGCGCCTGGCCGAGATGATCCGCCTGGCAGAATCCGCCGGAGCCCGGGTGCTGCTCGCGGGTCTCCTCATTCCGCCGAACTACGGGCCGCGATATACCCGGCAGTTCGCGGACCTGTACCCGAGCCTTGCGCGGCAATTCCACACCGCCCTGGTACCCTTCCTGTTGAAGGGGGTAGCGCTCGATCCGCATCTGATGCAGCCGGACGGCCTGCATCCGAATGCGGGAGGGGAGCCGCGGGTGCTGGATAACGTGTGGCCCTATCTCCAGCCGATGTTGAAAAAAAGCCGCTGAGGGGGTACCCGATGAATCGATTCTGGCTGAAGTCCTATCCGCCCGGCGTGCCGGCCGAGATCGACCCCGCACGGCTTACTTCGCTGGCGGAACTGCTGCGCCAGGCCTGCGCTGCCTACCGGGAGAGGGTGGCATTCGAGCAGATGGGCCGCCGCATGACCTTCGCGCAACTCGATGGGCTGACACGCGATTTCGCGGCATGGCTGCAAGACTCCGGCATGGTCAAGGGCGACCGGATCGCCATCATGCTGCCCAACACGCTGCAGTACCCTATCGCGCTATTCGGTGCCCTGCGGGCCGGCCTGGTGGTGGTCAACACGAATCCGCTCTACACCGCCCGCGAGCTTCAGCATCAGCTCGAGGATTCCGGAGCGACGGCGATCGTGGTGTTGGAGAACTTCGCCCACGTCGTGCAGGAGATCGCCGGACACACTGCTCTCAAGAAGGTGCTGGTGACGGCGGCCGGAGATTTCCTGGGATTTCCGAAGTCCTGGATCGTCAACTACGTCGTGCGCCGGCGGCGCAAGCAGGTCCCGCCGTGGCACATCCCCGGCGCGTTGGATTTTCGCGAAGCGTTGAGCGCGGGCCGCGAGCTCCCGCTCAAAGCCATCGATGTGGGGCCGGAAGATGTGGCATTTCTGCAGTACACGGGCGGCACGACCGGTGTAGCCAAAGGCGCCATGCTGACCCACGGCAATGTGAGCTGCAACATCCTGCAAGCCGAGGCGTGGCTCGGTGGCCGGTTCTCCCATGAAGACGGCGTACTGATCACCGCGATTCCGCTCTACCACATATTCGCCCTCACCGCGAACTGCCTGCTCTTCGTCCATCTGGGATGGAAGAACGTGCTGATCATCAATGCGCGCGACTTCCCGGCGCTGGTGAAGGAGATGGCGAAGCAGCCGTTCGCCTTCTTCAGCGGCGTCAACACCCTGTTCAACGCCCTGCTGCATACACCGGGATTCGCCTCGATCGACTTCAGTCATCTTCAGGTCACGCTGGGCGGCGGCATGGCCGTGCAGGAAGCGGTGGCGCGGCGCTGGAAGGAAGTCACCGGCAAGATCCTCACCCAGGCCTGGGGTCTCACCGAGACCTCGCCGGCTGCGGCCATCAATCCCACGACCGATGATTTCAACGGCTCCATCGGTCTGCCCGTACCCTCCACGGAAATCGCGATCAAGGATGACCAGGGTCACGATGTACCCCTGGGGCAGACCGGCGAGATCTGCGTCCGTGGTCCCCAAGTAATGCGCGGCTACTGGAACCGTCCCGACGAGACCGCCAAGGTCATGCTTCCGGAAGGGTGGCTCCGCACCGGCGACGTCGGCCACATGGATGAGCGTGGCTACGTTTTCCTGCAAGACCGCAAGAAGGACCTCATCCTCGTTTCAGGGTTCAACGTCTACCCGAACGAGGTCGAAGCGGTCGCGGTCACCTGCCCCGGCGTCCTCGAATGCGCTGCCGTCGCTCAGCCCGACGAGCATTCAGGGGAGGTTGTCGCCCTCTACGTCGTTCCCAAGGATCCGAAAATAACCGAGCACGACATCATCGAATACTGTCGCAAGTCGCTCGCCGGCTATAAGGTCCCCAAGCACGTTTACTTTAGAAAGGATCTGCCCAAGAGCAACGTGGGCAAGATTCTGAGGAAGGAGCTGAGAGGGGGAGCTGTCTGATTATTCAGCATGTTGTCCTTTCGACCGAATCGAGGTGCGCCCACCGGATTTTTCAGCGTCACTATTAGCCACTGAGGATTTTGATCTGAGCAGGTACACCCCTAA
>Ga0335078_10002173_pt1 | contig 29737 bp, 20 predicted proteins | sample Lox_Sample_32_FD_206711 | JGI IMG/M metagenome (GOLD analysis project Ga0335078, IMG submission 206711) | Soil microbial communities from Loxahatchee National Wildlife Refuge, Florida, United States - Lox_Sample_3.2 | ecosystem: Environmental > Terrestrial > Soil > Wetlands | place: USA...
CGCTCAACCAGTTGCTGCTGCCGTTCCTCAGCCTGGTCTCGGTACCCGAGCTGAACCGGAACCCGACGGTCAAGGACGAGATCGCGCACTCCAGGCAGGCGGCGGTCAGCGGGCTGATGCTCACCTACCCGGTGCACCAGGCGGCGGACATCTTGTTCTGCAAGGCGAACCTGGTGCCGGTGGGGCAGGATCAGCTGCCGCACCTGGAGATCACCCGGGCGATCGCGCGCCGGTTCAACGACCGGTTCGGCCTGCCGGTGTTCCCGGTGCCGGACGCGCTGCTGTCGGCCGCACCGCTGCTGCTCGGCACCGATGGCACCAAGATGAGCAAGAGCCGCGGCAACACCATCCCGCTGTCGGCGACCGCGGACGAGACCGCCCGGCTCATCCGCGGTGCGAAGACCGACGCCGGACGGCACGTCAGCTACGACCCGGCCACCCGGCCCGAGGTCTCTAGCCTGGTCCTGCTGGCCGCGCTCTGCCTGGACCGGGACCCGCGGGAGGTGGCCGGGCAGATCGGCGGCGGGGCCGCGGAGCTGAAGAACGTCGTCACCACCGCGGTCAACGACCTGCTCGCCCCGGTCCGGGCGCGCCGTGCCGAGTACGCGCGGGACCTCGGCTACGTGCGCCAGGTGCTGCGGGACGGCAACGAGCGGGCCAACGAGATCGCGGCGGTCACGCTGGCCGAGGTCCAGGCGGCCATGGGCATGCGGTACTGAGCGGGGCCGCTAGCCGTCGCTGATCAGGACCGGGGTGTCCAGGACCCGGCCGGCGCCGGCGGCCCGCTCGGGACCGCGGAGCGTGAACGACCCCTGCAGCGGCAGCTGGTCCGAGGCCCCGCCGATGGCGACCCGGATCTCGCCCGGCTCGACCACCCGGATCCCGTCCCGGCCGGTGAACGCGGTGCGGTCGGCGTGCAGCTGGAAGGTGACCCGGCGGGCCTGGCCGGGGTCCAGCGGCACCCGGGCGAAGCCGGCCAGCCAGCGCAGCGGCCGGACGACCTGGGCCACCGGGTCGCTCAGGTACAGCTGGACGACCTCGGTTCCAGCCCTGGTACCGGTGTTGCGCACCGTGCACGAGATGATCGCCGTGCCGTCCGTGGTGATCGTCGCCGCGCCATTGGCCGGGGAACCGTTGGCGGGGGCGCCGCCGGCCGGGGCGATGACGAGATCGCAGTAGCCGAAGCTGGTGTAGGACAGGCCATGGCCGAACGCGAAGAGCGGCGTCGGGTCCACTGAGCTGCCCGGGTGCCGGCCGGCCAGCCGCGGGCGCAGGTATGAGGACGGCTGGGCCCCCGCCGAGGCGGGCATCTCGGCCGGCAGCTTGCCGCTGGGCACCAGCCGGCCGGACAGCACCCCGGCGATGGCGCCGCCGCCCTCCTCGCCGGGGAAGAACGCCTGCACCACCGCGGCCAGCTGCCCGGCCGCCGGCCCGATCGCGTACGGGCGGCCGGTCACCAGCACCAGCACGACCGGGGTGCCGGCGGCCACGAGGACCTGCAGCAGGTCATCCTGCACCCCGGGCAGGCGCAGGTCGGCGACGTCGCAGCCCTCACCCGAGGTGCCGCGGCCGAACAGGCCCGCCTCGTCCCCGAGCACCGCTATCACCACGTCCGCCTCCCGCGCCTGCGCGGCGGCGCCGGCGAACCCCGAGCGGTCCGGATCGCGGACGGCGCATCCGGGTGCGTAGGAGATCGTGGCGGCGGGCAGTTCGGTCCGCAGCGCGGCGAGGATGGTGCTGACCGCGGGGCCTGCCGAGGCTTCCGGGTACCGGCCGCCCAGATGGCGGGGCATGCTGTAGCACCCGAAGAAGGCCAGCGGGTCGCCGGCCAGCGGCCCGGCCACGGCGATGCGGGCGTCCGGGCGCAGCGGCAGGGCGCCGTCGGTGTTGGCCAGCAGCACCACGGACTCCTCGGCCAGCCGGCGGGCCAGCGCGCGGTGCCCGGGTGGGTCGAGGTCGATGGCCATCTCGTCCGCCATCCCGTCAGCTGAGCCGTCAGCCGGGTCGTCAGCCGGGCCGCCGGCCGTCGCCAGCCCGGGCCAGCCCGGGTCGAGCAGGCCGAGGTCGCACTTCTGCCGCAGCACCCGGGCCGCGGCCCGGTCCACCAGGCCGGCCGGTACCCGGCCGTCCCGTACCGCGCTGACCAGCGCGGCGCCGTAGCAGGCGACGCTGGGCAGCTCCACGTCCAGGCCCGCCTCCAGGGCCAGCGCGGCGGCCTGGGCCGGCGTCGAGGCCACCGCGTGCTGGGTCTGCAGGAAGGCGATCGCGTAGTAGTCCGAGACGACCAGGCCGTCGAAGCCGAGCTCGTCCCGTAGCAGCGTGGTCAGCAGCCCGCGGTCGCCGGACACCGGAATCCCGTCGATGTCGGTGTAGGACGGCATCACCGACCGCGCCCCGCCCCGCAGCGCCATCTCGAACGGCACCAGGATCACGTCGGCGAACTCGCGGCGCCCGATGGCCACCGGAGCCATGTTGCGGGCCGCCCGGGAGGCCGAGTACCCGGCGAAGTGCTTCAGGGTGGCCTGGATCCCGGCCGACTGCAGGCCGCGCACGTACGCGGTGCCGATCGAGCCGACCAGGTACGGGTCCTCGCCGATGGTCTCCTCCGTCCTCCCCCAGCGCGGGTCCCGGGTCACGTCGAGGACGGGCGACAGGCCCTGGTGGACGCCGACCGCCCGCATGCTGGCGCCGATGGCCGCGGCCATCTGGCGGACCAGCCCGGGATCGAAGGACGCGCCCCAGGCCAGCGGCGTCGGGAAGATGGTGGCCGTCCAGGCGGCGAAGCCGGTCAGGCACTCCTCGTGCGCGACGGCCGGGATGCCGAACCGGCTCGCCGCGACAACCTGCGCCTGGAGCTCGCGCAGCGTGCGCACGGCGTCCGCGGGCGGCACCGGCCGGGTGCCGAACACGCGGGTGAGCTGGCCCAGGCCATCCCGGATGAGCTCGGCGAACGGCGGTTCGGCGGCGCGGAACTCGCCCTGCATCGGGGCCACGTTGCTGTCCTGCGGCTGATGGCCGGGCCAGAGGCTGGTCAGCTGCGCGGCCTTCTCCTCCAGCGTCATCCGGCCGAGCAGGTCCGCGACCCGTTCCGCGGCCGGCCGCGACGGATCTCGCCAGAGCTGCGTCTCCTGGTCAACCGCCGGGCGGCTCACCGCGCCTGCCCCTCGCCCCTCAAGGTCCCGGCGGATTCCGGCGTGAACGGCACGGCGTCACCTTCCCCGTCAGATTCGAAACAGTTTCGGTAACGATATCGCTACTTACCCGGGGATGCTAGCCGCGTCATGGTCCGCTTTGTGCGGAGGCACAAAGTGATCTTGCCGGATTTGGCGCCTCGCAATGTGTCGGGATCGTTGGTCTTGACCCGTGGTGGAGCGGATTTTACGATGACCCTCATTCGAAAGTTTTCTAAACATATCGAAATGCCCCTTGCGGCGCGCGGGAGGAATGCCATGAGCAGATCAGGCAACCGGGCGAGCGGCCGAAGATGGCTGGCGCTCGCGGCGACGGCGACGATGGCGGTGGCGCTCGCGGCGTGCGGCTCGGCCGCGGGCAGCGGCAAGGCAGCATCCTCGTCCTCGACCGCGAAGGCCGGCGGCAACAACCTGACCATGTGGCTCGTCACCACCGGCCCGAGCCCGGCCAACACGGTGATCAACCAGGCGGTCGCGACCTTCGAGAAGAACCACCCCGGCGACACGATCACGATCGACTACATCGAGAACCAGTCCTACAAGCAGAAGATCCAGCTCGCGATGGGCGCGGGCAACCCGCCGACCATCTTCTGGACCTGGGGCGGCGGCCCGCTGCACCAGTTCATCCAGGCCGGGGACGTGGCCTCGCTCGGCAACCCCAGCTATGCCTCGAACTTCCTGCCCTCCTCCCTCGGCGCGGTGACGTTCGGCGGGCAGCTGTACGGCGTGCCGATCCAGGGCACCCAGCCGGTCTACTTCTTCTACAACAAGCCCATCTTCAGCAAGCTCGGCCTGACCTTCCCCACCACGTTCTCGGGCCTGCTCTCGACGGCCGCCACGCTGAAGAGCCACGGTTACGCGCCCATCTCACTGGCCAACGGCGACCAGTGGCCGGGCCTGATGTACCTGGAATACCTGACCGACCGGATCGGCGGGCCCAGCGTGGCTCAGGACATCGTGCTGGGCAAGCCGGGCGCCTGGTCCAACCCGGCGGTCATCAAGGCGCTCACCGACATCCAGCAGCTGGCCAAGGCCGGGGCGTTCCAGAGCGGCTACGACTCGCTGAAGTTCAGCGGGGGCGGCTCGGACGCGCTGGTGTACAGCGGCAAGGCGGCCATGCAGCTGATGGGCGACTGGGACGTGTCGTCGATGCTCGGCCTGAACAAGTCCTTCGTGCTCAGCGGGGACCTCGGGCTAGCCCCGTTCCCCACGGTCGAGGGCGGCAGCGGCGACCCGGCCGACCTGGCCGGCAACACGGCCAGCTACGTCGCCATCTCCAGCAAGGCCACGGCGGCGCAGAAGGCCGAGGCCGAGGCCTTCTTCGCCGAGGTGCTGGCCTCGCCGCAGTACGCCAAGGCCTCCGTCGGCGCCGGTGAGGTGCCGGTCATCAAGGGCGCCACCAGCCTGTTCGCCGGGCAGCAGCTGGCCTCCTACGACCAGGCCATCTACAGCTCCGTCCAGTCGGCGCCGAGCTTCCAGTACTCCTGGGACCAGGCGGTGCCGCCGCAGGAGGCCACGCCCATGCTGGCCGACCTGGCGCAGGTCTTCGAGCTGACGATGACCCCGCAGAAGTTCGCGGCCACGATGGACAGTCAGCCTACCGGTGCGTAGGCGGCCACCGGGGCAGGCCGGCCAGGTCCGCGGTCTCGCGGACCTGGCCGGCCTCGCGCCCGCCATGGCACTGTTCGGCGTGTTCATCGTGGTGCCGATGCTGGGCGCGCTGGCGCTGAGCTTCTTCCGCTGGAACGGGCTCGGCACGCCGCACTGGGCGGGCGGGGCCAACTGGATCGAGTTCGCGCACGACCCGCTGGCCCGCCAGGCGCTGACCGTCACGGCCAAGGTGGTGGTGTTCAGCTGGGTGGTGCAGACGCCGATCTCGATGGCGCTCGGCCTGTTCACCGCGGGCAGCCAGCGGTACCGGTCGGTGTACGCGGCGCTGTACGTGCTGCCGCTGCTGCTGTCCACGGCGGGCATCGCGCTGATGTGGGAAGCCCTGCTCGACCCGAACTTCGGCGGCCTCACCGCCCTGTCCAGGTCCCTCAACCTGGGCTTCCTGCGGCAGAACTGGCTGGGCAACCCGTCGATCACGCTGTACGTGATCATCGGGCTGATCGCCTGGCAGTTCATCCCGTTCCACGCGCTGCTCTACCAGATGGGCCGCCGGCAGATCCCCGGCGTGCTATACGAGGCCGCGCGGCTGGACGGGGCCAGCCCGGCCCAGCTGTTCTGGCGGGTGACGCTCCCGCAGCTGCGCTACACCATCGTCACGTCGAGCACGCTGATCATCGTCGGATCGCTGACGTACTTCGACATCGTCTACATCATGACGAACGGCGGCCCCGGTTACACCACGCGGATGCTCTCCCTGGACATGTACCAGGCGGCGTTCCAGCAGAACGAGTTCGGCTACGCGAGCGTGCTGGCCGTGGTACTCGGCGTGGTCGGCGTGGGCATCGCGTTCGGCCTGGTCAGGTTCAGCGGCTTCGGCTCCATGGCCAGCCAGCAGGAAGGAGTTGCGTGACTGGCACCGCCACCAGTCGTCCTGTTCGCTCCGGGTCCCAGCCGGCCCGCGGCACCGCACCCCCTCCCCGGCGGCGCCTCCGGGCCAGCCCCGGCCGGGTGGTGGCGTTCGTCCTCGCCACCGCCTGGCTGGTGGTGGTCATCGCGCCGATCTACTACATGGTGCTGGCCAGCTTCCGGAGCCAGGGCACCTACCTGACCGCCAACCCGTGGCTGCCGCGGGGCGGGCTGACGCTGTCCGAGTACGGCACGGTGTTCGGCGCCGGGCTGGGCCGGTACCTGGTCAACAGCGTGATCCTCACGGTGGTCTGCATCGTGCTCACGCTGTCCTTCTGCCTGGGCGCGGCGTACCGCATCGTGCGCCGTACCGGGCGGGCCGCGGGCGCCGCGTTCCGCATCCTGCTGCTCGGCCTGGCCATCCCGATCCAGGCCATCATCGTGCCGCTGTACCTGCTGGTGTACAAGCTGCACCTGTACGACACGCTGTTCGCGCTCATGCTCACCATGACCGCCGCCGCCATCCCGATCTCGGTGCTGGTCATGGTGAGCTTCGTCCGGGACATCCCGCGCGAGCTCATCGGCGCGATGCTGGTCGACGGCGGCACCGAGTGGACGGTCTTCCGCCACCTGATCGTGCCGCTGTCCAAGCCGGTGCTGGCCACCCTGGCCATCTACGACGGCCTGAACGTGTGGAACAACTTCATCCTGCCCCTCGTACTCACCCAGAGCAACAGCGTGGCCGTGCTGCCGCTCGGCCTGACCAAGCTCGAGGGCCAGTACGCCATCAACGTCCCGGCCGTGATGGCGGCCGTCCTGCTATCCGTCCTGCCCCTGGTGGTGCTGTTCGTCGTGATGCGCAAGCAGGTCATGCGCAGCCTGGGGTCCGTAGTCATGCGCTGAGGTCCGGTTGCAGCCTTCCTGGCCCCGAACGGGCGGGGTTTCACTCCCGATCACCGGGAACTCGCGGAAGCCTGGCGGCGTCACCTCGGTGATCGTGTGGAGTTACCCCCCGGAAGGCACGGGGCAACTCGACACGATCCTGCGATGAGCCGGGATACACTCGCGGCACCGGCGGGGGCGCGTCCGTGGCAAGGTTGGGTCCGTGGCAGATGCGGACCTCGTGACGTCGCTGCGGCAGGCGGGCGTGCAGCGTGGCGATCTCGTGGCGCTTGTCATCTCTCCCGCGCTCGGGTTCGGGCTGGCCACGGCGGATAGCGCGGCTGGCGGCTCATGGGCGGTGGTGCCGGGCACCGCGGCCGAGGTCGGGCGGGCGGATGAGGCGCTGCGGCCGCGGTGGGTGGTGTGGTCGGGCCAGACGGCGGCGCGGCTGGCCGCCGATGGGGTGCGGCTGGCGACGTGCTGGGACATCGCCGCCGCGCACCGGCTGCTGTTCGGCGGCTGGCGGGCCGATCCCGGCCTGGTGTGGGCCCGGCTGCGCGGGCTGGCCCCGGACACGATGCCGGCTGGCGGCCCGCTTGACCTGTTCGGCCCCGATCTGTTCGGCCCCGATCTGGCCGACCCCGATCTGGCCGACCCCGATCTGGCCGACCCCGATCTGGCCGGCCCCGATCTGGCCGGCAGGGACGAGGGCGGCCCCGGCGATCCGGTGGCACCGGACGGGCACCTGCGCTCCGAGTGGGTCAGCGGCGGCTGGTCGGACAGCCCCGAGCGGATCGCCAGGTGGGCCGGGCTGGCCCGCGAGGTGGCGGACCTCCAGCTGGCGGCGCTGGCCGGCCTGGAAGACCGGCCGGTGGCCCTGCCCACGGCTCGCGCCGAATCCGCGGCCGAACTGCTGTGCGCCGAGCTGTCCGTGGACGGGCTGCCGATGGACCGGGCGGTCGCGGAGCGGGTCCTGGCGCCCATCATCGGCCCCAGGCCGCGCAGCGGGGCCGAGGCCGGGGCGCTGCGGGCCGCACGCGACGCCGAGGTGCTGCGGCACGCCCCCGCGGGCGTCACCGCCGACCTGCGCAGCCCGGCGCAGGTGCGCACCCTGCTGGCCCGGGTCGGCGTGGACGTGCCGGACACCCGGGCCTGGCGGCTGCGGGAGATGCGGGACGCGCATCCGCTGGTCGGCGCGCTGCTCGAGTGGAGGAAGGCGGAGCGGATCGCGACGACGTACGGGTACGCGTGGCTGGACCAGCACCTCGGCGCCGACGGCCGGCTCCGCGGCGCGTGGACCGCCTCGGACGGCGCGGCGGGCCGGATGACCGCGTCGGCGGGCCTGCACAACATGCCGGCCGTGCTGCGCCCGGCGGTGGTGGCCGCCGACGGGAACGTGTTCGTCCGGGCCGACCTGGGCCAGATCGAGCCGCGGGTGCTGGCCGCCGTGACGGGCGACCAGGCGCTGACTGCCGCGACCCGGTCCGACGATCTCTACGCGCCGGTGGCGGCGCAGCTCGGCGTGGACCGGCCGGTCGCCAAGGTGGCGGTGCTCGGCGCGATGTACGGGCAGACCACCGGTCACGGCGCCCAGGCCCTGCGCCGCCTCAACGCGGCCTATCCGGTGGCCATGGCCTACCTCGACGACGCCGACCGCGCCGGGCGGGCCGGCCGCGACCTGCGCACCTACGGCGGCCGCCTGATCGTGCTGGCGCCCGCGCCCGGTGCCGGACCCCGGAGCAGCAGCCGGGCCGCGGCCTACGGCCGGTACGCGCGAAATGCGATGATTCAGGGCGCCGCGGCGGAACTGTTCAAGATGTGGGCGGTCACCGTCCGGGCCCGGTGCGCTCCCCTGGGCGCGCGCATCGTGCTCTGCCTGCATGACGAACTGCTGGTCCACTGCCCGCGTGAGCACGCGGAGACGGTGTCCCAGATGGTTGACGACTGCCTGCGGGAAGCCGCCCGGCGCTGGGCGCCCGGCTGCGGGGTCCGCTTCATCTCCGACACCACGATCGTCCGCTGCTGGTCGGACGCCAAGAACGGGACGGCCGTGGACTTAGCGGCCCAGGTCAGCCCGTGACGGCGGCGATGACGGCCGCAGCGAATGCCTCCGGCGCCTCGAGCGGGGAGAAATGACCGGCGCCGTCGAGCCAGGTCAGCGTGGCGGCGCTGAAGAACTCGCCGATCCGGTCGGACCACTCGCGGGGGAACAGCGGGTCGTGTTCCGGCCACAGCACGGTCGCCGGTACCGCGATCCGGTCCCCCTGGCCGGGAGCCTGCTCCGCCAGCGAAGCGGCGACGGAACCGGCGCCGCCCCGGTACCAGGCGATCGAGGCAGCGAACGCGCCCGGCGGCGCGTAGACGGACACCAGGTAGTCGAGGTGGCCGGCGGCCGGCTGGTAGCCCGGGCCGGACCAGTGCGACCAGAAGTACCGCAGGTACGCGCGGACGGCGTCCGGCCTGCCGTCGATCAGCTGGGTGGACAGCTCCAGGTTGTGGAAGGCCTGGTACCAGAACTCCCGCTGGGCCCGCGGGAGGAGGATCCGGTCCCCGATTCCCGGCAGCGGCGGCGCGACGACCAGGGCGCGGGTCAGATCGGGCCGGTCCCTGGCGATGGCCTGGGCGATCCGGCTGCCGATGTCGTAGCCGGCGACAACCGCCGGGCCGAGCGCCAGCTCATCGATCAGCCCGATGACGCTGCGGGCCTGGGCCGTGGCGTTGTACTGGCTGGCCGGGTCGGCCTCGTGCTTGTCGGATTCGCCGAACCCCCGCAGGTCGGGCACGATCACGTCGGCTCCGGCCGCCACCAGCGGGGCGACCGCGCGGTAGTCGGTCCGGTCCCCCGGCCAGCCGTGCAGCAACAGCACCGCGGGCCCGGCCCCGGTCCGCTCATAGGCCAGCCGGAATCCGTCGATCGCTGTTTCCTGGCGCATACCGGCCATTATCTCCGGCACGCCCCGGCCGCCGCCTCGCCGAGGGCGGCAGCGTAGATGACGGCGTCCCGGCCGCCGTGCACCGTGGCGCGCTTCTCCGGGCGCAGGCCGATCTTCTCCGCGACGCGCCGCGACGGCCGGTTGCCCGGGTGGATGATCGCGATCAGCCTGGTGGCACCGAGGACCGTGCGGGCGAAATCACGGCAGGCCGCCGCGGCCTCGGTGGCGTAACCGCGGCCCTGCATGGCGGGCATGACGTGATAGCCGACCTCCAGTTCGGTCACGCCGTCCACGATCTGCGGCGTGAGGCCGCAGTCGCCCACGAAGTCACCGTCGATTGTGGTCAGCAGCCATAGACCGTAACCGCGCATCCGGTACAGGCCACGGTTCCAGTCAATCCAGTGACCGGCTTCCTGCCGGGTCTTCGGCCTCGGGTAATAGGTCATGACCTGCGGGTCACCGAGGAGCGAGGCCATGTCGTCGAGGTCGTCAGGAGTCATCTCGCGGAAGGCCAGCCGGGCGGCGTCCGGGTGCATACGACCAAAGGTAGCTGCGCCAATGTCGTCAACCTCGCGCGCATGGGCGAGGTCATTCCATGCATCTTCCGGCATCAGCAGCTGCATGCCAGGGTGGCGGTGCCGCGGCCGCTCGGGAAGCAGGCAGCTACCGGCCGGGACATGGTCGGTGCCACCCAGTCGGCAACGGTCTTGGGCTGATCCTGGTCCCGGTGCAGGTCTTTGGTCCCTGGCCTGGGATCAGCCGGAGTGATCGAGTAGGCGGAGCACGAGGGGGTGTGTCCCATGAGCCCTGATGCGGTCACTGTTGTTGGCTCCCTCCGGCCTCAGGATGTCGTGGGGTCATTCGATGGCCCGGTCGGCGCTTATGTTCACGTGCCGTTCTGTGAGTGGATCTGCCCGTTCTGCCCGTACAACAAGGTGCTCGCGGAGGGCGAGCTGACCCGCCGGTATTTCGTGGCGCTGGCCCGTGAGGTGGACTGGTACCTGGCGGCCCGCAGTGACGCGGGGCGGGCGCCGTTCACCTCGCTGTACATCGGCGGGGGCACGCCGACGCTGTACCCGGACGAGTTGGCCGTGGTGGTCCGGCGGATCCCGGTGTCGGGTGAGCGGGCGATTGAGGTGCTGCCGAATCATGGCACGCCAGAGCAGCTGGATCGGCTGGCCGCCATGGGCATCACGGCCGTCAGCATCGGCGCCCAGTCGTTCCATGACGGGGTGCTTCGCGAGCTCCGGCGGCCGCATGACGCGGCGGCTAGCCGGGGAGCGGTCGAGAACGCGCTCGGCCGGTTCGCCTGCGTGGACGTCGATCTGATCGTCGATGTGGCATGGGAGGACCAGGACGCCTTCCCGGGGGCATTCCTTGAGGACGTGCGCGCCTGTCTAGAGCTGGGCGTGGACCAGGTGTCAACGTATCCGCTGATGCGGTTTGGCTTCACGCCGTTCGGCAAGGCCCGGCACAACCGGCGGCTGGAGCATCAGATCCTGGCCCAGGCGACCGAGCTTGCGCAGTCTATGGGATATGAGCGCCGGTCAGTCTGGACGCTGAACAAGCGCGGGTCCGCGCCGTACACGTCTATCACCCGGCGCCGCTTCCTGGGCCTGGGCGCGGGCAGTTCCTCATTCGCGGGCCGAGATTTCTACGTCAACCACTTCGGTGTCGTCACCTATGCCGACGCCGTCGAGCACGGCCGGCTGCCGGTCGCCCGGTGGCTGCATCTGGGCCGGTGGGGCGGCGCTGCGTACGACGCCTTCTGGCAGGCCTATGCCGGCGGCGTCGGCTGGGATAGCCTGACTCAGTCCTACGGCCAGAGAGTGGCTGCGACAGCGCGCGCCGGGCTCGCCCCGTTCCTGCTCGCCGGAATGCTGCGCCCCACCCCGGGTGGCTGTCGGCTCACCCCTCGCGGCTTCGACACCTACCACGACCTGGAGAGGCTGGTGACCTACCAGTTCATCGAGCCGTTGTGGGCTGAGATGCTCGCCGAGCACGCCGCCGAGCCCGGAGCCGCGGAGGGCCGCGCGCGGTGGGTGATCCCGCAGCGGGCCCGTACCGGGCAGGCCTGGCCGCTGGCGTGCCGCCTCTTCGAGCGGTAGCCGTGCCGGCGCCTCAGCCAACAGGCTGGACCGGCTGGCCGGCCGGTGGCGGGAAGACCGCCGAACCGCGGTGAGCCCGGAGACTCCGGGGTCAAGCTTCATAAGCGAACAATTATCCGGGCCTAGGAATGCGGGGTCTGCTGGCGGGACTTTCGTCGCGTTGGTTCAGTCTTTCGGTCCCTGCCGTCCAGGCGTTCTGGACAGCATCGTGAAAATAGCGGTGCGTGTCGGGTTGCGAAGGGAACCGGGATGTTCGATGTATGTCGACGAGGCTCTCGCCCCGATTTCTGCGTGCTCGCTGTCAGCAGTGGTCCCTGGATACCTGGCTCTCCCGGAGGGAGGGATCACAGATGTCACGGTCCCAGAACCCGGCTCGTGGCTGGTATCGCGACCCGGCCGGACGGTATGACCTGCGCTGGTGGACCGGTTCTGAATGGTCGGCGCGTACGCGTCAGGGAAGCACGACCTACGATGACCCGCTACCCGGTACGGGAACCGGCGGCGGTGCTGCGCGCGAGGAACTCGCACATCTGCATTACGCGGAGCAGTTCCTGGATAGGGCTCGAAATGAGAAGGTCATCAGCGCGGCGACATACCGCATTCTGATCGGCCGGGTGGCAGCCCGCCAGGAGTGGCTCGCCACATCTGCATCAGCCGCGCCGACGACGGCCGCGGCAGGGCCGCGCGTGCCGCCTGGGCCAGAGGTGCGCCCAGCACCGGTGACGCCGCCCGCCACGCCGCAGGTACCTGCCGTGCCGCCGGCGAGGGTTCCAGCCGCCCGGCCAGCACCGCCCCTGCCCCAGCCAGCACCGGCCCTGCCCCGGCAGGCACCGGGTGCGATCCGCCGCTGGCAGCGGGCAGTCCTGCATTCCGTGCGGTCCGACCTTGCTGTGCACGGTCTGGCCTACCTCGGCGTCTTGCTGCTGTTCGCCGGCTTGTTCGGTCTGGTGGCGTTCTCATTCAGCTCGGTGAGCCGGGACTTGCGCCCGGTGGCGGAGCTAGTCGTGCCGGTCGCGGTCTTGGGGTCAGCGTGGCTGCTGGCGCGTCGTGGGCTGGCCACCCCGGCACGTGCGCTTGAGCTCCTTGGCGGCCTGCTGATCCCGGTCGCGGCGATCGCCTCGCTGGTCGACGGCGCCCCGATTCCGCCCGACCCGACCGGGATTCCCCTGGTGGTGGCACTGACCGCCGTGTCGGTCGCCGTGTCGCTGGCGTACGCCGGATGGTGGCGATGGCACCGCTCGACCCCGTTGCGGCAGCTGGTGGCGCCGGCCCTGTGGCTGGCGGTCGCGATGGCCGCCCTGGGTTTCCGTGACCCGATTCCGGCCGGCGACGGCATCGTCACGCCGAAGCCCGGGCAATTTGCCGCCGTGCTGGCCGCGATCACGCTGATGCTGGCAGTGCCGCGGCTGAAGTCTGCGCGCCCGTTCGCCGCGGCGCTGTTCCCCGCCGCGTTCGCGGGGCTTGGGATAGCGGCGCTGCTCGAGGGCCTCGCCGCCGGGGTGGCTGGCTGGCCGGCCGTCCCAGTCGCGGTGTCCGGCGCCGCGATCCTGCTAGCGCTGGAACTGTGCGGCCAGCAGATTCCCAACTCACCCAGGGTGGTGCTGCAAGGTGCTGTCGTCGCCCTGACCGCACTCGCCCTGCGGCCTGGACTCGGAGCCGGCTGGGCAGGCGCGGTAGCGGCGATAGCCGGCCTCATGGTGCTCGAGCGCGGGCTGGAACGCGCCACTCCTGGGCCCGCGCTGCTCGCCCCGATCGTGGTGGCAGTCGGGGGGACGCTGGTTACCGCCGGCACCCCATGGGCCCTGCTCACCGCCAGTGCGGCCGGGACAGGCTGGGCGCATGCGCGGCGGCTATGGCCGGGAGCGTGGCCATTCCCGGCCGTGCTGCTGGTCATCGCCGCGGCCATCGTCCCAGCCGGGGTGATCGCCGGCCTGATCGGTGCGCTGCCTGGGGGACAAGGAGCCGCCACCGCAGGGATGCTCGTGCTGGCCTGTGCCGTCCTGGTGCGCATCCTTGGCCGTCCGGAGGACCGGTTCTGGTCGTGGTGGCTGCCGGCGGCAGCCACCGTCGTGGCGGCCACGACGGTGGGCCAGCCCGCGGCAGCCGGGTTCGTGGTGGCCGCCGTTGCGGCGGCGGCGGCCCTCGCGCTGTCACCAGCGCCTGTTGCCCTACGAGTCTGGCTCACTGGTGTCGCGGTCATCTGGGCGGCCTTGCGCATCTTCGAGGCGGCCGGGGTCACGTTCGGCGCGCAGATGGTCGCTGTGGCGGGCGCCGGCCTGGCCGCGGTCGCAGTCGCCGCCTGGCGCCCGGAGGCGGCAGCCGGTCATGCGGGTGTGCTAGGTCATCTGGCCGGGCTGGCGTGCTGGCCGGTGACCGCATACGCGGCCGGTTCCCCGGATGCGGCCGCGCCGACGGCGGTGCTCGGCCTCGCGGCGGCAGGCGCCGTCATCACGACCGTCGCGCAGGAAGCCGGTCACGCTTCCGTTCCCGACCTGCTGGTGCGGTGCGGCCGGAGACTGGCGTCCGGCTTCGCCGGCCAGGGCCAGGCCATCGTGGAGTCCGTGGTGCGGCACGTGCCCGCCGCAGTGGCGGCTGTGCTGCTTCCCGCGTTCGCCGCCGAGGCTGCTGGACTGGCCGGGTTCGGCGTACAGGATGCGTGGCTGCCGGTGGGCCTGACCGCGCTCGCCCTCAGCTATGTGCTGCTGGCCCGGCCACTGCTCCGGTGGCACCGCGTGGCATGGGTCCTCGCTGACATGGGCGCCTGGGGGACGGCGCTGGCGGCAGCCCTCTGTGAGCACCGGAATCCGGCCCTTGTCGCATTGGCGGGCGTCATGGTGGCACCCGCGTTGCAGGAGCCCACGCTGAGGCGCCGCGTGACGGGCTGGGTCGCGTGGGCGGCCAGCGTTCCGTTCGCGGTGCTGGCGGCCAATCTGGCCGGGTTGCCGTTGTCGTACTGGTACGTGGCCACGTTCGGCTGGGGGGCCGTGCTGCTCCTCGGCGGACTCGCCGCTGACGATGCCCGGGCCGGACGGCGCCAGCCTGGCCAGACCGTCCGGGTCCGGTCACTGGTCGCGCCGGTGGTGGTCGGGGTACTCGCGAGCGCAGCCGGGCTGGCAGAGAGCGTGGGGCAATCCCCGCGCACGGCGGGCTGGATGCTGATTTCCGGCGCGGCTGTGCTGGCCGTGGCCGGCGTGCTGCTGAGAATGGGGCCGCTCGGTGGGCTGGCAGCCGTGATGGCGCTCGCCGGGACCTCCCTGGTGCTGTCGTGGAGCCTGCAGGACCGGCCGTGGCTCCTGCTCATCGCCGCTGCCGTGCTGCTCATCGCCGCGCAGCTCACCGCCCCGAAGGAAAAGCCGGCTCCTTCACCATGGCTGCGCTGGGACCTGTCGCTGTTCGTGCTGGCACACGGGGCCGCGCTGGCCGCGGTCGGGCTGGCGGTGACGGCCGGCACGGCGGTCGCGGAGACCACCGCCGGGTGTGGTGCGCTCGCTATCGCCGTGGCCCTGCGGCTGCGGCGGTGGCCGTGGGCTGCGGCCGGTACGGTGCTGATCCTGGCCGCGGCGGCTGAGGCGGGAGCTGGCTGGGCATGCCTTGCCCTCGCCGGGGTGTCCGTCGCAGCCACGATGCTGGCCGCCCGCGGTGAAGGGCGGCTGCGGCTCTTGCTGCAGATGGCAGGTGCGCTTGCGGCGGTAGGGGCATGGGCGGCCGGCCTGATCTGGCAGGACGTGACGCCCGGCGCAGCGGTCGAGGCGAGCAGCCTCGCCGGCGGTGCGCTGGCCGTGCTGTCCGCCATCGCCGCCCGGGTCACGAGCGTGGCGCGCGAGTGGGCACGGGTGTGGGGTGCCACCGCGCTGGCATTGACCGTCGCGGCGGCCGCACTGGCCGTGTCCCAGGTACCGTCCGGTGCCGGGCGGTTCGCTGCCGCCGGGCTCGCCGCAGCGGCGCTCGGCTGCGGGCTGGCGGCAGCGCCGCTGCGGGTGGCCCTGTTGCGGGAGTCCGCCGCTGCAGGTGCGGTCGCCGCGGGGCTGGCGTGGGCGTACGGGATCTCCGCCAGCCTTGACGTCCTGACCTGGGGTGCGGTCGTCGCTGGCTTGGCGGCCAGCGTAAGTGTCCTCGCGCCCTGGCTGCGGCGGCGGGCGGCGGTGTGGGTGCGCCCCGCGCTGATCGCCAGCATCGCAGCGACCGGGGTCGCGCTAGGCGGCGCTTCGGCGGCGCTGCCGGACAGGTACTTGCTGATCCCGGCCTTCGTTCTGGCCGGCGTTCTGGCAGTCGCGCTGGCTGTCGGCTTCCACCGCCCGGTGCTGGCGGCGCTCACCCCGATCCCATTGTGCGCGGCGTGGCTCACCTACGCCTCCGAAGCACTGACAGGCCAGCCACAGTGGCTTACCGTGCCGCTCGGTGTCGCGCTTCTGGCCGTGGCGGTCCTCCTGCGCTCGGCACGACGGGCCGACGACCGGCCGGTCGCCACACCGGATGTCATCGCGCTCGAGGTCACAGGGATGGGCCTGGTCATGGGCGCGTCCCTGGTGCAGTCCGTCACCCGGAGTCCCCTCTATGCCCTGATGGGGGTCGGCCTAGGACTGGCAATCGCCGGCTGGGGAGCGCTTACCCGTGTCCGGCGGCGCCTATTCGGCGGCATGATTGCCGTCATGGCATCGTTGCTGCTGCTCATCGTCACCCCGCTGGTAGCAGTCGTCTCTCACGGGGGAGGCGTGCTTGTCTGGCTTGTCCTGGCCGGGGCCGGGCTCGTTGCGATCGTCGCCGCTGCCCTGCTGGACACAACGCGGTCAGCGATCCAGCGCGGGATGACCCGGCTCGCGGAACTCACTCACGACTGGGAATGATCCCACCTGTTACTTGCGCCCCAGTGCTGGATACGAGAGCGGCCACTCGACCGCGACGCTGCCGAGCGGCCGACGGCCTGTGCCGGGGCGCGAGGTCACCAGGCCCGGTCCAGCCGGTGCGCGTCCCGCACCAGGCACGACAGCCCGGACCCGGTTCACGCTGCGCGACCGGTCCCGCCTCGGCTTCCGGCGGGTGGCGGGACCGAGGGCCGAAGGTCCGGGGACCTTCGGCCTTAGCTCCATCTCCCGCGGCCGGTCGATAATGCCGCATGCTCGCTGAACCAGGGGCGAGCCAGGCCTGATCCCTGAGGTTGATGATGCACACTCGCGCCCAGTTGCACAGGCGGCGCTCTCTTCTCACGCAAGCGTGGGATAAGCACGTTCCGGCGATCTGCGACAAGCGGCGGACGAACGCCGAGCGCGCAGGCGTGCGAACCGAGATCGTCGCGAGCTGGGAGCGCTCGGCCGCGCACATCATGCCCGAGGTCTACGAGGCGCCGCTGGCAGACGCCGACGAGACCCGGCTCGCCTGGGAGACGAGCCCGCTCAGCGGCGCCGTCCGGCAGCTCGAATCCCAGCTGCAGGCGGCGGCCGACGATGGCGAGCTCGTCGTGGCGGTCACCGATCCTGCCGCCCGGATCATGTGGACCTACGGCGGCACGGTCATGCGGCACCGGGCGGAGCAGGTGAACTTCGTTCCCGGAGGCCGGTGGGATGAGGCCAGCGTCGGGACGAACGCGCTGGACCTGGCGCTCAGGCTGGACCATGCGGCCACCGTGTACTCCGCGGAGCACTTCTCCAGCTGCGTGCACGGCTGGGTGTGCTGGGCCGCCCCGGTGCACGACCCGCGCACCGGGCGCCAGCTCGGCGTGCTCGACCTGTCCACGACCTGGGATCGCTCCCACCCGATCGGCCTGGCTACGGCCGAGGCGCTGGCCCGGCTGCTGGCACGGGAAATGCGAGCAGGCGTCACGGCGGTAGCCGCACGCAACGGTCCAGGTTCCTGCGGCGGGCTGCTGGAGCTTAAGCTGCTCGGCCAGCCCAGCGCGCAGCTCAACGGCGTGCGGCTGCGGCTCACCAGGCGGCAGATGGAGATCCTCGGGCTGCTCGCGCTCAACCCTGACGGGCTCGACCTGTGTGATCTGCACGCACGGCTCTACGGTGACCGGCCGGTGAGCAAGGGCACGCTGAAGGCGGAGATGTCGCAGCTGCGCGCCGCGCTCGGAGGGCGGCTGGAATCCCGTCCGTACCGGATCGGGCTGGACGTGCGCTGCGACGTCGCCGATGTGCTGCAGCGGCTCCGGGCCGCCGATGTGCTCGGCGCGACCGAACGATACGGCGGAGAGCTGCTTCCGGGCACCGAATCCCCGGCGCTGGCCGAATTCGGCAACTTCGTCACGGTTGCCCTGCGCAACGCGCTGCTGGCCGACCCGCATCCGGCCGCGGTGCAGAGGTACCTGGAGCTGGCACCATATGACCTGGACCTTCTCGGCAGCGCCCCGCGGCCATCGACCTACCAATGGCCAACCTCATCCGGCCTACGATTAGCCCCTCCCACCGAGGAGGGGCGACATGACGTATACCGCCGTCCCAGGCCACATCAGTTCGTTCCGGCCGCAGCCATCCGTCCCGGCCCAGGTCACCCGCGGCAGCCGGTCAGGCGTACCGCGGATACCCGCGGACCAGGAGCGGCACCGCCTGGCCAGGGAGTTGCACGACGGAGCCATCCAGGAGGTCCTGGCGGCCGGGCTGGCGATCGACCTGTGCCTGGCGGACGCGCCCGCGGGATCGCCGATGCACGCGAGACTGGAACACGCCAAGCGGCTCACCGCGACCGCCGTGCGGCGCCTGCGGTCGTCGCTGCAGAGCCTGCGGGAGGGGCCGGCGGTCCCTGACGAGGAGCTTCCCGACATGCTGCTGCGTCTGGTGGCCCGGCATCCCGCCCGTGAACTCGGCGTGAGCGTGGAGGTGACGGGCCCGCGGGTACCGCTGCCGCCGCCGGTCCGCCAGTCGCTGTTCCAGATGGCCGGCGAGTGCGTCTTCAACGCGGCCATCCACGGCCGGGCGCGTCGCGCGATCATCCGGCTGAGCTACGGCCGCGAGGTGATCGCGCTGGGCATCGCGGACGATGGGAACGGAAACCCGAAGACGCTGAGGAAGATCATCCGGGGCGCGGTGCCCGGAACAGGCGGCGGATACCACCTGGGCCTGGCTGACATCGCCGGGCGGGCGGAAGAGATGGGCTGGACGCTCCGGGCTGGCCGATCCGACCTGGGCGGGATCGAGATCCAGGTCTTGGTGCCCGCGCCAGCCGCCGGTTACCTGCGAGGAGAGAACGATGGATGAGATCCGGGTGGCCATCATCGACGATCACGCGATCGTCCGGCAGGGCCTGCGGGCCATGATCGACAGGGAACCGGATCTGCGGGTGGTCGGTGAGGCGTCGAACGCCAGGCAGGCCACGGCGATGCTCGACCGGGCGGATCCCCGGGTGGTGCTGCTCGATCTCAAGCTGACCCCGGGAAGCGATTGCGACGGCCTCCCGCTGTGCGCCACGATAACCCAGCGCTACCCCGGCGTCCGGGTGCTCGTGCTGACCAGTTCGGCGGATGAGTGGCTGATCCTCGACTCCATCAAGCAGGGCGCGAAGGGCTTCGTGCTGAAGGACGTGGACCTGACCGAGCTGGTCCGGGCGATCAGGGCCGTGCACCGGGGCGAGAGCGCCTTCGACCCGCGGAGCGCCGGAGTCGTCGTCCGCTGGATGCACGGCAGCCAGCGTTCCGGGGTCACCGCGTCCGACATCACCCCGCGGGAGCGGGAGATCTTGTGCCTGCTCGCCCGCGGGCTGAGCAACGTGGCGATCGGGCAGCGCCTGTACATCTCCGCGGCGACGGTGAAGTTCCACGTCGGCAACGTCATGCAGAAACTGGGCGTGCGGCGTCGCGCCGAGGCAGTATACGCGGCCAGCAAGCTCGGCCTGATCTGACTGGCACTGATCTGACCACCTCCAGACGGTTCAGGTCAGGCCGAGCCCGGCCAGCTCCTGCTCGCTCAGCAGGCGCGAGCGGATGAGGAAGCGGACACCCAGGGGCGCCTCGAGGGAGAATCCGCCGCCCCGCCCCGGTACCACGTCGATGGTCAGGTGCGTGTGACTCCAGTACCGGAACTGAGCCGCCGACATCCAGACGGGTACCGGCTCGGCCACGCCCTCGATCTCCAGGGTGCCGAGCAGGACGTCCGACGGGCCCGTGGCGAACTCGCCGAGCGGATAGCACATCGGGGAACTGCCGTCGCAGCAGCCGCCCGACTGGTGGAACATCAGCGGGCCGTGCTCGGCCCGGAGGCGGCGGAGCAGGTCCGCCGCCTCCGGGGTGACAGCCACGCGGCTGATGGTGCCCATCGAAGCGGCTAGAAGAACCCGAGCTTGCGAGGAGAGTAGCTGACCAGCAGGTTCTTCGTCTGCTGGTAATGCTCGAGCATCATCTTGTGGTTCTCGCGGCCGATACCGGACTGCTTGTAGCCGCCGAAGGCGGCGTGCGCCGGGTACAGGTGATAGCAGTTCGTCCACACCCGGCCGGCCTGGATCGAGCGCCCCAGGTGGTAAGCGGCGTGCATGTCACGGGTCCAGACGCCCGCGCCCAGGCCGTACAGGGTGTCGTTGGCGATCTTGATGGCGTCGTCGGTGTCGGTGAACCTGGTCACGGAGACGACCGGGCCGAAGATCTCCTCCTGGAAGATCCGCATCCGGTTCTCGCCCTCGAAGATCGTCGGCTGGACGTAGTAGCCGCCCGCCAGGTCGCCGGCGAAGTGAGCGCGCTCTCCCCCGGTGAGGACCTTCGCGCCTTCCCGCTGGCCGATGTCGATATAGGAGAGGATCTTCTCCAGCTGGTCGTTGCTCGCCTGGGCTCCGATCATGGTGCCGGTGTCGAGCGGGTTGCCCTGGGTCACCGCCTTCGTCCGCTCCACCGCGTCGGCCATGAACTGGTCGTAGACGGATTCCTGGATCAGCGCGCGGGACGGGCAGGTGCACACCTCGCCCTGGTTCAGCGCGAACATCGTGAAGCCTTCGAGCGCCTTGTCGTAGAACTCGTCCCTGGCCCGGGCGACGTCCGCCAGGAAGATGTTCGGGCTCTTGCCGCCCAGCTCGAGGGTCACCGGCTTGATGTTCTGGCTCGCGTACTGCATGATCAGCCGCCCGGTGGTGGTCTCGCCGGTGAAGGCGACCTTCGCGACCCGGGGGCTGGAGGCCAGCGGCTTGCCGGCCTCCACGCCGAAGCCGTTGACGACGTTGACCACGCCTGGCGGGAGCAGGTCGGCGATGAGGCCCATGAGCAGGAGGATCGACGCCGGGGTCTGCTCGGCGGGCTTGAGCACGACCGCGTTGCCCGCGGCCAGCGCCGGCGCCAGCTTCCAGGTCGCCATCAGCAGCGGGAAGTTCCACGGGATGATCTGGGCCACCACGCCCAGCGGCTCGTGGAAGTGGTAGGCCACGGTCTGGTCGTCCAGCTCGGCGAGCGTGCCTTCCTGGGCCCGGATGACGCCCGCGAAGTAGCGGAAGTGGTCGATGGCGAGGGGGATGTCGGCGGCCAGCGTCTCGCGGACAGGCTTGCCGTTGTCCCAGGTCTCCGCGACGGCCAGGGTCTCGAGGTTGCGCTCCATCGTGTCGGCGATCTTCAGGAGCACGGCGGCCCGGTCCGCGGCGGAGGTCCGGCCCCAGCCGGGCGCGGCCCCGTGCGCGGCGTCCAGGGCGAGCTCGATGTCTTCCGCGGTCCCGCGGGCCACCTCGGTGAAGGTCCGGCCGGTGACCGGCGTGGGGTTGCCGAAGTACTGGCCCTTCACCGGCGGTGTCCATTCACCGCCGATGAAATTGTCGTAACGGCTCGCGTACTTCGCCGGGCTCCCCGGCTCGCCTGGCGGTGCGTAGACAGTCATTACCTTCCTCCTAACGATGCGGCGCGTGGGCGGCTGGCAGGCCGGGCCGCGTGCTCTCAACGTAGGCAGGGCGGCCGCGGCCGGGGAACGCCAGCGGCCGTAAACCGCCTGTATGGCGCGGCCATACCGGCCAGTTGGCTAGGTCGTTACTGGCCGGATGTCAGCCGCATTCGCGACCTGCGGGGAGTGTCACGCGCAGGCCTGTTTCGCGGAGGCTGGAAAGGGACAGCCAGAAGGAGCGCACATGCCAGACCCCGATATCCCGCTCGGCGACCGCCTCGAGCGGCTGCTGCAGGTCGAGAAGTTCCCGCCGTCAGCCGGCTTCGCCGGCCGGGCTCAGGTGACCGACCCCGTTGTGTACGAGCAGGCAGCGGCCGACCCCGAGGCCTGGTGGGCGGCGCAGGCACACATGCGCCTGCACTGGAGCACGCCGTTCTCCTCGGTGCTCGACGACAGCAGCCCGCCGTTCTACACCTGGTTCGCCGACGGGACCATCAACGCCTCTTACAACTGCCTGGACCGGCACGTGCTGGCCGGCCGCGGCGACCGGGTCGCGTTCCACTGGCGGGGCGAGGAGGGCGAGGAACGTGACCTGACCTACGCCGGGCTGCTCGACGACGTGCAGCGGCTGGCCAGCGCGCTCAAGGCGCAGGGGGTCAGGAAGGGCGACGTCGTCGGCATCTACCTCCCGATGATCCCCGAGGTGGTGGTGGCCATGCTCGCCTGCGCCCGCATCGGCGCGCCGCACACCGTCGTCTTCGGCGGCTTCGCGCCGACCGCGGTGCGCGAGCGGCTGGAGGTCTCCCGGGCCAGGGCGCTGATCCTCGCGGACGGAGCGCGGCGGAAGGGAAAGTTCCTCCCGGTCAAGCAGGAGGTCGACAAGGTCATCTCGGACCTGCCCGACCTGGAGACGGTCGTGGTGGTCAGGTCTACCGGCGCCGAGTGCGTCATGCGGCCCGGGCGGGATGTGTGGTTCGACGACCTCGTCGCCAGCGCCGACCCGGTCTGCCCGGCGGAGCCGATGGAGGCCGAGCACCCGCTGTTCCTGCTCTATTCCTCCGGGTCCACGGCCAAGCCCAAGGGGATCCTGCACACCACGGGCGGATACCTCACCGGGGTCACCACCACCACGGCCATGGTCTTCGACCTGGATGCCGACCGCGACGTCTTCTGGTGCACGGCCGACGTGGGCTGGATCACCGGTCACTCGTACATCGTGTACGGCCCGATGGCCAACGGCTGCACGTCGGTGATGTTCGAGGGCGCCCCGGACTATCCGGACAAGGACATCTGGTGGGAGATCGTCGAGCGGTACCGGGTCACGATCTTCTACACCGCGCCGACCGCCATCCGGGCGTGCATGAAGTGGGGGGAGGAATACCCGGCCATGCGCGACCTGTCGTCACTGCGGCTGCTCGGCTCGGTCGGCGAGCCGATCAACCCGAAGGCGTGGCTGTGGTACCACACGGTCATCGGCGGCGAGCGCTGCCCCGTCGTGGATACCTGGTGGCAGACCGAGACCGGCGCCATCATGATCACCACGCTGCCCGGCCTCCTCCCCGCGAAGCCCGGATCGGCCGGGCTCGCGCTGCCGGGCGTGTCGGCCGCCCTGGTGAACGAGGCGGGTGGCACGCTCGAGCAGGGCAACGGCTACCTGGCGCTGACCCGCCCGTGGCCGAGCATGCTCCGCACCCTGTACAACGACCCTGACCGGTACGTGCAGACCTACTTCGACAGGTTCGGCCGCGCCACCTACTTCGCCGGCGACGGCGCGCGGCGCGACCAGGACGGCTACTTCTGGATCACCGGACGGGTCGACGACGTCATCAACGTGTCCGGCCACAGGCTGTCCACCGCCGAGATCGAATCGGCTCTCGTCTCGCATCCCGCGGTGGCGGAGGCCGCGGTGATCGCCACCGCCGACGACCTGACCGGCCAGTCGGTGGTGGCCTACGTCACCCTGAGCTCCGGTGTGGTGCCTGAGCCGGATCTCGAGGCCGAGCTACGGGAGCATGTCTCCGCGCAGATCGGCAAGCTGGCCAGGCCGAGCCGGATCATCTGGGCCGACGATCTGCCCAAGACCAGGTCCGGGAAGATCATGCGCAGGCTGCTGCGCGACGTCGCGGAAGGCCACGAGCCCGGCGACGTCACCACCTTGCGTGACCCGTCGATCCTGGCCCAGTTGCAGCGCAGCGCGAGCCCGCCGCGCAAAAGCTGACGTCCCGGGGTGTGCCCCTCCCGTGATCGCGGATCGCTACCTGCGGATTCCGGGGGGGTCATGATCCACGATGATCCGGAGGGGCGGGGGCGGCTAGCGCTAGCGGTTCAGCGGGTGGCCAGGCCGGCCAGGATGTCGTCGGTCGCACGGTCCAGGCCGTCGAGGTCACGCACCACGTCCACGCGGTCGCACGATTCCGCGTACCGCGGCAGGTCGCAGCGGCCCAGCCGCCACATGTTCCGGCGCTCCGGCGTGAGCCAGATGAGCTGCTTGCCGCGCCGGGCGATCTCCTCGAAGGCGGCCATGTTGGGGTCGTGCCCGTTGCCCCGCCCGTCGCCGAGGATGACGACCGTGGTCCGCCTCGTCACGATGTCGGGAAAATCTTCACGGAACCGCCCGAACGCGGCGCCGTAGTCCGAGTCGGCGTCGACGTCCAGCACGTCACCGCCGAAGATCAGCTCCAGCGCACGCTCGGCCTGGTGCTCCGCGAACAGGTCGGTGACCTCCACCGTGTCCGCCACGAACGCGAACGAGCGCACCTGCCCGAACAGCCGCTGCAGGCCGTGCACGACGTGCAGGGTGAAGCGCGCGGTGCGGCGGACCGACAGGCTCACGTCGGCGAGGACGACCAGACAGGGCTTGTCCTGCCGGCGCGCCACCGTCACCGGCTGGAACGGGATCCCGTCGAAGCGCATGTTGGCGCGCATGGTCCGGCCCGGGTCCACGCGGCCCCGGCCGGCCACCGCGCGCCGGTGGGTGAGCGCCCCCGGCATGGTCCTGGCCAGACGGCGCAGGGTCTCCTCGAGCCGGCAACGTTCGGCCTCGCCGATCACGGGGGTCCGCAGATTCTGGGGTCCGGGGCGATCCGGCGACTCGATGGCCCGGCGGTCCATGGCCGCGAGGGCCGCCAGATGGCGTTTGAGCAGCTCGGCGAGGTTTGGGATCTCGCCGCCTGCCCCCCGGGCCAGGGCGGCGGCCGCGTCGGCGGGCAGGTCGGCGTCCGGGTCGTCGAGCCAGCCGAGCAGGGCCTGCTCCTCGGCCACGGTCAGCCCGGCGTCGAGCCAGCTGCCCGGGCTGGGTTGCAGCTTGCCCGGCATGGCCGCGCCGTGCAGCCGGGAGGTGTCCAGCTGGATGCGCGGGCCGGCCAGGGCCGGACGGCCGCGTTCCCTGGCCAGCACGATCTCGTCGGTCATCAACGCCAGGTCGATCTTGCTGGCCTCCTGGTGCAGGTTGTAGGCGGTGGCGAGGTCCTCGGGACGGAAGAAGTCGCGGATGTCCGCCGGCTTGCCGTGCGAATGGCCCTGCTGCGGGGTCGGCGACGGCTCCGGAGAGATCGTGAACGATTCCGCGGTGCCCTCGTCGGCCAGGTCGTCGTGAGCGTGGCCGTGGCCGGGCCGCTTCGGTTCCGCGACCGGCTCGAGCCGGAAGTAGCGGTCGAAGAGCTCATCGAACGTCTCCTCGTCGCGCCGGTCCTTGACGAGCGCCACGCGCAGCACGCACCGCAGGGTCTCACGGTCGTCCAGGGCGCCCGGCTGGGCCGCGGCGCGCATGGCGTCGAGCGCCTCGGTCACCGACACGCGGACCCCGCGCAGGCGCAGGAGCCGTACGAACCGGTGCAGGGAGAGCTCCACCGCGCCCCCTACAGGGCACGACGGCGGGCCAGGCCGCGGGCGAAGGAGCGGGCGCCCTGCCCGGCGGGCACGGCGCGGTTTCCCGAGCCGACCGAGGACGCGGGGGTGGGCGATCCGTAGTAGTGCTCGTCGTGGCGGCCGGGCTGGTCTTTCGCCGCTCGTTCGGCCTCAGAATCGGCGTCGTGACCCTCGTCGCGGCGCGGTCCGTGACCACGGTCGTGGTGATGGTGGTGATCATGCCCGTGCTCGTGCCCGGGATGGCCGGTTCCGGGGTCCAGGGCCGCGTTCGGGTCTGTCAGGGACGGCAGCGCGTCCAGCGCGCGCTGGACGTCGCGGGAGTACTTCACCACCACGGAAACCGTGTCGGCGAGGACGGCCGGGGCGATTTCCTCCACGCCGAGCACCGCGAGCGTGCGGGCCCAGTCCACGGTCTCCGAGATGCTGGGCGCCTTGCGCAGGTCGAGCTCGCGCAGCCCGCGGACGACCCCGACGAGGCGTTCGGCGGCCGCGTCGGGCAGGCCGGTGTTCTTGCTCCTGAGGATCTCGAGCTCGCGCTCGGCGCTCGGGTAGCCGAGGAACAGGTGCAGGCAGCGGCGCTTGAGCGCGGCCGACAGATCGCGGGTGTTGTTGGAGGTGAGGATGACGCACGGCGGGTGGCGGGCCACGAACGTGCCGATCTCCGGCACCGATACCTGGTACTCGGCCAGCATCTCGAGCAGGACCGCCTCCAGGGCCTCGTCCGCCCGGTCCACCTCGTCGATCAGCAGCACCACGGGATCAGCCGAGTGGACGGCTTCGAGCAGCGGGCGCGGGGCGAGGAAGCGCTCGGAGAAGAAGGCGCTCTCCTGCTGCGCGACCCGCTCGATCGCGGTATGCAGGTCGGAGGCGTCCTCGAGCAGCTGCCCGATCTTCTCCCGCAGGATCTGGGTGTACAGGAGCTGCTTTCCGTAATCCCACTCGTACAGGGCCTTGGTGTCGTCCTGTCCCTCGTAGCACTGGAGCCGCAGCAGGCGCCGGCCGGTGGCAGCGGCGACGGCCTTGGCCAGCTCGGTCTTGCCGACTCCCGCCGGGCCCTCGACCAGCAGGGGCTTGTCCAGGCGGGTCTGGATGAACACCGCGGTGGCGAGCTGCCGGTCGGCGACGTAACCGTGGCCGGCCAGCGCGCCGGCGACGTCGTCAACGGTCTCGAAGTACGGCATCCGTCCTCCCGGCGATGCCCAGTGGCAGGCCCGGTGCGCCAGCACCGGGCCTGACCCGTAAACCGCCTGTGGCGAGATCTCAGGCGAGGAGATCATCCAGGTCGCCGTTCATGCAGTGGTCGACGACCGGGCGGACGGTGGCGAACGTGCACTCCTTGGCGTTGCCCGGCGTGCAGGCGTCGCCCAGGACATGGCTGGTGATCCGGTCGACGTCATCGGCATCCCCGCGGATCACCGGCGAGTTCTCGTACAGCTTGGTCGGGCCCTGTCCGAGCCTGTTCTTCGAGTAGCTGTCCTGCGTCACGTCGGTGAACTTCTCGGGTATGCCGACGTCGCGGAGCAGCCGGATCGCGGCGGCGAGCGCGGCCTCGGCGGCCTGGACGTCCGTCATGCCGTGCGTGTCCACGCCCATTACCTGCGCGATGTCGGCGAAGCGCCGGTAGGCGACCGGCATGTTGAATGCCCACACCCGGGGCAGCGCGATCGCGTTGTTCAGGCCGTGATGGGTGTCGTAGAAGGCGCTGACGGCGTGCGAGATGGAGTGGATGATCCCCAGGCCGCCGGAGTTGAACGCCTGAGCCGCGATGTACTGCGCGTACATCATCCCTTCACGGCCGGGCAGATCCTGCGGGTTCCACGTCGCCTGGCGCAGGTTCTCGGCGGTGAGCCTGATCGCGTACAGCGCGTTGCCCAGCGACGGCGGGAAGTTCAGCCGGGAGACGTACGGCTCGCTGGCGTGCGCGAGCACGTCGAAGCCGCACTGGGCGGTGTAGTCGACCGGGCAGTCGTAGTAGAGAGTCGGGTCGTCGACCGCGAGCGTGGCCACGGACGCGTCGTCGAAGGCGACGTACTTGTGCGGCTTTTCCGGGTCGGTCGTGGTGTCGGTGATCACGTAGGCCCAGGAGGTCTCCGAACCGGTGCCGGCCGTGGTGGAGACCGCGATGTGCGGCGGGTTCCTGGGGTTCTCGCTCTTGTTGAACCCCTCGAACTCGTTGACGCTGCGGCCGTCGTGCGCCACCGAGATCCGGGCGCCCTTGCAGGCGTCGTGGCTGGAGCCGCCGCCGATCGAGATGAAGCTGTCGCACTGGTTCTCCTGGTAGAGCGCGACCGCGTCCATGACGTTGTAGTCCTTGGGATTGGACTCGACCTTGTCGTACACCACGACGTCAAGCCCGTGGTAGCGGAGCGAGCCGACGATTTTCTCCACCGTGTCGCTGCCGCGCAGGCCTGATGTCATGACGAGCACCCGGTTAAATCCGAGTTTCTTGGCCTCAGGGCCGAGGAGTTCCCATGCGCCGGGCCCGAGCATGGCCCGCGGGAATGGATGGAACTCCTTGATAGGAAATGGCTTGAGAAGTTCTTCTACCTTCATCTCTGCCTCTCTGACCGGACGGGCTCAGCGCTATGACGTCATCCTTCGGGGACAGCTTGGACATTAAGACGCGGTGCCGCGCGAGGGAATATTCCGGACCGCGAACCGGGCATCTGGCCGGCCAGAACCGTCAGTTAGGACAGCCGCTCCCTATCCGATCGGGCAGGGAGCCGGGCGCGGCCGGGCGGCGGCCACGCCGGCCGAGCACGAGCCATCCGCCGTCAGCGGAGTACACGGCCCGCGACCAGCGCGAGGCGTCCACGCCGGCCGCGATCCCGGCCAGCTTGTGCAGGTCGAAGGCCTGGAGGTGGCCGAAGGCGGGGTCCGGCGCGTCTTCCAGCGGCACGGCGACCACGACGCGGAGCCGGGCCACCCGGCGCAGCTGGGCCAGGGCCGGGGCGGCCGTCCCGGCCGGCAGGTGCTCGAGCACGTGGACGGCCAGGACCGTGTCGACCGCCTCATCGGCGACCGGCAGGGCGAGCAGGTCGGCGGCGGCGAAGCGGGCGCGGTTTCCCTGCTCGCAGGCCATGTGCCCGGCGAGTGTCGCCGCCGCCGGGACCAGGTCCGTGCCGATGACCGCTAGCCGCGGGTCTCGTTCGGCGATCAGCAGCGGCAGGAAACCGAAGCAGGACCCGACATCCAGGACGGTCCTGCCCCGGATCAGCGACAGGACATGCCGGTAGATGCGGGCGAACGTGGCGACGCTGTCCGTGCCGGCGCCATCAGCACGGCGCAGCCGCCGCAGGGTGTTCCCGTAGAAGGCCGTCCAGGCCTGCAGCGGGTCGGGATGGGCCGCCAGGACCACCTCGACGAAGAGCCGCTCGAACGCCGCCGCGTCCGGCACCAGCCCGAGCGGGCCGAGCTCGGCGGCGATGTGATCGGCGAGTTCGTTGCTGATCCGGCCGCCGCCAAACCGCGGCCGGACCCGCCCATTCCGGATAAGGAAATGCGGCGTTTCGATGGTTTGCATGCTGCCAGGATCGCGGCGGGCCGCCACTTAAGCACCTGCCCGATTGGCCAGGGGTCACTGCCCGGTCAGGGAGTTACCGGCTCGCGGGGCAGATCCTTATGGTTGACGGGAAAGCGTTCCCGGCTCCCTGGAAAGGTCTTGATGAAGTGACCGAAGACGGCCCTGAACGGCAAGAGGAAAACGTTCTTGACGTGAATGAGCTGCTCGTCGAGGAAGTATCCATCGACGGCATGTGCGGTGTCTACTGACGGGCATCGCTGCCTTTCCCGGCGACGATCTGTGAGCACCCTGTGGCCATCGACCTGCACCGCGCGTACCGGCTGAACCCGGCGGCGGCCCTGCGCCCCGAGCCGTTCGGCGCCCTCGTCTATCACTTCGGCAACCGGCGGCTGAGTTTCCTGAAGACCCGTCAGCTGGCGGCCGTGATCCGGCTGCTGGCCAGCCACGACAGCGCGGCCGGCGCGCTGGACGCGGCCGGCGTGCCGGCCGGGCAGTGGCCCCGCTACGCCGCGGCGCTGGCGGCGCTGGCCGATTCGGAGGTCATCGATGCCCGCTGAGCCTGCGCCAGGCGCCTCCCTGACCGGGCAGTTCAAGGCCGGGCTGTCGGCGCCGATCTGCCTGACCTGGGAACTCACCTATGCCTGCAACCTGCAGTGCGTGCACTGCCTGTCCAGCTCAGGGCGGCGTGACCCGCGCGAGCTGACCACGGCCGAGTGCCGGGCGGTGATCGACGAACTGGAGCGGATGCAGGTGTTCTACGTGAACATCGGGGGCGGCGAGCCGACGCTCCGCCCGGACTTCTGGGACCTGCTCGACTACAGCGTGGCGCATCACGTCGGCGTCAAGTTCTCCACCAACGGCGTCCGGCTGGATAAGCGGGCGGCGCGGCGGCTGGCCGGGACCGACTACGTCGACGTGCAGATCTCCATCGACGGGGCGA